>Ga0194124_10002494_pt1 | contig 20730 bp, 16 predicted proteins | sample TA2KigCas0mmetaG_FD_148605 | JGI IMG/M metagenome (GOLD analysis project Ga0194124, IMG submission 148605) | Freshwater microbial communities from Lake Tanganyika, Tanzania - TA2015031 Kigoma Deep Cast 0m | ecosystem: Environmental > Aquatic > Freshwater > Lake | place: Tanzania: Lake...
CCCCTCGACTTCGGCCTCGCCAAGGTGATGGGCCGTCCGGAGGACCCCGCAGCCCGCGCTCAAGGAGTGGAGGAGACGGTCGCGACCGGCGTGCGCTCCGCCATCGATGAGCTCGCCGCGAAGACGTTCGGGGTCGGAACGCCCGCCTACATGGCACCCGAGCAATGGCTGGAGGATCCCTGCACGGGGGCGACCGACGTCTGGGCGACCGGCGTCGTGCTGTTCGCGATGCTGACGGGTCGCCTCCCCTATCACCCAACGAACCTGCACGAGCTGGCTGTCGAGGTGTGCAGCTCGAGCGCGGCACCGCGGGTCCGGGAGCTTGTGTCCGCCTCCGCCGAGGTCGATGATCTCGTCGCAGCCTGCCTCGAAAAGAGCCTCGCGCATCGTCCGACCGCCGCGAGCCTCGTCGACCGCTTGCAGGCGATGGTGAGCGTGACCCGCCGTCCCCGCGACGAGGGGGCGAGCCCGTTCCGTGGCCTCGCCCCGTTCACCCGCGACGACGAGCACATCTTCTTCGGTCGTGAGCAAGAGATCGCGGCGTTCGTCGAGCGCGTTCGCACCGATTGCGTCTTGCCGGTCGTCGGGGCGTCGGGCTCGGGAAAGAGCTCGTTCGTGCAGGCAGGCGTCGTGCCGCGGTTGCTCGAGCAGGAGCGCTGGACGGTGATCGCCATCCGCATCGGGCGAGATCCGTTCGCCTCGCTCGCGGCGCGGCTCGTCGAAGGGGAAGACACCTCGAACCCCTCGCTGAAGGAGCGTCAGGCCTTCGAAGCGCCGACCCGCGTCGTGAAGCCCGCTGCCGTAACCCCGGACCCGCGACCGCGAGCGCAGCTGCAAACGGTCTCACCGGGCGACCACGAGACGATGACCGAGCGCCTCTCGCGCAAGCATTTCGTCCCACCGGCGGAGGCCCCCGCCCGCAAAGAGCGACGCGTGGAGCAGACCACCGTGAAGATGTCGCCGAGCGGCTCGTTTCGCCGCGATCTCTTCGAGGTCGCGGCGCGCCTCCACGAGAACCCGGGGCACCTTGGCTTCGAGCTCCGCGCGCTCGCCGAGGCGCGGGGCACCCGCGTCCTCCTGTTCGTCGACCAGCTCGAGGAGCTCTTCACGCAGGGGCTCGACGACGAGACGGTCAAGACCTTCGTCGAGTCGCTCGCGACGACGATCGATGACCCTCTCGAGCCGGTGCGCGTCGTGTTCACGATCCGCGACGACTTCTTCGGTCGTTTGGCGGTGACGGCGAGTGTCGGCTCCGCCCTTGGGCGCGTCACTCTGCTCCGGCGTCCGGACGCAAGCGCCCTCGAGGAAGTCCTGACAGGGCCGCTGCGCGCACGGGATTACAGGTTCGAAGACGGCTCGCTCGCCCGCGAAATGGTCGAGGCCGTCCACGATCAGCCGAACTGCCTGCCGCTCCTGCAATTCACCGCGAACCTGCTCTGGACGAAGCGGGATCGCGAGCGCCGCCTCCTCACGCGAGCCGCCTACGACGAGCTCGGCGGCGTCGCGGGTGCGCTCGCCGGTCACGCGGATGGCGTGCTCGCGGGGATGACGGAGGCGCAGGTCGCGACCACGCGACGGATGCTGCTTCGACTCGTGACGCCTGAGAGGACGCGCAAGGTCGTGGCCCGGGACGCGCTCCTCGAGGGACTCGGGGAGGACGGGCCCGTCATCGTCCTGCAGCTCATCGAGGCGCGGCTCCTCTCGACGACGAAATGGCTCGACGAGCGCTCGGCCACGGTCATCGAGCTCGCCCACGAAGCGCTCATTCGTACGTGGGGGACGCTGAGACGCTGGGTCGAGGAGTCCCACGAGGACGTCGTGGTCATGGCCCAGCTCGAACAGGCAGCCCGACTGTGGCTCGATCGAGGCACGAGCGACGAGCAGCTATGGCGAGGCGATGCGCTCGCCGAGGCTCGCAGGTTCGTCACCCGCACGTCGGCCGAGCTCCCCGCGTCGATTCGGGACTTCGTCCACGCGAGCGAGCACATCGAAAAGAGTCGACGCGGACGACGACGCCTCGTGGTGGTGAGCGCCTTCCTCGTCGCGGCGGCGATCGCGGTGAGCTCGATCCTCGCGGGCTTCACGATCGCCGAGGAGCGCGATCGAGCCGAACGCGGGCGCGCCGAGACGCTGCGCGAGGGCGCACGCGCAGCCCTCGTCCAAGGCCAGGCGCTCGAAGCTCGCGCGAAGATCCGTGAGGCGCTCGAGATCGACGACTCGGTCACGGCCCGGCTGCTCTGGCGCCAAGCCTCCGAGAATCCGGTGGAGTGGTCGGCGACGGTCGGCGGGCGCGCCTTTGGTGTCGCCGTCGCTCCCGATGGGGCGCGCGTCGTGTTGGGGAGCAGCGACGGCGTCGTGAACGTCTTCGACGCGGTCACTCGGGAGCGGCGCGCGCTACGAGGCCACACCGACCAGATCCTGTCGGTCGCCGCGTCTTCCGACGGGCGCTGGTTCGCCTCGTCGAGCCTCGATCGCACGATTCGTATCTGGGATGCCGAGCGGCTTGTCACCACCCACGTGTTGAAGGGGTACAAGGACGCCATCCACACCGCGCGCTTCTCGCCCGATGGCGAGCGGCTCTTGGCTGGAAGCTATGCGGGCGAGATCCGCGTGTGGAATGTCCGCGATGGTCGCGAGCTCCTGTCGAAGGCCGCGCACGACGCGCCGATCCGCGGCATCGGTTGGAGCCACGACGGCGAGCGGATCGCGAGCGGTGACGCCAAGGGCCGTGTCCGAATCTGGAAGGCCGGGACGCTCGAGCCCGCTGGTGAGCTCGTGGGCGAGGAGCACACGGTGTATGGCTTGGCCTTCCGCCCCGACGGCGCCGAGCTCGCGACGAGCAGCTTCGACGGCCTGGTGAGGCTCTACGACCTCGCGAAGCAGAGCGAGGTGGCGCGCCTCGCCGGGCACTCCTCCGGGCTCTATCGCGTCGTCTACTCGAGCGACGGCACGCGCCTCGCGTCGACGAGCGACGACCATCACGTGGTCGTGTGGGACGTGGACCGCCGAGCGAAGCTCCGCGACTACACGTTGCCGAGCGCCTCGACCGACGTCGCGTTCTTTCCCGACGGCGCGCGCGTCGCCGTCGCGACGCTGAACGAGGAGGCGTTCGTCCTTCGACTCGATCGCGAAGCCTCGGCCGCCGTGCGTGGGCCAAACTCACCGGTCAACCAAGCAGCGCTGGCGTCGGATGCGAGTTGGCTCGTCTCTGCAGGCAACGACGGGCGGCTCGTGATCCGCGACGCGAAGACGGGCGCCGTGCGGCACGCGAGCGAGGCGAGCGCCGTTCCCCTGAACGCCGTGGCGATCGCTCCGAACGGAAGGACGATCCTCACGGGCGACGGCAATGGCGTCGTCCGCCAGTGGACGTCCGCAGGCGCACCGGAGCGCGTGCTGCTATCGCACAAAAGCTCCATTTATTCGTTGGCGCTCGCACCCAACGGGCGCACGGCCGTAGCGGGCGCTCACGACGGAGCGATCCTCGCGATCGACCTCGAGTCGGGCAGCACGAAGCTCCTCGCGCAAGGGCGCGACCGCATCCGAGGGATCGTGTTCGATCGGCTGAGCCTCCGCGTCGCCACGGTTGGGCATGACAGCCATGTCCGCATCTTCGATCTCGCGGAGGGGAAGCTCACGAAGGACCACGACCTCGCGCGCGGCCGCATCTACGGCGCAGCGATGCACCCGCTCGAGCCCGCCGTCGCGGTCGCATGCGCAGACGGCGCGATCGTCCGAGTCGACCTCGAGAACGGCGAGACGAAGGAGATCGCGGCGGCCGGCGTGCGCTGTTACGGGATGGAGTACGAGGCGAAGGGGCGATGGCTCGCAGCGCCGTGCGCCGACGGAGCCATTCGCATCATCGACAAGGCGGGCGTGACGAAGCTCGTCGACGCGCACGCAGGAGAGGTCAACACGGTGGCCTTGTCGACGGACGGAACGCTCGCGGTGACGGCGAGCGACGACACGACGGTGCAGCTCTTCGACACCGACGGGTGGAGGCCACGCTGGTTCACGCGAGGCACGGTCCCCCTCGCCGAGGCACGAGCCGCCGAGGTGCCGAGCCTCGACGCTACCGTAGCGATGCGCTCGCAGCGAGGCTGGACCACGGCCAGCGGGGAGCCGCTCGCGGCACCCGGGACCCGCTGGGGTCAGGCGCTCGAGGACGCGCAAGCGAGCGCCGTGAGCCGCGACGGGAAGATCCTCTGCGTGTTGCGAACCGACGGGACGCTGGAGGAGCACGAGCTCGCCACAGACCGCGTGCGCGGTAAGGCCGAGGTCGGGGGAGGTCGAGTCGTCATCGCCACCGTCGAAGGGTGCTACGCGCTCGGCGAGCGGGGCGTGACGCGCCTCGCGAGCGGAGCCACGAAGACGCTCGAGCGACGCGACCTCAGCGCCATCGGTGAGGCGGACACGGGCCTCCTCATCGCCGACGCGCGCGAGCTGGCCCACCTCGACGCGGCCCTGGAGACCTCGAGGAGCGCTCCCGTCGGAGGCGCCGTGAGCGCGCTCGCCGCGCGCGGCAACACGCTGGTCGTCGGCTACCGCGACGGCCACGTCGAGCGCCGGAGGCTCGACGGAGACGGCGTCGTCGAGCTCGATGGAGCCGCCGCGAGCCCCGTGCTTCGGATCGTCCCAGGGCCGGCCGACACGTGGATCGCAGGGACCGGCAGCGGCGACGTGTCCCTCTGGGCGGGCGACGACGTTCGCCGCCTCGAGCGAGCGAGGCTTCATGGCCCGGTGACGGATCTCCTCCTGGTGCGCGGCTCGCTCTTCGCCGCGACGCAGCGAGGCGACGGCCTCGCGTGGGACCTTCGGGCGCTCGAGCGGCCGCGCTGCGAGCTCCTTCGCGAGGTGCGGCAGGCGGTGCCCGTCCTCTGGCGCGATGGCCGCGCGGTGCGAGCCGCGAGCGAGGGCGGAGCCTGCAGGTGAGCGCGCTCGGCGGCGTGACGGGGAGCGATAACGAGGCTCGGCCACACGCGCGCCTCGTCCTCGACACTCCGCCCTTACCGCTGATGGTGCCGCCGCGGATCTTCGACGGCTTCGCGTGGGGGGCGAGCACGTCCCTCGAGGTGCGCCTCGCATGCCCGCTCGACCTCGACACGCCCACGCTCGGACGAAACCCGAGCGGCATGGCGTTCTTGTTCCTCCACGACTGCGGCTTCCTTCCGCGCGAGCTCGCGCGCCTGCACGTCGGTGACCTCGCGGACGCCGAGGAGTGGGCGCTCGCGCCCTACGCGATCGATGACGCGACCGACGAGCTCTATTCCCGCCGCGCGCATCCGTGCGAACTCCTGTGCCTCGCGACGCGAAGCCTCGACGGCCTCGTCTGGGGCCTTCACGACTGGTGCCATTTTCACAACCACGGCCCCTTCGACGAGCCGGCGTGGACCGAGGTTCAGTGTGACGCGAGCGCGCTCGTCTGGCTCTGGCGAAACCGCGCGCGCCTCGGGCTTGAAGCCACGCACTGGGAGGAGCGGCGAGCCCAGCTCGAAGCGGTAGCCCGGCGACGATTCGAGACCGAGGGGCTCCCCTTCGAGACCGACGCCTATCAGGCCGAGCGGCTCCTCAGCTTTTCATGACGTGGCGCGCCGATGGCGCGACGCGCTGCCCCGCTCCCACCTTAGACCGAGCGCGCGCGGCGCGGTCAGGCTCACTCGAGGTACGTGTACGAGGCGAGCCCCTCGCGGTAGCGCTGCATGAGCTGACGCGACTCGTCGAGCGACATCTTGCCGCCGCGCACCGCCGTCTCGACGTTGGCGCGCACGCGTCGGATGAGCTCCTCCGGCGAGTAGTCGACGTAGCGGAGGACGTCCGTCACCGTGTCGCCCGCGACGACCTCGTCGACCTCGTAGTAGCCCTGCCCCGAGATCACGACGTGCACCATGTTCGTGTTGCCGAACAGGTTGTGCATGTCGCCGAGGATCTCCTGGTAGGCGCCCGTCAACATGATGCCGACGTAGTATGGCTCGCCGTTCAGCGGGTGGAGTTCGAGCGTGGTCTTCACGTCTCGCTGATCGATGAATTTGTCGATCGAGCCATCCGAGTCGCAGGTGATGTCGGCCAGGATCCCGCGGCGCGTCGGCGGCTCATTCAAGCGATGGACCGGGATGATCGGGAAGAGCTGATCGACCGCCCACGAGTCAGGGAGCGACTGGAACATCGAGAAGTTGCAGAAATACGTGTCGCTCAGCATCTTCTCGAGGGGCTGCAGGTCCTCGGGGATCGACGAGAGCGCGGCGGCGACCTGAGCGATGCGGCTGCAGGTGCACCAGAAGAGGTTCTCGGCGCGCGCTCGGGCCTCGAGCGAAAGGTGACCGAGATTGAAGAGCTGCAACGCTTGCTCCTTGTACTCGATCGCGTCGTGGTAGCACTCGCGCACAGTCTTGCGCGTGATCGTCGAGTAGACCTCCCAGAGCTTGTGCAGAAGCTCGTGCTCCTCCTCCTCGGGCTTCGGGGGTGATTCGAGCGCGTCCGCCGCCGACACGCCGATCACGTTCACGACGAGCACCGAGTGATGCGCGACGACGGCTCGGCCCGACTCGGTCACGAGGTTCGGGTGCGGGAGGTCGTACTCGTCGCACGCCTCCTGGATCGCCGAGACGACGTCGTTCGCGTACTCCTGGACGCTGTAGTTCATCGACGAATCGAAGTTCGTCTGCGAACCGTCGTAGTCGACGGCGAGGCCGCCGCCGCAGTCGAAGTGATCGAGATTCCTGCAGCCTAGACGGACGAGCTCCGAGTACATCCGGCTCGTCTCCTGGAGCACGCCCTTGATGGCGCGGATCGAGGTGATCTGCGAGCCAGCATGAAAATGCAGCAAGCGCACGCAGTCGAGCATGTCCCACGCTTCGAGCTTCTTTACCGCGTCGATGATCTGCGCCGCCGTGAGGCCGAACTTCGCGTGATCGCCGCCGGACTCGCTCCACTTGCCGGAGCCACGCGCCGAGAGACGCATGCGGATCCCGATCGACGGGCGCACGCCGAGGCGATCGGACACGCGCTTGATGGTGTCGAGTTCGCTCGGCTTCTCGACGACGATGACGACGGTGCGGTCGAGCTTCGAGGTGAGCAGCGCCGTCTCGATGTACGCGTCGTCCTTGTAACCGTTGCAGATGATCAGCGCCTCGGGATCATCGAGCATCGCCATCACGGCGAGGAGCTCGGGCTTGCTGCCCGCCTCGAGGCCGTAGTGAAAGCGCCGTCCGAAGCGCATGATCTCCTCGACGACCTTGCGGCTCTGGTTGACCTTGATGGGGTAGACGCCGCGGTACTGGCCTCGATAGCCGTACTCCTGAATCGCTTTGTGGAACGCCTCGTTGAGGAGGACGATTCGCGACTCGAGCAGGTCGCTGAAGCGGATGAGCAACGGCGGCTCGATGCCACGACGCGTGAGGTCGTCGACGAGCGCCTTGAGATCGATCGAGCCGCGCTCGTGCGAGACGGTGACGTTGCCCGACTCGTTGACCGAGAAGTAATCGCGGCCCCAATGCTCGACGTCGTACGTCTCGACGGCGTCCTTGATGGTCCAGCGGTGCAGCGGATCGACGGCGGGGCTGACGGTGGCGCTCCTCGACATGGCGTTTGTGCGGGAACGTATTCACGCAGCGCGGTCCGGTCGCAAGAACGAACGACGCGCGCCGCAGAAAATTCACGGAGCGGCGCGACGGTCGGGGTGTACAGTCGGGGTCAATGGCGGGAACGAGGAAGCTGCGCCGATGGGCCAAGCGCAGCGCGCAGAACGCGCTCGAGCTCTACCGGCTGGGGCGCTTAACCCCGACCGAGAGCCTGCCCTTCGACGTGGTCGGTCGGAGCCGGCTGTGTCGCCTGCGGCGCTACCCGACCGAGCGGCCTCCGACCGGCGCGCCGCTGCTCCTCATTCCGCCGCTGATGTTGACGGCGGAGATCTACGACGTCGACCCGGACACGAGCGCTGTCCGCGTTCTCGCCGCAGCGGGAGTCGACACCTGGGTCATCGACTTTGGCGCGCCAGAGCGCGAGGACGGCGGGATGGAGCGCACGCTCGACGATCACGTCCGCGCGGTCGCGTGGGCCATCGACCGCGTCCGTACGCTCACCGGGCACGACGTTCACCTCGCGGGCTACTCGCAGGGAGGCATGTTCGCCTATCAGGCCGCGGCCTATCGAAAGGGCGACGGCATCGCGTCGGTCATCACGTTCGGTAGCCCGGTCGACATCCACAAGAACCTCCCGGCGCTCACGAGCGACGTCGCGGCCCGCTTCATCCGCGCGGTGAGCCCGGTGGTCGAGCTCACGCTCGACAGCGTCGAGGGGATCCCCGGGAAGCTGAACAGCATCGGCTTCAAGCTCTTGTCCCCGAAGAAGGAGGTAGAGCAGCTCGTCGACTTCGTCCGCAAGCTGCACGATCGGTCCGAGCTCGAGCGGCGCGAGAGTCGGCGGCGCTTCCTCGCTGGAGAAGGCTTCGTCGCCTGGCCCGGCCCCGCGCTGCGTCGCTTCTTCGACGACTTCGTGGTGCACAACCGGATGGTCGCGGGCGGCATCGTCATCGACGGCCGCACCGTCACCCTCGCCGACATCGACCGGCCGATCCTCGCTTTCGTCGGCGACCGCGACGAGTTCGCACGCCCCGCGGCCGTGCGGGCGATCAAGCACGCCGCGCCCGACGCCGAGCTTCACGAGATCGACCTGCCCGCGGGGCACTTCGGCCTGGTCGTGGGCTCGGTCGCGAACCGCGTGACCTGGCCCGCCGTCATCGACTGGATGCGCTGGCGTGACGGCGCGGCGCGCATGCCCGCGGTGCTCGTGCCCCGCCGACGCACACGGCACCACGACGAGCCCGAGGAGTGGTTCGATCCGGAGCTCGACTTTCAGCTGCTCACCGGCGAGGCCGCCACGGCGTTGCGCCAGGCGTGGACACGCGCGGCCGACGTCGTGCGCGGCGCCGGACAGACCTTCGATCACCTGCGCTTCCAGGTGCCCCGCCTTCGAAGGCTCGAAGAGATGACCGGCTCGACGCGCATCAGCGCGAGCGGGATCCTCGCCGAGCAGGCCCGCGCGATCGGCGACCGGACGTTCTTCTTATGGCGCGGTCGCGCGTTCTCGTACGCCGAGGCGAACACGCGCGTCGACAACGTCGCGCGAGGGCTCATCGCCTGTGGGATTCGGCCCGGCGAGCGGGTCGCGGTCCTGATGGCGTCGCGCCCGAGCTACCTCACGGCCGTGACGGCCTTGAACCGCCTCGGCGCGGTCGCGGTGCTCCTCGCGCCCGAGATCGACGACGACGCCTTAGGCCGGGTGCTCGACGAGCTGTCGGTCTCGGCGATCCTCGGCGATCCGGATCACGCCGCGCGCATGGCCGCGGTCGCAGGCGGAAGGACCGAGCTCGTGCTCGGCGGCTTCGGCTCAGGCGACACGCGCCGATACGGAGATGCGGTCGACATGGAAGCGATCGACCCGGGCGCGGTGATCCTGCCCGCCTGGTACCGGCCCGATCCCGGGACCGCGCGCGCGATCGCGATGGTCATGGTCCAGCCCGGGCGAGGCGGCGTCAGGACCTCGCGCATTTCGAACGGTCGCTGGGCGTTCTCGGCACTCGGCTTTGCGGCGGCCGCGACGCTGCGCCCGATCGATACGGTGTATTGCCCGCTCCCGCTCCATCACCCGACGGGGCTCGTCGTGTCGGTCGGGGGCGCGCTCGTCGGGGGCTCTCGCCTCGCGCTGTCCGAGGGCTTCGCGCCGGAAAAGTTCTGGTCCGAGGTGCGGCGCTACGGCGCGACGGTGGTCTCGTACGCCGGCGATCTCGCGCGCGAGCTGTGCGACGAGCCGGTCGCGCGCGGCGAGAAGGACCACCCGGTGCGGCTCTTTGCCGGCAGCGGCATGCGCCCCGACGTCTGGCTTCGCCTCGCGGAGCGCTTCGAGGTGGGCGTGCTCGAGCTCTACGCATCGACCGAGCGGAACCTGGTGCTCGCGAACGCGTCTGGCGCGAAGGTGGGCTCGGTCGGCCGTGTGCTGCCGGGGTCGAGCGAGGTCGCGCTCGTCGAGTTCGAGCTTCGCGGCGGAAAGGTCTCGCTCCCCGAGGGGACGCTGACCCGCGCCCACGATCGCGCAGGGCTCGCGCTCATCCGCGTGAGCGAGCACGTGAGCGGCGAGCGCATTCGAAGCGACGTCTTCGCGCCTGGCGATCACTGGTACGTGACCGACGACGTGCTCCGCTGCGACGTGGACGGCGACTACTGGTACGTCGACAAGCTCGAGAGCCTGATCGCGACCCCGGCGGGGATCGTCACGAGCTTGCGCATCGAGGACGCGCTCTACCGCGCGCCCGGCGTCAAGCGCGCGGTGGCGTACGGACTCTCCGAGGACGGCCGCGACATTCCCGTGGCGGCGGTGCGCGCCTCCGAGCTCGATGCCGCAGGGCTCACCGAGGTGCTGCGCTCCGAGCTCGCGCCGCACGAGCGACCTCGCTGGGTCTTCGTCGTGGGCTCGATCCCCAGGAACACCGGCTTCAGGCCGATGAAGTCGCGCCTGCGGGCCGGCGGCCTCACCCCGGAGGGGCTCGAGGCAACGCTCCGCTACGATGAGGCGAGCGAGCGCTACGGTTGACGAAGGTCAATCAATGTTCGGCGCGCGCGAAGCCGCTTGCGCGGGCGCGAGGTCTCACGGGGCGGGGAACCTCGGCGGGCAGCCATGCTACAACCCCCGCCATGACCGCAACGCGACTCCTCCCTGGCGCGCTGCTCCTCGCTGGCTGCGCGCCGATCGAGCCGGGAACGATCGTCCCGCGGGACGCCTCGTTCGACGTGCTCGTGAGCGACGGCTGCGGCCCCGAGGCTCGCGCTCCGTCCCTCGCGATCGAGGTGCGCTACGCGGGGAGCCGAACGCGGCGCTTCTCGGTGTGCTGCTCGGACCGCGACGTGCTCCTCGAGCGACTCGGTACCCTCCGTCGCCTCGCCTGTGAAGGGCTCGCGGTCGAGCCTGCTACGATCGGCGGGCTCGTGCTCTCGAGCACCGTGTCGGAGTACAGCGCGAAGCGGGCCGTGACGCTCGAGCAGGGCGAGGGCTACGTCGCGTTCCAGTGCGACGCCTGGCTCCCGCAGCTCATGGCGAAGCTCGAGGCCGAGACGGTGTGCGCTCCGCGGTCGAGTGCGCCGCTCGAGGTCCCGCCCACGAGCTCGACGTCGGCCGGACCAGCCTCCTCCGACGAGCTTCCCCCGAGCTCGTCCCCCACCCCGGCACCGAGGTAAGCGCCGTGCGCATCGCGACCTGGAACGTGAACTCGCTGAACGCTCGGCTCGACTTCGTCCTCGGCTGGCTCGAGGATCGGAGGCCGGACGCCGTCTGCTTTCAGGAGCTGAAGCTCACCACCGAGGCGTTCCCTTACGCGGCGCTCGAAGCCGCGGGCTACCGCGCGAGCGTGTATGGCCAGAAGAGCTGGAACGGCGTCGCAGTCCTTACGCGTGAGCCGGCCGAGCTCGTCTCCACGGGGCTCCCCGGGGCTGAAGCGGCGGGTGCTCGGCTCGTCACGGCGCGCGTCGGCGAGTGGACGGTGGCGAGCGTCTACGTCCCGAACGGCAAGACGCTCGTCCACCCGGACTTCGAGCTGAAGCTCGACTTCCTCGCGCGGCTCCGCAGCCACGTCGAGTCGACCGTTGATCGCTCGCGGCCCTACATTCTCGGAGGCGACTTCAACGTCGCGCACACCGACCGTGACAGCTTCGACCCCGACGCGACGCGCGACGCGATCTTTCACACCGAGCCGGAGCGTCGCGCGCTCGACGCCCTCCTCGGCACCGGGCTCGTCGATCTGCAGCGCGAGCTCGAGCCCGACACCCGCGTGTTCAGCTGGTGGGACTACCGGGGCGGGTCGTTCCACAAGAACGAAGGACTTCGGATCGACCTCCTCCTCGCCTCACCGCCCGCGCGCGCGCGCGCGACGAAGGTGTGGGTCGATCGCGACTACCGCAAAAAGAAGGGCGAACTCACGGGGTCCGATCACGCGCCGGTCGTGGCTGACTTCGGCTGACCGAGCGTCTCGTGCGCGATGCAGAAGCAGCGCGCCACGAGCCACGACATCGAGCGATCGAGCCGCGCGGCCTCGCTCTTGATCTCGTCCATCGTCGTCACCGAGAGCGTGAGCACGTGCTTCACCTTGTCCGCGTCGGCGTAGCGCTGTTCGAACACCTTCTCGGCACGCCACGGCTTGTGCCCGTCGAGCTTCGCGATCTCGGCGCGCGCCGCGCCCCACGCCTGCTCGACGACCCAGGCCGTCGTCTTCTTCTGCGAGCCCGCGAGCGCGTGCATCTCCTCGAGCATCGAGCTTGGGTACCAGAGGGCCTGATCGAGCGTCTTCCCCATCGGGCCGGACCCTATGGGGTGCGCCCTCAGGGCGTCAAGTTTCGCGCAGACCGTCGCGGAGCGGCTCGAGGCTCGCCCGCGCGAGTCGCGAGGGTATGCTCTCGAGATGAGACGAGCCCTCTGCCTCGTGCTCCTCGTCATGGGATGCGCGACGACCGGTGGTCCAGCTTCGACGAGCGCGCCACCACCGAGCCCCACACCGATACGCGCGCGCGTCACCATCGAGCCAACCGCTCCGCCGCCTGCCCCGACGCGCGACGGCGCCGGAGACGCCGAGCTCACCTGGGGCCGCTGCGGCGAGCTCGAGTGCCTGCGATTCGCGTCCTCGCTCGACGCGCTCCTCGCGGTGATCGCGTCGACGAGGCCGCGGGTCCTCGCGCTAGGGGAAGCCCACGCGCCCCGCGGCGCGGAGGGGATCGCGTCGACGGCCAAGCGCTTCGAGCGCGAGTGGCTGAGTGCGTTGCGCGGTCGGGTGAGCGACGTGGTGATGGAGATCGCCCTGCCGCCGAAGGGCTGCGACGCGACGAAGCGCGACGTGAAGCGAGAGGTCGAAAGGCCGGTCGTCGCGAACCAACGCGGCGATAACCAGAGCGAGTTCCTCGGCCTCGCGAGCGCCTGCCGTGCCGCTGGGATCGAGCCCTGGCCGCTCGAGCCGAGCTGTGACGAGCTCGCCGCGGTCACCGCCGCCGGTGAGGACGGGGTCGGCGCAATGCTCTCGCTCGTCGCGGAGCTGACCGCGCGCCGCGTGACGTTGCTCGAAAGACGCCGCGGCCCCGACGCGCTGATCGTGGCCTACGGTGGAGCGCTGCACAACGACGTGGCGCCTCTGGCCGATCGCGAGCGATGGAGCTTCGGTGCGCGCTTCGCGGCCTCGCTCGGGCCTCGCTACGTCGAGCTCGACGCGTTCGTTCCCGAGTTCGTGAAGGACACCGAGAGCTGGCGACGCATGCCGTGGTACCGACACTACGACCCATCGGTCGAGCCGGAGCAGGCGACGCTCTACCGGCTCGGCCCCGCCTCGTTCACCCTGATTTTTCCGCGGACGACGGCGCCCTAGAAGCCGCCACCCGCGCCACCGGAGCTATTCGTCGCGCTTGAGGAGCTGCTGGTGGACGCGCTCGTCCCTACCGCAGCGGTCACGGTCGACGCGGCGCTGCTCGTCGAGGGAAGGATGGGGCACTGCGCGCGAAAGATCGCGACGTCGGCCGAGCACACCGAGTGGTTTTGCTTCGCGACGATCGCCCTGCACTCGCTTTCGTAGCTCGCGTCGCTGCACGCGTCGCAGACCTCGGCGAGATCGTCGCAAGGGTTCGCGCAGCCGAACGAGAGCGGCAGCGCGGCGAGCGCGGCCGGGAGCCACACACGAAGACGAGGCATCGTGAGCAGAGTGTCGCATGGGCGACGCGCGAGGGGAAAATCCCCGCCGCGCGTCACTTCTTCTTCGGGGCCGCGGGCTTCGGGGGCTTGGCCGCAGCAGCCGCCTTCACGGGAGCGAGGGCCTTCGCCGCCGGCGCTGCCTGGGAAGGAGCCGCCGCCTCACCCGCCTTGACCCGCTTCAGCACGAGGAACTGAACACGGCGGTTCTTGGTGCGCGCCTCGTCGGTCTTCTCTTTGACGAGCGGCTTCTCCGAACCGTAGCCCTTGGCGGCGAGCCGTGTCTTCTCGATGCCGAGAGCCACGATCGCCTCGAAAACCGCCTGGGCTCGCTCCTGTGAGAGCTTGCGGTTCACGGTGCGGTTGCCCTCGTCGTCCGTGTGACCCTGGACCTCGATCTTGGTGATGTCGGGGTTCGCCTTGAGGATGCCTGCGACGGCCTCGAGGATGGCGCGGCTCTCGGGGAGCAGCGCCGCCTTGCCGAGCTCAAACTCGATCGTGTCGTCGATCACGATCTCGGTCGCGGTAAGGGTCGCCTTCGGGCAGCCGTTCTTCTCGGGGACCGGCGACGCGCTTCCAGGCACGTCCGGGCAGGCGTCGGCGCTGTCGTAGATGCCGTCGCCGTCCTTGTCGGACGGGCAGCCATTGGTCTTCGGGTCGGCCGTCGCGACTCCGACGAGCATCGGGCACGCGTCGGCGCTGTCGAGGATGCGGTCGCCATCGTGATCGGGCGGGCAGCCGTGGGTCTTCGGGTCGGTCGTCGCCAAACCGGGCACCGTCGGGCACGCGTCGGACCCATCGGCGACTCCGTCGGCGTCGCCATCGGGCGATGGGGGGCAGCCGTTCTTCGCCGGGTCAGCGTTCGCGGGACCAGCCTCGTTCGGGCAGGCGTCGCTCGGATCGACAATGCTGTCGCCGTCGGTGTCGACGGGCGCCTTGACCGGCTGCTCGGCGGAGGGGCCGACGTACAGCCAGCCGTTGAGGGCGCTCCACTTCCAGTCTTCGTAGGTGCCGCAGACGTCGAGAACGAGCGCGTGCCCGTCTTGCCTGACGACCTTAATGTCCTTGCCCTCGCACTTCGGTCCGCCCTGGTACTGGGACCGGAACGACGCGTTCGGGATCGCCTTCGCTCCCGCGACGCACCCCGTCGATGCGAGGCCGAGCGCGAGCACGCCCAGCACGGACCACCTAGCCTTCGCCATCATCGCTTGCCCTCTCGTCGGCCTCGGAGACAGAGCGCCCCTGCCCTGGAGTCGCCGGCGGCCAGGGCCGGAGGGTTACACCCGTGCACGCGAGGCGTCTACCGGCTCGCTCGGGGAAAGGCCGTCAGGCGCCCGCGGCGACCTTGGCGGCCGCGTCGCCCTCGGCGAGGCGCGCCTTGGCGGCCTCCATCCGAGCCTTCGCGAGCGCGATGGGATCCGCGAGCGTGTGGGTCGCCGAGAAGCGCTGCGGGTCGAGGACGCACTGCGCGGCGGTGCGCGAGGCGACATGGACGAGGAGCGGCGCGAGGAGGTTCGCTTGGAGGAGTTTCGTCTGCGGGTTCACCGAGACGATGACGAGCACCGCGAGGTCGTCGGTCGGCAGCCCCGCACCGGAGGCGAGCTCCGACAACGAGGGCTCCGGGTATCCGTCGAACTGAGCCGCGTCCATGACGGGAAACGCGAGCCCCGGCGTGCGCAGCGACTGGAGGTAGCCGACGAGCTTTCCGCCGCTCCGCTCGAGCAACACAAACTCGGTCTCGGCGGGGAAGCCAACGAGGCCGTTTGGGAAGCGGATCACCGCGGTCTCGTCGACCTCGACCGCACCGAACTTGGTTCCTTCAATCCGAATCATGGCTTTCCTCGCTCGCTTCGTCTTCGCCGTCGCTCGAGTCGTCGATGAACTCGAGCTCGATCATCCCCTCGGACGCCGCGACGTTGGCCGCGACGACCGCGTCATGGACCTCGCCGCGCAGCACCGGAATCCCCTTTGGGGCCTGGATCGCGAGGCGGACCATCTTTTTTGTGGCCGAGGCCACCGTGACTTCGATGTTGGAGCCGATGACGATCCGCTCACCCACGCGTCTACGAATGATGAGCATCGCGGCGACTCCAGGAGACGTTCCACTCCATGAAGGGTTTCTCGGAGCAAGGCTTCGTGCACATTGCGGACCATCATCTTAGAACCGGTCGACGATCGAGGCCACGTTCAGGACTTGCCGCGTGACGCCGATGCTCCGCTCGTACGCGGTCTGCGCGAGCGTCAGCTGGGTCGTGAGTTCGGCGAGATCGCCCTGTTTTTCCTTGGCTTGAAGAGCCTCGGCGCGGGACAGCGCATGGGCGGTGAAGTCTCCGGCCGACACGAGCCGGTTGATCGCCACGCCCGCCTCGGTCCGCACCAACGTGACCTGCTCGTGGGCGTCCTCGAGCGTCGCGAGGGCGCCGCGCACGCCGACGAGGTTGCCCGCGTTGAGGTCCGTCTCGAGCTGCTTGAGCACCGCGAAGGGGTCGACGCCACCCGCTGCGCTGAAGGCGATCGCGCCGTCGAGGTTCGAGGGCGTGTACTGGCCATCGGCGTACTCGACGTTCAGCGGCAGGTTGTCCCCGACGAAGTTCCCGGTCGCATCGACGGCCGGAGTCTTCGTCTGCGTCCCGGCGAACAGGTAGCCCCGCTGCCCCTTGGTGTTGGCGAGGGCGACGAGCTGTTGACGGATCGCTGCCACTTCCTTGGCGGCCGCGTCGCGCTCGGCCTCCCCGTTGAACGGATCAGCGAACTGGACGGCGACCTCTCGCGCGCGGACGAGGAGCTCTGCGCTCGACGCGAGGGCTCCCTCGGCGAGGCGGAGATCGCTCGCGGCTTGCCCGAGCACCTCCTTGCGCGAGGCGAGGCGGCGCATCGCATCGGACCGCTGCACGACGGCCGAGTAGGTCGCGGGCGCATCGGAGGGTCGCGTGAGCTTCTGCCCCGACGCGATCTGCGTGCTGAGCTCGAGCATGCGGCTCGCGCCGTCCTTCAAGGCTCGCGACGTGTACAGGAAGCGAATGTTCTCGGTGACTCTCACGGCGACCTCCTCACAGCCTCTGGACGAGCTCCTGCAAGAGCTCGTCTGCCGTCTGAAGCACGCGCATCGAAGCTTGGAACGCGCGCTGGAACTTGGTGAGCTGAATCATCTCCTCGTCGAGCGAGACGCCGGCGGTCTCTTCGCGCAGCTGTTCGGCGTGGCTTCGGGTGCTCTCGCGGAGTCGCTGCTCGGTCTCGGCCGCGACAAGATCGTTGCCCGAGCGCGCGAGGAGCTGTCCAACACGCTCGGCGGGCGACCCGAGGCCGGCGAGGGATCCGGACTGGAGCGCCGAGAGCGCGAGCGCGTTTTCGTTGCCTCCGGGCGGAGGGTTCAACGCCGAGGCCGCGCCAATGGTGCGAAGATCCGCAAGGATCGTCGGGTTGAAGGTGATGTCTTCTGCGCTCCCGGGCGGGGCCGCGACCGCGCCGAGGCCGCCGACGAAGAGATCGGGCGGCACGTTGAGGTTGAGATCGAGACCGCTCGCGTGCGCGGCGTTAGCGGCGCCGGCGAAATCGAACGCGAGCTGGTCGAGTTCCTCGGCGCGAGCGATGAGGTCGACGTCACGGGCCTCACGGAGCCCGGCGAGCCGCCCACCCGTCACGCCGTTCGTGATGTCTCGAGGCGTTCCACCGGGCAGCGTCGCCTCGAACTTGAGGACGGTGCGCGGGTCGGTCGGGGTGAGGGGGTCGTAAGGTTGCGTCGACACCGAGAGCGTCCGCACGACACCGCCGTCCATCAGCGCGACGCCGCTCGAGAGCAGCGCGACGGTGCCGTCGTCCTTCGAGAGGACGGTGACCGAGAGCCGCTCGGCGACCTCGCGGATCAAGCGATCACGCTCGTCCTGGAGCTCGGCCTTTCCGCTCGTCGCGGACTGCGAGCTCGCGACTTTGTCATTGAGCTGTCGGATGCGCGAGAGCCGGGCGTTCACCTCGCCGACCACGGCCTCGGCATCCGAGAGCAAGCCCGCGCGGATCGCTTCGAGCTCGTTCGCCGTCACGTTGAAGGCGCTCGCGAGGCTCTCGCCCTTCAAGGCCACGTTGCGACGCAGCGCGAGGTCGTCGGGCTTCTGAGCGAGGTCGTCCCACGACTCGAAGAAGTCGGCGAACCGATCATCGAGCCCGAGCCCGTCGCCAGGGGCGAGGACGTCCTCGGCGCGAGATAGGGCCGCCGCGCGGGCGTCCGCGGCCCCCCAATGGCCATGCTCGACGAGCAAGGCGCGCTCCGCGAAGAGGCCGTGCGCGCGAGCGACGCCGGCGACCGTGACGCCTCCCGCCTGGGCGCCGCCGAGCGGAAGGTTCTCGAGGAGCGCCGTGCGCTTCGAGAAGCCCGGCGTGTTCGCTCCGGTGATGTTCTCGCCCGTGACGGAAATCCCCGTCGCGTTCGCGGCGATGCCGCTTTGCGCGGTGTTGAGGATGCTGAAGAGCGTGGACATGGAGCGCCTCATGAACTCAAGCAAACGCCGCGCCAGCGCACCTCAGCGGCTGCGACCGACTCGCGATGGACGAGCTGGAGCGCGGCGAGGCGCAGACGCGAGCGAGGCCTCGGTCAACCGCGACGCCGAGCAACCGCGACGCCGAGCAACCGCGACGCCGAGCAACCGCGACGCCGAGCAACCGCGACGCCGAGCAACCGCGACGCCGAGCAACCGCGACGTCAGACGTCGAGCGACAGCCGCGTGCCGCGGAGCGACGTCCCCGATGCCCCTTGCGCGTCGTACGTCGCGGGCCGCGACGAAGCGGCGAGCGCCTGTACGAGATCGCGCGCGGCGTTGCGCGCGTGAGCGAGGAGCACGCCGTTCTCTCGAAGGCGAGGGACCAGCCCGCGGAAACGCGCCACCTCCGAAGGGGCGTGGGCCCAGTCGGCCGCACGTAGGACGCCGAGCAGTGCTTCCTTCTCATCCGCGAGCGCGACGGCTCGCGTCGCATCGACCGACCTCACGGCCTCGCGCTCCGCGTCGAGCAGCGCGTCGAGCGCATCGAGCGCGGCGGCGAGGGTCACGTCATTCACCGTTGACGATGCGAGTCGCGATCGACCGCGCGTCGACCTTCAGGTCTCCGCGGAGGAGCGCGCCGCGCAACCGCTCGATCTTCGCGACGTCGATGGCGCTCTCGGTGGCGAGCACGCGCGCCCGCTGCGACACCTGGATGCGCGCCTCGACCTCATCGCGCTTTACGTTCGCGGCCGAGTCGCGGCCGCCCTCGACCTTCTTGCCGTCGGCGCCCCGGGCGATCGCCTCGGAGCCGGCGCCGTCGATGCTGCCGGGGCTGCCGGGCGCTTTGTATGCAGAGCTGGGAATTCGCATGGAGACCTCGGTGCTCAACCCTCGCTGGGATGTTAGTTCGAAGGCTGGCTGGTGGCGGGCCGAGATGGACCGTGTGACGTCGTCGAGCGACACATGCCATGTCCGACAAACATGGCCAACTCCTTGTCGAACCAAATCGACTGCAATCGCGATGCCACGCGAGCGAGGCGGCTCACGGCGACCCTCCGCGCTTCGGCGGTTCGCGCGTGGCCGCGCCGCGGAGCGTGTCTTCGATGGCTCGCGCGAGGCCGAGGCCGCCTTGCTTCGTCACACCATCGGCGAGCGCCTCGAGCGCCATTCCGCCGTAGCCCGCCTCGCCCATGTCTTCGCCAAACCGCGAGGCCTTCAGAAGTTGTCGAACGAACACGGCCTCGAACTGTTCGGCAGCGACCTTCAGCTTCGCGGCGTCGTCATGCGGAGCCCCGCTCGACTTCGCGGCCGTGGTGGTCGCAGCGCGCTCGGTCCGAGCGGAGGTTGCAGCGCGCTCAGCGCGAACGGCGAGCGACGACGCGTTGACGGCGCTCGCAGCCAGCGAGTTGACGCTCGGGGCCGTCACTCGACCTCCAGCTGCGCTTCGAGGGCGCCGGCCGCCTTGAGCGCCTGCAACACGCTGATGAGCTCGCGCGCCGAGAGGCCGAGCGCACCGAGGGCCGAGGCGATGTCGGCGAGCGACGCAGCGCCGTCGATGTAGGTCGCGTTCGAGCGGGCCTCCTGCACTTCGACCGTCGAGTTCGGCACGACCGCGGTGCGCGCTCCTCCTGCGTTCGCTTGCGCGTTCGGCCCGACGGCGACGACCGGGGCGACCGGCTGCGACACCTGAGGCTCTTCGCGCACGACGATGGTGAGGTTGCCGTGGACGATCGCCACTGGCGCGAGGCGCACATCACCCCCCGCGACGATCGTCTGGGTGCGCTCGCTCACGACGACGCGCGCGCCGCGCTGAGGCTTGACCTCGAGGTCCTCCAAGTCGGCGATGAGATCGACGGTGCGCTGCGCGAACTCGGCCGGCACGGTGACCGTGACGCTGCCGCCGTCGGTGGGGACCGCGGTCCCTTCGCCGAGGAGGTTCTCGACGCCCTTCGCAATACGCGACGCGAGCGTGAAGCTCGGGCGCTTGAGCGCAAGAGTGAGCTTGCCAGAGGAGACGATGCTCGCGGGGACGTCACGCTCGACGAGGGCGCCCTCGGGGATCCGGCCGGACGTGACACTGCCCGTCGTGATCGAGCTTCCGCTCTTGCCGCGCGCGGCGAAGCCGCCGACGACCATGCTTCCTTGCGCGACCGCGTAGCTGCGCCGGTCGGCGCCCTTCAAGACGGTCTGGAGGAGCACGCCGCCCTCGAGCGAGCGCGCGTTGCCGATCGAGGACACGGTGACGTCGAGGCGCGTGCCAGGCTTGGCGAACGCCGGGATGGTCGCGGTGACCATGACCGCGGCGATGTTACGGAGTTGCAGCTGCCGGCCGTCGATCTGGACGCCGAGGCGGCGCAACATCGCGAGCGTGGACTGGAGCGCGATCGGCGCCGTGATGTCGTCACCGGTTCTGTTCAAACCGGTGACCACGCCATAACCGATGAGCTGGTTGTCTCGCGCACCGGCGACGGTGACGAGCTCGCGGAGCTTCTCGGCGCGAGCCTCGCCGGGCACGAGCGCGACGACGACGAGGACGAGCGCGCAAAGACGG
>Ga0194124_10002499_pt1 | contig 20704 bp, 33 predicted proteins | sample TA2KigCas0mmetaG_FD_148605 | JGI IMG/M metagenome (GOLD analysis project Ga0194124, IMG submission 148605) | Freshwater microbial communities from Lake Tanganyika, Tanzania - TA2015031 Kigoma Deep Cast 0m | ecosystem: Environmental > Aquatic > Freshwater > Lake | place: Tanzania: Lake...
GATCAATCACCGTGGATTGGGAATCCGGAGACAGTGTGACCATGACTGCTCAACACACACATGCCATGATATTTGGTCAAAATCGTCATTGGATGTTGAGTGCGAACGGCACCATTTTTAGATCAGACACACAAGGCATCATACCCGGCTTGCTGGAGCGTTGGAATACAGAACGTAAAGAATTACAGGCTAAAAAAAAGCAAGCACAAGACATCACAGACACGGAATTCTGGGACAAACGCCAATTGGTAAAAAAAATTAATTTGAACAGCCTTTATGGTGCTATTTTAAATCCTGGCTCAAGATTCTTTGATAAACGCATTGGACAAAGCACCACACTCACAGGTCGTGTAATTGCCAGACACATGGATGCGCAGATCAATCAATGCATCACCGGTGAATATGATCACCAAGGACAAGCCATAATTTATGGAGACACAGATTCAGCAATTTTCACTGCTTATCCCACACTGAAACCAGACATAGACACAGGTCGTGTGACCTGGAATCATGAAATTTGTGTGCAACTCTATGACAGTATCTCGGAATCAGTGAATCAAAGTTTTCCTGGATTCATGGAACAGGCCTTTAATTGTCCCAGAACACACGGTGAATTGATCCGTGGCGGTCGTGAATTAGTGGGCAGCACTGGCCTGTTTATCAAAAAGAAACGCTATGCAATTTTAATCTATGATAAAGAAGGTCAAAGATTAGACAAAAATGGATCACCGGGCCGGGTCAAGGCCATGGGACTGGATCTCAAACGATCCGACACTCCCAAGTCAGTGCAAGACTTTCTATCTGATATTTTGCTCCGAGTGCTCACAGGTGCTCAGGCAGAAGAAATTTATCAGCAAGTTCGACAGTTCAAAACATGGTTCAAATCGAGATCAGCTTGGGAAAAAGGCACCCCAAAACGAGTGAACAATCTCACTCACTACGTGGATCAGGAGATCAAACAAGGTCGTGCCAACATGCCGGGGCATGTGCGAGCTGCCATGAACTGGAACACTTTGAGACGAATCAACAGTGATAATCGCAGTCTTGAAATAGTGGATGGCATGAAAACCATAGTGTGTAAACTGCGTGTGAATCCTTTGGGTTTGACGTCTGTGGGTTACCCCACAGACGAAACACACATACCAGAATGGTTTAAACTATTGCCTTTTGATGACACAGCCATGGAAGACACCATTGTGGATCAAAAAGTGGAAAATCTTTTGGCAGTCATGGGATGGGATATCACAGCACACACAGACATACGCAGTGTGTTTGATGATCTTTTTTCAGTGGAATAATTTTATCATTGACATGCACACGATCTAAATAGTATACTAATTAAACGACAAGGATCAATCATGAAAGATGCATTGCAAGACATAGTGGCGCACACCAGCGGTTTGAACATTGAACTGGTCAAGATCACCGGAGAGTCTAACCGAACATTGGTCAACGGAGTTGCAGAAGATCGCACTGTGATTCTAGAAGCAGAATTTCATCATGCCATTCCAGAATTTCTTGGTGTGTTTGGCATGCCTAATCTCAACAAGCTGAATGTGATTTTAAACATTCCCGAATATCGCGAACATGCTCAACTGACCATATGCCATCAGCCGGATGCCACAGGAGTCCCAGTGCCATGTGGCATTGACTTTGAAAACCAATATGGTGATTTTAAAAATAATTACAGGTTTATGGTGGCCAGTGTGGTTTCTGAAAAACTCAAAACAGTGAAGTTTCGTGGAGCCGCTTGGGACATTGAGATTGAACCTCAGGTCGCAGCCATACAGAGACTGAGGTTTCAAACACAGGCCAACAGCGAAGAAACCAGTTTTGTGGCCAAAACTAAAAACAATAATTTGGAATTCCATTTTGGAGTTGCCAGCACACATGCTGGTAATTTTGTGTTTCATTCCGGAGTCATGGGCCGGCTGCAAGCAGATCGCAGCTGGCCAATTGGAGTGTTCAACACCATTTTTGGCATCAGTGGGGACAAAATTCTCAGATTTTCCGATCAAGGAGTGGCACAAATCACTGTGGATTCCGGCCTTGCTCGGTATAATTACAGTATTCCTGCATTGTCAAAATGATTAAAAGTATAGTTTCAGAAGGACCTTATCTTGTGGTCAATGGCGGATATCATAATTATCCATACCTGAGCCCAGGTGCTGTTAAATTTAAAAACGCCAATTGTGCAGGACACCTGCGTTGGAATACCAACACAAATGAAATGGAAGTAAATGATGGTGTAAGTTGGCGTGTCCTAAGTGCAAAACATACCACTGTTTCTTTAACCACTGACGCACAAAAAGCACTGACCTGGGTCATGACGAAGATGACAGAAGAACACGAATTGAACCAACGCATGGAACGCCATCCCGGATTACGAGACACCTATGAAAAGTTTCGGATAATGGAAGCATTATGCAGAGAAGAAGATGCAGCATCACTTAACAAATAATCAATTAGATGCCAATGGTCGCAGTAAATGGGCCGTATTTCTTCCAGCCATATCGGGATTTTATGCTACATTTATTGGTCGTCAACGTCATGAACACTATGTGGATCCCAAAAGATTTCCTCCAGGCATGACTGACATGGAACAGCTGAATTGGTTAAACAGTCAAAAATCACTGTTTCCTTATCGTTGGAGTCTATATTCAGCAGGCCATGCCAACTTGGATTTGGCCAAATCAGACTGGTCAGAACTCATGGTGCGTGATCGAGAATCCGGAACCTTCATGTTAGGCGATTCTGGTGGATTTCAAATCGCCAAAGGCATTTGGCAAGGCGACTGGCGTGCGAGTTCAGGATGTGCACAAGCACAACAGCACAGGCATAGAGCATTGACCTGGCTGGATCACATTGCAGATTACAGCATGTGTTTGGATATTCCCACTTGGACCCCTAAAATACCAGGGTCCAAAGAAAAAACCGGCATACACACCAGCCAAGATGCTGTGGCCGCCACCAAATTTAACAATGATTATTTCATGCAGCACCGTCGTGGCATCAGAGCAGGAGGCACTAGATTTCTAAATGTGCTACAAGGTACCAATCACCAAGATGCTGACTCATGGTATGACACCATGAAGCACTATTGTGATCCCAAAAAACACCCAGGACGTCATTTTGATGGCTGGGCCATGGGTGGCCAGAACATGTGTGATGTACATCTGGTATTGAAAAGATTGATCACACTGTGGCATGATGGATTACTACAGGAAGGACTACATGATTGGATGCACTTTTTGGGAACCAGTAAACTGGAATGGGCAGTGTTGCTCACAGTCATACAGCGGGCAGTGCGCAGACATGTGAATCCTAACTTCACTATCAGCTTTGACTGTGCCAGTCCATTCTTGGCCACTGCCAATGGTCAAGTCTATTATCAAAACGTGTTCCCTCACAATGACAAATGGAGTTATCGAATGGCACCCAGTGCCGACGATAAACGATACGCCACCGACACACGTCAATGGAGTGTTGGGGTATTGGCCGACGGTATTCATGTCAATTGGCAAGAAAGTCCAGTTAGTGAGTTGTGGCGCATGCAGGATATATGCTATTATAAACCAGGTGATGTAAACAAAAATGGCAAAGAAGGACGCACCAGTTGGGACAGTTTCAGTTATTGCTTGATGATGTCACACAATGTGTACCTGCACATCACAGCAGTGCAAGAAGCCAATCGGAGATTTGACATGGGTGAGTATCCAGAAATGCTGCGTGATCAAAAGCATGATCATGAAATGTTTTCTGACATCGTGGACCGCATTTTCCGTGCTCCCACAAAATCTGCTGCCATGGCTGTGATTGAAGATCCCAAATACTCTCGTAAATCTGGATATTGGAACCAAATTATAGGCACCCGTGGCATCAAAGGCCAAAACATCACTAGTTCAGAAGTCATGGCTGAAAAACACTGTGAATTAGACATTGACACCTCCAAGGTCAAGTGTCAGCGTGACACTGTGATTCCGGACCTGAATTCTCAATTTTTTGAGGTCGATCATGCATAGGCCAGGATTTGATTCATCAGTGAACTTCTTCACTGGCATTGAAGTGGAACACTCTCCAGCGCTGGGTCAGCGAACTTTGTTTGTGGTGGGCTTACAGTCAGTCACAGACATTGCCAGACATTTACAAGGCTGCACACACATTTACTTTGGTGCCAACATGAGTTTTCCCAAAGATGCCACCTATGAACAATATCAACAATGGAACTGCATGATTGTGTATTTCTTGACGCGCGATTACTGGTGTACTCTGGACATGGATTTGAGCAATTTAGATCAATTTCATGATAGCAATTTATGTGAATATCGTAGATTTATTCCCATGATCAGTGTTAAACTACCTTATATTCAATTATTCAACTACAATACCACTATAAAAATTGATGATCGAGATTTTCAAGCCACCAATCCAGGTGTATGGTGTCATAGATTACATGATTTGAAAAGCACAGACAAATTCACAGACTGGGATCAATACAAACAAGACATTATATCATAAGGACACACATGGAACAAAGAAATCAAGCCTTGGCTGACAAACGTCAGCGTGTGAAAGATCGTGCTCGACGCATGATTTGGGTGACTTTTTCTCGTGAAGGCACACATTGCTATCCAGCAGCAGCCACAGATCCCGATTTGGCCACAGGCGACGAATACGATGTGAGTTTTCTGGCATCTCCACACAGACACATTTTTCATTTTCGAGTGGCCATAGAAGTCAAACATGGAAATCGTGACATAGAATTCATACAATTTAAAAGATGGTTGGAAAAGTTATACACCGGAACCTTGCAATTGGATCACAAAAGTTGCGAAATGATAGCAGACGATTTATATGAACAAATTGCCACACGATATCCCGATCGAGACTGTGAAATCACAGTTTCAGAAGACGGAGAGAATGGTGCCACCTGTGAATTTCTCACTCATCAACCCCCTAAAATTTCAGTTTAGTGTTTATACTCAGGAGTTTCTCAATGACTAAAAAAAGTCTTAAAAAGTATCTGCGTTTCACACCCGCAGTCACTGCAATTTTCAACGAACTGGATCAGTATTTGAATTTCTGCCGCGAATATGGTCATGTGTACGATCCTCAAGATCTCGGACGCCAGACCCAGAGTTACCAAGATTTTCAACGACTGCAAGCTGGCAAACCTGTGCGTGATCAATGGTCACACATGATCAAACAGGCACGCGGTCATGCGTAAGTTATTTTACATGTCTTTGGAATCTTATCCTGCTCGTTACACTTATCAACTCACGTCCTGGAATACCAGTGTGTTTGATCGTAGAGGCATAGACTATGTGATTGTGAACGGAGACGAACTCACCGCAGACAGAAACATAGTCACAGGACAAGTGTTAGACGCTCATGGGAGAACATACTATTCCATGACTCAAATGGCCAATTTGATTCGCATGATGAAAGCAGGAGCAGTGACTCATGAAGATGTCATTTATTTTGAAGACATGTTTACGGCCGGTATCGAGAGCCTACCTTATATTCTCGATCAAGTGGATCCAAAGTATCGTCCCAAAATTTATGTGCGGTGCCTAGCACAAACCATAGATCCAGATGACTTTGTACATGTCTGGGGCATGAATCGCTGGATGACCTGCTTTGAATACATGGTTAATTCTTTTGTCACAGGTGTTCTGGCCAGTAATGAAGAAATGGTGGCTCACATGCGTGTGGCCGGTTGGGGAGCTGACATTTACAACATATCGGGCCTGGCTTTTGGCAAGGATGAAGTCAAAAATCGCATATCGGGGCCTTTGCGACCTTTCTCTGAGCGCACATATCGTGTGGGCTGGGCGTCCAGATGGGATCAAGAAAAACAACCAGAATTTTTCATGGACTTGATTGATCGCTATATCACATTAAAAAAGAACTTAAATTATTTGCCGGAACTGGAGTTTGCTGTGTTTTCTGGTGGCAGGCTTAGATCCAATAATGCCAACATCTTAGATCGAACCAGATCCATGATTGCAGACAATAAACTCAAAGTATATGAAAATTTGCCTAAAAACTCATATTACAATCTGCTCAATGACACAAGAGTGTTGTTCAATTGTGCTTTGCAAGACTGGGTCAGCAACACTGTGAGTGAAGCAGACGCTTTGGGTTGTAATGTGTTATTTCCGGCTTATAGATCATTTCCTGAAACCTTTGCAAATGATCACGAACGTCTGTATGTGCCTTGGAGTCTCGATGATGCCATGGCCAAACTAATTCCCTTGCTGAGAGCTCCTCACAAAAATCAAGGACGTATTTCAGATCACAACAACGGGACCATTGATCGTGTGTGTGACATCATCACAGGCCAAGGCCAAAAATGGCTGCGCGACACCAAAGATTATCGCCGACACCTGGCACCAACAAAATATTAACAATCATGGAAAAAACTGTACTCATCACCGGCGCCACGGGATATATTGGCGGACATACAGCTCTGGCATTCAAAGAACTGGGTTACACTGTGATTGGTGTAGACAGACAAATCACAATATCGCAATCCTTGACATTTTTAGATGAATTTTTGTGTATGGATTTTGTGGAGGTAGTGGATTCGGCTGTGAGCATTAGATCTGTACCATTGATAGTGCATTGCGCTGCCAGTCATTCAGTGGAGCACAGTGTGCTGAATCCCGGTGAATATTATGACAACAATCTGGCCAAAACCAATCGCATGCTTGTGATGCTGGCTGAAAAAAAATGGCAAGGCTGTGTGATCAACAGCAGTTCAGCAGCAGTGTATGGCATGACTCAAAGTCCCATCTCTGAAAGTGCTGTGAACACCAGCCGACCCATAAGTCCTTACGGCTGGAGTAAACTGTTTGTGGAACAATGCATGGCAGATCATTGTCGAGCGCAGGGATTTCGAAACATAAATCTCAGGTATTTTAATGCTGCCGGTTGCGATCATCAAGGGCGCATGGGAGCAGCACAACAAGGCAATCATTTGTTTACCACTGTGACCAAGGCTGTATGCCAAGAATCTCAGGAGCCTTTTGTGATCAACGGAGGTGACTATGAAACCAAAGATGGCACTTGTGTGAGAGATTTTGTGCATGTCAGTGACATAGCTCAAGCTCATGTGTCTGCAGTCGGTGTGCTGGAAAACATGCTGGAATCACAATCAAGATCTTATAACATAGGCAGTGGCACAGGATACACTGTGCGCGAAGTCGTGGATGCTGTGAAACTACACAGTGGTTTCACAGATCTCAAAGTCACTGTGGGGCCCAGACGTGCAGGTGATCCTGAATCTCTTGTGGCTGATCACAGAAGATTTACAGAAGATTCCGGCTGGCGTCCTGTGGTCAGTACTTTAGAAGACTTGGCCAGCACCACATACAATTGGTTTCATGACCAATATTACAATTGACAACACAGTGTAAATACCATATAATGACTGTTACGGCAATCCTCTGCCTTATCATCGGAGCCAAATATTGAATAAAAATAAAAAAAAACAAAAAATCAAAGCACAATCTCATGATCTAGACAATAAAAGTGCAGTATTTGGAAAACCCATCAGCGAAGTTATTCGTGAACGGATTCGTAACGCAGGAGCCAGATTTCATTCCAATGACAACATCTCAGAATTTATTAGAAACAACGACGAGATTGATCGTCTAGTAGATGAGGTTGCTGGTCAATTTCAAGGTGTACTAAATAGTTTAGTAATCGACACGCAAAATGATCATAACACGCAAGACACTGCAAGACGTGTGGCTAAGATGTTTGTACGTGAGACTTTTAGTGGACGCTATCGCAGCGTTCCCAAAGTCACAGCATTTCCCAACTTGGGATACAAAAGTCTTTATACCACAGGACCAATCAGTATAAGATCCACATGCGCTCACCATTTTCAAAATATCATTGGACGATGCTGGGTGGGAATAGTGCCCGAAGAAGAAGTAATCGGTTTGAGCAAATTCAACAGGCTGGTACATCACATTTGCGAGAGACCTCAGATACAGGAGGAAATGACCACACAGATTGCGTCTGCACTCCGCGACTATGCTCGGACCGAAAACATTGCCGTGGTCGTGAAGGCTGAACATCACTGTATGACCATGCGTGGTGTAAGGGAACACGAGTCGGATATGACCACAGCAATCATGCTGGGAGCGTTTCATAATGACCCAGCACTGAAAAAAGAGTTTTATGACATTTGCTTATCAATGAAAGGACATGCTTGATGACATTCGTAGGTGCAGTTGGCAACAGATCCGAATCTGACGCTGGAACCTATCCAGGATTTGTTGCTGCTGCTGTAAATGATTATAGTGTTTTTGAAAATTTTCGTAGGAACCCAACCTATAACGCCATACTAGAACATGTTAGTTATGATCAAGGGCAAAAGTATTTAGAAATTGTACGCACACAATCTCCTGATCTATATCAACAATTAGATCGGTTTCGAATCAATGATTTGGTAGGTAACCCATATTTGTTTGATTTTGATCAAGTCAGTCAAATTGGAACTACTACACTGCGTTATTTAAAAGTACTCAGTGATATTAAGAATCAATTCGGTACTGAATTTGGTCAGATTATTGAAATCGGAGCAGGCTACGGTGGTCAGTGTTTGATCTGTGATCAAGTTTTAAATTTTACTCAATATGTAATGTTTGACTTGCCGCCAGTTTTGAGGTTAATTAGTCGATATTTAGAAAGTCATAATCTAAATAACAGCTACAGCCTTAGTACTATTAATCAATGGGCCAAAAACTCCGACTGTGATTTAGTTATAAGCAACTATGCATTCAGCGAACTGCCTAGTCAACTACAGTTAAAATACTTAGAAAAAGTAATCAAACCATCTCGTCGAGGGTACATGACCATGAATAGTGGTAGAGATGGTACTGCTTTTTCTAATGACAAACTCACTGTTGACTATATACTAACACAAATACCAAACAGTAGAATCGTCGAAGAGATACCGCAAACTGGCAATAATAATTATATTATCATATGGAGTAACTAATAATGGCAACAAAAAAATCTGCTGCTAAACAAGCAGCCAAAAAATCTACTAACACCGACTACCCCCAGGACGACGGCGCAGTCTCTAAGAAAACTGCGGAAAAGGTACAAAAAACAGCACTAAAACCTAAAAAACCCCCCAAGGTCAAGACTGAGTTATTTGAGGTCAAACCCGAAGAACCCGGTGTACATGTTGGCAACTATAGTGTACGCACTGTCCATCCCGGTGGAAAGGTTGACTTTGCTATAGACTGGGATAAACTCAAGGAACACATGAAAACAGTTTGAACTATCAGTGGACTCAGACTCTCATCCCACTTTAAATATTCTGCAAGTCATCGGAGAAAAATAATGACCAAATTTGAATCGGTGACATATAAATTTGTCAGCACCAAAGAATATCACGACGAATTTCCTGTGGCATATAAACAATGGAAGGCAGACAGTCATTGTAATCGCAACCACGGTTACTCATTTTCTATGAAATTTTATTTTGGCGCAAATGAACTGGATAAAAGAGGTTGGGTATGCGATTATGGAGGACTCAAAGAACTCAAACAAATACTCAAAGATCAATTCGATCATCGCACTCTCATTGCTGCTGATGATCCAGATCTTGAAAAATTCAAACAACTGGAACGAGAAGGAATTTTAGATCTGACTGTGCTGCCCGGCATGGGCTGCGAAAAAATAGCTGACATGTTGTACAAATACATGAACGGAGTGTACATACCGGATTATCTGGGACAAGCAGAGGCCCAACGAGTTTGGTGTTTCAAAGTCGAAGTCAGAGAAACTCAAAGCAACATGGCCTATCGACAAGGTCATAGAGAATGGAAGGAAGATCTGTTTGTAGATTCATGATCAATTTGACAATTTTTATACAGACATCAAAATGAACACAAACATCGACCCAAAACTACAGGAAATCCTGTTGATATTACAGGAGGAATGTGCAGAAGTGTCCCAGGCAGTGAGCAAATGTTTTAGATTTGGTTTAAAAAACATTAAATATCAAAGTAATCTCACCAACTTGGAATTTCTTGAACAAGAACTGGGTGATTTACTAGCCATGATTGATCTATTAAAAATCACAGGAGTCATAACAGATGAAAAATTGGCTCAGGCTCAAGTGAACAAACACACCAAACTCAAACACTGGTCGAATATATATGATCACTGAAACGCCAGCCAAAGGTATACTCAAAATCAATGATTGGGGTCATAGCAAAATGTATCGAGCTGTGTGTGAGTGCGGTGATGACACACATAACCATGTGTTGGACATCGAAGCAGATGACCATGTCATCACAGTGTCAATTCACACAAACACCAAAACTGACTTTTGGAGCCGAGACAGATGGGCACACATATTCAAATTACTTTTCACAGGCTATGTCAGTAGAGAAAGCTCACTTTTGCTTTCCAAACAAGCAGCATTAAACTATGCAAGTGTGCTACAATCGGCAATATCAGATGTAGAAAATTTCAGACAAAAACAGTATGACGACGTTTCATTAAAAAAACAAAATCATGATTGATAAATTAATCATCATCATGAACAATGTGAATTGGTGGGCCTTGTTAGTGCCATGCACAGTGCTGATCATGGTGGGAATAGCAGCAGGTATAATAAAGATCAAAACAAAAAATTTTCTCAAATAACTTAAATCAGCGAAAAAATGAACAAATCTAAAATCAGTGTTTCGGAAATCTTCATATCTTGCCAAGGTGAGGCTCGTTTCACAGGCGTGCCCAGTGTATTTCTAAGAACTTTTGGCTGTAACTTTCGTTGTAAAAACTTTGGCCGATACCAAGAACATGTGTTGGAACCCAGTGTCACGCATAATCCAGAAGTCATCGCCATAATTAATGACCTGGATCAATATAAATCATTTGATCAACTGCCACTGGTCAGCACAGGCTGTGACAGTTACAGTTCAGTGTATCCAGAATTTCGTCATTTGGCACAGCGCCTTACTGTGGATCAAATAGTTGAACGTTGTCGCGAACTATTGCCTTTTCACCGCTGGCGCAAAGAACACCTTGTGATCACTGGCGGAGAGCCTTTGTTGGGCTGGCAAAAATATTATCCTGACTTGTTAGAACATGAATTCATGAGAGACCTACGTGACATCACTTTTGAAACCAACGGCACTCAGCCCTTGACTGAAACATTTTTCCAATACTTAAAGACCTGGAATCAACGCAGATATACCTTGGGAGCCGGAGGTGAAATCACTTTTAGTGTCAGTGCCAAATTGCCCAACAGCGGAGAATCCTGGGCAGATGCCATCAAACCAGATGTGGTATGCCAATATCAAAGTATTGGACACACTTATTTGAAATTTGTGGTGGCCACTGATGATGACATTCAAGCAGCATTACAAGCCATGAAAGAATACCAAGATTCGGGTTTTGATGGTGATGTGTATCTGATGCCTGTGGGCGGTGTGGAATCTGTGTACCATCTCAATGCCAGACGTGTGGCTGAGGCCAGTCTACAACATGGTCTCAGATACAGTGCCAGACTGCAATGTGATTTATTTGGAAATGCCTGGGGGACCTAATGGCTTTTTTTGACCGCCTCAGACATGCTCTTGGTAGCAAAAGCACCAATATAGAATCAACCACGTCCACCACCACGTCCACCACCACAACTCCTCCACCTGCGCCTGCCAAAACTCGTTCAAAACGTAAAAATACCACGCCTTTGGAAAAAACTCCCAAAGACATGGCCACAGATCGTGGAGAACCATATGTGTGCGTGACACAAGTGCATCTAGATCCTTTAGATCTGGCATCTGGTAATTTTGAGCTGGACTGGAATGACAAATTCATAGCACAGTTGGTGCGGGCCGGGTTTCAACAACAGGCCAACGAAAGTGAACATGTCATAGTGGATCGTTGGTTCCAGACAGTGTGTCGCAATGTGTTGTCAGAAAACTACGAACAACAACAAGCAGACCCTGATCTCAGGAGAAGCCAAAATCGTAGAGATTTAGGCCAAGGTCGCAGCGAATTCAGTTGACCGCGCTGGCAATATCAGTTAATATACTCACATGACCACTTATTTGCTGATTGATCTTGCCAACACTTATTTCAGAGCCAGGCACTCTGCACATCGTGGCACCACCACAGAAGAGCGAGTGGCATTTGCCATACATGTGACTTTGTCGAGCGTGAATAGGTGCTGGCGCGACCGCCAAGCTCAACACGCGGTGTTTTTGAATGAAGGTCGCAGTTGGCGCAAAGACTTTTATCCTCCTTATAAACGTAATCGCACCGAGCAGAGAGCTGCCATGAGCAGCAAAGATGCAGCCGAAGATCAAGCCTTTTGGACAGGCCTAGATCAGCTCAAGTTGTTTTTAACAGAACACACCAATTGCACAGTGTTAAGGCATCCTGAATTAGAAGCAGATGATCTCATAGCAGGATTCATAGATTTACATCCCAATGATGATCACATCATCATCTCCACAGACTCAGACTTTCATCAACTGCTGTCAGAAAACACACAGCAATACAATGGCATCACAGACGAACTTCACACCATACATGGAATCAAAGATCGCAAAAATCGTCTGGTCGTGGACAAAAAAACACAACAACCCAAAAAGCCGCCGGAACCAGCATGGTTGCTATTTGAAAAGTGCATGCGCGGCGACAGCAGTGACAATGTGTTCAGTGCTTGTCCTGGTGTGAGACTCAAGGGCACAAAAAACCGTGTGGGGCTTTTGGAAGCCTATGCCGACAGGCACAAAAAAGGTTATGCTTGGAATAATCTCATGTTGAGCCGTTGGCTGGACGCAGACGGCCAAGAACATCGTGTGTTAGACGACTATCAAAGAAATCAACAGCTGATAGATCTCAGAGCTCAGCCGCCAATCATCAAACAAAAGATCACACACACTGTGACACAAGGTTGTGTGCCAAAAAATTCACCGCAGATAGGCAGCCATTTTCTACGATTCTGTGGGCGATTTGATTTGCAAAAACTCAGCGAGCAGAGTCAAAATTATGCAGAAATCTTCACTGCTGCCTACACTGCCTGACGTGCCGGCAGAGGCATGGCCTGTGATAAAGAACAAGTTTTGGATCGTGAAACATCAAGGCGAGAAAATTGCCACTGTGCAGGCCACAGATCATGGTCTAGTTTTGGTCAAAGATCAAACCAGAATTCGCTACAAAGATGCAAAATCTCTGGCACAGTCTGTGCCCATACGATTTAAAAAGATCCAAAACCCAACCACGGTATTTCCTTGTGTGATAGATGGTTATCCCACTACTCACAGGCCATGGAACGTGTTATACAATTTACAACTTAGATTGTGGCAGTACACACAGTCCAAACGCAGCCGCAGTTATCGCTGTGCTGGATGGTTTTCAGTGGTGATTCATGGTGTGATTCACTGGGAATTATGTCCCAAACTCATAACTCTGCAGAGAAATTGCTTTAAGGGTCCTTTTAGATCTAATCCTCATTTCACAGAATCTCAAAACTGATCACAGGTGTTGCTCATGTCCTGATAAATACTTGTGAATTTCAACAAGGATGTGACATGAGCAGACCCAAACCCACTGTGATTTTAGAAAATTTAAACAAGCTGACCTACAAATGTGATCAAATCTTAGCCAGTCAGGGCATTTGGGCTGTGTATTACAACAATCAACCCGTGAATTTAAAAACACAAAACATATTGGTCAGTTACCCCGGTCCCAAATATCGCAAAGTCAGTTTCAGCAATCCGGGCCATGCCATAAGTCTGGCTAAAAAATTAAACGTACAGTTCAAAACAGATAAATTTTCTGTGGTGCTACTTGATCAAGGTTCAGTGGTGTATTCTTGTAAGTGACCAAGTTTGATCAGCAAAAGTTTACCAAATGGTTGATAGACCATAGTTCTTTGTATGTGAACAGCGATTTTTATTCAATAATTTCTGATTCGGTACCACATTTCAGAAAAGTCTGGTTTTTTAATCCCTTTAATGTGGCTAGTGCTCGTCTCACAAAAACTGGCTTGGAATTCTGCACTAAAACCAACGAAATTCAGTCCTACAGGCACAAAATTACTGAAAAAATCAACCTCAAACAACTGTTATTTTTAGAGAAGTATTTTACCAGTCCCTACTACATACATGATCTCCATGATATCACAGTTTTAGATCAAATCACCAGTGTGACCATGATCATGTATGACAATAATTTGAAGCAAATGTTGGTTGACTTATCACTGCATGATAAATAAAATTTGTGCGGTGCACAAATTTTAATGGAGTGACATCATGACAAATCAAATATTTGATTGGCTGGAACGGTTGGCAGAACTGTTTCCTGATAAAGGATACCAAGTGAGATTGGAAAATTTTTTAAAAAATAAAAGCATCACAGACACTGCTCAATTGGAAGTGTATCTCAATGAATTTCACAGACTAGGAACTAGTCGAGGGCATGGTTAACCATGAAATTTTTGACTAGAATATTGCGTGGCATGATCAGATATCTTGAAGCACATGGCCAAACTCGTGCCAGAGCTCATTTAAAAATTTATGGGCGCAGACATGGACTATGAATTATTGGGCTGGGGTATAATTTTCACAGCATTGAGTCTGGTTTGGTTGGATCAAAAAATCAGTGATCGGCCAAGATTGGGACCTGAATGGGATTTCTTACAGGGATGGCGAACCAAAGATAAATAAACAGGTGCCACACACATGCACAACACAAACACACACACAAAGGAAAAAAATGTCAAATAAAAATTTTGAATTGCCCAGGTACAATTTACCTGAATTTAAAACTCAGAAAAATGGTTACGAAATCAGAACAGAAATTTTGGCCATGGCCAAAGATCTTGTGGCCAATGAATACACTTGGAAATACAACGGCTGGGAAATCAGTGCAGAACGCGACGACAAAGGTGCTATCACCAGCACGGTGAGAATGCCAGAATTTCCAGGACTGGAACACATTCTGGCCACTGCGCAACGCATGTATGATTTTGTCAGTGCTGCTGGACCCAAGCCAATCAAGTGACACTGTGGCATAAATGCCACACTAGACCCAAAGGTTGACCAGAACAAGTCCTGGTGCTATACTATGCTTGACACTTGTACCAGGACTTGACATGTTCACAGACACAGACCAGGAGTCAACCATGACCACATATGTGGTGTACATGATAAATTTCGATATTTATCGCGGCACTTTTTTGACCTTGACCGAAGCACAAGATCATGCTCGCACCTTGGGTTTTGAGTGTGGTATTTACCGCAACGAACCCGGTTTGCCCAGTGTGTTGGTGTCAATGATCAAAACTCACTGAACATGGACCAAAATTATTTTCGTGGCATGATGATCATCATGCTGTTCGCTCTGTTGATCATGCCGTTCGTGTCAGTGTGGGCCCTGAACACGTTGTTTGGTCATTTGGGCTTGGACATACCATACACTGTGGAAACTTGGTTGGCCAGTCTGCTATTACATTCGGGTTTATGGTACAAAAACCACCGACCCTGATTGATGTTTTGACTGCGCATGAAATTTCTCATACAATACACTGATAACACAAGGACAAACACATGACCACAGTGACCGAAAATCGTACCGTGACCACTATAGAAGCTCGCAGAGCCTTGTTGCGTTGCTTCAAACATCAGCGTCCGGTATTCCTTTGGGGCCCCCCGGGCATTGGCAAAAGCGAACTAGTGGCCGGCATCGCTCGTGACCTGGGGGGCCTGATGATTGATCTCAGACTCAGTCAAATGGAACCCACAGATCTTCGTGGTATTCCTTTTTACAACAGAGACATCAATCGCATGGACTGGGCTGCGCCTGTGGACCTGCCCAATGAAGAGTTGGCCAAACAATATCCCATTGTGATGTTGTTTCTTGATGAAATGAATTCTGCTGCTCCGGCTGTGCAGGCTGCGGCTTATCAGTTGGTGCTGAACCGGCGTGTGGGCACTTACAGTCTGCCTGACAATGTGGTGTTGGTGGCTGCAGGCAATCGTGAAAGTGACAAGGGTGTGACTTACCGCATGCCTGCTCCACTGGCCAATCGTTTTGTGCACCTGGAGATGCGCAGTGATTTTGACTCTTGGCAGACCTGGGCAGTGAACAATCGTATTCACAAAGATGTAGTGGGGTACATCAGTTTTGCCAAGGGCGATTTGTTTGATTTTGATCCCAGGTCCTCTGGTCGGAGTTTTGCCACTCCCCGCAGTTGGACATTTGTCAGCCAAATGCTAGATGATGACAATGACACAGGACTCATGGATTTAGTGGCCGGTGCTGTGGGTGAAGGCATGGCAGTGAAGTTCATGGCACACCGCAAGGTTTCCGGACAGATGCCTGACCCTGTGGAAATTCTTAATGGCAAAGTCACCACATTGGCCATCAAGGAAGTGTCTGCCATGTACTCGTTGACTGTGAGTCTTTGTTACGAACTCAAAGATGCCTACGACAAAGCTCTGGTGTCAAATGACACTCGTCTGGAAAAATGGTACGCAAAAGCAGACCACTTCTTTGCTTTTATCATGGACAATTTCACCACTGAACTGGTGGTAATGGCAGCACGTGTGGCCATTACCACATATGGCATTCCGTTTTTACCAGCCAAATTGAAAAACTTCACTACCTTTCACCAAAGGTTTGGCAAATATGTGATTGCCGCAGCTGAAAAGAAATGACATCAAAGGATTTGACACATGCCTAGACAAGACACCACTGTGGCAGAAAAGACTCAAAGTCACACTGTCACTGATCCCAAAACAGATGCTGCTGCTCTGGAAAAACTGATCACTGCTAGAATTGGTCTGCTGCTCCGTGCTCCTTTTTTTGGTAACTTGGCCACCAGACTGCGTTTGACCAATGCTGATGAATGGTGCGGCACAGCCGCCACAGATGGCAGAAATTTTTGGTATAACAGTGAGTTCATCAACAGGCTCAGTTTACGTGAATGTGAATTTTTGTTTGGTCACGAAGTGTTGCATGTGGTGTATGATCACATTGGTCGTAGACAAGATCGAGACCCCATGCTCAGCAACATTGCTGCTGACTATTGCGTGAACCAAGATCTGTTAGATCATAAAATTGGCGAACGCATAACCAAGGTGCCTATTCTTCACAACGCCAAATATCGTGGCATGAGTTTTGAAGAAGTCTATGATGATTTGTTTGCTAATGCTAGAAAAATCAAAGTTTCAGATCTATTGAAACAGGTTTTGGATGAACATTTGGAAACTAACAACGATGACAATGAAGATCATGACCGGTCCGGAAAACCCAAACTCGGTCCCCAAGACATACGAGACATACGAGACGAAATCAAAGACGCGGTGTTACAGGCTGCACAAGCAGCAGGCACAGACAATTTACCTTTGGGCATCAGCAGATTGATTCGAGACATCACAAATCCTGTGATCAACTGGCGTGAAATGTTGCTGCAACAGATACAGAGTCTGGTGAAATTTGATTACAGTTGGCAAAAACCCAGTCGTAGAAGTTGGCATTGTGATGCAGTGTTGCCCGGTCAACGCCCTGGCCATCAGATTGATGTGTGTGTGGCCATTGATGCCTCGGGCAGTATTTCAAACGTGGATCTACAGGATTTTTTCAGTGAAATACAAGGCATCATGGATGCATTTGATGAGTATAAAATCAGAGTCTGGAGTTTTGACACCAGAGTCTACAATGTTCAAGAGTTCACCAGCGATGATGATAAATCGATCACTGATTATGAACCCAAAGGCGGTGGCGGCACAGATTTCATGTCCAATTGGACATACATGAAGCAACAAGGCCTTGAACCCAAAAAACTCATTGTGTTCACTGATGGTTGCACTTATGATTCATGGGGAGATCCCAATTACTGTGACACAGTGTGGATCATCAAAGGCAATCCAAAAGCACAGCCTCCATTTGGAGTGCACAGTCACTACGAACAAGAGAAAAGATCACAGACATGATGATCACAAATGTTAAATCTTTGAAAAAAATCACTGAGGCCAGAGGCATTATTGATCAATTGCAACAACAATTGTTGCGCACAGAACAGACCTTGGATGATCTTGTGCGGGCCAGTGAAATAGCCACCACGATGAACAGTTGGCATCTGTTGGACAGTTTTGTGACAGCAGCAAGAGAATGTCTGTTGACCAGACTGGTTGTGCCAGAACATCAAATTGATGTCAATCCCGAATTAATAGTGATTGATCATGACCAGTCCGATTCAAGTACATCCACTTAATGCCACAGGCCTCAGGAGACTGACAGTGTGTCCTCCCTATTTTTCGCCAGTGGATTTTGATTGTGCTGTGAAACCAAAAATAATTCTTGATTGGATTTGGATCAATCTCACCGGAAGATTCTACATGAGCGACCATTACAGGACTAAAGAAACCAAGTTGGAAATTGTCACCAGAGTGGCCTTTGAAATTCCCAGCGAAGCCAGCTACTTTGCCTTGTGTGTGTCAGAAATCAACAAATTTTAATGCTTGAGAAATTTCTTGTAAATAATGCTAACTATACAGGAGATCGACAAATGAGCGATGACTCAGAAACATTAGACACCGTAGTAGAAACCCAGCCCAAGCCCACTATCACCTTGCAAGACATTGCCAGTGTGGTAGAAATTTTACAGATCTGCACAGCTCGCGGAGTCTGGAAAGCCACTGAACTCAGTGTGGTGGGCGGACTTTATGACAGACTCACTGGTTTTTTGGAAGGGGCAGGTGCTCAGTTTGATAAAACTCGTGTCAACTCCGCTGCAGAATAGGTGAATGATCATGATAAAACATGTGGGGAAACACAACGGAAAAAAAATCATCTTGTTGTTCAGACAGGTTCCAGAAGAACATCACATGTGTTTGGTGTTGTACAGTGACAGCTTGCCTCAACTGATTCATGACAACGTGATGCGAGTATTAGAAAGTGCTGTGGGACAGCAGAGTAAAGATTTGGCAGATGCTTTGTTCAGACACACCATGGATGATGGCACCAACACCTTGACCACTTTGCATAAGAGTAAACTGATAAAGAAGGTTTCCACCAATCAAGTCATCATCACTCCCAACAGCAAAACTTCAATTTATCTAGACAAACTGAACACGCTGTTGAATGAAATAGAATCAGGTGCAGATGCCAAACAACAGTACGCTGAGTTGGAAAATCAAACTGCTGCTTCACCTGTGATTCAACAAGATGTGGGAGAACCCAAAACATCACCAGTGTCATCACCTACGGTAAGCCCGGTGTTGTCAAATCAAGATTTAGCCGAACAACATAGAATTCAAGCCCAACGCCTCCGAACAGATGCAGCAGCTTTACTGGCACAAGCAGATTCGCTGATGACTCAAGCACAAGAATTGGATTCTAAGATTACCATGCCACAAACTAAAACCAAATCCCGTGTCAAAGTCAAAAAAAGTTAATGTTTCGTCTCGAATGAAATGGAAACAGATTCTCAAACAAGTGGACAAAGATCAGATACCTTTGAACTATATTTTGAATATTCAGGTAAATTTGATAGATGGCACCACTGTGAATCTGGACATCAAAGCACTGTTACAAGCAGGAGCAGATCCTGTGGAACTGAAAGCTCACATAGACAACAAACTGTCACTGATTGACGAAATGGTAGCAGACATAGATTTTCACATCAACATAGATGATGTGGCCAAAACTGTACAAACTTTAACGGATCACATGCTGAAAGACTTATGAAAGTGAAATTGATCAGCCATAGTTGTGCCACCGATGAATTGATAAATTCAGGATTGTATTCTGCACAGGATCTAGTGGCTTTTTGTGCCAGAGTCAGTAATCCCAGCAATCAGTTAAACACAGAAACCAGCGAACGTTTGATACGCTATCTCATCAAGCACCAACACTGGTCTCCGCTGGAGATGGTGTCGGCATGCTTGGAAATTGTCACCACCAGAGACATTGCCAGACAAATTCTTCGTCATCGCAGTTTTAGTTTCCAAGAATTCAGTCAACGCTATGCTGATCCCACACAAGACTTGAATTTTGTGTATCGTGAGGCCAGGTTACAGGATTCAACAAACAGACAAAACAGTGTGTCAGTGAATGATTCTGTGTTGGCCAATCACTGGCAAATCAAACAACAACAGGTCATAGATGCTGCTAAATCGGCCTATCAATGGGCCATGAGAAATGGCATTGCCAAGGAACAAGCTCGCGCAGTGTTGCCAGAAGGCCTAATGGAAAGTCGTCTTTATGTGAACGGTACCTTGAGATCGTGGATACACTATTGTGAGCTGAGATCTGGTCATGGCACACAAAAAGAGCACATGGAAATTGCCAAGGCCTGTGCGCGAGTCATTGCTGACATTTTTCCCATGATCATTGGATCAGATTCTGATCTGACACCGCAGTCATGATTGACCATTTTCAGTTTTAAACACAGACATGGCCATCAGTGCCACTACATGGCAGGACCAAATCCACCAATTGAAATCAGCACCACACACAGATCCCAGCACTGTGCAGTCAGGTAGACACATTGTGGTACATGAATTTGTCATGGGCGATGTGGAAGATCCAGATTTGTATGCAGGAGCAAGTTTATGGGATTTCGAAAAGAGCGAGAAAGGTCAATGGGTCATGACTCACGCCCTAGAAACACCTGTTTGGCAACGGCAAGTGCACCATGTGCGTTGGGGAT
>Ga0194124_10002500_pt1 | contig 20695 bp, 23 predicted proteins | sample TA2KigCas0mmetaG_FD_148605 | JGI IMG/M metagenome (GOLD analysis project Ga0194124, IMG submission 148605) | Freshwater microbial communities from Lake Tanganyika, Tanzania - TA2015031 Kigoma Deep Cast 0m | ecosystem: Environmental > Aquatic > Freshwater > Lake | place: Tanzania: Lake...
AGGATTTAAAGATAAAAAACGTCGAAGGACCTGCAGGCGTTATGGGAAGAAATTCAGACAACAGATTGATCGAAGAAAAGCTAGGATGGAAACCTTCATTGTCTCTTCGGCAAGGCATAGAAAAAACGTATGCTTGGATTGAAGAGCAAGTAAAGAAAGCAAAATAACAACATGGAAACTATACCCCTCTTTAAAGTGTACATGTCAGATACTGCGCCGACTGCGGCCGCAGAAACTCTAAAATCTGGGTACATTGGGCAAGGTCCAAAGGTCGAAGAGTTTGAATCTTTATTGAAAAGTAGGTTACAAAAAGACTATGTCTTGACAATGAATGCCGCGACGTCAGCAGAACACATGGCGTTGCAAAATTACTAAAATCACCAGACAACGATTCTAAATGGTCGGGTCTACAAGATGGTGATGAAGTCTTGACGACAGCATTGACTTGTACTGCAACAAATTGGCCGATACCTGCAAACAACCTAAAGATAAAGTGGGTTGATGTTAATCCAACGACGTTAAATCTAGACCTAGACGATCTTCGTCGCAAAATCACTTCTAAGACAAAGGTGATCATGGTCGTCCACTGGGGCGGGTATCCTAACGATTTAGATGAGTTGAAGAAGATCCAGCGTGAGACAAAAGACATGTACGGTTTTGAACCTATGATCATAGAAGATTGTGCTCATGCTTTTGGTTCAACATACAAGAAAAACCCAATTGGATCACACGGAAACATTTGCACATTTAGCTTCCAAGCGATCAAGCATTTGACGACAGTCGATGGTGGATTACTGGTTTGTCCAAATCAAAAGTTGTATGACAGAGGAAAGCTGATTCGTTGGTACGGAATTGATAGAAACTCTAACAGAAAAGACTTTAGATGCGAAGCTGACATCAAGGAATGGGGATTCAAGTTCCATATGAATGATGTCTGCGCTGCGATTGGAATTGAAAACTTAAAAAAAGTTGATGACATCATAAGCAAACACAAAGAAAACGCAGCATTCTATGATCAGCAATTGTCCGGAACGAATGGCGTGACGTTGTTGGCAAGAGAACCAGGGTTCGAATCTTCTTTCTGGATCTACAGTATGTTGGTCGACAGAAAGTCAGATTTCATGAAGTACATGGCTGAAAAGAACGTCATGGTTTCTCAAGTTCATGCAAGGAACGATACTCACACCTGCGTTTCAGAATTTAGAACATCATTGCCAACCCTCGACAAAGTAGAACAACGATTGATATCAATACCTGTCGGGTGGTGGGTTACGAAGGAACAACGAGAATATATCGTCGATTGCATAAAGAAAGGATGGTGATATGAGCGTCACCATCAGAGAGTTGACTGCAGACGATTTGTCGTTTCTTGTAGAAGTAAGAAATGAATGTAAGAACTTTTTGCACAATGCTACTGAGTTTTCGCTAGAAGAATGTAAAGAATGGTTTCAAAAAACGTCTCCTAAATTCTATGTCATAGAGAATGAAGGCATCAGAATCGGATACTTTAGAACGTCCGAATGGCAGCAAGATTCGTGTTGGGTCGGTGGAGATTTGCACAAAGACTATCGTGGAAAAGGCTTGATGAAATCAGCTTACTTTAAGTTATTCCAACTTCTAAAAGACATGAACGTTAACACTGTGTTTTTGAGCGTATTAAGCTTTAATGAAGTTGCATTTAATCTTTACAAGAAAATAGGGTTTCAAACGATATCAATAACTGACGTTCACCAAGGCGGTACCAACAAGGCCACAAATAGCATACAGATGGTGAAAGAATTATGAAACTAGTCTGCAACGCAGCAGGAGGAGTCGGTAATAGAATAAAGACTCTGCTAACTTGTCTAACAATAGCAAAACCGGAAGATGTTTTATTGATGTGGCCTGCAACTACATCATATCAGGCAGATGGCGGTGCATGGTGCGAGTTTTCAGATTTGTGGGAAAACAAGTTTGAGATAATCGATAAAGTTCCTGCGGAAGAACATCGATACTACGGAAGAGACGCAAGACTAAAACATTATAATAACGGAAACTTCATAAGCCTTGAAGAGGCTTATTTGAAACCTAGCATCAAAACATCAATCTACTTTCTAGAGATGAAAGGATTGGTGGATAGCCTAGTTCCAGTAGAGTACGTTAGGAACAAAATAGCAGAATATAGGTCACAGATACCTGCTAATGCATGCACATTAAGTCTAAGAACCTACATGTCATTTCCTCTTGAGTATCATCAAAGAGGAAAGAGATTCAAGATTGAAAAAGTCTTTGACGTTATAGAGAACAAGATAAAGAGCGAAAAAATATTCTTGACGGCTGATCATGAAGGTACAGTAAAAGAGTTGAAAGACAAATATGGAGACAGGATTCTTTGTGACTCCAAAGAGAACAGAGTTTGGAGATTACACATGTAAAGAAGGCCTTCAAGACGCTCTTATCGATCTGTATTTAGGAGGAATGATGAAACAGCTATACATCACTTCCAAATGCACATTTAGTGAAATGCAATGGTGGTTTGGTGGTACCTCCGCTGAAACAGTAGAAATAAGTGTACATCATCCATCTTTGAGAGAAATATCTAGCGAAAAGCCACCACATGACGTCCAGCCAAAAAAAGCTTTACCTCTTCCAGGGGTCACATTTAGCTCATCTGGAATCACAGACGGTAACATAAACAAGGTGTGAAATGAGAGTCGGTCTTGTCATCACAAATCACAGTTCAAATAAAATCAGGCCTTATGGCAGAGATTTATTGTTGAATGCTTATCTTAGTTTTAAAGAGCATTGTAGATTCGACAACATCATCATCATCGTAGACAATCAATCCGACGAACGTCTGACGAACAACGATTTGCCTCTTAAACACCCAACGACTAGCTACCATTATGTTGAAGATCAATGGAAGAAAGGCCTGACAGGCGCTTGGAATTTAGGAATAAAACAGGCTTATGATTTAGGTTGCGACATTATTCTGAATTCTAATGATGATCTTGTGTTCAATCAATCGATCAACGGTTTCATAGAAAAAATTTGTAGCAATGATGACACAAACAACGTGATATATGGACCGCTGACCAATGGAGTCAATGGACCATTTGAAAAAATTCAAGGTTGTACTAGGGTAGATCCTACAAGATCAAGAGAAATTATTGGTGACGGATGGGAAGGTTTCATCAGCGGATTCTTCTTTGGCTTTACAAAGGAGTTTTACGAAAAGTTTAGATATCCTGATGGAGATCTGTTCGCTGAGTTTGACAAGTTCGATAAGGCATACATTCACAAATATGCTGGTGATTGCGGAAAGTGGGGCGGTCAAGAAATGGAGATTTTACGCTTCAAGGAAAACGGTGGTAAAGTCTATGTCGTCGGTGAATGCTGGATCGATCACATTAAGAAACGAGACTGGAACAAGGCTCGTCAACTTGCTGGTGAGTACGGTTGGCATTTAAAAGAAAACTTCTGATGAAAAATATGAGTCAAACAGTGTTGATAACCGGTGCTGCAGGATTGATCGGATCAGAAGTATCCCGATATTTTCTAGGATTAGGATGCACTGTCGTCGGTATTGACAACAACATGAGAAAAGAATTTTTTGGCCCAGGGGGTGATACATCTTCTGTTGCCATTGAGTTATCAAAAAATGTTGATTACGTCCACAAAGATTGTGATGTTAGAGACTTTGATAGAGTATCTGAGATATTTGAAGAGCACAAACCTGCATACATCATTCATGCCGCAGCCCAGCCGTCACACGATCTCGCAGCCAAGATTCCTCATAAAGATTTCCACACTAATGCGACAGGAACGTTGAACGTTCTTGAAGCAGCGAGAAAATCTTGCCCTACGTCTCCGTTCGTTCATGTAAGTACAAATAAAGTTTACGGCGACACTCCAAATCGCTTAGCTCTTGTAGAAAAAGAGTCAAGATACGACTACGCTTCTTCTGAATATGAAGACGGCATAGACGAATCCATGTCTATTGATCAGACGACGCATTCACTGTTTGGTGTGTCTAAGACTGCAGGGGATCTTCTTGCACAAGAATATGCAAGATATTTTGACATGCCAATCGGCATATTCCGCGGTGGATGTTTGACAGGTCCTCAGCATGCAGGAGTTGAACTCCACGGTTTTTTAAACTACATCATAAAGTGCGCAGTTCAAGGCAAACACTATACGATCAACGGATATAAAGGAAAACAAGTAAGAGATCAAATTCACTCTTATGATGTGTGCACTGCATTTCATGAGTTCCTAAAGGCTCCTAGACCAGGTGAAGTGTACAACATCGGAGGGTGTCGTCAGAACAGTGCATCAATACTTGAGGTGATCCAAGAGTTGAATGAAATGGGTTTCGTTTTAAACCACTCTTTGTCAGATGTTGCAAGGATCGGTGATCACATTTGCTACATTTCAAACATGAATAAATTCAAGTCTCATTATCCAGATTGGAAAATGACGAAAGACTTAAAAACAATTCTAAATGAAATTGTAGAATCATCAAGATGAAAAAAGTAACTTTTGGAATCGTGAATTGCAACAGGCTCTTTTATCTCAAGAGTTGTTTCGAATCTCTCGTTGACACAACTCGAGATTATGACAATAAGGAGTTGTTCGTTATTGACAATGCTTCTGTCGAACCTGGTACGACCGAATATCTTAACGAATTAGAAATCCGTGGTGTCAATGTCATAAGAAAATCAGAAAGAAATCCATCCAATGAGTTTGCAATTGGATTAAACACTATTATTTCTAAAGCAACTGGTGATTATGTATGCATGTTACAAGGTGACATGCAGTTTGTTCTTGACGGGTGGTTGAATGACGTCATACAGTTCTATGATAAGAACGTAGACATTGTTGGAAGCTTCATGTTAGACGCACAACGAGCAATGACCCACGATTCTCATAGAATCTTTAGATTTCCAGACGATCGTGTACCTACTTTCTCAAGAAATACATTCTTTGCTGATGCAACTAGAGACCCAGTGTCACCTGCAGCAGACACATTGTACAGTAGGCAAGTCATAGAACAAATCGCTCCATGGTATGAAAGGAATCTTAACCATGAAGGTGGAATGGACTCCGAAAACGAAATGAGATCCAAGGTCAATCAGATGATATCCAGCGGAAAGATACCGAAATATATCACGGCATTGAGTTCAGTTCCACAGTCAATTGCAATTTACACAGATCCCCCAGAGGGACCCAAGGTCGTGTAAGAGGAAATCGTAGATACGGATCGTATTGGCCGGCAAAAGATGATACTGGATGGAAGTACTACGAGTACATCAATGTTTTTGACTATGATTTGTCAAAACCAAATTCAATCGAGGTCGTCGCAAAACCTATAGGATTTGATAGAATGATCGATTCCAACGGCAATTGGCTAAAGAACCCAATTAGACCAGAGACAGCTACGACAGATGATTGGGTCGAATTGTGAACTGAACATATGAACAGTTTCTGTTAAAATCTAAGACTATGAAAAAGAAATCAATAGCAGTTATTGGGCAAGGATTCGTCGGAGGATCGTTAACGACTGTTTTTTCAGAGCGTGGATTCGACGTCTATGCTTATGACAAGGCAGGAAAGTATGCGAAAGGATCGCTACCTAGCCATGGAGATCCAGTTGCTGGATACCCCGGATCCATCGCAGAATTAATTCATGATAATGAGGAAGGTGGAACACCTGGATTTTCTAAGGTTTATTTTGTATGCCTTCCTACACCAATGTATGATGATGGATCTGCAGACTTATCCATCGTCGATGGCGCATTGACAGAACTTTCATTAGTTCCAGGAGAGAGAATTGCTGTCGTTAAATCAACAGTTCCGCCTGGGTCTGTCGAGATGTGGAACAAGAAGTTTGCTGAGACAGGATTACGTGTCATCTTCAATCCTGAGTTCTTAACGGAGGCAAACGCTGTCGATGACATGCGAAATCAAAATAGAATCATTCTTGGTGGACCTCGACCATGGATCAATAAGGCGAAGCAAGTTTTTGAAGCTGCATTTCCAAACGTGCCAATCATCAAGACATCAAGCACAACTGCTGAAATGGTGAAGTATGTGACCAACATCCACCTTGCCGTGAAGGTTGCACTAGCAAATGAGTTCTATCAAATCTGCCAAGCCTTAGATTCCAAAGGGGCAAACATTGATTATGATAAAGTCATAGAATATGCTACACTCGACAAGCGGTTGGGCAGCTCGCATTGGAAGGTCCCTGGACCAATGCCTGCAGATGACACAGGTGAACCTGCTTTTGGTTTTGGAGGAAGCTGTTTCGTTAAGGATATTAATGCATTAATTAGCATCGCAAAAACTCTTGGAATTGATCCGAAGGTAATGAATGGTGCATGGCACAAGAACATGGAAGTCAGACCACAGTCAGACCACAACGAGATTGGGAAAAACTTGTTGGTCGAGCAATTTCTAAGAAACCTAACAGTTGAACTAAAAATGAAGCGGACGTTATTATTAAGTGATGCAACAAATAACGTCCGCTTTTCAGGTCTTACCGACTGGTAAGCCTCATGTCTCATTTTCAGAAGTTAAACTCTGGAAAGAGTGTTCTTATAGACATAACTTAGTTCATATTAAAAAAGTAGATCTATCCAAGCCATCTCCAGTGTTAGACTTTGGTACTGCTGTTCACGCTTCATGTGAGCATTACATCTTAACTCTCGTGAGATGAAGCATGAAATTGCTTTTGAGCACATGGATAAAGCTTGGACAAAGCATGAAGGAAATCCAGACTTTAGTCCATCATCATTAGAAAAATCTAAAAAAGAAGTAGAAACAATTTTAGCTGAAGTTCCTAAATTCCTAGATGATACATTCCCAGAATGGGAAGTCGTCGACGCAGAACATCAGTTATATGAAGCAGTCGAAAACCACCCTCATGCTTTCAAGGGTTTTATCGATGGAGTCATCAAGGCAAAAGGAAAGCGTGGAGAGACGATCTACTGGATTCTTGATTGGAAAACAACCGCGAGAGGATGGTTCCGCGAGAAACGTAGCGACGATATGGTGAAGGCCCAGTTAGCTCTCTATAAGAACTATTGGTGTCAAAAGAATCCTCATGTAGATATGAAGAATGTCCGCTGCGGATTCGTCCTTCTTAAGAAGGCAGCAAAGCCAGGAGAGCACTGCGAGTTGTTTTCTGTTTCTCTCGGCGAAGTCCCGATCAAACGATCGTTGAAAGTCGTTAGCAATATGATCACTTCCGTGAAAAGAGGGATCGCGCTAAAAAATAGGGATGCTTGCACTTGGTGCGAATATAAAGGCACCGAGCATTGCACTTGATGTTTTTTTATTACAATTTCTTGAAAGTGAGTAATATAACGTTGTGGCGAATAATAAAAAGACTGTCTTACTTTTATCCGATCATCCTTTAAGTTCTAGCGGAGTCGGCACACAGGCTAGATGGTTGATCAACGGTTTGATCAACACTGGAAAGTGGAAATTTAAATGTTTCGGAGGCGCGATAAAACATGAAGATTATCGCACGATCGTTGTTAACGAAGATTTTATCATCAAACCGACTGATGGGTTTGGAGATAGAAACATGCTTCGACAAGTTCTAGCTTCAGAAAAACCAGACGTTTTGTTGTTATTCACCGATCCAAGATTTTTTATTTGGGTCTGGGAAATGGAAGACGAAATTCATCAAGTATGTCCTATTGCATATAATCATCTTTGGGACAACTATCCATGGCCAGACTTTAACAGAGTATTGTACGAGTCAACTGATTTAGTAAACTGCATCAATTGGCCGACATACCAAATGGTAAAGGAACGTTTTCCTGAAAAGACGAACTACATTCCGCATGCAGTACCTCAAGAAGTTTATCATCCGTTGCCTGAAGAACAGCAAATCAAACATAAGATTGCTCTACTTGGAACTCAACGACAAGATCATTTCACTGCTCTATTTGTTTCAAGGAATGCTAGACGAAAGATGCCTAGCGATATTTTGGTGTCTTGGAAACAGTTCATTGATGAGCTAAAGTCAAAACACGGTCACACAAAAGCAACCCTAATAATGCATACGGAGCCTCTTGATCCTGAAGGCCCAAATCTGCATCATGTTGTTGAGATGCTGAACATCAAGGAACATGTGTTCTTCTCTAAGAACAGAGTAGAATTTCAAGACATGAACAAACTATATAATGCAGTTGATACGGTCGTTAACAGATCTTGTAATGAAGGATTTGGATTATCAACTCTTGAAGCTATGATGTGTGCAAAACCGATCATAGCTATTAAAACAGGCGGCTTGTCTAGGCAAGTTGAAGATCTTGAGACAGGCGAACAGTTTGGAATAGGATTAGATCCAGATGCAAAATCTCTCGTAGAGGTAACCAGCTAGTTCCGTACATTTATGAAGATTACGTCACACACGAATCATTAGCAAATGCATTCTTACAAATGTATGAATGGGGACCAGAAAAGAGAAAGCAAGTCGGCCTCCGCGCATTAGAACACAGCAAAAAAGACTACAGCATGGAAGGGCTCATCTCAAAGTGGGATGAAATGCTAACTAAACTGTTAAATGATTGGAAAACTTCATATCGTCCTTGGGAAGTAAAGAAAGTATAATAGAGAGAAGACAAAATGAAAACCGTCATCTTCAGAGGACCAACTTTAACTCAATCAGGATATGGAGTTCATAGTCGTTTTAAGTTGCACAATGGTTGTTGTCAAGACAAGACATCAACGTCAAGTTTGTCTTGACGCCGTGGGGCGATACACCTTGGATCCTAGACAGATCTAGATGCGATGGTCTTATCGGAAAAATAATGGAAAAAACAGTATCACCAGATCACAAAGGTGATGTGTCGATTCAGGTTCAACTTCCTAATGAATGGGATCCTAAACTGTGTCCGATCAATATCGGAGTGAGCGCCGCAGTAGAAACAGACGCAGCAAATCCACAATGGGTTGAAGCATGTAACAAAATGTCATGCGTCGTCTTTCCATCAACACATGCATTAAAAAGCATTACCAATTCAGGAAACTTATTGGTTACTTCTCATGTAATACCCGAGTCTTTCTCAGACACAATCACAAAACCGCAAAATCCGATTGATCTATCATTGGTCGAAACGTCGTTTAATTTCTTGCTGTTTGGGCAAACGACTGGAAATAATCCTTATAACGATCGAAAGAACTTGTTGTTCACAATCAAATGGTTATGTGAGGCTTTTTTAAAAGATGAAGACGTTGGAATTATCATAAAAACCAATGCCGGGAGAAACACCAAGATCGACAGAAACATCGTCTTTAAAAACTTAGAAGCGTTGTCTAAAGAGGTTAGAAAATCAGCAAATCCTAAGTTATACCTTCTTCATGGAGACATGAGCGATGAAGACGTTGCAGCACTGTATAGAGATCCCAAGGTCAAGGCTCTTGTGTCGTTGACAAGAGGGGAAGGTTATGGCTTACCGATTCTAGAAGCAGCTGCATCTGAATTGCCTGTAATTGCAACGAACTGGTCAGGACATCTTGATTTCATGAAGCATACCAGGTTTGTTGGCGTAGACTATTCTCTAGCCCCTGTACATCCCAGCAGAATCGATGACAAGATTTTTATGAGAAACGCCAAATGGGCAGAGGCAAACGAATCTGACTTTAAGAAAAAAGTTGTAAAGTTCAGAAACGGTTCATCGACTCCTAAGGAATGGGCGGTTGAAGGAGCGAAGAAGATCACTGAGATGTATTCGCATGAATCTATCTCAAAGATTTATGAAGAAAAATTATCAGAATATTTGAAATGATAATAACCGTATGTTTTACGCAATTTTAATCTTGACCAACTTCGTGACGCTAATAGGCCTTCTTGCATCAGTTCGAAGGTCTTTAGAATTGGTCGAAAAGATGGATGATGTGAGTAATCAAATAGAAGAGTCTTTGGACATGATCAACGACGCATATGTTAGCGTCTCAAGGCACCTTGAATCCCCAGTTCTATTTTTGATGACCCTGTCGTCATCGCAATGATCAACGATGTAAAGTATGCTAGAGATGCCATGTTATTGATCGCCAACAAGGCAGTAGAGCCATTTCCAGATGAGGCGGATTCAGATGAGGAAAATGAAACGTGATAGAACAAAAAATAAAGAAAACAAGACGCCGCCGACAGAAGGGGACTGAACCTACGTCTACAACACCAAATCCTAGGTTTTACTTTACTAGCGAAACTCAAGATGCAATTGTAGAATTTCAAAAATCGACTGATAGGCGAGTGAGAGAAAGCCTGTATGTTGTAAAGATAATGCCGGCATTTGAAAAACTAGTAGAAAACCTCATCAACATTCATAAATTTAGTGTGGGCTGCACGACACGTATGAAGATCTAAAAAATGATTGCGTTAACTTTCTCTTTGAGACGATACACAAGTTCAATCCAGCGATGGGAACGAATGCATTCTCTTATTTTAACGTCGTTGCAAAGAACTGGTTGATCATAAAGACAAAACAAAAAGCGCAACGTGGACGCAGGGATGTAAGCATAGATGACCCAAAAGGCTTAAGCACTAATGAACTGCAGATTGTTGAAGAGAGAGGAACGATACCTTCACAAGACTTTTTTTTGGAAAATTCAGAGAACATTGCAAACATACTGAAGCTCATGTATGAAATTAGAGCAAGAGTCAAAGTAGAAAATGAATTGTTATGCATAAATTCTGTCATAACGATCTTTGAAAACATTAATGATATTGACATTCTCAACAAGAGCGCAATCCTTCTATACATTAGAGAATTATCAGGCCTTAGTCCAAAACAGCTTACGACCTCAATGCAGGCCGTCAAAAAACATTACAATAAACTTAAATTGGAACAAAAGTTTGATATATTCGAATAATTCATATGTTAAACAATGATGAAGGAAACCGTATGTCAAACGAAGCCGAGACGGAGGACATGATCGAGATAGTTGGTGTTTCTGATAGGAGCATCAAAGATAGAATCAAGGATTTCAGCGGACTCTTGAATCAAATAGAGTCCATGAACGACAAGAAGAAGCAGCTATGGAGAGAGATCTATGAAAATGCTATATGCGATCGCCAGAATGCTTACATTATGTTCACTAAGCTTGTTATGATCGTTCAGGACAAGAGCACCGAACATGCAGTCCACGGTCGAACTATCGCTTCATATATCGAAAAGATGAGCAAAGCAAACGATCAGCTCATCAAACTAGCTGAACTTGTTGCAAAGGCAGAAGAAGCATCTGGGTCTATAGATCCTGACGACATGTTTGAGAAAAGATAAGGAATAACTAAGATGAGTAATACGGGGTTTGATATACGTCACGTAAGCGAAGGCGTACACAGAACGGTAGGCTCCCTTAGGACACAGCTTAGTCAGCATAAAGTTAACTTACCACCCATTCTACAACAATGGGTCGTTTTAGAGACAGTATTCGACCCATTTGCATTTACTGAAAAAAAGCTAAAAGAATTAGAAGACAAATATGGTTTGATTAGAAATAGACTTTTATCTCTTGATGGAAGGATGCTTCCAAGAAATACGATTGTTGCTCATCCTCTAAACAACAGTTTTAATCCAGTACAAAATCCCATGTTTTTGTACCCTTTGCTTCCTTCATCTATAGCATTGCCTTGTCGCCCTGGTGAGCACGTTTGGGTCGTGTTTGAAATATTACAGCCTGAAAATCAATCTAGAGATGTTCTATCAGAACGTGCGTATTGGTTATGTTCTGTGGTTCAAGAAGGGCATGTAGAAGACGTTAATCACAGTCACACACCTCGATCTGATGAGGCAGAGTTTTTAAAATCTAACAGTGATATAAAAAATGGAGGAGTTGCTTCAGGCGGAAGATCTGCTGCTTCGGCAAGTAAAGGATATAAACCTCGCTATCATTTTAAAAATGGCGTATACAACAGCCAAGAAACACCTGACTTAAAATCTGTCTACTTCATAGCAAACGAAAAAGCCCCTACAGGAAATGAGTATGAAGATATCTTGAGAGGTTCTGAGGGATCGAAAGCTTGCGTCTATGAATCAGTCCCTCGTTTTAAAAAGCGTCCAGGCGATGTTGCTCTTGAAGGAAGCAATAACACGTTAATCGTGTTAGGTAGAGATAGAGTTGGACCTGTTGTAGACAACGCTTCAAACGTTAAAAATGCCGGATCAATTGACATAGTCACCGGTCGAGGACAAGTTACGACTACGGGTGGAGTCGTTGTTGTCAACGATTTAGGAAATGAAAAATTAGGAAATGAAGAACTCGCAAAAGAAGGATCGAAGCTTGAGCAAAATGAAGGAGACCCAAGCTTTAAAAGAGATAAGAGCAGAATTTATGTTTCTCAAAAGACAAAAGTAGATGAAAACTTTGGGTTAAAAACGAACAACGGCGCATTGAAGAAAGACCCTATCAATGACTCTGCAGAAGGTGACGCGGGTATCATCATTAAGTCTGACAAAGTAAGAATCATCGCAAGGGCAGACCTGCAGATCATCGTTACGAACAACACCGCTGAAGGAGATGATGACACAAAGAAATTTGCATCAATAACAGTAAAGTCTAATGGTGACATAGTGTTTAAACCTTCAGATCAAGGATACATCAGATTAGGCGGCGATGATGCCGACAGAGGGATAGTTTGCACAGCATTTCCAGTTGTAACAAAAAATGGAGGAGTAGAAGGCCCTCACTTGTTGACTTCGATGGGAGGAGTTTTTGGTGGAGCTGCAAACGCTACTCCTGAATGTAATCAACCTCTACCAGCTCCAGGACCCACTGGCGGTACGTTTTTCAAACAAGGTGCTCATTAAATGAGGAGATAGACTCATGGGAGTGATGGCGCATGTCGGAATCCTTGGAAGCGATAAAAAGCTGACGGACACTGCAAAAAAGAAATTCATTCAAGAAGTAAAAGACGTCCTTAGATACGGCACCGAAGGACTACCTCCCGACAAAAAACCTTCGTTTCCGTGCGGGGGATCGTTACCTCCTGCAGGTGAAGCGATAACAAAAGCTCTTGAAGACTTAGAAGATGAAAAAAAGTTTGCTGATTTTCATAAAAACATATTAGGAATGTATGAAAACATAGCAAATTCTCTAGATGCAGAAGGAAACTTCAACCTATTACCTGCTATAGCAGATCCGGTTGCTGTAGCGGGAAAACTAGGAGCGAACATAGAACCACCAGATTTTCCAGCAGGATTTACACCTTACTTTACTGGAAACCTGGTGACCAAACTATCAGAAGACTTGGTAAAAGCAGGCAAAGTTGAATTTACATTGCCTCCAAAGCTAGCATCAAAGCTTCCTAATTTGATCGGTGTCCCAAAACCTCCTTCCTTTCAAGTTCCTCCTAAGATGATCATACCTCCTTCTGTTGGCATAGTCTCACCAAAATTAGATGTGTCTCCTTGCATGGCAAAAGTCCCGCCAGTCACGCCTCAAAAAAACCATCAACGCTTCTGTAGCTACGGGAACTCCAAAACTGGTAGCTCAAGTCATAGGAAAAATACCCAGCATAGTTGCAAAGCTTCCAAACATAAACGATGCAGTTGGTGAGATTTGTGGATTAGTAAGAGATTCAGGACTGTTTGGTCAAATTGAACCGACGTCTGTGACTCAACAAGCGGCATCCATAGTACTGTCTAGAAAAACGTCAGAATGCATAATGTTAAATGCTCTAGCAAATACAATAGGTTCCGCTCCGGGATCTGCAACGACAGGAGTCACAAAAAACACGACAAAACCAGAAGGATACTCGCACGTGCAGGCAGTTCCTGCGGATAAGGCACCTCCTCATCCAAAATTGCCTGAAACAGAAAAAGAAATCTTAGAATACTACCCAGCAAAAAACACAGGTATTGCTCTTCTTGAAGGTCTAAGCGATGAACCAGCAATTAGAAGCGCGCAAATACTATCTTTGGTTGCGCAAGGTAAAGCAGCGATGCCTAGAGCAACAATAGAGACTACAATAGGAAACAGCATAGTTGCAAGAATACAAGTTTCTTCTAGAGTCATGACGATTGAAGGTGTACGAGTTAGCGTCAATCAAAAAGATCTACAACATATTGCAGACTATTACGGCGGTCACATAATGACTCGCAGGTTAACTGAGATTATCAACTCGCAAGCAGACGTTTGGATAGAACCTCAGCCTCAAGAAGAATATCCTAAAGATCTTACCATGGGAAGATTAATTAGAATGTTCGATTATGACAAGGTTGTTAATCATGCTCTAACATTAGGAAAAGGCGAAATATTTGACAATACGGGTGGAGGAAAAAGATTCGTCGGTAGAGCATTTGGAAATGCCACAGAGCCTAAAACTGGAAACTTATACGCAAACGAAGGAAAAGATTGGATACTAGATACTAGCTTGTTTTTGCAAGGAAAAAATCCAAAAACAGGATATAATTGGAAGAACACATCCACAAATCATGGATGGTATAGAAATAAAAACCCATTACCTTCGCTCGGAATAATAGGCGATCCCATCCAGTTTGTGGGTCATCAACACGATATGTTTCATACCGATTACTCACAATTAGCAAGAATCGTCTTTGCAGTTATTGAAATAAGCAAAGATGGAGGAGTAACATTCGGGGACAGGAATTATACTCTAACATTCTTAAGAACTCTGAACTAAGAGGCCTCGTGACAGATGAAAAGGGATTTATCGGAGACAGACACCCGGGAGTTCCAATCGTGATGAAGAACGTTCTAGACAAGGACGCATACTCTTTCGTGTAAAAAGATCATCATTTTGGTCGCTGTAACGTACTCTTACGATATTTAACGTTGTCATACATGGGTACGTATAACTTCAAGAGTTCAGGCAAAAATGCCCAACAGCTAAACATCGAAGCGTTGACCCGGTCAGCTCTACCAGTCGGGATTCGTACTCCTTTAAGATTGGACGATAAGAATCTTTTCGCAATGCACTTCAACATTGCAGACCAAGTTCATGATAATTTACGAAACTTGTTGCTGACTAATTGGGGTGAGCGAGTAGGATTGTATGACTTTGGTGCAAACCTGCAAGAATTGACGACTGAGTTATCTAACATCGATGCATTCGATGAAGAGGCAATCAACAGGATTAGAAGCGCAGTCAACAAGTGGATGCCGTTTGTCGGATTGAACGATTTCGTTTCTGAGATTGATAATGAAAGAAACACCAGCACAGGAATAGTCAAGATCACGATAACGTACAGCATCGCTCAGCTAGGCATAGAAAATAAAGCGTTACAGATAAAGCTATATGTAATATGATAATGGTGACCAAATGGCAACAGAATTAAAACAGTTTAGGACTAGATCATATCTGGCTAGGGATTTTGATGCCTTTCGGGCACAGTTATTGCAGTACGCTACCTTGTATTATCCGGACAGGATACAAGATTTTTCTGAAACATCTCTTGGAGGAGTATTCTTAGATCTTGCAGCGTATGCCGGCGATGTCATGTCGTTCTATTTGGATCATCAATACTCTGAGCTTGATCCAACAACGGCAGTAGAAACATCTAATATAGAAAAACTTATACGATCATCTGGCGTTCAAATAGTCGGTGCTTCTCCAGCTCTCGCAGATGTCACCATCTACATAGAGGTACCTGCTGTCACAATTAGTAACACGATAGTTCCATCCCCTAGCGCATTGCCTATCGTCAAGTCTAATTCTATTTTTTTGGCAACGAATGGAGTAAAGTTCAACCTGCTGAGTGACGTAGACTTCTCAAAAAAGAAATCAGATGGAACGTACGCTGCAAACATACAGATCGGCATCTTGAACCAAGACGGTTCACCAGCAACGTTCATAATGTCGCTTGTTGGAACTTGCGTTTCAGGAACTGAAACAACAGAGACTTTTACTTTCGGTCAATTCACGCCGCGTTTAAGACATTTACATTAACGCAGCCCAACGTCACAGACATTCTATCTGTCATTGACGATCAAGGTAACACTTATTACCAAGTAAGCTCTATGACTGATGATGTTGTGTACAGGAACGTGCTGAACCTAGCTAGAGACTCTGAAGAAATATCTGAAGCGTTGAAGGTCGTCCCGGCTCCTTATAGGTTTGTGACCGTCAATGATCTTGCGACTAGATCAACGACTCTTATTTTCGGAGCAGGAAACGATGCTAATATTGAAAATGACGCTGTTCCTGATCCTTCAGACTTTGCAGTGTCGCTTCCTTATTCAAAGACATTTTCAAGAACGTCGATCAACCCATTGCAACTATTGAATACGAGAACTTTAGGAATATATGCCGCAAATTCTCAGGTCACTGTAACGTACCGATACGGTGGCGGATTAAACCACAATGCATCCCCAGAGACAATAAATTCAATAAACCAGTTATCGATAGAGTTTCCTCTAAATCCTACATTCGACGTGATAACATTCGTAAGAAGTAAGCTATCCGTCTCCAATCAAAAGCAAGCGTCTGGTGGAGAAGATGCTCCTTCCGTCCCCATCAATTGAAGGCCTTGATACCTTCTGCACGAAATGCACAAGAGAGAATAGTGACAAGAGAAGACCTCCTAGCAAGAGTCTATTCCATACCGTCAAACTTTGGTAGGGTGTTTAGGGCTGCGGTCAGATCAAACCCGACGAATCCATTGTCGACTCAATTGTTCATCGTTTCAAGAACTCCTAACTCTACGTTGATCAACTCTGCAGACACGCTGAAAGAAAACCTAAAGAAGTACCTAGCTCCGTATCGTCTAATCAGCGATGCGATAGACATACTAGATGCCCCTCGTGTTGCAAAATGCATTGAGCGCACTCAATACCCAATTAGATGTAACGAATTTTTCAATCGATCAACCTATCGTTATATCTGACATACAGAACACTATCTACACGACTCAAGGCGTTCTATCTGTGACCAATCTTGAGTTTAGAAACTACTCAGGCATAGTCAACAATCGACAATACAGCGACGTAACTTTTGACGTTAAGAGCAACATCCGAAAAGGCATATTGTACCCACCTCCTGGAGGGATATTTGAGTTTAAATTTCCTGATAGCGACATAATTGGAAGGACATCGATGTAAAATGTACAGAGTTCTAAAGGCAGACAAGGACACATACATCACGAATCGATTCATTAGAATCGCTGGTTCAGGGTCTTTCCGCACAGGTTCCAACGTCGGATCAGCTGGATCGTTGGATCTGTTTAAACTGTACGGTGCATCAACTGATCAAGTCACTGATGAAGCAAATATAGAGCTATCGAGGTTGCTGATTCATTTCAATCTTCAACCCTTGAAGGATCTGATCTCTAAAGGTAAGTTAAACACCAATAAGACCAATTTTAATTGCTCTTTAAAAATGTTTGACGTATACGGAGGACAAACTACCCCTTCTAATTTTGATGTTTCATTGTTTCCTCTATCAAGATCATTTGATGAAGGATCCGGTAGAGACGTAGTCTACTATTCTGACTTTGATTCAGCAAATTTTATGACGTCTTCTTTTGGAAGCGGATCTTGGATACTATCAGGTTGCGGCCGCGGCGGCGGCGCGGAAGAGACGTGCGATTTTATAACTTCTTCTGCCGTTCTAGGAGGAACAAACCTCGAAAAAACCCAACATTTTTCAACTGGTGAAGAAGATCTAACTATAGACGTGACAAAAATTGTGTCTGCAACATTGGCAGGTGTGCTACCAGACAGTGGATTCAGATTATCCCTATCTTCAACACAAGAAAATGATCAATATTCTTACTTCGTCAAAAGATTTGCTTCAAGGTCGGCATACAATGAAGCGAAACACCCACGGCTTGTCGTCAAATATGATGACACGATACAGGATGACTCGCAGATACTGCGTTTTGGTTCAAGATCTAGCATATTTTTGAGAAACTATGAGTTTGGTGAACCTGCAAACATAACAAGCGGTTCATCTGCAACTCAAATAACTGGATCTAACAGCATCATTCTTAGGATGAGAACAGTTCGATCTGACGGATCAGGATCTTATGACTTATACTTCACACGGGAAGTCAACATTCTGATGGATTGAACTTCTCAACTGGCGTGTACTCTGCTTCATTCACGGTGCCAGACACAGATTCCGTCCTAAAGGAAGAGTTGATCAAGTCAGGATCAGTCATATTCACACCGATTTGGACATCGTTGGACAACTCTGTAGCATACTTCACTGGAAGCTCTTTGACGGTTCATGCTGCAGAGAGAGCAAATAAGGTCATAGACTTCAAGAACTACGTTGTGACGACTTCTGGGCTGCAGACGTTACACAGGATTGACGAAAGCGTCCTTGTAAGAGTAAATGTATTCGATTATTCATCTCCGAACATCAAGCTTGTGAAACGTCCCATAGAACTATCAGGAATAGTCGTAAGAAAAGCATACTATCAGGTTAGGGATATCGAAACAAATGAGATAGTCATACCGTTTGACGAAACTTACTGTTCAAGTAAGCTAAGTAGCGATTATGACGGAATGTACTTCACCCTCGACACGACAAACCTGACTAAGGAAAGAAGCTATGCCATAGATGTTATGGTCAACGTCGGTGGGACTCAAAAAATATTCAAATCCGTGTCAAATGCATTTAAGATAAGCGACACTCAACCAGTGTGATACTTCATGGCAAACTATAGACCATCACCATACATTCCGTCATTCCTTAAGTCTGTCGGTCAGAGCAATCGATCGATAACGATGACGTATTCAGACGTCGCAGAGACAGACCTGGGTGAGAAAGATTCATTTGCCTATGATCCAATAGGGTCAGGTCTAAAGTCAACTCAACAGTTAAACGTAAACTGGTCAAGGTTTGAAGATCACACATTCTTCATGTCTGCAGAAGCCAAGGTGAATTTGGCATTTGAACAGATAATCAACGGATATCCGTTTGATGGATCAAAAAAAGAAGTCGAAAGCTTTTTTAGCAAGCTTTCAGGATTCGATAAATATGTCTTTGATAACTTTCCAAAATACCACGGACAGTTACACTTTTCAGGAACACAACTGTCTGAGACGTCTCCTACTAAAGGAACTTACATCTCAGTAAAAGACATCCCCGGCGCATTGTTTCCATCGTTAAATCCAGAAGCCTCCGCAAAGTCTTCAATCATCAATCCTCGTGATGGAAAATCTTTAAGCATAGAACTGCAGTTAAAAGTACCTCAGGTTCCTACTGCAGGCACCCAAATTATTCTTCAAAAATTAAATGATGTTGACAATACGGGATTTACGATAAGATTAAACTCGACCGGTTCTGTGTCAAAGGTCCAGACTCAGTTTGATGTCTTTTCAGGTTCTTTTAACATGTCAGTCTTTCATGAGATTGACAAAGGACAGTTCAATCATCTGTGCTTCATATTTGATAGGGATGAGCCGTTTCATCGTCTGAAGATCTACAACAATGAAGTATTGAAGAAGACATCGGATTCAAGCGTATCCATAGGAAACTTAAACATCGACCTGAATGATCTTTTGATAGGAAGCGGATCGACGTACAGCCTAGGAGCTTCCAGCATCGCTCCTCAACAAACGTTGTCAGGAACGATCGACGAACTCAGGATATTTCATTCAGTAAGAAGCCCGCAACAACAGTCATCATACGCACAAAAGGGGCAAAAAAGTCCATCTTTGCAGCTGATGATTTAAAGTTATATTACAGGTTTAACGAGCCGCCGCCGCCTCTATCTCCTGTCGTTGATGACATCGTCAACTCAATAGTCTTAGACAGTTCTGGAAATGCTCTTCATTCTTACATAACGAACTTTACGAGTAGTTTGAGAGAAGATGCAAATGCAGACGCTGCAAGCAACTTGATATATGAGCGTGATGATTCATGCCCTATCTTGTTTCCTTCGCACGAAGACGTCGTCACGCTGAACGTCAAGCTGTTGAACAGCGCTTCAAACTTTGATGTTGAAAACCCAAACTTAATAACGAGGCTTGTCCCGCGCCACTATCTCCTTGAAGGTGCAGAAACAGAAGGATTCAACTCTGCAGAACAAAACAATGGGTCTCTATACGGAGCTAGCGGAGGAATACCAGGTCAAGCAAGGCTAAACAACGTCCAGCTGATGCTGTCGATGTTATACATTTGGGCAAAGTTTTTTGATGAGTTAAAGCTATTCTTGGATGCGTTCAGCAACCTAAAGACGGTAGACTATGACCTGAACAAGAGCATACCGAATGACCTGTTGTTCGACGTTGCAAAACAGTATGGGTTGTACCTTCCTCCGCTGTTCAACAACTCAACAATTGAGCAATACGTTTCTGCAGAAAACATAGACCCTCTTGCAAAGAGCAATGAGAGCCTCAGCTTGAAGCAAGTTCAATATGAACTGATGCGCAGAATCATGATCAACCTACCATCAGTGATCAGGTCGAAAGGCACTCAGCACAGCATCAAGTCTTTCATAAGATCCATAGGAATAGATCCAGATTCAAGCATGCGATTTAGAGAATATGGCGGCCCAACGTACAGGCAGCTAGGCAACTCTAGAGAGTATAAGTCAGATGTGACAGGAATCGTCAATTTCATAAGCTCGTCCTTGGTTGTTTCACCATTCCTGTCAGGATCTCGAACTGAGATAGGATATCCGACCCCTGAAGGCTCTTTTGTAAAGAAGCAAACATACAGACCTCATGGAATATCGAACTCTAAAAATGATGGGTTGTTCACATCTGGATCGTGGACGTTTTC
>Ga0194124_10002513_pt1 | contig 20607 bp, 22 predicted proteins | sample TA2KigCas0mmetaG_FD_148605 | JGI IMG/M metagenome (GOLD analysis project Ga0194124, IMG submission 148605) | Freshwater microbial communities from Lake Tanganyika, Tanzania - TA2015031 Kigoma Deep Cast 0m | ecosystem: Environmental > Aquatic > Freshwater > Lake | place: Tanzania: Lake...
AGAACCCTTCCGTTCCTGTGGTCAAAAATGAAGGTTTATTGAACAAATAAACTTATCAAAATGACAAAAGATCAATTATTAGAAACCGTTTTGGAATTACTTATGGAGTTCCATATTGACGAACAGCATGAAATCCTAAGCGAGCTCAAAAATTTGGCAGATGAGAACTGGGAAAATATGTGTGATGCCGCATGGGAAATGTTTGCCGATGGGGTATAACCAAAAAAACACATAAGGGCAATTCTCCAGTCCTTGAAGTTGGGGAAAGATAAAATCAATAAATACCTGTTGTGATGAAAGCAATGAAAGTAACCGGTGTTGAGGTCGTTAAACTAGATTCCTTAAGATTCAACCCCCATGTCGCTGAGCGTTCTTTTACAGAAAAAGAATACTTGGAACAAAAAGAAAAGATGAGAAATTCAGGTATAACCTCTCCATTCGTGGTGGAACGAGTTACCCAAAAAGTCCCCAGTGGCAACCTTCTTCTCCTAATCGCATTTGAGATGGGCCTTACCCACGTTCCGGTGGTGTATGCGGACTTCAAACCTCAAACGAACCGTATCCTACGTTCTGTAGCTTAACGGTTCAAAACGGTCACTCAAGACCAACACCAAACCATTTTGAATTAGGTGGGGTGGGCAATTCAATTCTTTTCGAAACTCTAATTAGAAGTTATCTAATTCGTAAGTCCAAACTGTTCTTCCCACTTGACCAGGAGTAGATTTTCGTGAATAATTAAATAGTTAAAAAGTGGAAAAAAGAACCATATGAATGCAATTAAAAAAAATGTAAGTGATTGGACATGTGGATTTGAACAAAGTTATTCTGTTTCTAAAATTGAATTAACTTTCGACAATAATCTAGTCAATCAAATTTCTCTAGCATGGAAGTACCTTGAGGATAAGGACAATCAATCTATTAGAATAACATGTAAATTAGAGGAAGTTAATTTCAAATCAGATGATTACGAATTTGATGAAAACATCTACTCTATTTTTGTCCGGGTGCATAATGACAGAACTATTATTATTGAGTGCCGTGATAAATGTTGTTTAATGTGTTATAGTTCAATAATCGAAGAAAATGAGTTAATACTTAATTCGAATCTGTAGAATTTTATTATCCTTGTTGATGAGTTGGTTGCGTGAGTACCCCTACCCAAATCAAAAGATTCCGGTGAGACACCCACGCTCCAATCTTGTTAGATTGAGAGGTTAATTGGCCTCAGTGAAAACCAATATTTGTCGACAACTTTGGAGTGTACACTCACCCCCAGACCACATCTTCCGACTTTGTGCTGATGTTGAACTTTGGTCTGTCCCAGAGTAGTTCAGTTATTTATTCAAATCCCGCTCCCGTCTTAAATCTACCGATCAGGATTCTCCATAATAAATAATCTATCTTCTAAAAAAAGAAAGTCTTAAGCCCTTGACATCTCGGTTTTATTCTCCTATCCTTTTAAAAAAGGAAATGTCAGTAGCCACAGAACGAGAATTTTACCAAACCAACAAAAAGGAATACTTGGGGCTTCTATCCAAGGAAACCAACTATAAATTCAGTCACGCAGAGTTTTATGAAAGTGTAAATTCCTTCAAAATTCTGGAGGATCAATTAGAGGATTACTTCAAAAAAGGTAGCCCCAATTATTTCCCTGGTCTTGGCGTGGAAAAACTGATCATGCGATCCATCATTGAAAATCCAGAAAGAACCGTGTTGAAGGTTCATGATTCCATCACCCTGGTTTTACCTTGTGGATCGCACATTCGCTTGTGTCCCTACAAAAACGATTCTATGGAAATCACCCGAGTATTGGTTACCTCCGAAATGAGAGAACAGGGCATTGGGTCGATACTCATGAACCTACTCTTTGATTTTATCATGGATACCTTGGGCTTTATTCCTGAAATGTATTTGGAATGCACCGGTTCCGTTGGATTCAATCCAGACAACTCGTCGAAGATTAGCATCCAAACGGCGTTCTTTCGAAAACACGGATTCAGGGTAGATAACGGAAAACACCATCCGAGATATGTATCCATGAAACGCCCTAAACAAATTAAAACAAACAATATACTATGAGAACACTTGAAGAAAACGACGACTTCTTTCGAAATCTAATGAAGTTAAAAACCACCTTTTACTGGAGAGGACATGAACTGGAACTCAAAGGTGACCACATCCAAGTAAACACCACTGAGGCGTTAAACGAGCTTAAAGAAAATACGAGTGAGGCGTTTTATGAAAACGTGAGGTTGGAGGTGGTTATAAATGTGGGTTAGTTAACTTAAGTAATTTTAAACATTGATTTAAGTATTTCCAAAAAAAGTATTTTGGAAATATTAAAAAGTGAATCTAATATTATCAATTATCTTAAGTTAATGGTTTTCTTGCTAATTTAGTAGAGAATTATGTTATTTTGTACGTACAAATCAACTGAGACTAATTTTAATGTCATCATTTCTACTTTGAATTCTTTCTCAAAGTTCAACAATGGATTTAGTCAAAAACAATCCTTATAGAATCCTTGGTCTCTTAGCAGGCACACCCACTGCAAAACATGTAAGGCATGTGAATAGGCTTAAAGAATCCATAGAAGCAGAGGTTGAGCCTGATGAAGATTACTCTTTTCCTTCCTTTGGATCTATGATTAGATCTTTAGATTCAATAAATTCAGCTTCATCAAAGATTCACTTGGAAAATGGTAAAATAGCTGCAGTTCTTTTTTGGTTTTACAATGGGAATGAGGTTGAAGACGATGCTGCATTTGATCTAATTAAAGATGGATCAGTCCAGGAAGCAGTTACTATTTGGGCCAAAATAACCAATGATACTAAAATCAACCAAGTTAACGCTTCTGCATTTTTCAATCTATCTACAATTCTATTAAATTATGGATTAAAAAATGAAGAAATAAACGAATCTGTATATTTCAAAGGATTAAGAATGAAGTTGAGATATTTAGAAAGCGACTATGTTGACCAACTCTCGACTACAATGAATATTGAAACCAGCAGATATTCTAAAAAAGAACTTCAATTAATTTTCTTAAATAGTCTTTACAAAGAAACTGCAAAGGCAAAAAATTTCAATTCACTATCATTCATTTCAACCATTAATGAGATTGAATTTTCTGCAAAGGATGAATTCCTGAATTCATTTACTGAAGCACCAATTAAAAAAATAGAAGAAGAGATTTCATCATCAAAATCAAAACGTCAATTAAACAAACGTGATGCCGAGATTTATGGTAAAGAATTATTTGACAAGACAGAGCAAAGTATTCAAGAGCTACAAAATATTCTTGAAAAAAATGATTTGAGGTATCAAAATATCGCCGATAAACTTGCGAATGAAATTTTACAGTGTGGCATTGACTTTTTTCAAGAATTTAAAGATGAATATTTTGACCCTAGCAATGATTCTCTTCACTTATTTAATATTGCATCCTCTATTGCAGTCGGGAACTTAGTATCTAAGCGTTGTGCAGAGCAAACAGAGGAATTACAGGAATGGATCGATGAGAAGCCTGAACGTGAAAGACGAAAATTAATTGCATCAGATCTCGAATTTATTACAAATAAACTTCAACAACTGAGCCATAAGGATGATAGTGTTATCAACGTGCAAGACTTACTTGACTCATGCAAACCCAAATTAAAAAACATAAAATTACATCTCGGCGTACAAGACGAATTTTATATTAATGTTAGTACTGCGATCGTTCGAAACGCCCAAAATATGCTGGTGCAAACAATAAATGATCTTATTGAAAAAGCAAACCAGTTGTATGGCATTTTCTCAAATGAATCTAAAAAAATAATTGAAAAGGCCATAGACTTAACTTACAAGATGGGCACTTTTGATATGGATAAAGAACTAAAATTGAATTATTCAAAGAATTTAGATGGTATTAAGAAATTAGCGAGACAACTATCGATCTCAACACTTTCACCACGTGAGAATATACAGCAACAAATTACCAGAGCTGAACGAAAACTAACGGATATTCAAAATTCTGTTTTTTATCGTTCCGAACTTGAAGCTGCAAACAATGAATTGGCAAGAATAAAGGAATGGCAATTTCTAAGAAGCAAGTCAGACCGAGAGTCTCAAATAAAGTCTCAAGAAAATAAAATTCGTCAACTGAGGATAAAAAGTGAACAGGAAAAAGCTAATCAGGTTAGTACTCAACAAAAAACAATAACTGATTTAAAAACAAAACTTAAAAATGCAGAATATTGATATGAAAAATATAATTATAACAATCCTTCTATTAATTACAAATTTTGTGTTCTCCCAAACTAATGAAGAGTTCACTGAGGAACTTAAAGCGTTAAAAAGCAAAAACAATCAACTTTCCGAACGTTTAACTAAGCAAGAGGAAAAAAACAATAACGCAATTTTAGAATTATCTGATTCCATAAAGAAATTAAAGTCTGATATATCAATTATCAACACTAAAATAAGCGCATCCGAACAAAAACTAATTGGACAGATTCAATCAGAGTCTAATTTGAATAACGGTAAAATTTCGAATGTCAATGAAGTAATTAGTAAAAAAACCTTTTATGGTATGATTGTAATTTTTGCGGTTATACTTCTTTCCACAATCGTATTTATCATTTTCAAAAGAAGACAAAATGCAGACAAGTCTGACTTGATAAACAAACTTGATAATTCAACCAATAAGATAAACCAAGAATTAAGTTCGACGAAGTCCAATGTTATTTCATTAGAAACCCGCTTAATGGAGGAATATAGCAAACAAGTTGCTGGTCTAGAGCAATTAGCTTCTACTATCTCACAATTAAACACTTCTAATGATAATGGAACATCTAGTGAACCTGATCATTCTTTAACCCTAAAAATTGCGGATGAAATCACTAGGATTAATGCTTTCGCAAATACTTTGGATCCATCGAAGCAAGAAGCCATTGCTTTAAAACTTTCTGTCACTCGGATAATTGACAATTTTAAAGTCAATAATTACGAAATAGTGGACTTGTTAGGTCAAAAGTATGATGACCGTCTAAAAATAATCGTAGTTAACGAAACCATAGACGATTCACTGCAACCAGGAGAAGAAATCATTAGTAAGATCATAAAACCACTTGTAAAGTTTGATGGTAAGCAAATTCAGGCGGCTCAAGTAGAAATATCAATAGGACAATAGAATTATGAGAACAAAAATTGATTACGGTATTGATTTAGGTACCACCAACTCAGCCATTGCAAGAATGGAGAATGGAAAACCTACAATTTTAAAAACAGATGTGCAAATGGACACATTGCCTTCTTGTATTGCTGTGACTCCCAGAAAAAGCTTAACTCATGGGGTTGCGGCAATTTCGGCTTACAGAAAAGAAAAACTTAGAGCATTAGAAACTTTAGAAAATTCTAATTCTAATTCCTATATAGAATTCAAAACAACTATGGGGACGGAGGTCCACTATAACAGTTCGTTTCTAGATAAAGATTTTAACTCGGAAGAACTTTCAGCGGAAGTACTTCTAAAACTAAAAACGTTTATACCTGATGAGAATATTAAGTCCATTGTAATTACGGTGCCTGCTCGTTTTAAAATCCCTCAAAATGAGGCGACAATAAAAGCGGCTAAGCTTGCAGGATTTGAGGTTGTTGAACTTCTACAAGAGCCAATAGCCGCGTCAATCGCATATGGCTTAGACGCGAAAAATAAAGACGGTATTTGGCTTGTGTTTGATTTTGGCGGTGGTACATTCGACGTTGCTTTGGTAAAAGTTGAACAAGGAATTATGACTGTTCTAGATACAGCAGGTGACAATAATTTAGGAGGAAAAGATTTGGATCTTGCAATGGTTGATAAAATCATTATTCCTTACCTAAAAAAGAATTATTCCATTAATAATGTTCTTAAAGATCGTGATAAGAAGGATATTCTGAGAAATGCAATGAAAGGATATGCCGAAGATGCTAAAATTCAGTTATCTAAAAATAATTCATTTGACATCGCCACCTACCCTGGTGATATAAGAGCAACTGATGAAGAAGGAAACGAATTCAACTTAAATCTAACAATAACCCAAGATGATCTAATCAAAGTATTCAGCCCCATCTATCAGAAGGCTATTGATATTACGAGTGAATTATTAAGTAAAAACAGTATTACTGGTGATAAGCTAGACTGTCTGATTCTAGTAGGAGGACCAACATATTCTCCGATAGTTCAAAATATGCTAAAAGAGCAAATTACACAAAATGTAATTGCTAAAAATCAGATGACATCGGTGGCGATTGGCGCTGCACTTTATGCATCGACAAAAGATGTTGGAGTTGAAATTCCAACTACTAATATTGATGCAATCAAACTAGATTTGAAATACAATGCAGCAGTTGTAGGCGAAGAAGTTAGAGTTAATATTAAAATCTCGAAGGAAAATGATACTTCTGGTTTACCTGAAAAGTTGTTTGTAGTAATTGATAGAGGTGATAAATCATTTTCAAGTGACAAGAAACAAATTAGCGAAAGGGCTTCTCTAATAGATTTACTGCTTAACAAAGATTCTTCCAACTTCTTCCAAATCAATTTGATGGATGATAAAGGAAATAAATTTGAATGTTCTCCTAATAATTTTACCATTTTAGAAGGCATTACTACCCCGGAAGCTCCTTTGCCATACACTTGGGGTATTGAAGTTTGGGATGATAAGAAAAAAATCAAGGTTTTTGAACCACTAAAAGGTCTTGAAAAGAATCAGATTCAAAATGGTGCTGTTGGTATAACAGATAATCTTAAGATTCCAAAACAAATAACAGGCGGGAAAATTGATGATGTTTTAAGAATACCATTATATCAAGGTGAAGACGATGCGAAAGGAAAAAGTTCTTTCCATAGCAATCACGTTGTTGACGTTATAATTACAGGGGAAACAATACCAGGAGTTCTAGCGGCAAACTCCGAACTGCAAGTAACACTTAAGCTTAACAATAATGGCTCAATGACTTGTATTGCATTCTTTCCTCAAATTAACCATACAGAAGAAGTTAAAGTTTCTGTGGAAAAAGATAAAAAGGTCGATGCTGATTGGTTAGAAGAGCAAATTAATTCAGATATTATCAAAGCGGAAGAGTTAATAGAAGATTTCGAAAATGATATCTTAAACAATTGCCTTAAAGATTTAAATAAGTTATTATCAGATTTTCAAAATGAAAAAGGTAATGAAAATGGTAAAATTAGAATTCTTGACAACCTTAGAAAGATTCGATTAACTATAGAAGGTCAAGCTGAAAAAGTTGAATGGCCTAAAGCCATGCAAGAATTGAAAGACACTTACTATCAAGCGGAAGAAGTTGTTGAACAAATAAAAAATAGTGGATTAGGTGATAAACTTAACATGCAAAAAGTCATGGCTCACCTAAATGACTATAAAATAAAGGTTGACCAAATAATCCAATCTGAGGATACTGAACTAGCAAAAGAAACTAAAGAGAATTTAGAAAGTTTTATTAGAGCTATTGTTGGAGGAATAATGCCTGACGATGGTTCTAGGGAAAAAGATTTTATAGAATATGTTGATGGTAATTTTAATACTATCATTTGGATACAACAAACTCGCGCAAGGGATTACATTAATCAGGCAAAATCAAATATTGCCACTGGTGGAAGCTTACAAAATTTGAAAAAATTATGTGAGCAAATATCTGATTTGATTGATTTAACGGATCCAAATCAACCAGACGACATTCCGAAAAGATAAAATTTAATTGATGACATCAGAATTTAAGAGTATTTTAAAAAAAGACTTTAGTATTAATGATAAATACAACGTCATTTTATTTTTAAAAAAAGGGATAAACGCTGAAAATTATCGAGTTAAAGGAATCGATGGAAAGTTATATTTTTTAAAATTATTTGATTATTCAAAGATATCCAGCACTTCCTTTAATGAAAATAAGGACCTAACTGAAATAGAAATTGCTAAACAACTCAACCATCCTAACATCGTTAAATATGTTGATAGTGGTGAAGTTATTATATCACAAAAAAAATATGCTTTTTTAGTTTTAGATTATATTCCCGGGGAAACCCTTTATGAAAAAATAAAAAGAGAACCATTAACTAACTACTACGATATAAAACTTATTGCAGAAGGTTTACTAAACGGTCTAGTTTATCTTCATTCTCAAGAATCACCAATTATTCACAATGAGATAACTCCTCATAATATTATGTTGGACTTATCTTCTGGGGAACCACAAGTTAAAATCATTGACTTTGGATATGCACGATTCTTTAATTCACCATCCAAAAGTTATAACAAAGAAAATATTGATTTCAATTATGTTGCTCCTGAATGCATTAACAACATCTTTTCTCCTCAATCGGATGTTTTTTCAGTAGGGGTAATATTATATCAACTATTATTTGGCATTCTTCCATGGAATTCTGAATTATCAAAATTTCAGTCTAACAGTATTAATGAAGAAAAGCTTCTCTATGAACTAAGAAAGAAACCACTGTTGTTTCCAAATTTAAATGAATCTGATGTTGTAATTCAATCAAATACACTTGATATTATTTCAAAAGCACTCAATTTTAAAACGGAAAAAAGATTCAAAAATGCAGAATCTTTACTTCGCTCTATTCAAGATGATATAATCATAGAAGAGGGGTTGCTGGATGATGAAGTTATGGATTCAGAAGACCAAACTGAAAATAAACCTCAAAAGAAACAAGGTGGATTTTCATTAATTGCAGGAATGGATTCATTAAAGTCTCGGTTAAAATCAGACGTAATTGATGTTTTAGAAAACCCTGAAGAATACAAAAAACATAACATAGGACTTCCAAATGGCATACTGCTTTATGGTCCACCAGGTTGTGGTAAAACATTTTTTGCGGTACGGTTTGCTGAAGAAGCCGGTTACAATTTTAAAAAAGTGATTTCATCTGACATTGCGAGTATATACGTTCATGGCTCACAAGAAAAAATAGGAAACATTTTTAAAGATGCCAGAGAGAATGCGCCGACGATATTATACTTTGACGAATTGGATGCGATGGTTCCTAATCGTGAAAAGCTGAACAATCAAAGCCAAAGCGGAGAAGTTAATGAATTTTTATCTCAATTAGATAATATAGGAGATTCTGGGGTATTCGTAATTGGCTCAACAAATAAACCTGACTCAATTGATCGTGCAATACTAAGAGCAGGTAGATTAGAAAAATGGTTTTATATTTCTCCACCTGATTTTGAAGCAAGAAAATCAATGTTTGAGTTATACCTTAAAAATCGCCCATTAGATTTTGGTATAAATTATAGCAAATTAGCTGAATTAACTGAAAATTATGTTTCTAGTGATATTAAGCTTTTAATTGATGAAGCATCTCGCAAAACAATCAGAGAAAAAACAAAAAGAATTTCTATGGAAACATTAGAATTTATAATTAAAAATCAGAAACCAACTGTTCCTGCATCTGAATTAAGAAAATACGAAGAAATTAGAAGGAAATTAGAAGATGACGATGATGACCAAGATCAACCGTATACTCGTCCCAAAATAGGATTTTAAATAAATAATTCATCATGGATAGCAAAGAATTTAATCAACTAATACTCAGAACAGCATTTTCTTGTATGGCATCTGATGGTCATATTGACAAAAGGGAAATTGCTATGATAAAGGATATGTGCGAAACATCAGATCTTTTTGTCAATTTTAATTTTAATGCTGAGATCAAATCATTTGTTAAACAAATAAAAGCTGAAGGTAAAGGTTTCATACTAGATTTTTTCAAATTAATTGAAACTTCTGAACTATCTGTTGAACAAGAGATTCATCTAATAGATATTGCACTTAAAACAATTAAAGCTGATGAACAAATCGAATATTCAGAAGTTAAATTTTTCAAAAATATTCGACATCGTCTCAAAGTCGATGATGATATTATTCGGCAAAATTTCAGTGATATTGAAGAATTTCTAGATAGAGACATAAATACAGAATCATTACTCGATCGCCTTACTAGTCAATATCTTGATTCCATGACTAGTCTTCATTTCGAAGAGTTAAATAGTATAGATTTAAATAGTGATGATGTTTAATTTTATTCTTGAGTATTATTTTATAATTTTTTGATATGGGAATTTTAGACAGAATAGATAAGTTTTATAGAAAAAACTTTGTTTCACATTCAGATAAGTATAAAGAAAAGCATGGTGCTTATTTAGCAAAAACATTGAATAAAATTTTCAATGATGAGTATGACCCTTATGAATTTTCTAATGGTCTGACAAAATCTGAAAGTTGGATACCAGCGGAAAGCGAATTAAATTTCCTCAATGAATTACCTATCAATACGATCTCCTTATGTGAAAATCTCGCCCTACTTTGTTTCGCACACAACTATGGGGTCGATGGAGGGATTGATTCCGTTTTTAAATTTCTTTCAGAAAAAATAGCCAAAGGGTCTCAAAATAAATTTTCAGAAAATTTTGTTTATGGCAAATTAAAAGAATGTTCAACTGTATACAAGAACGTCTTTAATAATAGCGAAACATTTCCTCATTTCCTTCATCTTTATTTTGATGGTTGGGATGTTGAAACCGAAGGTCATTTAGACAATATCTTCAAAACTTTTTACTTAATTCAAGGGAATATTCTTTTCATATCTAGACACAGTTTAAGTGCTAAAAAAGATATAATAACTGCTTTTTTTAAAGAGTACAATTATCGTTTATTTACCAAAGAAGAAGACATTTACGAAGAAAATAAAATTCGTCAATTACCAAATAATGCAATCAGTCAAACTCATATTAAACTTCTTCACTCCGAAATGACTAGTGATGACTGGAGTTACATGAATCTACTTGAAATTGTCAAGAACGTTTCCGAGCATTCAGGATACAATGAAATCCAGGCCGGTACTCAATATAAAGATCTGTTATCTCGTTTGGATAAAGAAATATATAATTGGAATGAATTGGCAAAATTAGTAATGATATTCTTCAATTTCACAAATTATTCAGGTGAATTTAATAGTGCTCAACTCATTAAATTAACGGGTATCATTCATAGAACTGAAATGATTGCGAAATAAATAGTTTGAAATAGCAAAATTGATATTATCCATATATTTTCAAAATGACCTTTCCAATGAAAGAGAGAAATTTATTAGGTACTAAAATCATATTATGACGGGTCAAAATTTTTCATTTATTTTCTGGGGGTTGGTGTTTTTGCTACTATTTATATTTTACCGAAAGGAAAATAGAAAAATTATTTTAATATTATTCGGAATACTAGTTTTTTTACCATTCACGTTTGGGTTCATTTCATATTCCCATGACAATACTATTCTCTTATGGATAATTTCGTTCATACTTATTTTTAGAATAAGTTTCTATGGCGGAAGAAATTGGTATTTTGCAATACCATTTATCTTATATTTTTTTGCTATTCCGCTGACCACTAGAAGCGTGGTAATTATAAATAATACACTTAAAAGCACTCATAAAACTATTTTCACATCAACACTTAAGTTCAAATATAAATCAGGAGAAACGGTATTTCTTGCTATCGAAGGTGGAGAACTTATTAATAATACAGGATCAAAATTATATATTGAAACTGTAGAATATGGTAATGGAATTTTTGGATCAGAAAACAATAATCAAATAATTGCTGAAATAGAACCTTATTCATGTAGTCTTTTGCATCAAAGAATAGATTTTTATTTCGTTGAACCACCGTCAAGATTAAATATTTCCCGTAAACGAGGTGAACCCATGCCTAATACCGTAATAAAATACTGGTTGCACAAATAATTGAAAACATACACAAAAAAAATCAGACTAGTTTGTGTAATATTATAATCCTAAACCATTACATTCCCCCAAAATTTTCTGCCAAAATTTTTTTGACCGTTTTTCCTTTTTGGGATTGAAGGGGTCGTGTTCCTGGAAATGAGGCTATATGAGTGGGATACCCGTAAGGGAGGGGGGACGGAGGGCCCAAGGGAAGAAAGAACCAAGGGGGGAAGGAAACAAGGCGCGAAGGAAGGAGTATTGCTGATCCACCTTAACACCCAATCAATGACTTAAGTATTTAAAAAAATTTCGGGGTAAACTGGATGACTTTTGTGAGTCTTACCCGAACAACAAATACTATTTTATATAATTTTGAAATAAATTATTATTCTTATGAAAAGTACCTCAGCATTTCTAATGTTACTCCTAGTTGTTTCCTCGTGTACATCAACGCAATATTTTCAATTGTACAAGACTACCTCGTCCAACCTAAAAGAAACTCAGGGCAAACTGTATTACGAAGACGATCACGTAAAAATCTATTATAATTTGTGGGCGGAAAACGGCAATCCTGGATTTATTTTTTACAATAAAACCGATAGTATTATAACCCTTAATAAGGACATGAGTTTTTATATTCAAAATGGTTTCTCTTATGACTATTTTCAAAACCGAACATATACCGTGTCCAGTAATTCCACGAATTTTAACTCCCAAGCGTTGACTAATTCAAAAACGTCAACGAACGGCACTTCTTCATCAACAACGAATGGAAGAAGCACAATGGGTGTTAGTTCTTTTTACAACGATATGTCGGTTAATTCGACATCGAATTCGTCTTCTGCTGGGGTTCAGAAAAGCACTTCCAATACCCAATCCAATTCAATGAATCAAGGAACAAGTTCATCAAGAGGCGTTTCTATATCCGTAGATGAACAAAATAAAATCAAAATCCCTCCACATTCAGGAAAGGTAATTAGTGAATTTTCCATAGTAACTTCTCAATTCAATAACTGTGATCTAATAAAATTTCCTCAACCAAAAAAAATAAGTTCCTTAAAATTCACTGAACAAGAAAGTCCGGTTCAATTCAGTAATATTATCTCGTATGAATTGTATGGCAAATCCAACACAATTCAGAATTCTTTTTATGTCAATGAAATTTCAAATTTATCCAGAAGTGATTTTTATGCATTTCGTTATGATACGATATGCGGGAAGGAGTCATTGTATGGTAAAAGTGTTCCCAAATTAACTAATCCAAATTGGTTCTTTTTACAATATAATTTTTGACAATTAAAGTTCATCACAAATCTCGCTATTTAGCCTATACCTTAAATAGTGATTTTATTTTCGACCTAAAACCTCATAAAGCGTAGCCTTTTCATCGTTTTGAGTTATAGATTTAGGGTGAATGACCACCTAACTCAAAAATGTGATTTATGAAGGTGTTGTATGTAAGGGTTTCAACCCTGGACCAAAAGACCGATCGTCAGAAAAGCGATCAAAAGGAATTCGACCTTGTCATCGAAGACAAATGTTCAGGGTCTACCCCATTCTTCCAACGAGAAGGTGGAAAGAAAATACTTACCCTTATCGAAAAAGGAATGGTTGATTCCATCTCTTGTCATTCCATTGACCGTTGCGGCCGTGACTTACTGGACATTCTCTCTGTGATCCGATTCATGAATGAAAAACTGATCCCCATGATTTTCATTCAACAAGGTCTACGAACCATTGATGATAAGGGAAAGGAAAATGCAGTTTCCAAAATGATGATCTCCATTCTTGGAACCGTTGCCGAGATGGAACGAAGCCGGATCCGTGAGAACCAACGAGAAGGCATTGAACTGGCAAAACTCAGGGGCGTATACAAAGGACGTCGTAAGGGGGCTAAATCTGACATTCAAAAATGGATTCAGAAACCCAAGATTGCTAAAACCATTGAGTATCTCAAGAAAGGCTATAAATCCAAGGAGATCTCAAGAATTGTTGGGATTCATGTGAATACGATAACAAAAATCAAAAAACTAGTCGCCTAACCCTTTACCTTTTCCGATTCTCACCTATTTATTGAATATGGTGAAAGGAATTATCTATCAGTTTTGTTTTCTCAATTATGATTCAGGTGCGGAATTTTTAAATCGAATTGAACGGTTCCTAACCAAATACCATGAGGAACTTGGTTCCTACCATAAGATTACGATCACAGATGCTTTATTTCAAGATTGTAACATGGATATTGTTACCCTGGTCGATATTGTTCCTCCGTTCATTAATCCAATGGTTCATGAGTTTTCCTTGTTTGAATTCTTCGATATTCCAAATTGTCTGAATCAAATAGAAAATCTTACTAAGGATTTTGAATTACACGAACAAAATGATCCACAGGATGCCAAAACTAAAACTTTGGTGATTCATTTCATTCATCCAAACGAAGTAACTAAATCAGAACTATGAAAAAGAGATTTATATTCCAACTCAGTCAACTCTACACCAATGAAGATGTTGATTTTTTAAATAAAATCGAACGACATTGCCAACACTTTCAAGAAAAGAAGAAACGCTTTGAAGGGTTCAATCCAAATTTTTATGATCTCATTCATACCGGAGAATTGATGGTTGGGGATATTGTCAACCCCTTTGATGAGGTGAAAATCTATGAACTCGTGGTCAACGGAAAATCCCAGGATGAACTAAGATCTGAATACGTTCAACTATTTTCAACGCACCATATGAAAGTTTTTGACAAATCCTTTGTTTTGAGGTTGATCTATGAACTGGACTAGATCTATTCACCTTTATTTCTAAATCCTAATATCTTTCGGTATTCATTTCTTCCCCTCTTCGAAGAAAGAAGTAAACGATCCGTTTCATTGATTTCTGAAGGATAATACACTTTGGTTGGAGAAAACATCAACCGCTTAGATCTAACCAATAATTCCATGGCTTTTTGACTTTTTCCGTTGGGAGACTTCAGTTTCAAAAACAAAATGTAGTAAACCCTCTCACCTTCTACGGAACACCGGTAGAAACCATGAGAAAATGATTTTTTAAAAAAGGACCGGTTGGATTCCCTTCCAAAGCGGTATTCTGATTGGGATAATAAGCGATAATACTGGTTCGAGTTTTCGAAGCGCATCAAAAATTGACGAAGTTTCATATTCACTTCCATAACAATCCACAAGGGATCCTCCAACATTTGGTTTAAGGTAATATTCATAGTTATTTTAGGTTAATGTCGAAAGTAATCAATGAAGTCGTTTCGTGACTTAAGGGAAATGGGAACCGCAAACAATTCCATAAGTTCTTTGGTGAAGAAGGAATTCGCGTCCATGTTCATTAAACGATTTAACACCTCATCCAACATGGAGTTGGGATAAAGCTCAAAGAACAAATCTTCGCGGTCAAGAACGGTTTTAACCGACAAATTCATGGATCCTCCGACTTCACTCTTGAGGTGATCTTTGAACGCTTGTCTTATTTCACTTTCTTTTGTTTTTAGATTTTCACCTACCACAAAAAACTTGAAATAAAAAATAGGTAACGCCCATTCAATATCTATTCGATATTCCGGCGAAAATCCAAGCAATAAAATGTCATTTGGACTTTTTTTAAAAATCTTGGAAACCACCGATAAAAACGACTGGATGAGGTTGTCTTGCGTTCCTCGATCTATTTCCTGAAGTTTGGATTTATCCAGTTCATATTTTACGGTCAGTTTTACCAAGTCTACGGGGTAAGATTTCACCTTATCCACCCCCAAAAAAGTTCTTTTGATGTTAAGGTCTCGAAGTATTTCATTGGATATCATATCCATAAATACTATTCACGTTGGTTTTTGGCTTTCTTATGCCCAAAGAATTTTTAAGATACCGCGTTCGCTTTGAAGAGGGGACTGTGTTTTTAAGAAATTACTTCAAATACCAATTCTCCAACGATTCAATTTGATGGAAGGATTGAGTATCTTTTCGTTGGAAATAAAATTGAACCAAATTATACCTCATAATGGGTATTATATCTCTTACAAGCCGGCAAAAGAAGATGAACTATACAGCTATCTCGTTGGCATCTGCAATAACCTTGAATGCCACGTGATAAAAGTGGGTGCACCACCGACCACATTCATATCCTGTGTATGTTGTCCCAAAAGGTGGCTTTGATGAAATTGCTGGAAGAATTGAAATCTCATTCTTCTAAATGGATGAAAACCAAAGGTGCGGCCTATGCCAATTTCTAATGGTAAAACGGCTTCGGCGCGTTTTCCGTGAATCCTGGCCAAGTTGAGTGCGTTATCCAATATATCGCCAACCAAAAAGAACACCACCGTAAAAAAGCATTTACAATTCTAATCACTCTTACATCACTACTACCCGTTCCTCTATACCATCTTCAAAGATGCGAAGCATGAGGGTGATTTTGCTGTGTAGAATTGATTTGGCGTTGAAGTCGCTGATTTTTAAAGCTTTTTAGCGTTGGTATCCAGTTCATTAAATTGTTAATTTTTTTTTTGAATTTGAGCATTATATTCACTCTAAACAACTTTTGTTCTAATAAAAGTGGAAATAGATTTTAGAAAAAAATAATTGTTTTTTTCATGGAAAATAACCGATTACGTATATTTTCAAATTTGAACGAATGATATTATTTGTAAAGGTAATTATTCCATTTTGACCCAACGGAAGAAATATTTGACCAGAATTGTTACCATATGGGTAAGGGTTGTTACTATAGCTCCCATGGAAATTATCTATAATTTCATAATTGATTCCGTTGGTAAGGACATCCACTTGGCATTTGACTGGAGAGGAAGACATACCACTAGTGCAATTATTTTCATAATATAGAATTATTGTGTTGACATGTTGTCCAATAAGTGTGTCAAAATCAATTGATGTAATTGAATTATTAAATCCGTATTCTGAATTAATTTGATAAACCAAACTAGGAGTAATAAACATTGGTCCACCAACCGCATTGTTACCAGGAGGTCCAGCGACTCCTTGAATCCCAACTGGCCCCTGAGGACCCACTGCGCCAGCCACACCTTGAGGGCCGGTAATGTTCGTTATCAAAACCCAAGTGGTTCCATTCGTTTTGGTATACACATTTCCCGTAGCGTTGTCCAAATAATAATCCCCCGTGGTGCCAAAATTGCTTTGAGGAACACCGTTCCCTGAACTCCATTGGTTCAATAGATTCCCGGAAGACTTGGCGTATAAAGCATAAGGAACGCTCATCATTTGCTGGGTACCGTAAGGCATGTAAACCACAGGGTTGACCTGGTTGGTGAAGGCTACGCCCAATTCCAAGAAATACGGTCCGTTGCCCCAGTTCAGGTTGGCAAATGGGTTTCCTGCAAGGAAAACTCCGTTGCCAATCACAAAATTCACCAGTCCAAATTGATCCGTAGTTAGGTTGTGGCGCTCGGAATAAACCGCTGTTCCATTGGCGGTGGTTTGAAGAATTCTCGCCCTGATCACCACCGGTTGGTTGCTGGCCAAGGTTCCGGTACTGGTTCGAATCACCGCTTGGTAGTTAATGCCGTTCGGCGCTTGAGCGTTAAAGCTTGTCGCAATGAAGGTTGCCGTAAGCAACAACAGTAAGGATAAAGTTTTTTGCATCGTTTACGATTTAATGAGTTTTACTTGTTCAATGAGAGCCCCCGACATGAGGTAGATGTTTAAAAAATAGGTTCCCGGGGCAAGACCGGTGGAATAATCCGCTTTGTGGCGTGCGCCTTTCATGATTTCATCGTGCACCAGTTTCCCGTTGGCATCAATAAGCTGCAGTTTCAATTCTAGTTCCTCGTATTCCTTAGGAGCCTCAATGATCGAATAGGCATCAAAAGGGTTTGGATAAATCTTAAACACCGGTTGCGTGGGCATTTGAACCACCACTCCAGGCCCTACAGGAACCAAGGCGTCGGGTTGCTGAAAACCGTTGCAGACCCGAGTGCTCGCATATCCCAAAGGCGTATTCACGTAAATGAAGGGCTCACCTAAGGTATACGACATGATGTAATTGGTTCCAAACGGAGTTGGGTTGAGGTTCTTGGCAATCCTTCCCGCACTCGCCATTACTCGGCGTTTGTCCATTTGGGCGTAGGAGTTTAAGCAGAAACATCCAACAAGTAAAAGAATTACAATCCTCATGTTATTTGATTTCACAACGAATTTAGCGAAATCTTACAATTATAATAAGAGAACAGACCATAATCTTCAAAAAGTTCATTTGACCTTTTTCTATCCATTCAAACCCTTTGAATTGAACTAAGGAACGTCGATACTTTTTTTGACTTCTGAAAAAGTTTCCTATTGCTCTAAAATCTAACCCAAAAAAGATTCTTAGGATATATTCTGTATAACTTCATCAAAGCAAAATGAATCCACCTGGGGAATTTACGAGCTCAATTAAACAACAGGTCTATCAATCGTTTATCAATCTCCGCATATTCCGTCGTTAACGACCACGCTTGATAAAATATGCTTTCAGGATATTGGTACGAATCATTGCATAATCCCAAGGACTGAGTTAATTCTTCTCGAAGCAAATGACGCTGTGCGAGTTCGTCCCCATACGTTTCATCCGTATTGATGAAAATGAGTGATTCATTATCAGACATAATAAAGAACCCCCAATTTCTTTTCAAAAGTTCTTTTGATTTTTCAGATATTCGGTCGTTATATTCCGAAATAAACTCCTCACTTGACCCAAGAAAGATCGTACAATTTGCATCAGATTTGTTGTCCACCCGGTAAAGTTCAATGGGTTCAATTAGTTCGTTGAGCTCTCCAACAATTTTGGTTAATTCCTCTGTAATTAGGTCGCTTACCTCCCCGTGCATGAAAATTTTAACGTCCTTGGTCCATCTTCGAGGTTCGGTCTTTACACGGTCGCTGAATTCACTTTTTAAAGCAACTTCTTTGAAATAAGCATTGGTCTTGTCGTCGTAACGAGAATAATCAATTATAACGTTGGAATTCATTTGGTTTTCCTCAACAGGAATGTCAATAATATTCGAATCGAAACTTAACTTCTGAAAGATATCCTTCAATGGAGTTTGATCCACCATAAAAGTCACCCAACCAATCACCGCAAGAGAATTAAGAATCCTTCTAAACATGGTTTTTTCTATTTAGAACGGGGTCGTTACCTCGAGTTACAAATAGAATTCAGGAATCAAGAGTTTAACATTTCGTATAAACGCAACGAATGCATATCATCTTTCGGATCCTCCAGGGTATTCACATAAACCTCGGTGTTTTTAACCGAAGTATGACCCAACCAATTCCTGAGGTCATAAATGTCAACTCCCATCATTTTTGAGGTTGAGGTAAAGGTATGGCGAGCAAAATGTGTTGTAAACTTGGGAATTTCAAACCGTTCAGAAATTTTATACAGATTCTTATTAATCAGGGCCGTAGCGGAGCTAATTTTCTGTCCCATTTGAAAACCTCTTAAATGACTATGGCCCCTTAGAAACGGAAAAACATACTCCTCTGCCCTTTGATTCTTTTTACAGTAATCTTGAAAATACTTCTTACAAAATTCAAGGTAAATCTCGCGATCACGAAGATATTTCGAATAGACCAATTTTTCCTCGGCCTCCTGGGAATTTTTAAAGAACACCATCATTTCCCTTGAATCAAACTCAAAATCATCATGGAAGTATGTTTTTTTACGATTATCAAATTTGACCTTATTGTTATAAAATTCCACACGGTCTTTTAATAAATCATGGAGATCTCTCAAGGAACCCAAATAGGACGAATGTAAATTGAATAATTCTTCTTTACTATTCGAATAGATAAATTGTTCGTCCTCTCCAACCTCAGTTGAAAAACGAATGAACTTTTTACGATCCCAATCAAATACTGGGTGGATATCCAATAGGTATGGCATTATCCGCTCAACATTGTTTATTGTCAATGGAATGTAGACAATCTCTTCGGTCTTTTCCATAACCACCGTGAAGTAACCATTCGTAAAATGCTTGTATTTTAAATGTAGTACATCACTAATACGTAAACCCCTGGACCAAAAACTGAACATAAACACATTGAGGGCGTCGTACATTCCTTTGGTGAGTTTTGGATCATTGGGTTTTATTTCATTCAATTTCCATATTTGTAGCGTATTCAGAGGAACCTTCTTAATTTTCTTTTTGGAAGGAATTAAATGACTTGGAATAGGATTAACACCAGTTATCACCTCATCCTTAATGGCATGATTTAAAATGGTTTTAAATACCTTTAAATAATTCACAACGGTATTCACCGACGCCTCTCCCCGATCTGTTCTGGATTTGATGTTCTTTTCCAAATATGTTGTAAATCGCACAACAAAATCCTTGTTGATATCCGTAAAATAAACGGGTTGGTTATTGGTGAACTTCAATAAGTGATAATACAGCGATTGGTATCTTTTGGTAGAGAAGAATTTATTCCCCTCCCGTTTCTGACCAATCTTCAAAAGTAAATAATCCAAGAAAAAACCGTCCTTACTTTTTTTCGGAGCCGTAGGAAGATTGGAAGATTCCAATTCTTCAGTCATAGAAACAATACGATCATTGATATACTGATAATCTGGATGACTTGTTTTAACCAAACGTTTATGATCTGACCAATCTGTTTTCTTGATAGACACATCCACCGACACATAAGAACTCTTTCGATTTTCAGTTATTCGAATTTTTATTGGATAAAGGCCATTCTTATCTTTTCGTGACCATAAGATCGGTATAATGGAAGTAGATTTCCTCATTTGTTAAAACAATTGTTAAAACAAATATAATTAAAAAATATATTACAACCAC
>Ga0194124_10002515_pt1 | contig 20593 bp, 9 predicted proteins | sample TA2KigCas0mmetaG_FD_148605 | JGI IMG/M metagenome (GOLD analysis project Ga0194124, IMG submission 148605) | Freshwater microbial communities from Lake Tanganyika, Tanzania - TA2015031 Kigoma Deep Cast 0m | ecosystem: Environmental > Aquatic > Freshwater > Lake | place: Tanzania: Lake Tanganyika...
TCCAAAGTAACGGTGATTTGATGTTTTGCTTGCGACCGTAACTGTAAATGTTTCTGTTGCAGAACTTACAGCACCTACAAGTGCCTTATAGTCAGAAAGTTGTCTGGCAGTGGCAATACCAGAAACACTTAGATTACCTGAAGCATTTAAACTACCACTAAAACTAGCAGTGCCCGTCAATCCACTAATTCTTGCAACTTCTGAGAGAGAACCAAAACTTCCTCTTTGGTTAAAAATCCAATCCCCTATACCATAATTTGCACCGACTCCAGTATAACTTGAATTAAAATTAAAGTTAGGAGTTGAATAATAGATATCACCAAAATAGATATTTCCAGACAAAGACAATGTATTAGGAGTAAAGTATGAGTTATTACCACCCAAACTGAAACCACCGTTTTGAGACGTTATAATTCCAGTTGATACGACTGATGATGCAACTAAAGTCTCAAGAAAAGTATTTCCTTTTACTGTAAGAGCACTTGTTGGATTTGTGGTTCCGATGCCAACATTAGAGAGTGTATGAATACCAGCAGCAGTGGTTACAAATTGGGATGATCCACTACCACTAGATGCTGTTACGGTTACAATACCAGCAGAAATCGAAGAAACTGTTAAGTTGTCTCCAAAATCAATAGTTCCTGCAGTTCCTACTGTTGAACCACTATCTTTAATTACAACACCAGATCCAGATCCAACAACACCTGTAAGTGCAGAACCATCAATTGCAGGAAGTGCTCCTGTTAATTGACCTGCTGGAAGACTGGTTAAGTTTGAACCAGAACCAGAGAATGATGTTGCTGTTACTACACCAGAAACACTTAGTTGATTTGTGAAAGTAGTTCCAGTAACAGTTACATTCTCAAGAGCGGATGTTCCTTTTACTGTAAGAGCACTTGTTGGATTTGTGGTTCCAATGCCCACCAATCCAGCAGTGGTTGTGGTAATAACTGTTCCACCAGCACCAACCTTGAAAGATCCTAATGTATTTCCTGCTCCAACAAGAGTGCTTGCTGCTCCAACTTGCAAATCTCCACCGACGAACGCATTATTGTCTGCGTGGAAATTTGTATATACTCTGACTAATCTATTCCAATGATTTCCTCCGCTATAAACTCTCAGTGCATCAAACTGTTGGTTTGGAGATCCAAGTTGAGTTGTTCTAAAAACAAAACTTGAATCTGTGCCTGTTCCGTTTGTGCCGGAGTCTATTTGGAAAGTAACTACATCACTATTACTTTGGTCAATATAAGAGTTGCTTCCAAATCTTAGGGTATTTGATGATGATGTTAAATTAGCAAGAGTTAAATTGCTTCTAAATGTTGCAATTCCAGAGAATAATGAATTACCAACAACTGTTAGTCTTGAGGTTGGTGTTACTGTACCAATTGCAACATTTCCTGTAGTGCTAATACCAGAAGCACCACTTCCCCAATAGTTGAGTCCAGAACCACTTCCGCCAGAAATGATTGATCCTCCAGCATAAAATGCCGTTGCACTAATGATTCCCGTATTTCCGTCAATGGATACTCCAGAACCAACCAGAATTTTATTTGAAGGTCCATCTAAAACGATAGAAGAAGATCCTACAGTTAAAATTCCAGTAACTCTTGCATTGCCGTTTACATGCAATGAAGTTCCAGAGGCACCAACTGCACCAACCTCAAGAGCAAATCTTGGATTTGTGGTTCCAATACCAACATTTGATGTAGTATTAATACCGGCAGCAGTTTTTCTCCATGTAGGAATTAAATCGGTGCCATCTCCAAGAAAATTATAAAGTTCAGAAAAATTATCATTAATTTTACCACCAGCAATTCTTAAATTATCACCAGTTCCATCATTTGCGATTGAACCAGTATTTATTGCTACTCTTGACATTTTATGTTAGGTTTTCTTTTATTTATTTTTAAAGTTAACTAGTATAGTTCAGATACTTCAGTGGAGCAGTACGATTTACTAAGGTTGATGTTGTTATTCCACCAGTGCCTCTTAAAGTGTAAGAATTAAATGTCCCATTCTCAAGAGGTTCTGATAATGCAATTTTACCCCAACTGAAATTTCCGAAGTAATTTGAAGTAGAAATTCCTAAGAAAGTTCCAGATCCAAATCCAATTCCTATAGAACTGAATTCATATGCAGTTGAATCAAATGTTATGAGGGTAGAACTAAAATCAACAGTGCTGATACCAGTTTTTGCATGAACTCTTCTTACGTGTGTCGTTCCAATTCCAATAATATTAACTGCAATATTTTGTACAGAGGAAACTTGATAAACATTATCCAAGAATTGTGTTCCAATACCAATAATTTGATTAGAACTACTGAAAGAGTTAATGGATGTTGAAGCTTGTCCAACATTTGAGTTATAGATGACGAAGAAATCTCCTGTAGAAATGCCACTAATTGTAATAGCAGAACCAACTAGAGTTGAATTCCTTAAGAAAGAGTCAGTAGGAATAAACAAGTCAAATATTGCTTCAAGTGTTGTTGTTCCAACACCAACAATAACACCAGAATCGCCAGAGTATGATGTAATATTTACAGTTTCATTTAATAAAGTTGGAGGTTCAATAAGAACTGTTGGTGGATTAGAACTAGAATACCCAATTCCATTACTTACGACAGAAATTGAATTTACAACTCCAGAAGAGATTGTAGAAGATGCAGTTGCTTTATAAGTGACTGCCAATCCAACTGGAGCAGCAATTGTTACTATTGGAGAAGATGAATAACCATAACCACCATTGGTAATGGTAATAGAAGTAAGTAATCCTGCTGCGGAAGCAACTGCTGTGGCTGCCGCTGCTACCAGTGAATCTTGAGAAGTAAATGTTATTTGCTTTTGGAAACTTAATAGAGGACTTTCATTTTGGGCATCAAAGAAAGGTTTAACGTTATCAACATACACAGTTGTTGAACCTATTCCTACTCCATTGATCAAATAAGATGATGGATTGATTAGGGGTTCATATTGAATTCTATCTTTTCCTACAATTCTACCATTGATAATTTTATCAGAAGTTTGTTTGCACCACTTTAATGGTCTAATCAATGTATCATTTGTTGTTATTCCTGGACCAGAATATGGATTTGTTTCTAATGAATCAGTTGTATTAATACCAATAACGACTCTCTCGTCTTGTTGTAATCCAGGTCCTTGTCCAAATCCAGGTTCATAATTCAACGTAACCTCATCACCAACTTTAATTGTTTCCAGGACATCCCTAAAAACAACATCAATTGATCCACTACCTTTATAGAATAAAACTTTAACAAAGTCTCCATTTTTAGGAGCCTCACTAAACTCAATTACACTTCCTCCTTCAAAATAATATGCTTCTCCTGGTTTTTGAAGAACATCATTAATGAATACCAGAAGTGTTGCTTTAACATCAATATTTGAACCTTTAGCTGCTCTAATTGTTACAAGACCTCCGTCAAGTTTTAATGGGAACTTTTTAGAAACTCCATCAAATAAATCTTCAAAACTATCAAGAACTTGAAGTTCTCCTAGCACCCAACCAGAGAAGAAATCATTATATGTTTTGTCTATAGTAATTTGGAATTCAGAATATGGTTTTGAAACATCTGTTGGTATTCCAGAATTTCCTCCAATTTGAACTGTTAAAATTTGACCCTGACCATATCCATATCCTGTATTTGTAATTGTAAAGTCAATTACACTAGATCCCTGTCCAACAACAACATCTACCTTTGCTTGAGTACCTATTCCTTGTATAGAAGAGGAACTGTAAATTAAAGGAATATTTGAATATGATAATGGAGAATCAAATATAACATTAGGTGGATTTGATCTTGTATATCCTATTCCTGGATTTGTGATCGCAACCCCAATAATACGACCATTGCTTACAGATGCTGTGCCAATAAAGGTTATGCTAGGAGTTCCTGTACTTGAGGTTTGAACACCTACATTTACAACTGTCTGAATACCAATTCTATATCCAGATCCACTATTACCAATACTAATGGAAGAAATTGTGCCGGCAGCAGAAACAACTGCTGTTCCACCAGCAGCAACAAGAGGTTGCAATCCAAATCCATTTGTAGATCCAACAGAAACAATTATTCCACCAACAGGAATATTTGCATTATTAACATCATATCCAACAGAAGATGCTGTACCTACAAATCTAATACTTGAAATACCCGCACTTTCAATGAGCGTATAATCTTCTGGTTCTGCCTGAGATCCTTGAGGACCTTGAAAAATTCCATTGATTAAAACGACTGCATTGTTTGTAGAGAATCCTGTTATGTTTTGATTATTTGAGGTTAGGGTAAATGTTTTACCAATACCTGTGAATTGATTTGATATTCCATCAAAAATATAATTGGTTTCATAAGTTTCTTGTGCGGTATTTGGAATTCCACTTCTTAAAAATGTTCTACCTTGGAAAGTTGAATAAGTAGTTATTCCTGTCCAATCTCTTTCATTTGGAGGATTCGTTGTTGATCCTATGGGAGTTGGACCATAAGGAGCTTCTGCAAAGTGAATCGTATTTTCTATAATATTGTAGTTTCCATCAATTATTTTGATCAAATCTCCAGCAGAGTGCGTCGATAATCCTGTACCCATCCAAGGACGATCAACTAAAATTACATTAGTGCTACCTAAACCAACAGTATTGATCTTCATTATCTCATTATTAATTTGAATTAGATTGCCGCCAAAGAATGAGGTAATTCCTGAGAAGGTTAATCTATTATCAACTGTTGTTATGTCTTTTACTAAAGTCGTTGTTATTGCAGTTCCAACAATAGGTGACTGGAAATAATTATCAATTGCAATAATATTCTTAGCATTTTGATTTGTCGCCGTTAATGAATGCGAAGTTCCAATACCAACAGAGGTGATATTGAACACAATTGGATTTGCTTTCAATGCATCTGTTGCACTTCTCGCAAGTTTAATTGTACTTTCATTTACTTTAACAATATAAACAGTTGATGGAAGTTTGTCGGTTGTTCCTATTCCAGTAACAACTGTTTGTGCAATACCAATTGCTTGAGTTGTTCCTGCACCAGCGTGTGAATATCTAACTTTTTCCCCAGTTACATAATAATGATCTGGTATTGTAATTGTATCAGATCCAATATTTACAATTGCAGAACTACTACCATTAAAATATCTTAAGAAAATTGGATTTTGCTTGTGAGTTAATTCAAAACTTCTCTTAATAGATCTATCAGTTCCTTCATAATTTCCATAACCACTTATTATTTCAGCATTAACAAAATTAATTGAGTTTTTAGAAATACTTTCTTTATTAAAACTCAATGCATTTTGGAAAACTCTAACTTGTACGTCAATATTTGGTTCTGCTGTAAACGTAATTTGAGTTCCGTTTGTGCTAACTGCAGCACCAACAGTCCCAAGTGAAGAATGTGTTTGAACAATTCCATATTCTGTTATTGATGCCTCTGTTCCGTCATCAGCTACAACAACCTCAGATATTTGATATCTTTGATTTGTTGTATCCTCAACACTTACAATATAATAAGCGCATGAATGATTATTTGGATATTCTGTGATAACAGTTTCTAAAGGAGAAGCAGACGCAGTAATTGATGCAATTCCAGAACTTATGTAACCAGTATTTAATTCATCTGTGCCTATTCCAGTTGATGCTGAAGTAGAACTTGCAATTGAAATGGTGAATGTATTGATTGTGACACCAATTCCAAGAGCAGAATTTGGTTTAAAATCTACTTTGAAGTTTGATCCGTCAAAATATGGAATATACGTTCCCAATCCAGGGGAAGATTCTGGTTGTAAATTATTTGATGTTAATTGTCCATATTCAATTAACTCAACATTTGTTCCGTCTTGAATAATATTGAGTTCGTCAAACTCATAGTAAGATTCATTTGTTGTTCCAATTTCCACTAAAATTTTTGCAGAGCGATATGTATCTGCAATTGAAACAATATTTGTAGCAGAGGATGATCCAGAAGAAATTGAAGTTTGTCCTGATTTAATGTTTACTACATTTCCTAGATTGCTCTGACCGACACCAACTAAGTTACTCTTAAGGTCATGAGATACGCAAGAAATGTCATAATCATTAACTGAATATTTAATTGGGTAGAATGTGAGTTGACCAAGAGAACCACTTACGCTAAAATCAAAAGATCCTAAGTCCAAATAAGTTTCAACTCTACCATATTGATTCAGATAACCATTTACATTATCATGTAAGAGAGAAACTAAAAGAATTTGTCTTTCTGAAGTAAATCTCTTATCTCTCACATAAGTAAAATACTTTTTAGTTCTTGCTGAAGTTAATGTAAACTCATTAATCACACTAAATCTGGTTGGTCTGGCAGTATTATTAAACTGATTGCTAATATCATCAATAATTAGAACTCTGTTTCCAATTGATTCAAAATAATCTGTTAAAATTCTATTTTGTAAGATAATTTCATTTGAAACTAAACCGGTTCCTATTCTGGAAGTTTTTTCTGTCGCAAGATCAAAGACATAAACACAATTTACATCTCCACTTCCTATAATATCAACAACAACGTCAGTTATACTACTATCAGCAAAAATCTTTGCAGAATTTTTATCTTCATCTTGATTTTCAATCATCAAATCTGAGAACTTTAAAAATCCAGAGGTATGATTTAATGTTTGAACAGAGTCATTCCAGGTTTCAATTGGAATTCTAGACTTGAGCGAATATGAGAAATATTGATAGTAATTGTTATCTGCGATTCTTTGAACGTTGTTATTTAAAACGCCGGTATCATAGATCCAACCTTTATTGACTTGTGATGAAGATCCTAATTTTATAAATGAATCAAATTCAATTTTTTTCTTAATAACTCCTCTTGTATTTGAAGACTTCCCTGTTAATATTTCTCCCAGTTGAAAATCACTATCTGTTGATACTTTTAGATATTCAATCTTATTATTCCAACTTTCAACAATACCAATTCCAGACTGAGAAGAAACTTCTTCTTCGATAAAGTAATTGTTTTTCTTTAATTCAATACTAAAGACTGGAAATTCATTTCGATTAATAATTCTACCTTTTGAAGTCAAAGGATCAAATACACCGGGAAATTCATTTGTCTTAAGATAATTTGTTAAATTATATGTGACTGAACCAGTGTTTCCACCTAAAGCTGGATTTACTGCTGTGAGTGTGAATAACTCATATCCATATTCAGAAGAATTAAATCCTCTAGCAGTGGATCCAACACCTACACTAGTGTTTTCAATTAATACCTTATCACCAACTGAGAAAGGAAAAGCATCACTAAATCCAGTATTAAATCCTACGGTTACATTTTTTGTTGTTGCATTATATGTTATAATATTAATACCAACACCGTTAGAGTTATTAATTGGAATTATAGTTGGTGTGGTATTAAACATACCATAAGTATTTTTTGCTATCTTAACAGATGTTGCACCTATTTCATATCTTAAATCAACATTTGCAACTATTTGTTTAGTATATCCATCAATTACCACCAACCCAGGAGGAGTAAGATAATTTTTACCTGCAGATGAAATACCAATAGTTTTGAATGATGTTAGTGGTTCAATTTGAAGTATTTCTGGAAGATTTAGAGATGGACTTAGGGTAAGATCTGTTGGATAATCAAATCCAATATCTTCAATTTGATTTTTTACAATATTTCCTATTGATTTACTATTTGCCTCAAAAATTGCTCCTGAACCATAAGTGGTTAATGTTGAACTTACTTCTGGAGTAAATTCATAGTTACTTCCACCATTTGTAACTGTTACGTCCGATATTGCACCGTAAGCTGTTAAAGAGTTTGTCTTATAAAAAATATTTGACGTAGTTTGATTATATAAACTTTGTTCTGGATATTGTAATAAATCGAATGTAAATGTGTTTGTGGTTCCAATTCCTGTAACTCTATGAGTCCCAGAATATTTGCTAGAAATTAAGTTGATTTGGTTGTGATTATAAACATCAGAGTCAACAATTAATTCTTTCTTTATATTTCCAATGAAGTCTTTATTTACACTTTCTAACTTGTAGAAGAAATTATTAGGAACTTCATCATTCAAGATAATTGAAACATTTGCAGTTGTGTCAATCCCAACTCTACCACTTCCAACAACTTCAAATTTATTTGAGAATCCTGTTCCCTCTAATTTATACTTGCACTCAGAATCTCTGTAGAAATTGAGTTCAAAAGCAGAGTATAAAGTTGGTCCGTTTAGATAAGACAGTGAAGGATCTGATAAATTAAATTTGATAATTTTATTTCTATATACGTTTAATTGTGGATTGATTAATGATAAAGTTCCGCCAGAAGCACTGGTTATATTGATATAATTTGGAATATTTAAATTCAAATCATATTCTGTAGCGCAAAGTCTAACTTTGTCTTTGGTGTAATATAAAATATAATAAATTTTTTGATTTGATAATCCTCCAGATGGAGATGAAGAGGTGTAGATTACTTTATCGCCTGTTTTTAATTCATGGTTTTGAATATAAATCGTATCCTCAACAGTGTCAACATTGCCTGCAGTAAATGACTGTGGTTTAAATACAACTCTTCTATTAGTATCATTATATTGTACTACTATTGTCTCTTCATTCTTTGGAATAGAGGTCAATTCAATTTTGTCCCCAATATTTAATCCATGAGTAGAGGCTGTTGATACTGTTACTATATTTTTGGAAATTTCTCCTGAAATTACTTCTCTTTTTGTTTTAAAACTGTGATAACTTCCTGTACCAAAATTTTTAAAGAATAAAAGACCAACAGAGGATGTTGTACCAACTCCAACAAATCCAGTGCTACCCAATCCAATTTTAACAGTTGATACTCCAATAAAATTATTGGATATATTTGCAACATACAAATCTTGAATTTGAGAAAGTGCAAAAGATGAAACTCCATCAAAAATAGAAATTGAAGTTTCTCCATAAGTTGAATATGAAACTTTTTCTCCTGTTTTTAATTGATGGTTTGGAAGATATATTGATTGATAGGGTACAAATACTTGAGTTGCACCAACTCCAGGAAGAGAGAATGTGATTGTAGTTCCAATTCCAACTGAAGCAATTGTTCCAATTCCAACAGACTCTTTAGGATCAAAATAAATTTCTCTATTTACAGAATATGCATAATCTGTTTTAAATCCAGTATTGATTCTGAACTTTCTAGGATCTTCATAAAGAGGTGTAGTGGCAGTATAAGCAGAACTTACGGTGGAATTATATTCCCTTAAAACTCTAATTCTACCTGAAGGAGTGTCTACATTTAATACCTTTACCTTTTCTTGGGTTCCTATTCCCAAAATATCATTTTCACGAATGTAAGGGAATTCTAAAATGCCAGAAAGATAAAAATAAGTGGTAAGTCCTGTTACTCCAATCGTTCCAATTCCTAAAGTTGTAATAAAATTATCTGTTCGTATACCTAAAGTATAGGAACCTTGTAATTTTGAAAAGTAAGTATTTAAACCTGATACATTGACCAATTCAAGATTTTTTAGTCTATGTGGAGTAGTAGTAAATCCAATAACTTGTCCTGTCCCATCTAAAGTAGCAAATTCTACTGATGAGAAAGAAGTTGTAGATGCGCTTACATTAGTAATATTTTTTCCAAAAACTTTTTCTATTTTTGCAGAGGCATTTAATCCACCTGTTTCAGAATTATCAAAAATTAATCGATCTCCTACATTATAATTTGTTCCACCGGTTAAAATACCAATGGTCTCTACTTTTCCTTTTGAAGCATAATTGACATTTACTGTTTGATTTTTAACCCTATCTGGATTAAAAATATACTTGTAAAAACTATTTGAACTCTTTAACTTATAGTTAACGGTATTTCTAAACCATTTAAAATCACCAAATTTGTATTCATCTTGGTTTGATTGTTTGCTAAAATTAAAATCGTTTGGTTGAGAATAAAAACTTGTTCCAATAAAATATGGGAATGTTGGTCTCTTATATCCTTTAAATGGTCCATCAGTGTCTACTGAACCAGAACTTATGGTAGAAAAATATGCATAAACTCCATTTGGATAGTCTGGAGTTACACAAAATCTTCCATTATGTTCATCTAAATCACCAGATCCTTTAAATTCATAATCCTCATTGAAAAATCCTTGGGGGAAATATGAAAAAGAGGGCCTATTTGATTTTGTTACCAACTCATATCCGGATCTCATCACCTTTGCAGTTCCACCAGTTGGTGTTGAGAATCCATATGGACCATAAATTGGATTGCCATCATATGCCCATCCAATAATTGGTGAGTGATATGTAGAAGATATTTCTTCGTTGTTTGCTTCTCTTAAATCTGCAATTCCATAAAGAGTTACATCTTTAACAACACTTGTATCCCCATCTTGAGATTTAGCATATACTGATTGTCTCAGTTTTCTTGGAGCATAAAGATGGCAGTATTGTAGTCCATATTGATTTCTATCTGATAAAGTTACAATTCCATCATCGCCGGTCAATATATTAAAATATTTTTGGAAAAGATTGACAGTCCATTGTTGAATATTTGCAAATAATCTACAATTTTCACCTGCCGATATTACGTCAACAGTGGTTCCTTCATCGTAACCAATTCCTCCATTTATAACTTTAACTTCAACTAACTCGCCATTTTTAATTATTGGTGTTAACTTAGCATATTTTCCTTTTCCATTAATAATCAAATTAGGAGGAGTGTTATATCCAGATCCATTTCTAGTTACTAAAACTTCTGTAATTTTTCCTTCATTGTTGACTATAGTAAGTAATTCTGCTCCTGTTCCGCTTCTAAAACTAAAAATAGGTTGCCTATTGTAGTTTATTACTTCTTGAGATCCATAATTTAATCCATTTGAGGTTAAGTGAATAGAATCTATACTTCCTCTAAAAATTGGTTGAATTTTAGCAGAAAAATCTTGTCCAGATAAAGTTGATACGCCAATATTTCCAGTTATAGTAACTGAAATTGGTGCATAGTTAAATGAATGAACACCAGAACCAATTGACTGTAAATCAAGATACTGTTCTGAATCAAGATAATATGATTTTGTGGTTGTTCCTAATCCTACTGGTGCTAGTTTAAAGGAATTTTTATCAATCTTTTTGATCAAGTAATTTGTTGTTGTATTCAGACCAACTATTGAAGTTCCTGTGGTTGAATATGTAATCTCCTCTCCCGTTAGATAACCATGAGACTCAATGTTTATTGTATCTAAAGCAGTATTGATCCCAACAGGAGTTGCAGTTCTCTGTTTATTTTGATAATCACTTCCACTATTTGTAACAATAATTTCTGAAATTACTTCTTTTCTAACTGCTGCTTTGAATCTATGAATTCCAGTTCCATAATCATTAAGATTGACAGTATTAATTCCAGAAATAGCTTCGTTTTGTTTTTCGTGCAATTTGATGCTAAATCCATCAATAACAGAAACATAGTAAGAAGATGCTGTTGTTAATCCCGCAATTCCTTTCTGTCCATCTGTGAGGTAAATAACCCTTTCATAATCTCTAAATTTATGATATGTGGAGAATCCGATTGTGTCAGTGAATACATTTACATTTGTTGAAGTAGAATCTGCATTAAAGAAGGAATTGTGTTCAACAGAGACCATGTTAATCTCTGCAGAAGCATTTTTTCCATTTCCTCCTGTGATTGTTACAAATGGTTTGTTAACATAATCAAATCCAGGATTAATAATTTCTATCCTCTGTAGAGATCCATTTACTGCACAAATTCCTGTTGCTCCTATGCCTTGAGAATCAGATATTTCTAAACTAGGAGGATTAATTACGTCGTATCCACTGCCTTGTGCAGATACATCTATATTGCCAATTTGTCCATAAAAAACGGTTTCTGATGATTTATAATTTAAAATTTCTACGCCATTTATTAAGATACCAGTTCTTCCTGGATTAGTAATATAGTTTCCACTTTTATTGACAGGTTGTTTTACTTCTCTTAAAATATTTTGTGCTTGCAGATTTTTGTTGGCAAAATCATAATAAGAAATGCTATTAGACGTTACAATACCTGAAACAGAAATTAAATTGTTGTCTGCTAAATTTGATGGACTTTTTGCCAAACTGATTCTTGTTGCATCAATCCTCTTTACATAATAAAGACCCTCTATTAATTCTGAAAACTTGCTTCCTATTCTTGTTGATGTAATTACATTTCCATCTGCATCTACTCTTTCTGTTGAGATTTTTTCGGGTGAGTAATAAACTTTATCTCCTGTATAGAAACCATGGTCAAATCCAGGTGTTATTTGTAAAATTTCTCCGCTAAAACTACCAGAGAAAGTAACTTTTTTATTATATGGATTTAAAAGTTGATTATTATAAAATGGTATTGATGAAGAAGCAACTAGTACTTCATCTGAATAATTTGTATAAACGTTTTGAATGTTTGCAGTATTAAAATTTAATTCAGGATATGATGATGAGTTTGGTTTTGAAATATATCTACTGACATTATAGAACAAGTTAGGATTTAATTGACCTTGACCTCTAATAGAAAATCTTTTGTTATCTAAAACATCAACAACAGAAGAATCTTTGGAAACTGATGTGCTGTCTGTAATTTTTAATCTATCACCAATTCTAAAATTATGAGAGTCAAAAACAGTTACATCATAAGTAAAGTTAGAACTATCTTGAAGAATAAATGAACTTACTTTATATTCATTTGAAACGTTATCAATCCAATTACTTCTTCTAATTGTAGATGAAGAAATTCCTAATGTTTTAATTCTAGCAGTATCATTTTTTGCAAAAAGGTAAGTGTCTTTTGGAATGACAACCTCATTTAATACAGACCCTATTCTTACTTTTATTTTTTCTCCTGTTGTAATGCCTGCATAACCATATGCATAAACATCAAGATTGATTTCTGTTTCTGGTAATATTGTAGATATTGCATTTTTTACATTATAAAATTGAGTAACAGATTTTCCAGAATAAGTTAAAGTAGCTTCAGATCCACTTGAATATTTGGTTACAAGTGTGCCAGAAGTTGGAAATCCTACAGTAGAATCAACGTCAATGACATTAGATCCAGATGAAACTTGAGATACGATTCTTGTTTTTGGATGTAATGAGAAATTTCCATAAAGAGATCCTTCTAAGATAAGATCCTTGTTATAATCATAGTCAAAACTTAATTTAAAGTATTCTTCTCCGCCTAAAAATATTTTTTCTACGTCAGTGACAGAGGCATAAGAGTTATCAATACCATAATCTGTATATTTATCTTGATATAATGTTTTGTTTAAAAGATCAAGAGGATTTCCTTCTATAGACTTTACAACTAAATCCTTTGTTCTTCTATATCCAGCATCTGATGGTCTGAATAGAAAATCTCTGGGTTTTATAACTTTAACTTGTTCTCCATAAAGTGCTCCAAATAATATTTTGAAGGATTCATCAGTTCCTTTTGAATCATAAAAATCTGTTGCATTTAAAATAAAACTTCTTTTATTTAAATCAGAATCAAGAGATCTCTCAGAAAATCCAGGAATGAATTGTTTTTTAATTTTAGCAAAAAATTCTTGTAGGAACAATGAGCTGAGATTATAAATTTTTGCTTCTTTTTTATGAGATTCTGCTACAGAAGATTTAAAAGTTAATTCATCAGAAACATTGGGTTTTTTATATGATGTAATTCCACTAAAACCTCTTTTACAATTTTCAAAAGTAAAATCAGTTTTGTATTCATATGTAATGATTTCATTATCAATTAAAAGTAGACCATACTTATCAGGAAATCCTTTTGTAAAGGTGCTTATCAGTCCACCAACGCCAAGGGCACCTGCATTAATTCTTGTATCTGTCGATGCAAGATCTGCAGACAAATAAGTAAACTCTTTTATTAAAACATTTTTTTCAAGTTTTAAATACGTGTCAATATTTTGAATTAAATCTACTGAAGCACCTTGATATTCTTGAGAAATATAATATTGTTTTAAAAATTCAACAAGAAGTGGAGACTCCTCAGCAAGAAAATCTGGAATTTGATTTTCGACAATTGATTGAATTTTTACTCTAGTTTCTGACATATTTTTTCTTATCTTACGTAAACTCCGTTTGAATAACTTGAAGAAACACTATACGTTGTTCCTGAAATATCTGATCCAGATTCTATTCCATCTGCGAACATATTAATAAATGTGTTATTAATATCTAGTTGTAAATAAAGATCCTGTAATCCGATGACATCATTTGAATAAGGTGATGTTGATACTTCAATAATTGGAGCTCCACGAGTTATTTTTGTTGAAATTATATTAATTGGATAAAGTTTTATTTCTCCCTTAACATAGTCAATTGTCCCCACATTTTTCTTTACGATTTGGGGTTCAGTTGGAGAGTTTAATTTAAAGATATTAATAGTTCCTGTTTGAAGATTTGAATTTGGAACATCTGACAAATACACCAAACTAGATTCTCCACTTATTGTAAATCCTGAGGATTTAATATTATAACCATTTACGTTTTTGATATGAAATCTATTACCAAAACAAATTTCATATTCTGCAAAAGAATTTAGAGAAGCTTTCAAATCTCTTCTAATAATTATATTCGTTATGTTTGATGTGATTGAATTGTGACTATTATCAATTATTTTCAAAAACTTACTGTATTTAAATCTTGCGCCAAATTTATTCAATTCTGTAGAATTTACATAAGTATTAATATTAGATGAAATAATACTCTTAACAAAATTACTAGATGATGCTAAATTAGTATTATAGTATACGTTTGCATTTGCTTCAATATAAAGATATTTAAGATCAACAATTTCTGGAATAATACCTGCAACTGCATATGGTTTCAGATCTCTTTTTATATTATCTTTGATTAAATTAGAAAGATATCTATCATTATAAGGTTTAATACTTATAAAAACTTTTCCAAATTGTTTTGGAGTAAGTTCTTCTCCTCCATATACAGAAACAGATTCTGCTTCAGGATATATTGTGGGAATAAGAGATTCATAGTCTGCTGCAGTTACCGCTCTCTTTTTTGATGCATAAATTCTTGTTGCATATTTCTTAATTGACTCAACGGTTTCAATTTCCGCTCCTAAACTTGATGCTTCTAAAGTTGTTATCAATGAAATACCAGATGTTATGATTCTTTCACTTTGATCAACTATTGTGCCACTAAAAATAAATGAAGAGAGTCCATTTGCACTTGATCCATTTGACACAACATAACTTGCTGTAATATAGTTTGGTTCTTCTAGTTTTTTACCAAATACACCATCACCGAAGATGAGTTCATATCTTTCATCTTCAACTTCTTGCACAAAAAAGATTGCCGAATCTGGAGTTATAGTAAATAAACTATCTGCAAGAGAATACTTTCTTGAAACTGTAGTAAGTTCATTTGGTTTAACTGTAACAGATAAAAGTCTTGTATCAATTCCAGCGTCACTAAGAATAAATCTTTGATTTGGAATAAAAGAATTTACTGTAAAATTCTCAGAAATAAAAGTTCCTTCATAAATGTCTATTTCATTAAATTCTGCAATATTGTTTGTTACTGGAACGGTAATATCAGAAGGTATAACAAAAGAATAACTTTCTGTTCCAAAAGAACGAGTTGTACAAACAACTCCTCTTCTAAGTGTTAATTGTGTAGCAACATTTGTAAAATTACTTGTATCGACAAAGAAAGATATTTTTGCTTTTGCTGCCCTTTTAGATTTTGGAACATATCCAATGTTTCTTGCAAGAGAAACGACGTTTTCTCTTAGCGTTGCACTGTCAATGAATACCTCATTTGCTACCATGTTGGCATTATATGAGGTAATGTAGGTATTGTACGCAAGAACATCAATAATTGCAGAGAGATTAGATCCCTCAAAATCATAATCAGTAAAATTTGGATTCGATCTAAGGTAATCCTTGATTGAAGTCTTGATTTGATCGAAATCTAGATTAGCGAAATTTACTAATGTCATTAGCGTGTTGGTTGTAATGCAAATGATAATCGCTGAGGTAATACATCAATTCCAACAATTTCATATTTAACTGTTACATTAAATTCACCATTATCATAATCTGGAGAAACATCCACTGAAAGTAGATTCGCTCTTGGTTCAAAGTTATTAATTGTTGTTGTAATTTCTTCTTTAATTGCAGATGCTGTAATTTCATCTACATTTTCAAAAAGTAATTTACTTACTTTTGAACCAAGAATTGGATTGAAAAATCTTTCACCTTGAGCGGTTAATACAAGATTTCGAACAGAACGGGCAATCGCAGTCTCATTTTTAATCGCAATAAGGTCGTAGGTCAACGGATTGACCTGAAATGACGCACTAATATCCTTGAACCTTTTACTTACCCGTTCTACAGGCATGAGAAATTATAAATCTATCTTATTTATTAAGGATTTTTAGATTCATAAAGAGGTTCAGTTCCATATTCCCAGTCATCATAGTCCTCATCATTGCGAATTCTTTCATGAATTTCATTTTGATGATAAAAATCGTGTTTTTTGGGCGTCAAATCATCATTTGCGATCTCACGAAGCATTTTTGGTTTCTGAATTTTAGTCTCCCAACCATATTCACCTGACAAATATTGAGTTCCCCACTCATTTTTCATAAAATTTTCATCTTTATCGACTTGTTTGGTCATTTTGTGCTCCTGATTCGTTAAAATCAGAACTTTTTACGGGGTTGCTATCCCGTTCTTGTGCTGTTTTCCAAAAATATTCATCTTCATTGCCCATTGCAAGTCGTTCATAACTATTTTCAACCTGATAGTATCGAGTGGAGACCTTAAAATCAGGTGTTTTTGGTTCTTTAGGCGTCAAACTATTGTCATAGATTCGAATTCTGTTGTTAGGATAGAGTGCAAACTGTCCATTTTGCAGTTCAATCAGGTTATGTGACTTATGTTCTGCTGGATTTTCACTTGTTGCATAGTCAATCACATCTGGATCTTGATGATAGTTGTCTAGAGTGCAGATATACGTACCTTTTTGAGGTCCAAAGTCGCGTGTATAGCACTCATAATCCATAGATCCGATAAATTGCTTCTTCACAGCAACGACTCCATAGTCCATACAATTCCAGAATTGTAGATTAGGTAGGTTCAGATCAGGATCAGGTGCCTCAGGGCGTGCTACAAAGGCACTGATAGGCAGTTTATCGTACATTGCAGCATACTCTGGTAAGTATGTCTCAAAATAAAAAGCACGTCCAGGTATCGACTTAGCAGATACCCAGACGCCTTTTACAAACTCACCCCAACCACTTTGATGATCGGTCAGATACTCTTTACGAACCCAGACTTCTTGTGAAGGTAGATTAGCGATTAAGCAAGGCATATGTTAAGTTTTATCTTTTAACTATTTACCCTGTCCGCGATACTTTTTTTTACGTCCATTACGAGAAGTTGCCGAGAGAAGAGTTCGAGGAGAACGCCCTTGACGAGTTTTCTTAGGTGCTCCAGGTTCAAATATAACTCTATTCTGTCCTTTAGCCATTTAGAGTGCCTCCATCAAATAATACGAGTTTTCTCATGCCCAACTCTAATGCGAGGATCGCACCAGATCTTAAAACCCTTGTCAATTGCATCAAGACAGAATGAAACGTCCTCACCACACATATCCTGAACTGCACCAGATTCAAAGACTTGCATCTTTGGAGCAAACCAAGGATACTCAAGATTCTCAAAGACACCCTTCTTAATCAGAACCCATCCAAAACCTGTGTAATCTACAGTAAATGGCTTGCGACGCTTGCTGATCGATTCCACAGTTTCATGATTCATCACTCCACCATTCTTACGAAAGTCATCTTCTTCTAACCAGTGTGCCACTGAGGTCGTGTGCCCATCTTCTGTTGCATACCATCCAGCACTAATCGGACGCTCTTCCTCATCTGCAGGTAGTGCCACATCACACAATTGCCAGAACTTTTCTGTGGTAAACACAATATCACTATCAATCCACAATTGATAATCATACTCTAGTTTACCGTCCCAAGGTACTTGCTTTGGTCCACGAAGTACATTTGCACCTAGTACCTTACAACGTGCAAAGTTAACCATTGATGAGTAATCTTGTGAGATTTGAATACTCATTCCATTTTGAACCATGTCAAAACAGAGTTGTACAAAGTTCTTCAGAAAGATAAAAGAACATCCACGACCAGGAAGACAGAATACAATTGTCTTTCCTTTCATTCGTTCTTTAATTGCGTCATAGTCCCACTCTGCTTCCGTTTTCTTTGGTGCAGCAGCTTTAACAGTAAATCCTTTTGCCATAAGAGAAATAAACCTTTCAGATCAATTTTATCAGTCTATATATGCTTTTGTCAATGCGAAGAATTCAATATTGTATCTTTGTTGACTAGCAATTCTTCATAAGATAATTCATCACTATTATAGCGCGTATCTAAGATATTCACAAGTTTATTCAATGCACTCCAAGTAATTTTGAATTCTTCTTCTTTCAGTGAATGAAATAAACACTCATTCTTTGCATAAATGTGATAAACTTTTTCAGTTGCAGTCATAAAAAAATATCTCCGGAATTTTTTCTTTCAGACTTATTTTGTAACTGCATTATATATCAATACTGCACAAAATCCTAGTGCGGCAAAAAATGGGCGTGGATGGCGAATTATCCAACCTGCTAATACAACCTTCCAGAATGTCCAATAGGGCGATTTTCTGTCGGGGTTTTTAAGACTGATCATACTTCCGGAAATTTTTTATGAGTGTGATAATGAGCTGTCGATTTGTCACCTCTGTAGGTTAGGGTAGTTTGGGGTTTTTATAACGCACCGCCCGCCCCAACGCCATCAACAACCGCCGGATAACTGCCATTCACGCATACACGAATTATAGCACATACGGGGGCAGAGTGTCAACAACTGCCCCACGCAGTTCGTATCAATTAAGCACCATACCTTCAGTGAACGGAACTGTGTTGCCACTATCACTCACAAACCACTCACCACGTTTCTGATAAACACGGGCACCATTTCCATGATCTGCAAGTATAGCATTGAGGCGAGACTTGGTGGTGTTTGTATAATACCCACAGGTATAAAGTTCAACAAAGGTATCACCAATGGTAGCAATGTGATTGCCGTGCAGATACACATAGGAAGCATTACGTTCGGGAGAATACATCACTGAAGTGTTGCTATTCTTCCAATCAATACACTCATTGATTGCAGTGTTCATCTGTTCTTCGATGATACGCATTGGAGGAAAGTGTGGTGGTGTTTGTGTTGATGAATCCCTCACCAACAAGAGTAGAATACCAGATCTAGAGTGCTGTGCTCTTTTATTGTGCCACTAATACTTGTGGCACATCGTATAAACAATCAGACGCAACTTACCATCTATCAGGTGTACTTAAGTCTTCCACGTATGCTTCACACTTTTCTGCAGGTTCCAGTTTGAATAACTTCTCCCAGTCAATTTGGTGTGGATCGAAGTCAGGAAACGCAGAAATGTCTAGGGTGATTCTATAACGTACTTTCTGTGCTTGTGAATAGGCAACTGACATAAGTGCGCTCCTTGGTGTTCTTTGGATAGTCTAAGATACCTGGGAATTATTGTCAACGTCCTGGAGAGTATTTATGTGCGGTTGGTGGATTTTGTGTGAGGATCTGTGGGGATTTGGTGACGCTGGGGGACTTGACATTTTGGCGGCGTGATGATACAATGCACGCAAAGATAACGACTCCCAGATACATTTAATTGACTATAAATGCACCCCTAATTCTCAACAATACACCTAATTGATTCTCATTAACTAACACTTATTGAGAATGATTACAAAAGCACGTTTATATTTAATAATACATTTTTAATTGATTTTAATACATTTTTAATCATAAATCACTCAAAAAGCATTAAAAAAGGGGTTGTAATCACCCCTTGTTAAATGTTAATCAATCACTGGTACATTCACCTCTTCACTATACCTTTCACCATACCATCCTGCTAACTCCACTGCTGTAAAAGATAAAGGTGTTTGATTATACTTCCAGAGACGATTGTTTTCATAAACGAACCATTCATACTGTTTAGATTGAATGTTTGATGCAATGCAATGTGTTCTCATTTGTGTATCAAACTAGAGATGCAGGTGAACCACAAGAACGATAGAAATCTATCATTCGATTTGCTTCATCAAGTGTAGAGAAACTTTGTGTTCTCCACTGTTGCTGATACGGTGTGAAGTAGCGAATCGTGAACATCAGTTAGTCTCCTCAATCAGTTCGGGATAGTATTCTGAAACCTCTGCAATCAGTTCCTCATCGCTATAACCAGAGAGGTTTTCTTCGATCTGATCGCCTACAATACGCATCAAATCTTTGGTGGACATGTTCTCAAGCAAACGATCAACGTATGCTTCCAGAAGTTCTTGACGGTTCATGATGTTTCAGTGTTTGAGTGTTAGTTAAGAGGAAAGATTCAGTTATACCAATGCGCTAAGTTCGCAAGTTCAGATGCAATCTCTTCTACATTATCTTCAGTGAGTTGAGATAACAGTTGATCTACATCTTCATCAGGAACATAGAACAAATTACCATT
>Ga0194124_10002518_pt1 | contig 20588 bp, 36 predicted proteins | sample TA2KigCas0mmetaG_FD_148605 | JGI IMG/M metagenome (GOLD analysis project Ga0194124, IMG submission 148605) | Freshwater microbial communities from Lake Tanganyika, Tanzania - TA2015031 Kigoma Deep Cast 0m | ecosystem: Environmental > Aquatic > Freshwater > Lake | place: Tanzania: Lake...
AAATCGGGTCAAAAAAAAAATCCCCAAAACTATTTTGAGGATCACTTTTTACGGATTTGCTTTTGGAAAATTTAAGGAAATTGGGAATTTAATTCGGGGTTTAACTATGGTTTCAAATTCAGGGTTGCGTTTTCATTACGGACTTAATATGCCAAATTAGCCCTAGGGGGGTGTCGGGTCCACTTATTCACGCGATTCTATGGGTTTTGGGGTTGTCGAGAATTTTTGCGTGCGAGGTAATATTTGCGTGCGAGGTTGGGGTGTTTATCCCTGTAGAGGATTTGAAAGATGCCTCTCCAATCGCAGTTGAGTTGGGCGGCGATTTGTTTGAGGGTGAGTCCCTGTAGTCGTAGGGTTTTAATAGTGTCGATTCGTTGTGTTCTGAGTTGTTGTTTGTGTTGGTGTCCGTTTAGTTTATTGAAGAGCCAAGTGACGAGTTGGAGAGAGGCTTGCCACTCTACAGAGATTGCGTAGAGGGATTTACCTGATTGATGAAGAGGGAGTAGTATCTGAGAGTATTGTTCTTCAAAGGCTTCACGGAGGAGGATAGCTTTAGTGGTGGAGGTGTTTTTTCTGATGAGATTTTTGATGCGACCGTTGGCGTTATGTTTTTTAAGTATTTGTCGTACAGCTTCAAAACTGATTCCAACGATCTGACCGATGGCTCTATAGGATAGTCCTTGAGAGCGGAGTTCAAGGATACGGAGGTCTCTTGGTGAAGTGGGCTGAGGTATGCGAGCCCATTTATTGAGCTGGATGTTGTGTGTCTCTGCGGTGGTATAAATGGTTCTATAGCTGAGTTCCATTTTTTTACTGATCTGAGAAACATTAAGACCTTGTTCACAAAGTTGTCGGAGGAGTTCGACATCTATTTGTGGCTTGGCTTCGAGAGAGAGTCCTTCTTTGGCGAGGACTTTTTTGAGCGTGGCAAAACTGATGCCCATATATTCGGCAAGAGCCGTGTAGTTGAGACCTTCCTCAATCCCTTGTTTAAGTTTATTGATGTCATATTTAGAGTTATTCTCATAAGGTGGGAGTCTATGCTTAATGAGTGTAGTGCGGACATTTGACATACTTACACCAATGGTGTTCGCCATTTCTTTAAGTGTAAGACCTTTACCCGCGATCTGTTTTAGATGTTGAAGTTGAGCGTTGGTCACTTGGGGGGCTCCGTGTTGTGCTTAAGGAGGGAAAGGCGTACACCTTCACGGGTCATGCCGACAATATCTCCGATAGCCTGAAGGGTGAGTCCTTCACCTCTCATTTTTTTAATATTTATATCTCTATCTGAGATATGCTTCTTACGCCCTCTCGGTGAAGGGGGTAACTCAAGACCATGCTTTTTCAGGTGTCTCTTGAGGGTCAAGTAACACACACCGAGTCTATCCCCCAATTGTGTGTAGTTGAGACCTTCCTCAATCCCTTGTTTGAGGGCAAGTGGGTCTATTGATGTGCGGGTAGACAAGCCCATTTCCACAAGTCTTGCCCTGACTATCTGATACGATACTTTAAAGACAAGTGCCATCTCTTGTAGAGTACAGCCAGCCCCATGTAGGGCTAACAGCTTATCCTGTGGTAGTTTGATCTTGGTTCTTGACATATTGGATTCTCCCTCTAGTGACACTACACTAATACCCCATGACACATCATGGGATAATTTATCCACATATAAAATCTGCGGAGTAGAAAAGATGGGTTATAAACCGAGGTACTTGACGGATAGTCAGCTAGAGGATTTTCAAGCCGACTTGATTGCAGGGATGTCCAATAAGGATGCCGAGAGTAAGTACGGGTTCAGTTCAATCAGTTACGCCAAATCAAAGCTAGGCTTATTGCAGAAAAGAAACCCGCCTGTAGATTGGTCAGGCTTAGAAGCCATGTATGTGGAAGAACAACTGACAATAAAAGAAATCTCAGTTCGCCTTGAAGTGAGTCAATGTGCAGTACTCAAACGCCTAGATAAATTGGGCATCGAACGAAGAAGAAAAGGTCCAAGGTAAACTACCCCCCCCAACTACCTGTTATCCCCACTACCTGAAATAACCCCCCTGCTCTTACGATCTAAGAGCTTGGAGATGTTACCCTCAGCCACTTCGGAAAGTGAGATGTCCAACTCATCTGCAATCCGAGCTACATACCACAACACATCTCCGAGTTCGGATACAAAATCCTTCTTCCACTCTGTCCCCATATCCTCAAGGTCTTCATGGTTGACATAATCACGAATGACCTTCTTGTACTTACCAGCTATTTCCCCCGCCTCTGAGGTGAGACCGAGGATCAAGTAAGAGAAGGCTTTATCTTTGGAGTAGATGGCGGTTGAACGAGTGTCGAGTTGATACTCGTTGAAAGTGCCATCATAGACCCTCACAGCTTGCTTATGAAGCAGGTAATCATCTATCAGCTTCTCATTCTCCTCTTCGGATAACTTAGAATTTCCAATCATCCTGTAGGCATCTTCACGGCTGATCCTCAGCTTTAGCTTGATGCCGTTAACATTTTCTTCATAGCTGTACAGCTTCTTCATCTTCATCTCCAAATCATTTGGGTGCGGTTTTATTCTACCACACCCCCCCAACACATTAAGAAATCTGCCCTCGCCCCCACGAACCCCTTGCTTCTACACTCGCTTAAACTCGCTCTATTGAGCTATAAGAGCTGGGGGGTATGTGGGGTAGCTGGCATATAGAGAAAAGCCCTCTAGGGCTAAACCAGAGGGCTTTTCGCCCACCCCTTCAATCAGCCTTGCCGGCGGGGGAGGAGGTGTTCATCTGCCGACGACACTCGGGTCCGTAGATGGCGTTGATGCTGTCGGGGTTGGTGAGCTTACGCCCACAGCGGGAGCAGGAGCAGGAGCCGTAGATGGCGAGGTCGGGGGGGGTGCAGGTGGAGGGGAGGTTGGTGATCCACATCATCGTGCGGATCGCCTTGTCCACCCGCCCGCCTGCCTCATACTCCCCGACCTTAGGGGACACCTTGAAGGTTCCCGTGGAGGGGGACACCGACCCGATGAACCGCCACTCGTCCGTCCCGCCGTTCATGACCGAGATCAAGACGGGTCCGTTGGAAGCCCAACCCTTCGGACGGGACGACTTGAAGGTCAGGTGGGTGTTGGTCTTCAAGCTGTGGAGGGTGAACTCCCACTTCGCCCCACGGGTAGAGGGGAGGTCGAGGTCCTTGCCGTAGAAGGGGGACAACATGGCGGTGCGGAGGTTGCTGAGGTCGAGGGTGGTGTGGGCGGTGATGGTGCTGATCATGTTCTCTTGTCTCTCTCTCCCGCTCAAGCGGGTGGTTGGGTTCATCTCTCACACCCCACTAATAATGGATAGTGGGTGGTGGGATACTCTTATTGGATAGTTCAGTCCGACATCTCCAAACACGGATACTCCTACTCGCCCATCTTGTCATCAGGGAGGACTCCGCCGCCCAAAACTCTCAGCCCCTCAGTCTAAAGCCCCTCTACTTACAGCTGCCAGCGGGGACTTCGGAGTGACTTTAAGAACACAAGAAGTCTGCCTCATTTCTGAGGCTGTTCTTCCGCCCGTGGCAGACTGCCCTATTGGATAGTCACAAAACTCGCCCTATTGAGCTTTTAAGGGAGAGGGGTATCAGGGGTAGCTGTGCATATAGGGGAAAAGCCCTCTAGGGCTAAACCTAATGCCCCCTTAGAAGCCTTCCACCTCATCCTCAAGGTCGGAGACATCCTCGTACTCAAGGTCGTGGATGTCGCTGTAGAGCTGGTTGATCTCCTTGAACATCTGAAAGAGCCAGCTAGGGGTCTCCCAATCCGTAGCCTCCCCCTCAAGGGTCTGCGTGGTATCGAGGGGGTTCAAGCCCTTCGATAGGCAGGAGCAGGGCAAGACCGTATGATCATCATGGACAACGCCAAACCCGTCACACTCCCCACAGCGGTTAGGGTGAAGGGTGTTGAGGTTGGCGATCTTGGCGGCGATCTTGTTCTTCAGGTCGATGCGGAGGCTGTTGCGGGTGTCGTTATTCATGTTCTCTTAACTCTCTTTTATCGGGGGTGGGTTGGGTATCTCTCACACCTAACTAATAACGGAGAAGCCCCCTTGGGATACTCTTATTGGATAGTTCAGTCCAGCCACTCGTTCTTTAGCCTATAGGTCTGATGTGGATTACCTTATCCGCCCTAGAACCTAAGGGGGGGGGATTCGAGTACCAACCACCAAGCGAATCTACAACACGATCAAGACCCTCAACACCTGCCCCCAAGATGCTTTTATCCTAGGTCTCAGTAGGCTTCTCAGTTGTTGCCGTCTCAGAGACCCTATCTCTCTTGAGGGTGCAGGTTGGGTAGTGGGGTTCTCTGCCTTATTGGCTAGTACCCCTGCCGCCCCCTTAGATGTGGATGTGGATAGCGAGGTCCTTGGTGGAAGCCTTACCCTTGCTGTTGAGGGTATAGGTCGTGTGGACACTCACACCCTTGACATCGTTCATGCCGAGGAGCTGGCTGATGAAGTTCATCTCCGAGTTGGCGTTCTTGAACCAGCCTGAGAGGCTGATGTGGTCGTCTGAGTACTTGATCGTGTCGAGGGCGACCGCCACCTCCATGGCGTCGCCGTCCTCGTTGAGGTTGTTGAGGATGGTGGTGAGGTTGTCGAGGATGGTGTTGATGGACTTCACGGTGATGTTGTCGGTGATGTTCTGCATGGTCTTATCTCGCTTTGTCGGGGGGGTTTGGGTATCTCTCACACACCCCACTAATAATGGATAGTTGGGTTTGGGATACAGCTTCTTCCTCCTATCAGTACCCGAGCGTGTGAGCGGGAACAGATTCTAGTTGTCCCATTGATCAGATATTGGATAAGCCCATTCTTCTAGGAGCCTAGCTAAGAAATCGAGGGGGACTATTTCTGAGTGACCCTTTATCCCCAAGAGCTTCCAATCCCTAAGGGATAAAGTGTTACTTTTGAGTAAGACTTTTGTGATATTTAATAAATCTTGTTGTGTATATTTTTGACCCGCCTCAAGGCTTAAAAAGTGATCGTCATCAGAGCTATGGGGTAGTGTGATGGGGATGACGATATGTAGAGAGCCAATCTCTGTGTGTATTGTGTGTTCATAGGGGGCGAGTAGTTCTAAGAGAGCGTTCATGGGTTATCCCCTTTAGAGGGGATAGCTCACCACGGCAATCGAACGAGCAAGCCCTCTATCCATAACATGATGCGTAGGGGTATAGAAGGCTTAGAAGCCAGCAATATCCTTTCTGTTGTTTTAGCCTGATTGGGGGTCATATCACCTGCTTTTAAGTGCAGTTGAACTTTCCCCTCTTCGGTGACCACAAATATGACCTTATTCACTTTTCCTCCACAAGAGGCTTTCTACGCCTCTTTTCTTCGGCTACTCGTTCAAGGAGATCGTAGCACTCCTCTATCAAGGTGTATTGTAGACCCCCGAGTTCGCCACCAGCTTCTAGCTCCTGTATGTCTTTGAGGACTTGGAGCCGTAGCGGCTCCAAGTCCCTAATGTCTCCTAGAAAGGGTTCATCAATAATCCACAGGGTCGAACTCCTCCCCATCAGGGTCAGTATGACCTGTGATGATCTTGATGCCCCCGATGTGGAAAACCCCATCCTCATATGAGGCAGTCTGTATGGCGTTATCGGGAACATACACAATCTGTCCCCCTCCCACAGGGGGCTGATTCTCCTCGACCTCGATGACCCCGATGGTGCCGCTGTCCACACAATACTCGCGGTAGCCCTCGTCGAAGTAAACATCATCCCCATAAGCGGTGGAGTGGAGCCACAGCTTCTTCCCGTTGACCTCAAAGTGACCGCCCAGCCCCGAGCCTCCAGCCTCCTCGGCGGCGTCGAGCTGTCCACAAAGATTCTGCCAATCTGCTTCGTTCATGATCAGACACAGGTCACCGATGTAAGCCTTCATAATCTCTCTTCTCAATCTCCCCACGAGCGGGGTTGGTTGGGTTGGTTTGTCTATCTGTCTCACACACCCCACTAATAAGAGGTCTTAGGGGTTGGGATACTCTTTAACACTCTAGGTGGGGGAACCTAGTTTCCGTATGCGTATGACGGCTTGTTTACTGCATAAGTGCTTAATGGATACTTCTGTAATGGATAGTCCTTGCTGAAGGTCGAGGATAATTTGGGCATGATTGAGTCTTCTAGAGGGGCGGCAAGTAACGCCTAATCGCTTCAATCTTTTATAGACGGAATTGGGATGAATAGGATTGGATAGTCTCTTAGAGATTTTATAGATGCCTAGACCCTGCTGATAAAGAGAGAGTATTTCAGCACTCAGAGCATCTATGTGTTTGGGTATGGATATCTCGTAGTCTTTTATCCATTTATGTAGTGTATAGGTGGATACTTGGAAGTGGATAGCCGTTTGTTGTATGTTATGCAGTATGAGGTGTTCTTTTATTTCTTGTTTAGATGGCGGCGATGGGGTCGGGCGGAGAGCTTGCAGGGACAAGCCATACTTGATTGTTACTCTTTGATGTAGGGCTTGTTTGGATAAGCCATACTTTTTCGCCACATCGGAAAGAGTCAGGTTCGGGTTCTGTTTGTAAAGCTCGATCATTTCAAGATCGCGAGTGGTTTGCTCATCCAAATACGCCTCAGGTATAGACACACCCTGTCGGATAAAATCCCTTCTTAAGAACCTAGGCAAGATTCCAAGTTCATCACAGGCTTCTTGTAGGGATAGATTTCTTTCTACGACCGACAAGAGATTCCCCACAGAAGCTGGCGTGATATTCTTTCGCTTGGGCGATGGAAGATCATGCCTACGAATGATCCCTATTAACTCCTCCCTCGTAATGGATAGTTCTCTACAGATAAGTGGGTATGTATATCCCTTACGGATAAGGTCGAGTACCTGTTGTTCCATATGCCGTCTCTTGTCGCGGGTGTTTGAAGTATCTTCTCTTATACGGAGGATACTTCAAACACCTGACCCCAACCCGTCTCTTATCTCCCCAACCCATCTCTTATCTCTTAGGGCGTATGGTATCCATAAGCCTCTCAAAGAGGAACAGATTGATATCATCGTCCAGCTTTATAAGGGCATTACGGATACCCTCTGCCGCAACATCTTGTTGGGCTTTAGTGGGCAGGTTTCTCAGTTCATCAAAAGCCTGCTTCACAACTCTCCTACGCTTCTCTGCGGGACTCTCCTTCTCTATCCATCGCCCATCCTTATGGGTAATGGATTCTCCATCCATGTCCACATACACATGACCCTGTGGGTGTGCCGTCCACTTTACAAAAGGCGTTTCCTGTCCCTCTATCTTGAGATAGAGCTGTCCGTCTCCACTTGTTGGCGTGATCTCGTATGAAGAGATATGCGTTTCATCCTCATGTCGATTCATCTCCACCAGCTTCGAGGTGCCTCCCTCAATAATCACCTGTATATCCTGTACAGGGTCTTCAGTATAGACGACAACCTCAACGGCATCTCTGCCCCTTAGGGGGTTCACAAAAATCGTTGAGGTCGTGTCTTTTAAAATGTGCAAGTGTCCAAACATATCTTTATCCCTCAATGAGGTGGTAGAGGTGGTCTCTCGCTTCTACGAAGGCGTAACCCTTCTTCAGCTTCTCATTAAGACGCTTAATAGCTACATCAAGCGTCACAATCTGAACCGATGGTGCGTTTCCAATTCGCCCCCATGACACCTGAACGGCATCCGCAGTCTTCCATACACTCCAATACTTGTAGTGTCCCTCTTCCCTACACTCCAACCGAATTGATACCTGCGGGTGCATGATCAACAAAGTCTCGGCAAGTTTCATCTTTATCTCCTTTAGTTGGTCTTATCCATCTCAAGACGGAGGCGGTCGATCTCATCCTCAATCTGACAGATGTGGTCAAACAACATATCGTCCTCCATCGTGCCGTCCACCCCGCCCCCCACATCCAGCGAGGCGTAGCGAGCCTTTGCGGCGACGAGGGCGGCGGTGAGGGAGGCGATGACGCGGAGGGCGTTGGCGTTGAGGAGGCGGTCGATCTGATCTTGGTTGTTCATCTTATCTCTCTCTCTCTCTTTCGGGGGTGGGGTCTCCTGATTGACTAATGCACCAACAACTCCCTTGGGATACTAAATCGACTGACCTTATGATCCTCGACTAAATAGTATCCCAACCTGAACTATCCAATATTAGTAGGTGGAGTCAGAGAACCCCCCCACCTATGAGGTACAAACCATGTTGGGTTTCAACGAAGTCAAAGAGAAGATGGAAGAGATCATTGAGAACTTGGCGTGGCTCGACAAGCCCGTCTCTGAGGGTGAGTGGACGCAGAGTGTGGAGAAGGAGATCAATGGGTTTTGGAGGCGGTTGAAGAAGGAGTCCAAGATGGATATTCAGTATCATCTTGGACTGAAGAAGTTGGAGTCATGTCCTCTCTCGATGATCAAGATGACTCATCGCCGCCGTACCTCTGCGGTGAAGGCGGGGTTGGTTCCTGCATTTAAGTAAGAACGGATAAGATGGAGGGCATCGTCCGCAGGGACAAATGGGATGACAAACGGGTTTGAGGTGTAGAGGTGTTTCAGATGTGGGGGTTGGAAGTACTTACCTGATAACACAAACGCCAGCTCTACATGAGTGAATAAAGGATAACTCCCCCTAGAGGCTGCATATCCACCTGCCCTGAGGAGTACAGCTTCATCGGGGGGTTTGGGGATATAAAGCTGATAATAACCAGGTCGAGGTTCCTCTACCTTTACTCTATACAGCTTTGACACTTCGGATAACATCGTTATTGGATAACGCTCCAATCGAGGACAAGATCAATAATGTCTTTGAGATATTGTTCTCTAGAGTTCTGATAGTCCAAATAATAAGCGTGTTCCCATAAGTCAATCGTGAGTAAAGGAATATGTCCTCTCATCATGGGAGTATTTTGATTGAGGGTGGAATACACCCTCAACTCTGGTGTACGGACTAACCAAACCCAACCGCTGCCAAAGTGTTTTACACCTGAGCTTATTAATGCCTCTCTCAATCCCTTGTATCCACCAAAAGTATTGGATACTTCAGCTTGAAAGGATGCAGGGGTGGTTTCGTAGCTTTGGGGATTTGGAGAGAGACACTTCCAAAAGAAATCGTGAGTCCACACACCTCCACCAAAATTTATCACATCTTCTTTAATGTCTTGGGGTATCCATTTCGGATTGGATAGTAGCTGATACAGCCCCCCTACACGCTGAAGGAGTTGTGGGTATTTCTCTAGGGTTTTGTTTAGTTTTTCTATGTAACCCTGATGGTGGGATAAATGATGAACTCTAATAGCTCTTTCCGATAAGACAGGCTCAAGGGATGTATAGGGCAGGGGTTGTAGTTTCATGTTTATTCCTTCAGGGGTAAATAACCAACAAACACATATAGAGGCACTATGAAGACACCAACCGATCTAAGTGGGAATTGGACACCTGTCAAGTCAGCCCCCCCTCCCGCATATACACACCATCCATTATGGGGTGCTGTGCCATTATCTTCTGTAGATGTGGATGACTTAGTGGGACGGATAGTTAAGTCCACGGATGATAGGAACCTCTTAAATCACTTGGAGTTCATCACTAATAAACCCAAGTGGGTTAAATACACACCTGCCGTAAATAAAGCCTTTCAGGCTCTCATGTCACTTGGCAGAAAGTCTAGCTTTATCCAATCCAAAGCTATTGAGTATGCCGAGGCTAAAACCCGTACAAAGTACGAAAACCTACGCCAGCTAGAGACCTCACTTTCGGATAAATATAACGAGCTTATCCGTATGGGCAAACACCTAGAGCAAGTGGTTAGAGGTCTAGCTCTAAAGTCGTTTGAGAATCATACACAGACCATAAGGGAGTATCAGGATGAATATGATCAGATATCCCAACAACATAACGAGAGCGTGAAACGCTTTAATGCGTTGTGGAACTCTTTTAAAGAAGCCTATTCTTCTTATGAATATGAGGGTGATGGGTTTACACTCACCACAGGTGAGGGCTTACAGGATATGAGATTTGTCCTGCCCCTAAATCCCATTAATCTTTCTTCCGTTGCTGATGTCTCTATGAGAGATGACGCTAGCTATCGTGAAGATCAAGCCTACCTTCAGCGTAAAAGGGATCGCTAACCCCCTCCATCCATTATCCCCATTCTTTATCTATTATCCCATTATTGTCGGTCTGTGTGGAGATACGATGCTGAAACCGAGCAATCTCAGTCTCTATTTCGGATAGTTGTTCTAACTTCTCTTTTCTTAGAGGAGTACAGGCATTACAGCCCTCTTCACAACCATCTTTACAGATCAGAGTTACACACTCAAGGTGCAACATCTCTCTAATTTTAAGCATGATTTTGTAGCTGGTGTTCATAAATTAAAACCCTGTAACCCACACCTAGAGTATGTGTTACAGGGTAGCCTTTCTAACTAGTTCGAGAAGTACCGAGAGAGGTTGATCTAACGGACATATTATCCTTTGTCCGTTCTCCAACACCACAAGTAAAAGTGCTCCCGTTCGCTTTATCTCGCTGTGTGGTGGGAGATACCTTAAAAGCCTATTGTCCGCTATGAAGCAGAGCGGTGCCTCATCCAACATACCTAGCCGACCACACACTCAGCGGACAATCCGTCCCCTTGCAGGGCGACTTGAAACCCGCAAAATCATCCGTGTGATTACACTTCTCCTTGCAGAACACAAGACACTTCACAACCCAACGACCATTATCCGATAACCCACCCTCCCAAATCTTCTTCTGCTTCTCCGACTCAAAATCCACATTCGGTGTGCTGAGGTTCACCACCACATAATCCTTCTTCGCAGGGGTGGTGATCAACAGGTTCTCTCCGTCCTTGTAGGTCAAGTAGTTCCCCTCACCACCCGACTTGAGCTTTATCGTACAAGGCGACATATCCAATCCCTTGAGGTCATAAGCCTTTTCCTCAAGAGCATCAATATCATCCTCTACAGACTCATCATCCTCCACAACAGGCATCGCCTCCACAATAGGCATTGCCTCCACAACAGGCATAGCCTCCACAACAGGCATAGCCTCCACAAGGGGCATAGCCTCCACAAGGGGCATAGCCTCCTCGATGGGCGTTGCCTCCACAATAGGCATAGCCTCCACAAGGGGCGTTGCCTCCACAACAGGCATAGCCTCCACAAGGGGCATAGCCTCCTCGATGGGAGTAGCCTCCTCGATGGGAGTAGCCTCCTCGATGGGAGTTACCCACTCACGACCTCGGGCATCAAGACCCACACGAGTCCCTGAGGCGGGATCAATATGAGCCTCGATCTCCCCATCCTTAGTGGGGACAGGGATAACCTCAGGGATATTATAAACCGAGGTGGCAGTAGTAGCCTTAACCTTAGGGGTGGGGGTAGCCTTAACCTTAGGGGTGGGGGGAACCCACTCGGGGTTGAGGGCAATACGCTTGTAGGCGGGCTTGAGGAGAGAGCCCATCTTGATGTGGTCGTCCACAGCATGATTCATGGTGAAGTAGATGGCGGAGCCGCCATTAGCGGTCAAACCATAATCAGCCTCGACTTTGCCTTCCTTGTCCATGAAAAGCTGGCGTGCGGCTGAGACCTCACAATTTCCACCGAGTTCGGTGACAAGATCACGGAGGGTGAGGCGGAGGCGATTGCGGAGGGATTGAGGGTCACGAGGTCCACGAGGTGCCATGTTTAATCCTTTTGTAAGGTGGCGGGGGAGGGGGAGGGACACTCCACTAATATAGGATAGTGGGGCTTGGGATACTATTTATCCGTATTTAGTTTTTAGAGTAGAGGATGTAGAAGCTGAAGACAGCGATAAGTGACAGGATGGGTTCATAGATGAATCCCACGACCAACAACACCATGGAGAACACAAGATAGAAAATAACGGCTAAGACAACCTTTTTGAGGTTGCCTTTATCCATTATTCTTCTGCCAATCACGGAGGGCTTTCTTAGCCTCCTTCAGCTCGATTGCCGCCTCGGTGATGCGGTCCTCAAAGTCGAGGCTGGAGTTAGGGCAATCCTCAAAATTGAAATCCGCCTCGTTATCTCCCGCTTGGGGGACAAATCCATTTCTGTCGGCATACTGCCGAAGACCACCGCCGAACACACCAAGGTTTGAGTAGTGGAACATAAGCATCTCTCTTTCTAAGAGGGTGGGCTTTCGCTGACAGCCGATTAATAATCAGGGTGTGCGGATTGGGATACTTTATATTAATAGTCTCTCTATCCCATTCCACCGACTCGTTGTGATTTCTCTAGGAGACTAGGTGATGACTCAAGATATTCAGGCGTATTTGATTGTATTGGCGGGCTTGGCTAGCTCAATGTATCACGCCGAGAGAATGGGATTAGGCGTAATTGGTTGGTCGCTCCTGTGTTCTATCCATTTCCTACTGATCACTCTCTTACTGCAAGGTGCAATTGGATAGTTTAGGGAATTGGATAGTTCAGGATTGGATAGTTTAGGGAATTGGATAGTTTAGGGAATTGGATAGTTTAGGGAATTGGATAGTTCAGGTTTTATCGAGTTGAGCGTTTAGGGTTTCAATTCTTTTCAGTAGGGCGTTGTACTGACTGAGGAGTTTTGAGTTATCCAATGACCAGCGTTTGAGAGTGGGGGAGGAATCGGATATACTTTGGATTTATTAAGGCTGAGGTCTTGTACGGGGATTGTTTGATAAGTCCCATCGGCATTTCTGACTTCGCAATAAACAATCGTGTTTAGTATCTCCCCCTGAACAATATCTCCCTGATACGACTTGTAGTAGTACATATCCCCTTTACGAGGGAGGGGTGGGATATCCCCTAGTGGGGGAGTCGGCAGTCTAGCTGGAGGGGGGACTTCATCTTCAACTAGTTCATCTAGCAGTTCATCTAGTAGGTCATCGGACATTTTGTAACCTGAGTTTTCTAAATGGGAACAGGGGATAAGATAAAGGGGGGATCACCTAGGTGAAGTCCCCCCCCCGTTTAGCTTATTGGATAGTTTGTGGTTAGATGTTTTGGATAGTATCCTTGATGGTATCTTCGATGAAAGAGCAGGTAGCCCGAAGAGCCTCATAAGCCTCTTAAGCGGTTTGAGTTTCCTTACGGGCTTGGGAGAGATCATTAATCATGGCGATAAATTCATCGGTGGTAAATTTCACATCGCAGGAGAGTTGATAAACGCCACGACCACACTTGGTGACAAGTCCCTGATCAACGAGGTTTTTTAAGGTTTGTTGGATGGACCCGTAAGAAGCACCCATCTTGGAAGAGATGTCGATTACCCTCGCGGTGCGATTGGGGAAAGACACAAGAGCAACTTTGACCATAAGTGAAAGAGAACCGTATTTCATCTGAAGTACCTTTCGGTGTTGTGGGGCGGGCTGAGTGTGTTTATAGGATATTAGGGAGTGGACGGATAAATTTCATCATTGGATTCAATCCCTGTGCGGGACTTGAGTAGCTTTTCGAGATGTCCCATGACTTTCCGCCCTACTTCCTCAGCGGAGCGAGCGGAGACTCCGTTAGGAAGCTTGTCCCCCTCTACACCCAACCCAATCCCGACAAGACGGATTCCCTCATTCTCCGCCTGTTGACGAAGACTCTCAAGGTATCTCTTTGTGGTGCATTCGCCATCAGTCAAAAAGAATGCCAGCTTATGTGTAGCGTCTATCTGTCGGGCAAGGTCGATAGATGCCTCAGCGTAAGCGATGAGGTCTGTTCCACCTTGAGGTCTTACTCCCTTGATCCTGCGGGCGTGTTGAGGAGTCCACTTTTCGTGAAAAGTCTTGGCAACACATATGACAGGAACAGCTGATGTACTCGCCCCCTCTGCCCGTTCCGCCCACTTGTTCTCAAACAGACACCCCGCTACCTGCGTCTTCACATTTATCCGTTGACACCCACCAGCTAGGGCATCAACGAGCATAACACACTCACCCCACCATGTGGTTCCTCGACCATCTATTTGCTTCTGATAGGACATACTATCACTCATATCTATCACAAAGCTAAACCCCGCCGACACCTCAGGTGCGGCGTACTGCCTAGTGAATCGGTCGTTATTCACATAACCGCTGTGAGCGGCGACAATTGACCGCGTTAATGCGGAACGATTAAGCCGCGTTCCAATGGGGCGTAGCCCCTGAGCCCGATTCGCGATCTCAAGGATGCGGCGGACTTGGTTCAAACCTGGCTGTATCACGGGTAGAAGCGGATTCATCTCACTCTCCTTAGTTAATGGGTCTATCTCTCACACCCCACTAATAAAGGATAGTTTAGATTGGGATACTCTTTTCACTCATAGGCAGGTCGCCTCGACCTGATAAACAAAGACCCCAGCTTTTCAGAGGGGTCTATTTTGAATCTCTCGCCCTATCCCTCCCCTCCCCTATCTCACTTCCACATCGACCTATAGGTGGGCTTTATGCCGTTCGGTACATACAACTCGTGATCAAGGTTTTGCTTATTCTCCTTTACCCTCTCGGACATAGCCGAGGAGGGGTCGAGTGCCTCCCCTTGCCCCTTGAGGATGTTGTCCAAATCCTCAAGGGAGATGCCCTTGCGTCCTCCCTTAGGGCTAGGGGTCTTGTTCTCCTCGCCCTCCCCCTCCCCTGAGCCGTCACCCTCGCCCTCATCTTTACCCTCATCTTTACCCTCATCTTTACCTTCGCCCTTGCCCTTACCCTTTCCCTCGCCCTTACCATCGTCCTTTCGCTTATCGTCAAGGAGCGTGTGCAGGGAATTGATAATCTGAACCGCCACACGGACAGGCAGATGTGCCGTTTCTTCCCAATTCGTGTGAGTGGGGCGGAGCCGTTGCCACTCTGCCTTGAGAGAATCTACGAGGTCACGAGCTTCGATGCTGTACTCCTCATAAACCTTTAGAGCAGCCTCGTTCCGCCAGCCTTTACCCATATCCCTCAAACACATGAGAAAGTCCGAGGGAACGGAGGTGCCACGGACTTTGGATTCGATCTCAAATACCCAATCTTGGATAGCCTCAAAGCGACTTGAGGTTTCGGGAAACAGCAGAGCCATACCAGGCTCAAGCCTCATATCTGCGGTGACATTACACCACTTCTTCATATCCGTATCCTCGTAGGGGATATTCACATCAAGGACATCATCAAGAGCCGCTTTAAAGGCTGAGGGGGTTGGGAAGCTGAGTCCCGCCCCATCACAAATCCCATGACCAGCTTCATGAGCCCCGCCGCCGACTGCGGCAACGCTATTGATCTTGGAAACCGCCGCCGCTGAGGGAGCGGGCAGGTAGAGCGTGATATTAGCGGTGGCAGAGCAGTACAGGTTATATGCCTCCTGATATAGAGCATCCATCCACTTTTTCTTATTACCCCTTTTCCGAACCTCGACCACATAACGATCAGAGAAAGCCCTCCCGAAAGAGAGCCAAGGGAAGCGGGCAGAGATGGCAAAGGTGGAACCCGCCCTGCGGACGGTGACCGGGCCGACTTTTTCGGTCGGGAAAGCGGAGGTCAGCCCCTTAAAGGCTCCCTCGCAGAACTTGAGCGGGTCATTGTCGTAAGCGTTCATAACACTCTCCAAAACAACGAGGCGGCAGGGTTACCGCTCCCTACTAATATTAGGTCGTGGAGGTTGGGATACAGATTTTTAATCCCTCCCCTTAGTAGGTACGCTACCCCCTTAGTAGGTACGCTATCACCCTCAGCAGGGCTAGAAAAGGTTTTTAAAATAGAGTATCCCAACCCCCACTATCCAATATTAGTGGGGTGTGAGAAACGGATAGATACCCAACCAACCCGCCTGAGCGGGAGACTGAGAAGAGAAGAATGCGAGCAGTACCCAACCTCAAGAACCTCATTCCGACGAACTTCAACGGCGTCGCCGTCAATCGCTCACCGATCACGACCAAGGAGATGCTAGACGCTGGCTTCACGCCCGCTCAACGCCCCAAGGGCTACATCGAGGGGGAGGATTGGATGGTGGACACCACGATTGTTCTCCCCCTCGGTCACACGATTGTTCAAGGTGTTGCGGGGAACGGCAAGGACTTGTTCGCTGATGCCTACGCTTCGGCAAGGAACATCCCCCTCGCGGCGTTTGCATTCAAGGAGGGGGCGAATCCCCTTGATTGGATTAAGAGGGCGGATTTGTGTACCACGGACAAGGGAGGCACCTATACGGTCTATGTGGAGGGAGAGTTGGTCAAGGCGTGTCGGGGGGTCACCATCAAGCGGGACTTTACGACTATGACCGCTGAAGCTCGCCTCGGGCTAAAGGCGGAATGGGAGAAAGAGAATTGGATAGTTGAGGATAATAGTGGTGTGTTCACCATAACGATCCCTGCCCTGATCCTGTTCTCAGATTATGATCGGGCTACTTCGGATCAGGTAGAGGTGTTGCGTCAGGCGTTGGAATTGGGCAAGGAGAGGCTCGCGGACCCTATCACAGGAGAGTTGTTCCCAATCTGCAAGGGGACGCGGTTCATGTTCACCGCTAACAGCGGGGCAGATGGTGATGGTGGTCGCGGGAACATCACTCGTCCCAAGGACAGCTCGATTCTAAACAGGTGTCAGGCGATCTTTGCACCCCCGCCCTCGGCTAAATTCGAGAGGAAGGTAGTAGCGGCAAGCTACCCTCAGCTTACTGAGGATGAGGTCAAGCTCCTTGTGGACTGCACCCGCTCTGTTCGAGTGGTGGTTGAGGAACAGCACATGGGAATTGAGGTGTCCCTCCGCACCAGCCTCGCTTGGGCTAAGGCTACCCTTGAGTACAAGAGGGTCATGCCCTCTCTCGACTTCAAAAAGGCTATGAAAAGGGCTTTTGTCATCATCAAGGGTCATCTCTCTGAGGCTGTAAATCATAAGGCTCTTGAGGGGGCGATTGATCCCTACCTCCGCTCTGATGTGGTGGACGCTACGGCTAACCCCGCCGAGTGTCCTATCGACCGCTAAAAAATAAAGGGGGAGGGATGACCCCCTCAGGTGCAAAAGCTGTATCCCAACCCCCCACTATCCATTATTAGTGGGGTGTGAGAAACGGATGATGAACCAACCACCCGCCTGAGCGGGAGACTGAGAAGATAAGAACATGGACAACACGATCTACAAGGCTCTTAAAGAGATACTGCCCCTTAAGGGGTCGCTACAGGCTCCCGAGGGGCGGCGGGAGATTCTCAAGCATCTTGGGCAGGAGGACACTCATTGGGGCTACTACAATAATGGGAGTCTTCGGTTCCCAAATCTTGTGAGTCAGACCATCGCTCGCCTCCGAGAGGAGGGGTTGGTGTCTACCAAGGGTTGGACTTGGATGTGGAATCAGGTCAGCCCCCCTCAGGATGTCAGCCCCCCTCAGGCTATGGTGGTGGAAGAGACGGATGATCTCTTTGATGACCTAGAGGAAGAGGATGTTAGTTTCCTTTATGACCTCACCGATGAGATGACGCTGGCGGCGGTGGCGGCGGCTACGCCCTGTTTTGGGAAGTACCTTGAGAGAGACCCCGCTTGTAAGGGGTGTCCCCTTGCCAACTTCTGTGGGCAAAAGAATCAGGCGATCAAAGCTCAAAAGGCGGCTAGGTCAGCCTTGAATGCTGAGAATCAAGCCATCTTGTCGAATCTTGGGGTGAATCTAAAGACAATCAAAGCCAATATCCCCAAGACCGCTCTTATGCAGGAAGCGACTATAATCGTTGCCAAGTGTGACATAGATTGTGTGTGTAGTGGTGTTCGCCTATACGCTGGTGAGAATGTTGTGTTTGTCCCACAATGGGGCATCCTCCACAAGATTGTCTACGAGTCCCTGATCTCTTAATATCCCAAGCCCCACTATCCATTATTAGTGGGATGCTTGAGAGACAGATGAACCCAACCAACCCGCTTGAGCGGGAGACTGAGAAGAGAACATGAATAAGCCCTCTATAATTGAGACCGCCAACGCCACTTATAGGTGTATCCATGGAGCGGGCATAGCGACATACCCTGAGTATAAATATAACCCCTTTGGGGGCTATGACCCTTCTATTCTTTCCCGATACACGAACCTTATTGAGGTACAAAAGATGCAGGCGGAGTACGAGGAGAAGCTCCTCGGCACCTTTAAGGAAAAGGCTGAAACAAGCTGGAAAGACCTTCCTGTTATTATCGTAAAGGGGGGCAAGGAGAAGAAGGGTCTAGAGGGTTGGGTCTTGCACGAACAACAATCTCTTCATGCAACGGGGAAAGCTCTGTTGGTGTTTGATCCAAAAAACCAAAGGGATTGTTGGGCGGCAGATCATGCCGTGAAGCTGAGGGTTCCCGCTTGGGACGAATATGAGATGGTTTTGCTCAAAGAGATTAGCGAGTCTCAGCGTCTCGCACCCCTCTATAAGAGGGGGATGCGTGTTGCACTAAAGAGTGATCCCTCGGTTCAGGGGGTTCTCATGTACGATTGTTCCCTGCCGAATTGGAGTAAGGACGGTTTGCACCAATGTCGAGTCCAATGGTTTGCTAACGCGGATAAAACCTCTAATCAGGAGTACTTCCTGCCTCAGCTTCTCCAAATCCTCAACTAAGAGAGGGCTAGATGAACGACATTCGGATACTTGAGGATGTGAATCAACCCTCTCACATCCGTATAGACGCGGCTCGGCGTGTAGTTAAGAAGATGAACTCCGCTCGCCAAGCCCTTAATAAGTTCAAAAAAGAGCTAGAGGATCAGTACCCCGATGGGGGGTTTATTGAGACCCCCATCGGGACTACCTGTGAGATCGTTAAATTCGATCCAGCTCCCACCATCGAAAGCCTTGAGTATGAAACACTCGTCCAAGCTATAGGTGTTGATAACTTCAATAGATACATCTCAAATAGTTTCAACATCAGGTGGACATCCTTTAGGGATGCCCCCCCCGATATAAAATCCGCCCTTCAAAATCTTGCTCCCCCTCGCCCTAGCAACTATAAAATCACTTTCAAGTAGGATGCACGGGTCAAGTAGGCAGGACGGGTGATACGGGCAGGGTGACAGATTTCTAATAGTTCACAGGACTCGCCCCAACTATCCAATATCTAGGCAGAGCCCGCCTGATGATATTGGATAGTTGGGGATATTGGATAGTTGGGGATATTTAGTTGGGGATATTGGATAGTTGGGGATATTGGATAGTTGGGGATATTTAGTATCCCAAGGGGAGATGTCGGTTATTGGTGGTGTGTGACCCCCCTTAGACCCTCAGACCCTCAGACACAGAGAGCAGAAGATGAAGCTGACAACAGAGCAGAAGATGATCAAGTACTATCTTACTATCTCACCCTCCGTAGCCGTAGCCGTAGTGTGGAGGGACTGCTGGCGGCGGATCAGGTGGCGGTTGATCTCGCGGTGTACTTTGACCACCCCTACACCCGCTCCAAGCCCTTGTGGGGATACCCCACACCCACCACAAGCCCTGATCTCAGCTTCTACGAGAAGCTCTCTGAGGCTGACTTCACCCGCTAAATAAATTATCCCAAGCCCCACTATCCATTATTAGTGGGGTGTGAGAAACGGATAACCCAACCCCCCAACAAAGAGAGAGACAAGATGATCATCAGCTTCAACAACAGCTTCAACACCCCCGCCCTCAACATCCCCGCCCACATCGAGGCGGCGGTTGCCGCCCTCCTCACCCCCAATGAGGATGCCTACTTTGAGGCTCTTGAGGCTTGGGATGCCATCGAGGGCGAGGAGAAGGCTCGCGTCGCTGTCCCCCGCTATGATAGGCGGGCTCCGGAGGAGTGGGAGGGGTGGTGAGCGGGGGGGTCTTGGTTTTTTCTCTTATTGTCTAACTAGGTCATTGTCTAACTACAAACAAAGAAAGGATAAGAAGATGCCAACTTTTACGCAGAGACAAAAGTTACGACATCCATCGCACACCCAGCCCAAGTCACCCTCATTACATAATCAAGGGACACATAGTGGGGTTCAGGAACTCCTCCTTCTTGTGATGGACAACGAGTCGGTTGACGGGCTTTTTATCCAATATCTTGTCCCAAAGGGCTAACCCGCGTATTAGATAGGTGAACCCCCCACATGGAGAGATACAACATGAGCAACTTCCACGCCCTCACCGTGACCGTCAACGCCCGCATCAACAACATCCGTGTGTGTATCCTCGCCGCCCTCGCCCTCGCCATCACCCTGTTGGTGGTGGGGTTGGTGGTTCAGGCGTTCACCGCCGCCCGCCCCTCCAAGGGGTATCTCTGCCCCTCAGTAGATGGGGTGGTGGGGAGAATCTACCATGTAAATAAGGTGGGTCGCCCCTACTTCATAGATGGGAAAAGAGCGTCCCGTGAAGAGTATCAGGCTTGTAAAGTGGTCGAGCTTCCCCACCCTTAAGGGATGGGGGACTCACCCCTTAAGGAAGCCGAAGGTGTACACCCCATGCTCTAGGTGTTTGGATAACTCCCTGCACTTAGCTCTAAAGGCTTCATGCTCAGGTGTACCCTTTAAGAGCTTATTGAGCTGGGGTACACCCGCGTCCCAAGAGTTCAAATGGAGTGCAGGGTCTGCGTTCCTCCTCAATCCTATATACGCCGTATGAAGGGCTTTGAGGTCGGATAAGACCTCTTTAGCTAGGTCGGATAGTTTTAGACTAGGGAGGACTGATGAGAGGTAGGGGTCGCCATTTTG
>Ga0194124_10002548_pt1 | contig 20371 bp, 29 predicted proteins | sample TA2KigCas0mmetaG_FD_148605 | JGI IMG/M metagenome (GOLD analysis project Ga0194124, IMG submission 148605) | Freshwater microbial communities from Lake Tanganyika, Tanzania - TA2015031 Kigoma Deep Cast 0m | ecosystem: Environmental > Aquatic > Freshwater > Lake | place: Tanzania: Lake...
ATGCGAGCAGAACCCGTTTTTGACTTAACGGCCACTTGTAGAAAACTAAGGGCGCTTTACCAATGTATCGGTGCCTTTAATAAGGCCAGCTCTTATTGTCATGCAGCGCTGAGCCTTTAATAAGGCGGTCAGGGCAGCGGCACGCTTTCTTCCTTGTCTTCGTCTGGACATGGATCAACGTAGCCCCAGCGTCCCCAGTAGCCGCGCCCCGAATTGACCCAGCGAAAATTGCCGATCTTGCCGGCGTGGCTGCAAACATAGATAAATGGAAGCTCAGTCATCGTAGTGGCTGGAACTAATCAAGCCCGAGAGCTGCCTTGATCTCGTCAGGACTGGCGGCAGCGTCGATGTCGGCCTGCACCTGGGCGTACTTGTCGCGGATCAGTTGGCGGCCAGCTTCGGCAGCGGTGGTATCCATGCCGGGCAGTTGCAGCGAGATCACGCGATCCAGCGGGGCGAACTCTTCAGCGCGAGCAGCGCGGCGCTTGTCGTGGCCGATCTCTTTGGCTTGGTCGAGGTCCACTTCCACGGCAGCTCCGGCGGCTACCCACGCACCACGGAAGGTGCGGTCACTGGGGATGGCGTCATCTTCGACGATCTCGTAGGCCAAGCCTTCGGGCACATCTTTAGCGGCGACTTCTTCGATGCTCAGTTCACCCGTGGGATGGATGACGCTGACGCCGCCTTCGTTGTTGGTGTAAATGATTTTCATGGTGTTACCTCAGCGGAAGATGGCGACATTTGTCACAGTTGGATCTGCAGGTGCAAAAGATGCGTTTAAGTTGTAGATCCGCAATGCACTGCTTGTTTGCGTGACGTTATCGTGGTTACCCATGACTAAAGAAACAGCGGAATTGCCTCTGCCAGTTCCGATAAATCCATAATTTGCATCCGCCAACGCAGTTGTAAAGTTCACCGTATAGTCGCCCGTTCCGTTATCCGTAATGCTGCTGACGTTGTAGCTGGCGCGGATTGCCACGGCGCCGGTGCCGTTGAAGTTGACCCAGGCGCGGCAGGTTTGCGTAAGGCAAGTTCCGCCGATAGTGCCATCGCTGGCTAACGTGATGTTTGCGCTGGCTGCAGATGCGTGTTGCAGGTTGGAAGTCTTCAGCGTGCTCATGATTCAACCTCAGTGGGGTAGGGAAAGCGAGCACGAATGTCAGCGACAGTAGACTGCCACTCTTCGATGGTTGCCTCGCCGCGCTGCGCTTTGAAGAACAGCGGGTCGGCTTCACTGGTGTAGGCGGCGGCTCGGGCTGCTCGCTGCTCATCGGTGGTCAGCACCGGCACAGGGCGGTTCTGGATTTCTTCAATCTCGGCGGCGGTCAGCGGAACTGTGCGCTGCTCACCTGTGATGACGTTGACTTCAATGCGTTCCATGATTAGCCCTCGTAGAGAATGTTGATGGTCCCGGCGTCGAAGGTGTCGGTGCTTGTCGAAGTAACTCGAACACGATCAAGTGCTCCAGAAAGACTGACAGTTCCAGCGCCAAATACGATAGCCCCTAGGCCAGCAGCGCGAGTAGCCGCAACATGCGACGAAACGTAAGTATTGCCGGTTTGTAGAGCAATAATTAACATGCCATCAACAACACTACTGGCATTATTCGCTAAAACAACATAGCCAGATGTATTATTAGTGCCACTTGTCGTATTAGTGAATTGATGTGAAACGTAGCTAGAGCTGGACAGGTAGCCGCTGCTGGTAACGCTGCCACTTCCTATCTGAACAAGTAACGCGGCATTGCTGCTAAGACTAACCCCGCTAAACATCACCGTCACCCTTTTCACCCAGCTCGGGATGCCGGTGAAATCAATGCTGGTGCCGCTGGTAGATGCGACAGAGGTGCCGGAGGTGATGCCTCCACCTTGGATGGTCTTATTAGTCAGCGTCTGCGTGCCGCTTGTGGTGACAAGCGTGCCACCCGTGCCAGGCAGCGTGAAGGTCTGATCGCCTGCGACGGCGCTAGGTGCCAATTCTGCATAGCCTGACGTGCTGCCAAGCATCCGTAGTGGGCTCATGGTGTCACCTCCTGGTTGTGGTTGTTGTTAGTCATGGGAGTCATTAGAGAAGGGGACTAAGACTGTTCGAGAGCAGTCAATCGGGCTTCCATCGCTTCAATCTGCTCCTTCTGCCGCTTGATCAGGTTCAATAGGTGGGGTACAAAACGGTCATAAGCAACCCCATCGGGCTCTGGTTCGCAAGAAATGTGTTCAATGGTTCCGTTTTCTTGCGTGACTTGCTCAGTTGTTTTCCAGTGAACAAGGCGTGGATCGATTGCCGCAACTTCTTCTGCAATAAAACCCCACCATCCCCACTGAGGATTATCTTTTTGGCAGGTTGATCGATACCAAACTGGACGACATTCTAGAATTGCGTCTGAATAAGAATACTCAATTAGCTCAACATTGGTCTTAAACTTGGCCGAAGAAGTGGATCTACCTATTGACCCATCATTAAAAACAAAACCATTGGCCGCATTAACTGTTGTATTAGTGTATGCTCTTGGTACCACTAATTCACCATCGTTCTTAATTCTCATCCGCTCCGTCGGAGTACTCGCCCCGTCGGCGGTAGTGCTGAACACTAGGCGAGTTGGAACGTCACTGAGCGATGACCAGCCTGCATCAGATGTTGCTGTAATTGCGGCGCCGAACCCATAGCCACCTGCTTGCTTCCCGAAAAAAGCAATTTGCCCCAACATATTATCGGCAGCACTAATAGAATCGCTATTCGCAATCGCAAAAAAACCACCGGTGCTTCTGGCGACTTGAATTGATGGTGTTACTGCGCTAATTTCACTAGACGTGCCAACTAACAGACGCCCGGAGCTATCCACCCGGCTGCGCTCACTGCCGCCTGTGTTGATGGCAACGGTGTCGGCTGCGGGGAAGCTGATGCCGGTGTTGCTGTCGGTGCCTTGGAGCGCAGGCGTACTAGAGGACCCGTCTACTCCGCTGATGCCACTGGTGCCGTTGATGTAGATAGTCATAATCAGACGATTACCCAGGATTGGCCAGACGGCACAGTCACCGTGACGCCGGAATTGATCGTGATCGGTCCAGCGCTCATGGCATTTTTGTTCGTGGTCAAAGTGTAGTTGGTGGTGACGGTTTGAGCGTTTTCGTAGAACACGTCATCCGTGCCACCGCCAGTTGCACCACCGCCAGCTGCCGCCCAACTCAGTGTGCCGGAGCCATTGCTGACCAGTGCATAGCCAGAAACCGCCGCATCAGTTGATGGCAGCGTCCAGGTGACGTTGGCTGCAATATTTGCTGGACCTTGAAAGGCGACATAGTTTGAGCCGTTCGCAGTTGCTTCACCAAAACGGAGATCAACCTGGTTGCTGAGAGTCAGGTCGCCGGTCATCGTGTCGCCGGTGACGTTGACGAACTCGCCAGCCTGACTGCGCCAGGCGCTGCCGTCCCAGACCTTTACGTCGTAAGCGCTGCCTGTTGTGTCGAGCCAGATTTCACCGGTGCTATTGCCCGCCGTACCACCACTGGCTGGGGTTGCGTTTGGGGCGGTCGTTCCAACGTGGACAGGGCCGACTTTGACAAGGTTGCCCGCGCTGTCCTTAAAAAAGACGCCGGGGCTGGTGGCTTCGGTATTAAGCGCAAGCTGCCCGGCGACCATGGCCGTGGGATCCGGTCGCTTGTTGGCGGTACTGGACCGCAAATGCTGGAGTGCCATTCCTTAACGCCCCAGGCAAAACACGCCGGGCCGGAAATTATGTCGTCAGTCTACTCAAAAAGTGCCGTCGTCCCAAATGCCGCTGGTGATGGTGCCGACACTGGTCAGGCTGCTGCTGACAACGGCGCTGCCCAGGCTCGTGGCATCAAGCACTTTCGTGCCAGCGATTCGATACTCCTTAGTGCTGGCCAGGTCAACATGCTCGCTGAATGTCCATGCATCCGTCGCATCAACCCAGTTGATCGTCTTGTCGGTGGTGCCCTTTAACGTGATGCCACCGCCATCGGCTGTGGTGTCGTCGGGGACAGCGACTTTGCCGATTTCAATGTTCTTGTCCTCGATAGCCAGATTGGTCGTATCGATGGTTGTTGTTGTCCCATTGACGGTTAAGTCGCCTTGGACTACGACACTGTTGTCGAACGTGGCTAGGCCGGTAACGTCTAGCGTTCCAGGGACGTCAACATTGCTTGTCCACTCGACACCAGTTCCGGCCGCATCGGTTTGTAGCAGTTGGCGCGCCGTGCCATCGGCCAAATTACTGACTGGGATTTCGCCGCCTAGGCCGCTGATGTACGAGAGGCTTGTCCAGACGGTGTTGCCGTCGCCGACTTTCCAGTAACCGGTGTCCGACTCGATACCGATCTCGCCAGCAAGAAGGGTCGGGTTCGCAGCCGTCCAGTTAGCAGCCGTATCACGCCGTTGTTTCTGGAGGGCGGTAAGCGTGATGCTCATAAGGCTCCTGCGGGGCTGATTACATAGTCTCTAGCCGGTGCAACGGCAGCCGTACCGCCCTCTAGAGTATAAGATCGCTCTGGGCTGACAGCAGCCGTCAAGGCGTCAAAAATCAGGTCCCCTGGGTCGATCGGGATTGTCTGGAGTTCGATCTCAACCGTGAAGCGGTCTACGCCAGCATCAGTGATTACGGGACTGCTGAGATAGCGCCAGGCGTAATCGCTGATTAGGGGTATGGGGGGTGTTGTGTAATCTCCCCACAGTTCGGCGGGCAGAAAAAAGATTTCATATGAGCCTTGAGCATTGAAATAGTGATATTTTATTAGATTCATTTGCGCCTGGGTTAAATACCCAAACGTAAGCCCCAGGCTTTGTTTTACGCGGCGATTGCCGGCTCGATAGCCCAAGGTGAAACCACTTAAACCTGTTTGCAGCTGGCGCGGCACATCGCCGACCGTGAATGTGCGAGCTGTGGGGGCGAGTGCGGGAAAAGTGTCCATGGGTATCAGAACGTGATGATACTTACACTTTCCAGTTCAACCGTAACGGTAAAACGGTTAAAGCCGGAGGTATCGATCGTCAAAGGACTCGCGTAGCGCCATTCGTAATCTACGGCGTTAATCGGAACACTGTCATAGCCCGCCCATACTTCGGCCGGAAGTGTGAAGGATATAAGAGTGCCTTGCTGTCCGTCGTAATGAGTGTAGATCGCGTTTATTTCTGTTTCGGATAAGCTATTGTAGACGAGAACTAAGCGTTGACTTACTCGTAAATTACCTTGCAAAAAGCGAGTCGATACCCCGCTCGTACCAACGTATTCCAGTTGCGGGTAGTTACCCAGATCAAGGGTCCGGGCGTTGGGTTTTATCGATGGAAAGATAGCCATTATGTTACGGTAAAAGTTCCGTTTACAATTTCGTCGTTAATGATAAAAATATTGCTTGCATTGATCGGGAAGTAGGCAGCTTCAATGTTTGTTACTCCTTCAACTGTATGGGTAACACGGGTAACTTGATAAATTCCGGTTTCGACACGATTGTCGCCACGACTGTTGACTCGTTGGCGACTGACTTCGATATAGTTAGCAGGAGTCAACGCAGCTGTACCTAACTGTACGGCAAAACTAATTGCATGGGTTGAGTATTTGCGACGTGCCAGTTCATACTTCGCGTATTTAGTGGCGTGTTCAGGGGTACAACAAAAATCTGTCATATCGAACTGAACAACAGGGGCGTTGCTGTCTGTATCCGGGTAGCGGACAGTTGTGGTGCGTTGGATGCTTACTGCTGCCGGATTAGCGTCGCGCCACAGAATGGATACGCGCACGGGACGGCGATCTTCGGCATTAAAGTATTTTTTCTGGAAGCTACCAGGAAGAATAAAATTCTCGTCAAATGTTAGGGGGTAAATCGGTCCTGATCCGGGTGTAGCGCTGAATTTACTGGCTGCAGTAGTTTTAAGTTGAACATTACCGGAAACAATTTCAACCGGCAGCAAAGGCTCCAGGTTATAGCGACCGTTACTTGAAATAAACTGCAGGAAAAAATAAGGAGCTGTTTTTGATATGTAGTCAACTACGTTTACAGATTGATCGACAATACCGTTAAATCTCATACTTTCATATCGATTAAACGAGGCTAAATAAGACAAATTTGAGGTATCTATAGGTGCTGCAAGTGAGTCTGTGTCTTCGCCGTTTGCCCGCTTCATGAGCGTGAACAAATACATGGCGAGATCCACAAATAGATCACTAGGGCCATTTAGATATACTCCACCTACTAAACCGGCGCTGTAGAGATCGACTTTTACACCGTACTCATAAAAAACGGATAACTGTTTGAAACTAGAAGGCCAGGAATCTGGCGCAATACCGGAGAATACATTTCCGTTGTTAGGATCGTACAAATTGCCCCATACTTCTAAAAATGTTATATCAGAAAAGTTAGTAAAGTTTTTACCTGCAGGAGGTGATGTTGGGTCGGCGTACGGACTAATCCCCCATTCAGTAATGACGCCATATAACGTTCCAGTGTCAGCCGGCAACCCCGCGTTAATTTGATTAAACAGCGTTCCGGCGCCGTAAGTAAAAACGACCGGACCTGTGGAATAGGGTACGGACCCTGTAGGAGAGGCATAGGTTCCGACCCAGCTACCGTTGATATCTTTTACAGTACCTATATTGCGGCCGCCGATAATTGTACTACCAGAGTATTCAGCATTTATGTATGTGTATGTCGATGCAGGGTTAATGCCTAAATATGCCCAGTATGCTGCTGTGACATCTGTTCCGGTAGCGCTATCGTAAACTTCAATGTCGTTATTATCGTAACGAATTACAGAATTATTCGTATCCCCCGTTCCTTTAGTTAGTTCACTTTGGTAGTAGTAGTTATTTGCGATGTCGGGGCGTCTAATCGTGCCGCCGCTTGTTGTTAAAACATCGCTTAAGTACTGGTATGCGCCGTAATCGCAAAAAATTCTGCCGCCGGTAATAGGGCAAACAGTAGGCGCGGCTTCGCTCGCGCTGTTGCTGAAATAATACTGAAAAAATGGAGTTGTTAAATCTTTGGTGTACCGCATATTACGGTTTCCAACCCAAATTCGATCAAGGCTTAGTGTGCCGTAAAGATCGCCTTGGGATACTGCAAACAACGCCAGTGCTTCAAATCCCCTAGACCCCGTTTTTACTAGGGTGGGTTGGATCCATACACCGCCTTGTTCGTATGGTACTAAAGGATCTAATGCGGGGCTTGTTCTGAACCCAAAAACTATAGGGACAGTATCACCGGCACTAGCACGGGACTGGATCTCTCCGAGAACAGTTTTAGGTTTTTTAGTTTTTACTGCATCCTGTAAAGTTCCAGATGCCCCAATGTCCGAAGATGGTTGTTGCGTAGAACTGGCGGGTGGATGAGGTTTGAAGCTCCAGCCGGAAACATACCGCCCTACGCTGTAGTCGATCGTATAGATAGGTGTGTAGACACCCGCGTCTGTTACGCGATCGGGAACAGTGAAAAAAGCGTCAAAAGCCATTACTTTTGTCCTCGATATTTAACGATGGCAGTTTCGATTAAATAGACCGGCATCAGCAAGTCGCCGCGATCGATAAGTTCCACTGCTGTATCTCCGCGTAGAGACACGCCGTCTTCGGTAAGAAACTCGACTTTTTCGTCGGTGATACGCAGTCGTACGTTTTCGCGGCGCTGTTTGTCGCGGCAGATGACTGTAAGATTGCAGGCCAGCGTATTTTCGGTCATGTAACCCTCACTGCGTCCAGCATGTCTACGGTGATTTTACGTGTTGGCACTTGGGCGTTCAACTGGTTGATGCCGGGATTTACGATCCAGGTGACTGCGATTTCTGTGATAGTAGCTTCCATGATGCTGCCTATATACCGACTAACTAGAAAAGCACTGGAAGCATCGAACTGATCTTGGCCGCCGTTTTGGAGATACAGGGAGGCGATTACAAGGTTGTCGGAGGCAAGAGCTGTTTCTGTAATATCGACGATCGAGGCCAAGGCCGCAATATCGACAGTCAAATCATTCAAGGAGTCGGCGCCGCACGAACCAAAGCCGCTCGGATTAAAGGCAAGATAGCTGTACGGATTGGCGATGTCTGGATCGATGCTTAATGTCTGAGCAACCTGGTAAAAATTTTGCCACTGCGCCGTAGGTATCCGTAAACCCGACACTGGATCGGTAATAGTATCTCTATCTTGGTAATACTCCAAGAAACACATGACGTCATAGCTGTCCATTAGCGGATCCCCACGCTGCTGCGAATACTTGCATCTCTGCTGACTAGGCGCAGGGTCTGTTCGATGCCCGCTTGAACAGCACGGCGCATATCCTGGGTTGTAACGTAGTTGGTGCCGTTCATTTGAGTGACGGGACCTGTCTGGATATTAACTGTAGGCATTGCTCCAATAGAAGAGCTTTCGGTGGTAGCTGATGGAATAGCCGCAGAACCTCTGGCACCCATCATGTAGTTCATGGCGAAACTAGCCGCTTTAGATTCTGGAATTACATATTCACCTTGCCCTGCTTCGGCGATCAGTGCAAAAGTCGGACTATTAACAAAACCACCTGCTGCCATGCGAGGAACGGAAAATGACTGACTGGCAGCGCTATATGTACGTCCCAGTTGTAAAGTTTGGCCTAAACCTTGGCCTAGTGCACCCGCATTGCCGCTGCCCATTGCTGCTTGAGTCTGGCGTGCATTAATGGCTGCCAGTTCCATATTGCGGGCAAAACCAGCGGCTTCAATTTTTTGTCTGTAGGTGGCGTCGGCAATTTGAGTTTGGATAGTTGCATTACGCACGGCATAATCGAAAGTCTGTTTTGTTAATTGCAGGGCATCGTACTGAGCATCAACAGCATTGATATAATCTTGATTAAGTGTTCCTCGGGCTTTAGCTTCAAGCATCACTGCTTGGGCATTTTTGAACAAAATCTCTTGCTTGCGAATATCAATAGTAAGAAGTTGTAAATTAGCTTGGATTTGAGTATATGTAGATGCTTGCTCAAGTTTTGCGTTAGATACCGCAATCTGGTACCTGATGTGATTAATCTCTCTTAGACGCTGGAAGATTGCCTCTTGTTGAGCAAAATTGGTTGTTTGCTCTAATGCTTTATCCAGTAGCTGGACTTCCATGTCCAGTCGCTGTGAGTAGAGATCGTTGAGGGATTTCTGTAACGTAAACTGCGACTGTGCCAGGGTTTCTTGCCCTCGGATTGCGCCAGCTCGAAGGTCGAGTGCGCGGGTAGCGCGCTCTCCGGCGGCTTTTATGTCTTTCTCAAAAAGTGCCAGTGCTTCTTTGTTGGCTTGTACTTTTAGGTCTAGTTTTTTGTTTTCTAGGGCAGTGATTTCGTTTTTGAGTTTGCCCATTTCTTCAGCGGATACAATCCCTTTTGCTACACCACCTGCCGCTTCGATATCTTTTACATTTTTGATAGCTACTGCTAGTTTTTCGTTTGTTGCTAGATATTCGTTTTGGATTTCAATAGAACGGACATTATCTTGCAGAATTTCTCCGTTGAGAACTTTTACTGCTAGACCTTTTTCTAGTTGAAGCTTAAAATTCTCTGCGTAGATATCACGCAAAGCGCGGCCGGCTTCTAGTTGAAGCTTTAGATCGTCTACGCTAAGCGGTACATTCTTTTTAGGTACAAATTTTTCGTATTTGTCGAGCAAGTCCTTTAATTCTTTGTTTTTTTGCGCAGTAGATTTACCCCCAAAACCAGGAGAAAGTAATTGGCTAAGTAGCAATTTATCGTATTCATTTTGAAATTTTTTACGAGCTTCGGGCGGCAGTGTTTTTAGCGTTACTGCTGCTTGTTGATTTAAATTTCCCTGTTCTAATAGCTCATTTAGTTTATCTATAAATGCTTGTAATGGTCCTGCTAAAAATACTTGAAAACGTATATTTAATTCTGCCATACTTCTGCTAAATTTATCGCTAGTTTCTCTTAATTGCTGTAAACTGTTGCCGCCAAAACGTCTGTTAAAATCTTCATAAATAACAGCATTAGCTTTTACAATTTCACCGTTTTTAATTAGAGTCTCGACGTAACGTTCTTGGGCTTTAGACGAAAGCAAACTTTTTTCTTTAATTTGATCGAAACTAGATACTGGAGATTCAAGTGTTTTTGCTAAATCGACAGCGGCTTGTCCGAAGTCTTGAATAATTCGACCTAGGGCTGAGCCGAGAATCTGGCCGCCAAACCCTGTACCAACAAACGAACCGAGCACACCGCCTGCTACTTCGCCGAAACCTCCCCCAAACAGCAATGGAAAACCGGCACCTAGCATAAGGTTTTCGACCATCTTTGAACCTGCTCCTGCGCCTGCTGTTACGCCACCTGCTTTTTTAGCCACGGGAGATTTTGCGGGACCTTGCATAGGTCCGCGACCTTCTGCTAAGTTCATACGTTGCTGAACACGAGACATAGCAATATCTAGATCTCGAAATTCGTTGCTAGTGACGTCGACTAAAACACGCAAATCGTTTAATTCGGCTTGATACGCATTTAAAGCTGCAATACTATTTGGGATTGCGGCTTCTTGATCCAAAAGTTCTTTTACTAATGTTCCGCCGCCGATTGTTTTTCCTTTTGCACCACCAAAAGATAGTTCTTCGGATAAAGTGGCTAGTCGGCTACGTCCTAAGGAATTAGCTGCGACAGCGGCCTGCTGGGCTGCAACTGTAAACTCACGAAACTGATTACTGGCAATATCACTGTTATCCGCTATCCGTTTAAATGTTGTGGAGAGTGCTGTTGTGTTTGCAATAGTTCTACTAGCTGTAGTACCAAATGCCTCAATCGCACGCTCGCTGTTAATGAAACTATTTTTTAGCCCGTTGAGTTCTTTAGCGGCTTTACCGAAACGATCCGCTAGTTCGCCGCGTCCTGCAACTTTAGAAAGATTGATCGGACGGGTATTGATGTCTTTGACCAGACGTTCCAGTTCTTGGACGCGGTTAAGAACCCCGTCCACCATTCCGGTGCCAGTTACACGTACGTTAATAGAGGCGTCGTAACTGGCCACTCGCGGTTTACCTCAGTAGTGACAGTCTAAATCGAAAGCCGCCGGGGTTAACGGCGGCGTTTGGCGGCTTCGATGGCCTTGCGCTCCTGTTCGGCGCGGATGTTGTAAAAAGCGTTCCAGGCGAGGACTTCGGTGGCGGTCATTCGGGTGCGAAGCTCGGTCAAGGTGATGCCGAGTTCGTTGGCCACGTGGAACTGGAGCAGGAGGAACTTGTCCTTCTCCAGTTCGGCCTCAAGGGCTTTTGGTGTCCAATTCCTCCGAGTCGTCGGTCAGGACTGCCAGCATCAAGGTTTGAAGGTCCTTGTCCTTGACTTCGTTCTTGAGGACATCGATCTCGCCGGGCTTGAACAGTTTCTGGCCAGACTCGTCGCAGGCTTTGCTGATTAGCAGCTGGAGCGCGAAGGCAGTGGCGTCCTCGGATTTGGCCTGTTTTTGAGCGCGTTCGCGCTCGGCCATGGTCAAAGGTGTGACCCACATTTCAAAAGTGCTGCCGTCGGATAGTTCGACTTCTTTCTTGGTGGGCTCCAGGTTCGCGGCCTTGCGGAGGCGATCCAGGGCTGATACGGGGGTGGGGCCGGGCATAAAACCAGAGGTTGGTACGTTCTACTGTAGCGGATTAGTACAAAAGAGCCCCACCGAAGTGGGGCCGGAGAACCAGAGCAAAGGAAGCGTATCAGGCGCTCTTGCTGAGGTCGAAGGTAGGGGCGCTGCTGGGGCGGAAGTTGATGGCAACGCTTTGGCCGTCGTCGGGGTTTACAGTGAGGCTGGCCGAAGTCAGGATCACGGGAACGGTGATGGAACGGCTGAGGGAGTCGCTGACGGTGCCGCCGCTGATGATGCGATCGATGTAGAGCTTCATCATGGCACCAGCTTGGGTGCGTTGGATGACGTCCTCGACCATGCGGCTGGCCAGGGTGGTGTCGTCGTCGGTGGTGTAGATCGTGGCCGAACCAGTGCCGTCGGCGTAACCAGTGATGTAGGCCCGGAAGGGGGCGTACTGGGTCACGTCTTGGCCGATGGTGGTGACGTCGATTTCCGAGCGGGTGATCTCGAAGCTCCACTCGCGGACGGAGCCGATCACAGCCGGAGCTGAATACTCAACCTGGAAGGCATTAGGGGTGACTGCCGTGCCATCGTCGGTGATGTCGACAGCAGCACCGCCGGTGGTGGCGGACACTTCGAGGATGCCCGTCGAAGCGGCATAACCGATCACGTAGTAGGTCGTACCAGCAGTCAAGCCGGCGGGTAGGGTGCCCGTGCCGGAGGCGCCGGTGTTGACATTCACCACGCTGAACTTGACGGGATCGCCGACTTTGAAGTTCAGATAGGTGGCTACGGTGATTTCGTCGTCGGCAGCGTCGACGGCAGTTTCGCCGAAGGTTGCCTTGGTGGCGGCAGGTGAGTAATACAGGGCGCCGGAGGTGCCCGAAAGGACGGTGGCCATGGGAAGTACCTATAGGGGTAAACGAACGCGGGCACTGCCCGGCTTAATACAGGTTAGCGCCAGTCAAGGCAAGGTATTAAGGAATAATTGTTGCCTGGAAGCTGGCTTCTATACGAGAAATAAAGTAAGGCGTAAATGCGCGACGAGATTGCTGATCCGGTGTTGTGCCCCCAAAATCGGGGGCAAAACTGGGACCGTCTAACGCACCAAGTCGAACATAAACCCCGCTGGCAGGTTTTGCGGTGTTGTTAAGGGTGTCTAAAACATTATATGCTGTTGTAGCCAATGTCTGGTTGCGTCCGGCACCTTGACCTTTTTGACTATGCACGCGCACCACTACAATGCCGCGTGCGTACTTGTGGTTGGTGGTTAAAGCAGTTTGGGTTGTAAGCCCAAACTGAACATTCATGTGAATAAACTCGTCCACCGTGTCAACGTCGTAGTTAATGACGTTGTCGCAGTAAACCGGGATTGCTGGAGATAATGCGTTGTACGCCGCAATCATCGGAGCTTCGATAGCGGCGCGGATGGTTTGGTAGTTCATTACGGTTTAGCGAGACGAACGCCACGTTCCAGGGCTTTTTGCATTTTGCCGCCGTTTGCAAATAATGGATACCAGTCGAGAGGGGCTGTAGAACGAGCATTACCGCGACCTGGAATAATTTCACCGCGACGACCGCTATCAGGGCGCGTGCCACGGGCAACAACGTCTCCGCTGGGACCGGATCCGGGATACCTAAACTCTTCGCGCGGGACGTCGACTAGATCTAGAGCGATTCCGGCATGAGGCGCTAGGTTTTGGATGACGTATTTGGTTACGCGGGCGGCTTCGCGTTTTGTCGGAGGAAGTTTAGGTACGTCGGAAAGACGATAAGGATAAGCACCACTGCCACTTCCTGAGCTGGAGGTACTTGCGACCCAGCTGTCTTTGAACTCCCCTGTCCAGTCAGGTCCTGCTTCAGCTAGACCGTTCATAATTTCTTTGGCAGCATTTCTTGCCAAACCATTTAGCCACTCATAGGCATCACGTTCTATAGCTCTTTGAATACTTGCCATTACTGTGGCCTCACTAGCAGGCTGTGGAGAATGGGCTGGTCGCCTCGATAAGTTTTTACGTCGATGATGCGGCCAGTTTTTGTCGTTCCGGCTTCGGTGTACTGGATTGTGTCACGGATATTTGGGTAGTAATCGCCGAGTTCGGCATTACCGATCACAACTTTTAGATCGTTGGTTTGGTAGTAACCTTCAAACTCTTCGGGGTTAGCACGGCTGATGACAGCGCGGATGGTGATATTTGTATTGCTGCTTGTTACCGTTCCAGTGGATGAGTTGTAGGTGGCGGTTGTTTGTTTGATGTAAGCCAGGTTTTGGCCCCAGTCACCGAGGATGGAGGCCGGGATGGCTGCAAAAACGGTGTCGATGAGGCTCATGATTAACCTCGGAAGGCGCGGAGTTGGAAGCCGCCGGCACCGCCGATGGTGTAGGCGCCTAGGTATGCCTGGAGCCAGGGGTAGACGTCAAAGATGTTGTTGATGGGGCCGTTGGATTGGCCTTCTTTGTACTGGACGCGGAGTTCGCCGAGTTCGACCTCGCGGTAAAGCTGGTCGGGGTCGTTTTGGGTGTTGGTGATCGCGTCGGTGTCGTTGGCTAATTCGCGTGCCAGCTCGTAGGTGGCGAACTTGATTTCCTTGGGGATGACAGAACAGACCAGTTCGACGCGGTCGATCAACCAGTTGTTGCGAGGCCATTTGAGGGCTTGGCCGTTGTCGCAGCGGTCGCCGTAGAAGTTAAGGCTGTCGATCCAGCGGGTGGCGGAGATTAGGGCGCGGTTCTTTTGGTCGTCGGTCTTGGTGGTCCAGGTCGACGAGTCGGGGATAGTCTCGAAATACGAGTTGGCCTCGGCCAGCGTGACGTAGCTGTTGGCCGATGCAGAACTCAAAGTGGCGTTAATTGTTGCGGGCACAGTACGTCACAGCCTCCGTCTTATCAGTGTAGCGGCAATAAAAAAGCCCCACTCGAAGGTGAGGCCTTTGAAGAGTTGATCGAAGATCAGATCGTGCTGGTGTCCAGCGGGCTGTTGACGGTGACCTGCACCAGGGGGATCAGGTCGATGTCGTAGGTGGCGGTCCAGTTGCCAGCGGTGGAGAGGCCGCCGTTGGTCGGGTTGTCGCCGGCATCGCCCCACTTGGTGCCCATCACGTGGTAGGCGCTGTGGTAGTCGACCGAAAGCACATCCTGCTTGGAGAGGACGTTACGGTCGGCTTCGATGCGGAGGTCTTGCTGCACACCCTCCATGATGGTGCCCGACTTGGTCAGGTAGCAGTAGAACTCGCGCTGGTGGCCAGCGGTGCCAGGGGCAACGGTGTTCACCAGGGGATCGATGATTACGCGGCAACCGGCAAACTCGCCGATTTCGCGGGCACCAACGCCTACGCCACCACCGCCCCAGACAACGCTGCCGGCTGCTGCCAGAGCGGAAGTCGAGAAGGTCAGCAGGCCCACCTGATACAGGTAGAAGCCGACCGAGGGATGGACAACGAGGAGATCAAGTTCGCTGCCACGCTCACCCAGGAGGGCGCGGGCGCGGGACACGGCAGCGCCAGTCAGGAAGTTGGCTTCGGCACCGCCGGAGGCGGCGGCGACGGCCAAATCCAGTGCGTTGGCGGACAGGGCGGTGCCAAACAGACCGGCAAGCTGACTAAACAGACGCTGGCTGTTCAGTTTGTTGATGGCGTCGGCAAGCTGGTTGCGGATGTGAAGCATGGGGTCTTCACCGGCTGCCAGCATTGCGACGTCGTCCACTGCGTACGCAAAGCCGCGATGGCAGATGGTGGCGATCTGGGTGGCGGTGCCGATCTTCTGAGGGGTCAGATAGCCGGCGTTGCTGGTGCCCCAGGTGGCCGTGCCGTTCATGATCTCCTCGGTGGGAGATACGGGGTTGAACTCGGGCACTTGGATGCGGGTGCCGCCTTCGCGGGCATCCAGCAGAGGAGTACGCACCACGGCGCCGCTCTTCAGGAAGAGGGAACGCTCTTTGATGGCCTCAGACACATAGGTGCTGAGGTTATTGCGCTTGACGATGTCCGCCAGAAGGACACCGCCGGAATAGTTCTGGAAAGGAGCAGCCATTGGGCCTCCGAAAGGTCAGGGGGTTTGCGTCCCAGTCACAGACTTGGGTGGTGGTGCCTCACTGAGGCTTAAAGACCGGCTTCCCTCTTCAGCACTGCTGCGAGTTCAGGGTCTTGGGCGGACAGCATCATCTGCTGCGTTAAGTTAATACTACCTTCCTTCCAGGGATTATTCATACCTGGGGCGACAGTAGAAGTGGGATTGGGCTTGGCGCCCATGCCGGCAGCAGAACTTGGCTTGAAGTGATGTTCAAAGCCGGAGCCTGGATTCTTCAGGTTGTTTAGATATGCCTGAAGGTCTTGTTCCACGCCGCCGTTGAGGACGACGACGCTGCCGGTTTCGTTTTTGCGGAGGTTGCCTTGGAGCAACATCAGCATTTGCTCGGCGTTGATTGCGCCAGCTTGGCTAATAGCGGACATGGCCGCTGTTCGCATAATGGCGGCTTCGTTAGAAGAACGGAGGTCCTCAAGTTGGCGGTTCAGATCGGCGATTTGCTGATCTTTTTCTTGCGCCGTCTTGTTGGCCTCTTCCCACAGATCTTTCCACTGGCCTTGGTCTTGTAGGACTTTTTTGCGTTGGTCGTCCTGCTTTTTGTAGACCTCGTCCAATTTTGCCTTGATGCCTTGGAAACGTTCCTCGGCTTCGGCGGATTGGGCTTTTAAGGCGTTGATCTGGGACTCGTACTCAGCCTTGATGTTGGTGACATCAGGGGTGGGTTGAGCGGTGTCGGCTCCAGCCACAGGCTGGGGTGGAGTCGCCACGGGCGTCTCCTGGATGACTTGCTCTTCCATGCGTTAGAACTCGGGGATTTCAGGGGTTTCGGTGACAAACGCAGGCTCGCTGGTGGCCTTTTTGCCAGCCTTGCGGGCGGGTTTTTCGGGGGCGGGTTCTGCTTTTGCAGCCCGCGCAGCTTCGTCCATTTCGACCATTTCCCAGCGGAAACTGCCGTCAGGTTGCTGCACGTAATCCAGGCTTTTCACCAGCGGACTGTAGAAAGTGCAGTTCTATTCTAGAACATAAGAAGATGTTCTAAAACGTGCCATCGTCGATGGCGTATGTGGCCGATACGTAGAAGTCGGTGGCCAACGAAACAACGCCATCAGAAACGGTTATGCCGGTACCTGCAGTGACGGTAGCGTTGGAACCAGCGGGACCCTGCGGTCCGGTGGGGCCGGTTAAACCTGTAAGACCTTGAGGGCCGGTTTCGCCTTGTGGGCCTTGGGATCCGGTGGGGCCGGCAGGACCTGTTTCGCCTTGCGGACCTTGCGGGCCAGTAAGACCGATGAGACCTTGTTCGCCTTGGGGACCAGCAGGACCGGCGGGCCCCGTGGCTCCAGTAGGGCCGGTCGGACCAGGGTCGCCTTGGGGGCCGGCAGGGCCGATGGGGCCGGTGTCTCCTGCTGGGCCGGTTGCACCAGTGGGGCCGGTGGCCCCGGTGGGACCTTGGGGGCCGGGATTGCCTTTGTCGCCTTTGACCGGAGGAGCTTGGTTGCCGCTAATGGTCAGTTGGGTGGTGCGGATACGGCCGTCGGTATCTCGCGTGCCAAGGGCTACGGGTTCGGTAGGCCACGCGGTGCCGGACTTGGGGCCATAAAGCTGCTTGGTGCGACGGTCGATGTACCAGTCGCCGGGGTTGCCGAGGTCGCTCGGGGGACCGTCGCCAGATAGCAACGTGGTTAGGTTTTTTAGTTTTTTACTGAGTTTGACGAGTGCGGTGACTTGGGCCAGCGTCAGGTAGTCCTGTTGGGTGGCCATTGCATCAACTCATCATTGCTTGAATAAGACGCTCCATCTGGTCCGCCGAGATTGTTTCGGAGGGATCTTCTTCCTCTTCTTCGCGGGCTTCTTCCTCGGCGGATTCGATGGGTTCCAGTGATTCGTTGTCGCTGTGCATAGGCGTGCCAGTGGAAAGAATTTCGCCTTGGCGGAGGATGTCGCGGAACTCTTCGCGGTCGATGACCTGTTGTGCGAACAGGCTTGTCAACGCGGTGATGTCTTGGCCGATGAGGCGGTCGATGTCGAAGTCGCGGCTGACGTAGACCTTGGGAGGTTCCAGTTGGAGATAGTTGGCGGCGAGGTCGAAGGCGCCTTGGAGGGTTTGCTGGAGGTCCATGGAGACCATTGACAGCATGGAGTTGGTGTCGACGCGGTCGAGGCGGCGGGCGTCGGCAGATTCGGCGACAAACTTTTGTTGGCTCAGCGTGCTGATGCCCAACGTCGCCATTTGCATCTGGAGTTCTTTGATTTCGTTTGACTGGGCCTCGAAAGCGCTCGATGCAGGCTCCACGTAATAAGCCTTGTTGCCGGGCTGCATCGCCAACGCATAATTAACACTGATAGCAAGGTCCTTGGTCTGGTCGTCCCAGCCTTCGAGGACGAGCATGGGTTGGCTGGCGACATGCAGGCTGTGGATGAGGTCGGCTTGGCGCTGGAAGTGGGCCAGGTTTAGGTAAGCGATGTCGAGTAGCGGAGGCTTGCTGACGAGGGTGTCGACCTTGTTGGAGTACATCGTGACGAGGGGAATTTCGCCGAGGCTGTACGCGCCAGATTCGATCAGTTCGTAGTCGCCGCCGGTGGGGCCGGTGATGTTGAAGGAATTGGGGTACGGCATTTGTCCGTACATGTCCTTGCGGCTTTCCTGCTGGCGGTAGATCTCGTAGCGGCCGGGCTCGATGACGCGGACTTGGTCGTACACTTTTTCGCCGAAGCGGCCGTCGGGGACGATCGCTTTTTCGGCGATGCGGATTTGGATCAGTTTGCCGTAGTTGACCTCACGATCGAGGCGCCAGCCGTAGACGTTTTGGGGTTCGACCTCGATCCAGTAGGGGCGGCGGTTGAGGGCGCGTTCTTCGGCGAGGCTGCGGGCGCCAGTTGGGGCGGGGAAGTCGACCAGGGTGTGGCAGTGGCCGTAGGTCAGGGCGCAGATCAATAGGCGCCGGGCGTATTCGTCAAGGTCGGAGCCACAGCCGTCGACGTCCTTGGCGAAAATTTCGCTCCAGTAGGGGTCGCCTTCGAGGACGATGGGTTTGCGGAGGACCAGACCGGCGGCGGCACGCACCAGGCGTTGGGTGAAGGGGGAGAAGACGGCACGGTTGACGCGGGCCAGGTAGGCCGTGTAGTCCTCGCGGGGCTCCAGGGGGAGGAAAGTTTCGCTGTTTTCGCGCAGGTATTCGGTGCCGAGGGTGACGGCTTTCATGATTTCCCAGCCGCGCATCATGTCCAGCACGGCGCGGGTCCGCGAGAACGGTGAGTCAGTCGGACCCTCGAAGGTCGAGCTGACGAGATGGGTGCGGATTTGGCCTGGGACTGCGTAGGTCATTGGGTTACCATTTCACCTTGTCGGCCCAGTAGGCGGCAGACATCTTGCCTTTCTTTATGTTAGAGGCATGTCTGGCTTTGAAGGATGCGCGTCGTGCTCGCTCTGCTTCTGATTCTCCTTTTTGTGCTGGCGAGCCAGATACACCCTGCTGACCGAATCGAATAAGTTTCACTGTGTCGCCCTCTTTTGCGAGGACGGCGTGTGATTTTTCGGGGTGTTTTGGGGTGCGTTTGGGTTTGTTGTAGCCCGCAAATTTTTCGCCGCGATACTCAATCATCGTCTTCTTCCTCCTCGTCGACTTCGTCTACATCGACTAGAACTTCTACACCAGTGAAAAGATTACGCATGAAGCCGGCAAATAAATCGGCGTCACTAGGCGTTTTGAAGTCAAAAGTAACTTGGGTGCGACCAGTTTCGGCATCAACTTCGATGTAAGTTGGATAGCCCGAGAGGGTGTGGATTGCCATTACATTGTGCCCAGTTTTACAGAAACTGTAGCTGTTCCAGTGCTTACGAGGGTAAGCAGGTGGATGCGAATGTAGCGGTTGGGCTGATTTTGCACATAGTACATGTAAGTGCCGTCGGCAGTGATGCTGTTGACGCCAGGGTGTTTGGTTACGGTGGTTAGATGGCCGTAGTTGGTGCCGTCGAGGCTACCATCAAAATCAAAAGTAGCCTCCTTTCCACCGCCAGCGAGGCCAGAAACGGTTACTTGGATCGCCCAGTGCAATGCGACGGATTCATTTGCAGTGAAAAAACCGGCGGATGTGCGGGATCCGAGGTCGTAGATGGTTAGTTCGCCATCGTGGATGGTGCCGGTTCCAATGGCCATTGGGATTTAGCCTCGCGCTTTTTTATAGATGTCGCTGTCGGCTTTGCGGGCGCCGCCTTTGCCGGAGACATAGCTGTTGACGCGACCCATGGCCCAGGCAGCCATTGAGACGTTGCGCGAACCACTGGATAAGTAGGCGCCCTGGCCGCGACGATAAACTGCGGCGAGTTCGCCGTAGCTGAAGCGGGTGCCTTCAGCCTTTGCCTTAAGCGCCTTTTTTGTTGCTTCGCTTAACGGTTTTGCGCTTGCCACCTTGTTCAGTCCTCGATTTAGAAACAGCTTTGATATCAATAAACTCGCCGCGCTTGTAAGCCTCGGCGGTGCTTTTGATCTCACGAGCCTTGGCACTTCTGTTTTTTGCACCGCTAAGGTACTTTTTCGGCAATCCGGTTGCCTTGTCTTTGGGTACGCGGCGTTGCTTGTGGGACATTACTTCTTTTTGGCTCCCTTCTTGGTGGTTTTCTTGGTCATTCCGGGCTTGGACTTGCCGCCTTTGGGCATTTTCATGTCGCCGTAATGGCCGGGCATAGCTTTTGGGGGTAGCTACCACACACGATAATTCGTTGTGCCGAGTTTGGCGTAGTTGACTAGGTTGAACTGTTGGAGGCAGAGGTAGCCGAAGGCGTCGAAGGCGTGGTCGACGCCGAGGTTTTTGTTGGGGAGGCCAGTG
>Ga0194124_10002549_pt1 | contig 20366 bp, 13 predicted proteins | sample TA2KigCas0mmetaG_FD_148605 | JGI IMG/M metagenome (GOLD analysis project Ga0194124, IMG submission 148605) | Freshwater microbial communities from Lake Tanganyika, Tanzania - TA2015031 Kigoma Deep Cast 0m | ecosystem: Environmental > Aquatic > Freshwater > Lake | place: Tanzania: Lake...
CCCGGTCAGCAAACTCTTTTCTTTCACCAAAAGGTCTTCTTTCCCCACGGTCAGCAAACTCTTTTCTTTCGCCAAAAGGTCTTCTTTCCCCACGGTCAGCAAACTCTTTTCTTTCTCTAAAAGGCCTTCTCTCGCGATCGCCAAAATCGGACTTTCTATCTCTGGAAAATTTGGGTCTATCGTTTCCTTTAGAAAAACCTCTATCCCTTTTATCCTTGGATCCGCTCTTATCGCCCAAGAAAATGTCATAGGATTTATTCATGATTTTTTCAATCTCTTGAACAACTCCTCTGTCTCTTTTTGAAGCAAAAGAGTGCGCTTCACCTTCAGCACCAGCGCGTCCGGTGCGACCGATACGGTGTACGTAATCCTCCACCTGCTTTGGCAAATCAAAGTTAATGACGTGAGTAATTGTAGCTATGTCAATACCTCTAGCTGCTACATCGGTTGCAACAAGAAAACGGATTTTTCCTGATCTTAGGTAGCGAAGAGTGCGGTCTCTTTGACGCTGTTTCATATCTCCATGCAGAGCTGAGGCCTCAAAACCCTCCTCGTTGAGTTTTTCCGCTAACTCTTCAGTCGACATTTTTGTAGATGCAAAGATAATGGCTTGATTTACCTCTTCCTTTTGCAAAATTTCTGCAAGCAAACGGTGCTTATGGGCTATGTCGTTGGTGTAGTAGAAATGCTCTTTGATGTTTTCGATCTCTTTTGACTCTTTCTCGATCTCCACTTTCACAGGATCGATCGTGAGATTTTTACAGAGATTTAAGACAGGTCCTTTCAATGTTGCAGAAAAAAGCAGAGTTTGTCTGTCAGGATCGGTGTTTGATGCTATCAAATTTACAGGCTCAATAAAACCCATATCCAGCATTCGGTCCGCCTCATCGATGACGAGAACTTGTACAGAACTTAAATCGACCTTCTTTTTCTCCATTAGATCAATCAAGCGACCGGGTGTTGCTACCAGAATATCATGGGGTTTGGATATTTTTTTCACCTGCTCACTCCAGCCTGCGCCACCAAAGACGACAACAGAACTCACATGGTCTAGATTAGAAGAGAATCTTGTCACCTCTTTTTCAATCTGCGCAGCAAGCTCACGGGTTGGGGAAAGGATCAGAACTCTTGGGCCTTTTGTGTTCTCCCCTTTTTCCGCCAGCATATGAATGGCAGGCAAAAGAAAAGCAGCTGTTTTACCCGTACCGGTGTCTGCGCAAGCAAGGACGTCTTTGCCCTCAAGGATGTGAGGAATCGCCTCATTTTGAATCGGGGTGGGACTAGAAAAACCTAGCTTCTCCAATCTTTCAAGAATTTTTTTATGCAAGTTTAATCTAGTAAAGCCCATCAAGTCTCCATAATAGGCATCTACTATACTTTTTAATCCCCTTAAAAGACATACCTTTTTAGGAAAAATCGAAATATATCTTCTGAAACACCCCTCTCAACCAATGATTAAAATAAAAATTTAAGTATTAGATTCGTAAGGTACTGAAAGACAATAGAAAAAAACAGACCTATTTAGCAGTTTTTTACTCAAAAATTTTCTATTTGAGAGATTTTATAAAATTTGATATTATGTTTTCTTAATATAGCTTGAGGACACCATGATCTCTCGAATAGCCCCCCTATTTAGATCAGTCGCCCAAAAAGGGGAGGCCCTTTGCGCTCCAACTCTTTTTCGAAGTAATTACCCCCAAGTACTCCTTGACAAACTAGGTACACAAAAACAGTCCCTTTGTAAGCCCCTAAAATTCAATAAAATTTACCCACTCCAAAAAAGAGATTACCTAGTTACCAAACCCGAGCTGGCAGAATCTAATACAAATTCAAAAAAAGATGATCTCCTGGTCGATACTCTCCATTCGACTTTCGAATTTTCTTATGACACCTCTGTTAGTATGAGGCGAAATTTTGAAAATGCTCCCTACAGATTACAAAAAGACCTCAATTTTATAATCTGCATGCAGAATCTCTCGCAATTGAAAACCGAATCAGGTTTTGACCTTGAAGATATTCAAAAGCACCCCGATCTTAATGAAAAAATCTTTGAAACAGAGTCTATTGATCTTTTTAAGTTTCCCAAAGCTGTCCTAGATATCTTAAATGGGCCCACCTCCCAGAAAAAAGATCAAATTTGTCATAGAATGCAAGAGCTTTACGATTTTGAATTGGAACCATTCGTCCCATTTTTTCTAAAAGATCCGGTTTTACTGGAAAAATTGGTGCAGGAAAAAATCCTAAAACCTCACCAACTTTCATTAAATTTTTTCTCATCACAAGAAAATTTTTTAGAGTTTGCAAAAAAATATCCAAAAGTTGCCCAAAAATTCTTCACGAAAGAACCCAGAACCCGGCAAATCTTTACCAGCGAAGAGATTCTTTCTATTGCTCAATTTCATGAAAATCCCTACGCATTTTCCTCATTTTTTCTATTTGATCAAAAATCGACTAATAAGCTTGATGAATTTGCAAAAAATTCACCCTCTCAATCCATCCAAGACTTATACCAAAAAAATATGAAAGCCAAAAATTTGAGAAGTCTAAAAAAAACAGTTTTTAAGATGGCTTTGCTAGCCAATATTCTTCTTATAGGTTTTTCCTTCAAGTACGACCGTTAGGGCTCTATAAAAACGTTAAAATCAAAAGATCTCACTCTAGAAAAAAGTTTTAACTTTTTTTCTTTTTTCAATTAGATTTGTTTTAAATTATTGTTTATTATGAAGATCCTTTTTTACATGGCTAATTATTTTTTATCTATTTTCGGCCTCTTCCTTATCAATCTTGTATCGATTATATCGCTAGAGGCAAAAGAGAAGAGAGCTCTTGTTGTCATCCTTTCGCAAACCCGTGAGGGAAACGTAACCTTTGAAAGCCTAAAAAAAAATGTCCTAGATCCGCTTGAGGCTGATTTGGCTGTTTGTATTGGAGTCAAAGATGGACAGACGCCACAAGATCCAATTTTTCAAAACGCCAAGTATCGTTTCTGCTATCCTGAACCGGAGGACTATGCCACTGCATTTGATGAGGCTTCAACAATAATCCAATTCCAAAACCCCGAAATTGAAAAACCTTTCGATTGGCGAAAATTTTTAAAAATAAAAGACCAGTTTCTTGGAGGGATAAAAGATCCTCATGATGAACATCCGGGATCTGCCGGTATACTGATTTTTTTTCGCTGGTTTTTGCTCCAGAATATTCTTCAAGAGAAGCTATTAGATAAATACGATTTTTTTGTGATCACAAGAAGTGATCACCTGTATCTTCTACCCCATCCCTCTTTACAGGTCCTAGGCGATGAAAAAATCTCCATCCCCTTAGGTCAAGGATATGGAGGATTTACCGATAGGCATGTTGTACTCCCAAAAAAATTTGTAGTTCCCTATTTAGACATTCTCAACAAAATGATCACAAAGGGAGCAAATTACACCTCAAGGTTGAAACTTAAAAAAAATTGGAACCTAGAAAGATTTATAAAATTTCACCTTCATCAACATGGCCTTATAAAATACGTCCAATACTTTTTGCGTAATATGTACACAATGAGATCGATCGGTGGAACAACACGTTGGGTCCCGGGCGATTTTTCTGAAGAACATGGCTATTTTTTAAAGTATCCGAAAGAATACCAGGATTCCATGGAAAATCGGTCAAAATTTGAAAAATCAAAAGATACGCTCGATAATTTTTACAAAGCGAATTTATTTGATGCTTATTCCTATGACAAAATAAGGGTTTTGAGTCCAGGTTGCGATACCTAAAATGGCGTCCAATGGACGCCATTTTTCTACATCCTTGAGGCCTCGAGAGCCAATGCCGATCTCTCTACTGCTTGTAAGTAGGAGTAGGCAGCTATCGGACTATTGGCAAAATGGGAGGTCACCTCTGATAAACCGTTTGAGTAACGGTTCAGGTTTTTTGCGTCGATTTGCTCTATATCGCCAATCAAGATAACTTTGGTGCCTATACCCGAACGGGAGATCAGAGTCTTAATTTCGTGAGGAGAGCAATTTTGACACTCGTCAATAATAAGAATGGATCTCTGAAATGAACGACCTCTCATATGAGCTATCGCTTCCATTTTAATTTTAGGCTGATTACCAACCCATTCAGCAACATCACCAACGTCCTCGTTTCTCGCCTCTTTTATCGTTTCGATATTGTCAAAATAGGCTCCAAACAAGGGCTTGAGTTTATCTTGTGCTGTCCCGGGCAAATGACCAATATCTGGCCCTAAAGAATGTACAGGGCGAGTCACTATTAGATGTTTATAAATCCCCTTATCAAAAACCATTTCAAAAGCTGCAGCCATCGCCAAAAGAGTTTTCCCCGTTCCGGCTCTTCCAATCAAGGATACCAAGGGGATGTCTTCCGACAACAGCATGTCCAAAGCGATCTCTTGCTCTATATTTTTAGGCAAAATCCCTCTAGCCACTTTGGTCCCTTTCCTTCTGATCGGCACTAATTTTTGCTCTCTAGGATGAAAACGACACAAAAGCTGCGAATTTTCTTTAGCTAAAAGTAAAACATACTCATTGTTAAAGAACGTCTCATTAGGTAGCTGAACAAAACCATCTATATAGGAGTGATCAATAATCGATTTATCCACATGGATTGTGCGCATTCTTGAGACGGGATCGATATCTTTTCTTGGCGGTTGGAAATCATTAGCCTCAATTCCCAAAACCTCTAAAGAAAGACGGGTGGCAACCGATCTGGAAACTACCACTAAATTGTCGACTTCATCCTTGAGCGCAAATGCTAAATGAATTATACGATTTTGAGGAAGGTCTGCAAGGTGAGGCAGTCTTTTTTTATCGATCGAACCGATAAGAGTATCAATTCTTATAAGAATCTCATCCTCGATGATCACGCCATGATTGATATCACCGGTTTTGGATAATTCGCTTAAAAACTGGAGTTGGTCACGAGCTATAATTCCGTAGTCGGTTTTTTGACCCACATGTTTATCAAGATCATCGATAACAAAGCTGGGAATTACAACATTCGAGCGCTTAAAGTGTTGGATCACATCTACATCATATAATAGGACTGTCGAATCCAATAGAAAGGTTTTGCGCCCGTGGCCCATTCCAACTCCGTTGTTTGTTTCCTTGCCTTATGAGGCCTTTGCCAACCTAAAATCAAGAGAAAAAATCGAGTTTGACAAGGTCCGTGATAATTGAGTATAGTTTCTTAAGGTAACCTTGTATTTAAAATGAAAATCAACCAGAGAGTGCTTCACATTCCGCCCTACATCTCCTGCAAGTGGAGCGAAATCGCCTCTATTGGTGTCGAAAACATCGAGGGAAAAGATCTCCTTCACGTGCAGCTTTTATCGGGTGCGAGGGCCACAGTCCCTAATCTCACCCAAGATGAGATTGATCTCATTTTTAAGATGCATGTGCATCATCTTGAAGAGGTTGCTGACGAGGAAGAGCGATTTAAAAATGTAAAAGAGATCCCCTTCTTTTCAAATTTGTTTCAAGCTCCCCCCATGGACGCAAACGTTGCTACCTCTTTTGGGGCACCGATCTCATTCCACCTCGATGCAAATGACCCAAGTTCTCTATTCCAAGGGCACAATCCCCAGTTTTCCAATTCCCCCCCTCTACCTAAAGAAATTTTAGATAAAATTACTTTGATTGCAAAAGCAATCGGGGGTGAGATGATCAAAGAGGTGGAGCCGGTTGAACTGTGTAACTGCTTTTTTTGCCAAATCGCTCGAGCTCTGAAGAACGAGCGGATCGAAGAGAAAAAACCTCACGTTCCAAAAAATCTTCCTAAAGACTTACTCAGAGGGGGTATTGACCCTGAGTGGATGGTGGATGAAGTGGGTCCAAATATGTTCAAAGTCATAAGCCGTGAAGAACCAGGAATGATCTATCAGGTATATTTAGGACACCCTATTGGTTGCTCATGCGGCTCCAACCGATGTCAGCACATCATAGCAGCTTTAAAAACCTAATTGATCTTCTAAAAAACCCTCCACACGTTTTTTTAAAAACTGTTTGCTTCAAATTTTGCCTTTCACTAGGATTGAAGAGAATTTTGCCAAAAAAAACATTTTTCTACGAACACATTTCAGGTGTTTTGTTTTGCTAGAATAGAGCTTATAAAAGCTTCTGGAGCCATAAATTTATCAAGTACTTTTAGTGTATTTGATGAAGAAAACTCTCCTTGTTCGATTTTCAAACAAAAAACGCTAGAGAGAAAAGTTGAAAAACTCATAGAATGTTGTTATTCAAGGAGTTTAAGGTATGCGAAGCGTTTTGTCCTGCTTGGGTTTACTCACCGTCTCTACCCTGCTGATCGCTGAGGACGCAAATCATAAAAAGGGGACCTCAAAAGATGCAGCCGTCACCTCAACTGTTCAAAAGTCCACCCCAATCAAACAGGCTAAGCCTGTAGACCAAGCTGAAAAGGTTTCACACTTTAAAGCATTTACGGGAAAAGTTGTCGGAAATAGTGTCCGTCTTCGCCTTTCCTCAGAGCTAGACAGCCCTATTATCAAAGAGCTTGCCAAAGGAGACCTTTTGGTTGTTTCAGGGGAAAAAAATGAATTTTATGCTGTTGAGCCCCTTCTAGACATGCATGCGTATATCTTCAGAAGTCTTGTACTTGATGGTGTGATTGAGGGAAATCGTGTAAATGTGCGACTTCTACCTGATCTAGAATCCCCTATCGTTGGCCATCTAAGTGCCGGAGATAAGGTTGAGGGTAAGATTTGTGAAAAACAACCTAAATGGCTTGAAATTACCGTTCCCAATAAAACCCGTTTTTATGTCGCCAAAGAATATGTAGATTACGCAGGTGGTCCAGAACTCAAAGCGATTCGTGACCGCAAAAAAATTGAACTCTCCAAACACATCGAAAAAACTGAAAACTTTACCCAAATAGAGATGGTAAAACCTTTCAATGAGATTGATTTTGACAAGGTAGCCCATAACTATCAACTCGTATCACAAGAGTACAAAGAGTTTCCAGAAGCTGTCGAGAAAGCTAAATCTAAGCTTGTAGAGATGCAAGATCTTTACCTGCAAAAAAAATTGGCTTACCTCGAGTCGAAAGCAAACCAGATTTCTAAAGAAATAGCCCGTAAAGAGCAAAAAGGTGTTGAGGTAACCTCGAAAGCTAAAGCTCTCCCCCAGAGGGAACTGACGATGGCTTCCACCGCAAGCGAGATCATTCAACAACAGCAAACCGAGTCAAAAGCGGCACTTCCCCCTATAGCTAATCCAAGCTGGGAGCCTATTGAAGAAAACCTCTACCTCTCTTGGGCTATGAGCCATCGAAATAAGTCCATCGAAGACTTTTACCAGGACCAGAAGGTAAGATCGTTTAAGGTTTCAGGAGTTTTGGAAACTTATGTAGACCCTGTACGGAACAAACCGGGCGATTTTATCATTCGTGACAGAGATTGTCCTGTGGGTTATGCCTACTCAACTTTAGTGGACCTTAAGCCTTTAATTGGAAAGCCGGTGACATTTCACGTGATCTCCAGATCGAATAATCACTTTGCATTTCCCGCTTATTTTGTCCTTAGTGTAGAATAAAACCCTCTACAAAAAGACTAAAAATTCTAAAAGTCGGTTCGTAGAACCGGCTTTTTTTTTGACCAATGACTTTCTAAACATGCTTCTTGAAGATCTACGTAACGAATTATTTGAAATCGATCTAAAGATAGAATCCCTAATTCTAAAAAAACAGCTCCTTGTTGAAAAGATCGGTGAAGCCAAACAAGGGGTTTCCCCCCTTTATTCTCCTAAGGTCGAAAAAGAAAAAACCAAGAAACTTTTGAAATATTTAAAAAAAGAGATTGAAAAAGAGTTTGTAGCATCTTGCAAATTGCAATTTTTCAAAACAAAGCCCAATCTAAAGTTTGGGGTCGACGAAAAGGCAAAAAATCTCCACTGGCTAAAAGCTCTTGCACCGGTAGATGAGCAAGAAGCCTCGTTTCTTTTTACAAATCATCATCTCAAATTAGAGAAAAAGATCACAATTGAGGTTTTGAAACAATATCGCGGCATTCCTCATAACTCTTATATAGCTTGCGTCGTATCGAATCAAAAAAGCTTTTTTCGAAAAAAAGTACTTCTCTATGGGGGAAATTTACAAGAGCTTCATCAAGTAAGCGACTTTTTAGAAAAGCTTGCAGCCTCAGTTGAGATACGTATCGTTTTTTAAGTAGATATCCTTTTTCTACAATAACTTGGTTGTAAAATTTGAGGTGGTGAAAGGGGGTATTGCTATATTCTTCAATCCATTTGTATAGATTTTCAAAGCTCCCTCAAAAGAGTATTCTTTTGTCAAAAAGTCTAGCTGAAAACTACTAGCTCCAGCAGTTTTTAACTCTTCTAAATGTGAAAATAATGAAAATGGGGTTTTGGAAAGAACTACTGATTTACATAACTCATGGTACACCTCATACCTCTCATTATCTTCCCCCTCAATCTCCAGTGTTCTATACCCACATACTTTAGAGGTAGGACACCCATTATGTAAAGCCGTAAGAGAACAGCTCTCAGCTATGAATAATGGGATATCTTTGAACAAAATCACTTTTAAAAAATCTCTATGGACAGATTGAAGAAGATCAAAAATATTGTCCTTATCGTCCTCGATCGACACGGTAGCTTTAGAAAAACCCATCGATTTAAGTTGATTGAGCGCCTCTATATTTAAAGCATATAAAGCAAAATCAGCCACGATATCCAAAGAGACCCCCTCAGCCTGTTTTCTTAAAAAACTTAAAGCCCCAAGGTTAGGACACTCAAAATGTCTGATCCCTAAATCTAAAGCATAACGAATCATCGATCGGATGTAAGGCTCATCCCAAGAGCGTAAAATCAAGGGGAGCGCTATGCGAAGTAAGACATTCTGCTCTTTAGATTTGGCATAGAGTTTTTGTAAAACTTCGGGGCCTTTTTGATTTAAAAAAGCTTTCTTTGGCTCAAAAATACACTCTTTGGGACGAATCGAGCTATCTAAATCTAAAAAAGAAAAAAGCTCTTCTCTGTCAATTTTTACAATCCAGTTAGGGCTGTCCTCTTTGGATCTTTCAAAAGATCGGTGAGGTGTATCTTGCAAAGAATCTCTTTTTTCTTTTTTTAAATGTAATATGTTATTCAAACCCTCAACTAAATCCCGTTTCCATTCTTTTAAAAGAGCTTTTGAGATAAAAACATACTCAGGGACATTAATTTTAGTGATTTCTAAAGCCGTTTGAATATTCCCTAGAAGACTATATGAATCAATTAAGGATTCTTTAAGCCCATTTTGAGAAGGGCTTTGTTGTAATTGACACCCTTTTTCCATCCTGAAGATCTCAGTATCTAGTTCAAAAACACTCCACTTAAGGCTCATCTCTATTTCAGAGTAAACAAGCTGAAGCTGAAGAGTCTTCTTTGCCAGCACCTTCTTGAGCGGTTGTGCTAAAAGTTGATCTATAGCCCTCTTAAGTTTGTTGGAGCGTATTTTGTAAATTTTATCCCCCTTTTGAGGTAGGGCAAGGCCTTGAGGAATGATAAAGGATAATCGGGCATTCCCTGGATGCGAAAAAAACCGGTTAGGACCTAAAAAAATCTCATTTAAGGAAAAAGAGATCTCACGATTTTCGTAACGGGTTTTTAAAGCATTTAGATCATTTTTTACGGTTTCTCCGTGTTGAGGTTTAGAATGGAATAAAGGAGAATTTGAAACAATTTTGATCCCGTCATGAGCCTCTAGCTCGTAATGAGAATAAAAAGAGACTTTTCGGTCTTTCACATCTAAAACCTCCCCAATTTCTATCCCCTGATGGGTCGGATTGTTTAGATCGATAACGTTTTCTTCGTAGCGATTTTTGTAAAATAGGGTTGTGGGGCTTCTAAAATAGCTGAAGCTTTTTTCCTCATCCAAAATTTTTAAAAGCTTGGCTGGGGTCGGGGTTCTCGATTTTTTTTGAAGGGGATTATTTTCGAATTTGTCGAGAGCATCTCGGTATTTTTTTACTGTTGTAGCCACATATTGAGCATCTTTTTTTCGCCCTTCAATCTTCAAGCTATCGATACCTGCATCAATAAATTGCTCGACCATTTCAGAAGTGTCTAGATCTTTCATGCTAAAAAGAAAACCATGACCTGGCTCAGACAAGATTTTATAGGGCTTGCGGCATGTATAGGCACACTCCCCTCTATTTCCGCTTCTTCCACCCTCTGCTCCCGAAAAAAAACAAAGTCCACTATAACTGTAGCAAAGGCTTCCGTGACAAAATGTTTCTAATTCCATCTCATCACTAGTATAAATGGATCGTATTTTCTTTATCTCTTGCAGAGTCATTTCTCGTGCCAATACAACCCTTTTAAACCCTAATTCCTTTGCGACATCTACCCCATGTATATTATGAATAGCCATCTGGGTGCTTGCGTGCATCCTTATATTTGGAAAATCTTGCCGGATGATTCTGGCTACACCTAAATCTTGAACAATTACCCCCCCAATTTGTATCCGCTCAAGCTCGTCCAAAATAGGCGGTAGGGACAAAAACTCTTTTTGTTGGATGACTACATTTAGTGTCACAAGAATTTTACAATTATACTCTTTGGCAAGAGGGACAATCTCTTGAAGATCCTCTAAGGAAAAATTATTGGCCCTTTTTCGTGCATTAAACTGCTTTAAACCTAAAAATATCTCATCAGCCCCGGTTAAAAGGGCTGCTTTGAAAGCCTCTTTTGATCCTGCCGGAGCTAGCAATTTAGGTAATTTGACATTCGATAACAAAGCTTGCATGAATAGACCTCAAAAAAGGGAGGCTAATTTTCTCAAAAAAGAGGACTTAGGTCAATAAAATAAGGGGGTATAGGTTTTATTGCTGATTTGAAGGAGCCTCTTTTGCACTTGACTCAAGATCTTCCAAAAGTTGGATATGCTGATCTTGGCCTGAAGCCCCTAATTCTTCAAATTTACGGGCAGTAACAAGGACTCTTTTCTCCATCGACCCTATAAATTTATTATGCGCCTCCACAGCTTGATTCAACGCTTTAGACATCGACTGTATGTGCGTTGTGGCATCCATTAATCTTTTATGGAGTTCTTGCCCAAGATCTCGAACTCTTTCCAAATTTTCTCTCAATCGATCTTCTTTCCAGGAAAGGGCTACAGTTTTCAAAAGTGCTATCAATGACGTTGGTGTTACAATTAAAACATCCTGTTGAATCCCATACTCCATCAATGTAGGATCGACTTTAAGCGCATCAGAAAATAATCCTTCAGTGGGTAAATAGAGAAGTACAAACTCAAAACCTTCTCGTAGTTTGGCATATTTTTTTCTTTTTAATTCATCGATATGTTCTTTAATTCGACGAACGTGAGCTTTCATTTTGTCTTGATAAACTTGCGGATCAGTACTCTCTAAAGCCTCTAAGTAGGACTCCATTGGCGTTTTCACATCGATAACTACATGTTTTTTTTGGGGTAACCTTACGATCACATCTGGCCTAAAAGCCCCTTTTCCTTGCCCCACAACCTCCTGTTCATAAAAATCTGTATAGGGAAGCATACCGGAAGCTTCCATAATTCTTTTTAACTGCACTTCTCCCCAAAACCCCCGCACATCGGGTTTTTTTAAGGCGTGCAAAACCGCTTGGGTCTCTTTGAGTAGAACAGTGTCATTGGAATGGAGTTTTTTTAAATCTTCAGATAATTTTGTCGACTCTATGGTCCTATATCGCTCCATAAGATGCAGTTGCTCATCTAATTCCTTGAGCCGATCTTCAATGGGTTTACCTAAATCTTCCCTCCCTTTTCTAAGAAAAAAAATCAAAATTATTATCATGCCTAGTAAAAATAAAATCAAGGAATTGAAAAAAATCGACAAATATTCCATAAACTGTAAACATCCGGTTTTATATGCGTATTGATGATAAAAGTAGTTTAGCAGAGCTTGTATTTCAAAGAGAATTTTTTCAAGAAGACACAAGAAGAATACTAAAAATCTTTAAAGATAATCTTCCCCCCTGCTGTAAAACCGGGATAGATGTTCTTGTCTCTAGAGTAGAGACTTTGTTAGAAAATACTAGTTCTATCGACGAGCAGATGGAACACATGCAAAAGCTTTTGTTCAAGTACCCTAAATTTTTGAAAGCTACAATTTATAGGATAGAAAAAAAGGGGCAGCTCAGACAGATTTTAGAGAATCTCTGTTCAAAGAGTCGGCGCAATTTATTAGAAAGCATATTGCGAAATACAGACCTAGAAACTTTAGAGCTTTTTTTATCAGTCGACGGATTTTATGTTCTTTTGAGAATTCTTCTTCGAAATGATTTAGCCCTTATAAAAAAGATTCCCCCATTTATATTTTTTAAAGTACTTCTTGAGGCTTCTATCAAGAATAAAGATTTGCTTTTGTCTTGTTTGACTGAAGAACGCCTTTTAACTTGGAAGAATTTTTACCAACCTAAAATAATTGAGGACACTCTACTAATTTTCACAGAAATTCTAATAATTCATGGTCCCCAAGCTCAAGGTATTCTAAAAGTTTTTTCAACACTTAAAGAGAAATTTTCTATTGCTTACCTTGAGGGCTTCTTTGACTATACTCCAACAGAACAAGCTCAAATAGAGAGGTATTTTGTTCAGCCAATTCATCCTGAACTTTTTTCAGTTTTAGACCTTATTAGAGAGCGGCCGCCTTTCGAACAGTACGCCTCCCGTCTTGGGGAGCTATCGGTACCCATTGTGGCCACCATTTTAAAAACTAAAATATTTCTAGATTTCCTCCAAAGCAGATCTGTTAGTTATGGAAAAATTCTGTTTTCTAAACTTTCAAAAGATTCCCATTTTTTGGAAACCCTTCACTCCCCTACTCCCTACGGGTCTACTCTTTTATTACATCTACTTCTATTTCACTCAAGGTCGATGAGAAATATCCTTAATAAGTCAGAAGATATTTCCTCTTTTGTATTTAAAAATTTCGAATTTGTAATAGGGGAACAAAACACACTGGGTTGTCTTACAGAAAATTGTGAGCCACACCTTCTCGAAAATCCCTACGTTATGACCTATCATCACAAATTTTGGAAAAATGTTCCTGCTGGTTCCTCTATTTTAGCTGAAGGGATTGAGCAACAGACCTTCTGTCTTGAGGATGAAACCCTAGAAGCCATGCCTCCAGAAAAAATAAGGGAATTCTTTCTTATTCTTTTACCAAAAGCTAAAGGTATTACAGAAGAAATCACTCAATTCAAAACAACTACCCAAACAATATTTAGAACAAGCTTTAGTGAATTTTTCACAAACTATTTTGTAGACACCTATTTTCGAGTTAAGCAGACTATGAATCCATCGGATTCGGTGAAAGAATTTTTATCTTGCATTCCTCTTAAATTTTTTCTCGCCTCTTTTGCAAGGCCCTTTCTGCGCAATTATCTTCTTGATTTATTTTTTTACTTAGATCTCAAAGTTCAAAAAATGCTTCTTCCCTTATTCAAAGATCATGAAATTTATGATTTGTTGAGAAATGCTGAATTACATGAATTAGATTTAGCGCTAGATTTATTACATCCAGACCAATTTGAAATTATAGAGGAACTTGCCCCAAATCTCATGAAGTTTTTTGAAATAACCGGTTTTACTAGAAATCTTAATGGTTATGAGGAAAAAGAGCGCGTATTGAAGAAAATTTGCTCATTTATGAAGGCCCCGGGTATTGTACAAGTAATGACCGAAAATCTTCAAAAGATCATTTCCAAAAAGGAGGAAATGTACTCATTACTGGAAGAGTGCCCAATTACAAAGGATATCCCCCTAAATCCTGTAATTATTAAAACTTCTGATGGTTATGAAAAACAAGTCTACGAAAGGGCAGCACTTTATGAATGGGTTCAAGCCCACCACACCTCACCATCCACCAGGCGTGCAATTAGTTTAGAAGATATCGAAACCTATGATTTTACGCAAAAAGCGCGATATGAGATGAAAGTCAATCTCGAAAAGCCCCCTGAGTATCTAACCTCAATCAATCAAATATTAACCCTGTTTTTTCTAGATTTATTGAATTAACTCCCTCGAAAATATTTTATGAGCTCCCTTTTGTCTGTTCACGGTTTGACAAGACTATTTTTTCATCAGATAATACGAGATGAAGACCTTTTAATAGATGCCACAGTTGGCAATGGTTATGATACGCTGTCACTATTTGAATTTACGAAAAATTTCAGATGTCGCCTTATTGGTTTTGATATCCAACAAGAGGCTCTTACAGCTGCAAAAATGAAAATAACCTCTCCCGATTCTGTCGATTGGATTTTAGATAGCCACGAAAACTTTGATCGCTATCCTCAAATAAGAGAAGTGGGCCTTTTTGTGTACAACCTAGGGTACCTGCCGACTAAAGATAAAAAAATTACAACTATGAGCGATTCGACTCTTAAGAGCGTTAAAAAAGCGCTTAACCTTTTAAGGGATAAAGGGGGCATCTCGATTACATGTTATAGTGGTCATCCGGAGGGTAAAAAAGAGATTGCAGTCCTAGAGGAGTTTGTTCTAGATCTTGACCCTCGTCTTTATGCTGTTACGTGGACAAAATGGGCAAATAGAAAAGATTGCCCAAGTGTTCTTTTCATCCAAAAAAGTTAAAAAGACACTTGTTAGAAGAACATATCAAAAAATGAGGGGATGCTATAGTTGAAAAGCCCTTTAAGATAGCCCATTTCCTCTATGTCTTGATCGTCATACCACCTACCGCCCTCAAGAAGATTATATAACTGCCATCGGGCTTGTCGCTTTGTAAGGGGTTTGAGCAGTTTTTTTGCCCCAGTGTACTCGATCGGGTATATCTCGTATTTTTTTAGATGATCCAAAGTCTGGAGATTGGATCTTAAATCATCAAATATATATATTTTTTTGAGATTAAGATCTAATTTTGAAATAAGAGTGTGAATTAGTAGATCCTTTGAGATTCCCCTACCAAATAAAAGGCCCTCCTCGAAATTGGGAGAGCTTCTATTAGGTTGCATAAGTTCTTGAAAATCTACTTTTATGTTCTGAAAACTGCCTAGATTAAAATCGATTCCATTCTTCCATAAAATCTCTTTTCTCCACTGCTCAACCTGTGGAATGATACCATATCTCCCTCTACGGCAGCGCGTGATTCCAATCACATTTACCCCGTGCCTCTGCATAGACTCGATAATTGAAACAATCTTTTTTTCTACAAGAACACGATTTGGATATAAATAGGTTAAACTCAACCTGTACTCCAAAAGTCGTCGTTGCTCATCATTTGTAGCTTTGGACATAAATTCCGACTCTAAAGATCGAAAAATCTCTTTGTGAGGGGTTTTTAAAGCTTGGTCTACTGCTGTCAGTAAAACCTCATCTATATCAAACACTACAAGAGCATCAGAACCTAAACCTAACAACTCGGTTTCGACATCATTAAAGGAATCAATTGTGCGAATTTGGCCAAATAATAATAATGACAAGGAAATAAAAAAAAAGTTACGAATTATCATGCATTAGATCTCTTTCTCTTTTTAAAAAATACAGAAGTTAAGAAATCGACGCAAAACAATTTTTCTTTACGATTTTATATAAGACCTATTAGAAACCTTATTTCTAAGCGTCCAAAAATTTGGAAACAGGCTGGATAAAGGAGATAGTTATCTAGTTATGTACTTAGCCATTTAGCAAGTACTTTTGAGTTTTAAAACTGCTAAATTATTGATCTCTTCTGTGAATTTGATTTTTTGTTTTGTAAAAACACAGACTGGTCACTCGACTTGTTTCATTGCAGACAATCTCCCAAATGAGGGAGTTGTTTATGCTATTGATGAATGGCTAGAATCATTTGAATATAAAAATACTTAAGCACAAGGGTACAATTTTGTACCAATGTTATACGATAAGCTCTTATCAAACGTAATCCAACGAGGACTGGCAAAAAAAATTGTCCCTTTGAGAAAAGATAGTATTTTGAGCTGCAAAAGACCCTTTATTTAAAAATTTAGATAGACCTATAGATCTTATATTCCTAGCGAAAAATCACTCTGAAGGTGGTGCCCTTGCCGATCTTGAAGCCTGGTTTCCTTTTGTTAAAGGGCATGGTACTATGGCAGGTGATGACTGTAACTGGGTGAATGTAAAAAACGCAGTAGACAGTTTTGCTATTGAGAACAATTTAAAAGTTATCTCCAAAGGGACTTTTTGGAAGTTTATTGAAAAAAAATTTAAGTTTTAATCCCTCTCTAAGAGTGAGAATTAGGACTAATTCATTTTAGTGAGGGGGCTTATATTCTTAGACAGTTTTTAACCGGTGTAAAGCCGACTAAGAAATTTTTAAATCGCTACAGGTTTTATCCAAGATATTGTAAAGGGGTGTTTGGTCAATAGAACTTATTTTTAGATGTTTAATTCTATCTTTAATAAATAGAGTCCGTGATAGGAACTTCACAGAGGTAATCTTTTTTTCAAGATAAATCACCATCCGAGCTAGGAATAGCGCTTTTTTTACTACAAAATTGGAAATATTCTTCAGTTCAAACGATTGAAGATTTCTTGTTGGACCAAACACCTTTTTAAAAAAAGACATATCATGAATCTTAAAAATACAACCTATAAGAAAATGGTCCTTAATTCTGATGAATAAGTCTTTTATGCCCAACAAGAGGAAGCTCCATATGTTTCTTTAGAAATTATACCACAATAAAATATTTTTTATTATATTTATTTTTTTCTATTATAAATATTTATAATGTCATTAAAAATTTCCCCGGGGGGAGATCTTAATTGCTGAAGCTGAATAGTTTAATCCTAAGATATTGTGATTGAATTATTTAACCTGTGCTTAAGATGATGAGCTGAAACAATTTATTTGTCCAAGAGGTGAATAGTTAATGGACAAAATACCCCGTAATCGATGTAAAGAGAAAAAAAGGGTATAAGGATATAAATGTCTATAGGTTCCACACCACCGAATAATTGGTCCCAAATTACCTCAGATCTCGAGAAAGCCTCAAAAGAAGCAAGGTCACTAGAGGAATTAAATCTAAGAATCCGCGAGTTATTCAAAGAGAGAAGTCTCCCAAAAGAAACGGAGATAGACTCCTCAATTTTACAACGGCTGAACGCGATTGAAAAAGATAGTGGGTACTCTATAAAAGCTCTATTACTTGAAAATACTCTATTTGAAAAAGTTGGAAAAGAAAATCCTCAAGAATGGGAGGATCTTGAGAAAAAGTTTCAGCTTTTAAGAGCAAAGTACCCAGAGGAATTTCGGGAGACTATTGATCAGTTAAAAGGGAAATATAATTTTGAAACAGAACCTTTAACCGTTCAAGAATTGTTATTGCATATATACAAATCGATCCCTGATTTAAATATCTCAGATATTTTTTTATCTCTTCGTAATGATATCGACGCTTTTTATAAGGTTTTTTTATATAATTTTTATAACTTTTTAGCTGAAAAAGCAAGAAAAAAATTAAGCAAAGATCGGGTTGAGGGGTTGAGAGACAAAAGTCCTGAAATTCAGGCAAAATTTCTTGAAGGGAGATCTCAACAAATTGCATCGGTGAAAAATCAATTTTTAAAAGGAGTTAGCTTCGAAAAAATTTTTAAAGATTCTTGCAGGTGGCGATCAGATTTAGCGTACGAATGTCTTGAAGTACACAACCCTTATCTTAGTATAAGAGCATTTGGTCGTGTCCGCACGACTGGTCTGGTATCTGGTTTCGTGGCATCTAAAGCGCCACCAGAACTTATAAAAAAATGTGAAGATCTTATAACAGAAAAAACTGATGCAGAAGATAATTGGGCCTTTGAAGATGATGATTGGGCCTTTCCCGATTGGGCTAAACAAACCACTTCTGTAGGTTATTTTACTGCTCCAAAGGAGCTCAGGCAAAGAACAATTTTGGGTGAAATTCATCACGAAGCAATTCCTCTCACTAGACTTAACATTTTGGGGAGGAGTCAAGAGCGTTTTGAGCAGATGAGTGATCATTTCCATGATATGGATCTAGGAAGATTTCCTGGTCTGAGACATCGCCATAGCTGGACACACACAGATCATACATACATAGGTCCATGCATGGCACACATAGAAAGCCTTTACAAAAATCTTCTGGAAAAACAAGATCCTAACGAAAAACTTGAAACTATAGCTAGAATACATTGGTGGGGTTGTCAAGCCTGCCCCTGCGAAAGAGGTAGCGCTGCCATCATGGAGGCGATCTGCCAAGGTTTACTTGAAGGTGCAGACCTACCTTATAGACTGAATCCAGATAAACCTGTCGACATCTATGCCCTCACAGAACCAAATGAAAACCAATTTGTAAAAGATTACGTATCTTTACTTCAATCGACTGAGCTGGACTAAAACAGCGCTTCCATCGTCCTACTTGGTTCTATTTATATCAATCTTCAGATTTCGCAATAAAAAATTTTAGCCGTCTTCATGACTGCGGCCTGGTGAGTGACCGGGTGGCGAGATAGAGTGGATGTTTTTCGCGAAGGCTAGTGTAAAAAGGGGGCCCCACACATGCTAATTTTCAGATTATGTCGACATGCAGCCGAATAGCTGAATAACCCCTGGGGAGTGGCCGGGTGGCGAGATAGAGTGGGTGTTTATCATAACAGCTAGTGTAAAAGGGGAACCCACACACAATCATTAATTGTATCTTAGCACCGCGGATTCAATTATCTTTCTTGTTTCGCTGTAAACAAATGAAGCCGTATTCATAACTGGGCCCAGGGTTGCGACCGGGTGGCGAGATAGAGTGAGTTTTTTTAGCCGGCATTAACTAAAGGGGTTTACATAGCGGCCTTTTGAAAATATGTGCTCTTTTATCCAAGTAGCAGCTCCACCAGTATTGAACTTCGTTGAAAATTTATAACAGTTGGGCAAGCAGGAAACTCCAATTACAAAAGTCGCGTAGTTTTAAAATTGCTGGTTGTTTGAAAGAAAGAATTTGATTTACAAGAAATTAAAAACCTCCTAGCTAAAAAATAAACAAGGTTTTTATGTCTATTGACCCAAAAATTAATCAATTAATTCAAGGAATTCAAAACGCTATACAAAACTCTGAAAATGAGGACCTATTAAATAGCAAGATTCAGCTATTATTTGACAATATTAACTACGAAAGTTTGAAAAAACAAGCTGCGACAATAAATAATAGTCTTAAAGGTAGAAACCTGGAACCCATTTTTACCACCATTTTATTTGATAAAAAAATAATTTCTTCAGAAACGGACGACTTAGAGCAAAAATTTGCACTTTTACAAAAAACATATCCAGGTGAATTTGCGATAGTTCTAAAAGCAGTTCAAAAAGAATTTCTTCAGAAACGGACGACTTAGAGCAAAAATTTGCACTTTTACAAAAAACATATCCAGGTGAATTTGCGATAGTTCTAGAAGCAGTTCAAAAAGAATTTTCACTCCCCTCTGTTATACCGACCTTTAAACAATTGATCTTAGAATTATTTAAAAGTGGGGTTAAAAAACATCAATATAATTTTGAGACCCAAATTAATTTTTTAGAGGATTTTAATTTAAAGGAAATTGAGAAAGTTTTTATGGAACTTATTTTTAATCCAGTAGCAGATAGGGTAAGTGAAAATTTTAACAAAGAAGAAGAAGTTGGGCTACGGAATAAGCCTCGTGAAATTCAGACGATGTTTCTTAGAGGAAAATCTCAACAAATTGCGTCGGTGAAACAGCAATATTTAAAACTAGAAAGCTTTGAAAATATTTTTAAAGATAGCTGCAGTTGGCGTTCAAATTTGTCCTGCATATGTCTCGATCCAGATGTATTATTATTTGGTCAATTGCGCACTACGTTAGAGGATAAAACGCCAAATACAGGCAATTTAGTATCTGGTTTTAAAACCTCGAAAGCGCCACCAGAACTTATAGAAAAATGCGAAGCACTTATAAAAGAAGAGACTAATGTAGGCGATGATTGGCCCTTTCCAGGAAGTGTTCAAACGCGTCTTTCTCAAAGAACAATTTATGGACAAATCGATGGAAAACAAATTCCTCTCACTAGACTTAACATATTAGGGAAAGATGATAATGAATTTGATACAATATATAGCAATCACCAAGAAGTACGCTGGACATTCCCGGGCCTAATGCATCGCCATAGCTGGACACATACAGGGCCTAGATATATAAACCAATGTATGAAGCACATAGAGGATCTTTACCAACAGCTTCTCAATGCTACATCTCCCGACCAAAAACTAAATCTTATCGCCAGGATCCACTGGTGGGGATGCCAAGCCTGCCCTTGTGCAAGAGGGAGCGCTGCCATCATGGAGGTCATCTGCCAAGGCTTACTTGAAGGTGCAGACCTACCTTATAGACTGAATCCAGATAAC
>Ga0194124_10002563_pt1 | contig 20316 bp, 31 predicted proteins | sample TA2KigCas0mmetaG_FD_148605 | JGI IMG/M metagenome (GOLD analysis project Ga0194124, IMG submission 148605) | Freshwater microbial communities from Lake Tanganyika, Tanzania - TA2015031 Kigoma Deep Cast 0m | ecosystem: Environmental > Aquatic > Freshwater > Lake | place: Tanzania: Lake...
TTGATCTTACAAGAGGGACAAGAGTTAAAATATTTGATATGTACTGGGAAAAGTTTCGTGAAAATCTGAAGCACATTGATTTTGGATACGGCAGGATTAATCCAAGACTCTGGGGTTATCAAGCACCTAAAACCAAAAAGCGGAAGTAATTTCCCAGATCTTGGAAAAATTTTTCCAGGATTTTTTTTACCCATAAGGTTTTTTATAAATATCTAAAAAGTGTCGAAGAATAATGAAGAGTTTTAGTCAGTTTCAGCAAGATTGCTCTTACTTAACCGAAGCGGCCGCTGAAAAATTCGCAGCGATGGACGATAAACAATTTGCAGATTATGTAAGTAAAAATCCTGGTGGCGCAGAAAAAGCTAAAAAGTTGCGTGATCAAGGACTAAAAGCAAAAACAACCAAAGTTCCTGGAACTGCTGTAAGAGGGCAACAACCTGCAGCATCTGCTGCTGCTGGTGGTGGTAAACCACAACCATCTTCATCTGCGATTCAAAGAGTACAAGGTGGTTTAAGGACAGCATCTAATGCCAAAACTGCTGCTGAAGTTGGATCAACAGCTCTTAAAGATGCAGGAAGATTTGGTAAAGTTAAAAGTTTTATTGGTAAAGCTGCTGTACCTGCTCAACTTGCTCTCGATACTGGTCTTGAAGCAGCAGCACAAAAATCAAGAGGACGTAGAACTGGTTCTGCACTTACAATGGGTGCAACAAAAGCAGCAGGCGGTTTAGCAGGTATGAAGGCAGGTGCTGCTGGAGGCGCTGCAATTGGTTCTCTGGCAGGTCCAATTGGCACTGCAGTTGGTGGAGTTGTTGGTGGTATTGGTGGATATATGGCAGGTTCAGGTCTTGCTGGAAAGGCATCTGAGGTGGTTGCGGGTGCGACTGGTAAGGAGAAAGCAGCAATGGCACAGAAGCAGCGTCAATCGCAATCAGGAGGCGGTTTAGCAGGTATTGGTGGTAAGACCACATTCAGTAAAGGTAAAGGTGGTGCTGCCTTTATGTCTACTGGTGCAGGTAAGCAAAGAAAAACTGTACAACTTGATAAGACCTCAGTTGTAAGAGATGCTAAAGGAAAAGAAGCAGTAGGACATCTTGCATTTAAGGGTGGTAAAGCAGTTTATAAGAGAGCAGCAGATCCAAGCACTCTTGCGAGAACATCATCAAATCCATTTGAGAGAATTGGTAGATCCTTATTTGCTGGTGCTTATAAGAAGAGTGATGAAGCAGCAAGGCAAAAGAAAATCGCTGCAGCAAGACAATCAGACGTTAAGCGCCAACAAAAACTTGGTGTAAAAATGAAGCCTGGTGGGTGATCTTTACAGTTTTTAATACTAAATGGTATCTATATTATACCATTTAGTATCTATTGTTACTGTTTCCGCACAAAACTTGACTATATACTATGAATAGGGGTATAATAATCCCCTAACGTTCATCCTATGGCTAAGGCACTTTTGCTTTTAGCATGGGTTCCACTTCTTTCTTTTGCTTCACCACAACTTATTAAAACTAAATATCCAGTCACAATAAGTTGTGATACAGCGTGGGAACTAATGGACATCGTTAAAAACGACGATGTAGTTCACCAAGAGATTGAAGACCGATTGCTATTAGAATTACGAAAAGACGTAATTACAAAGTGCTAAAAATTAAATAGGACGGAAGTAAGCCGACTCGGAACGGATCGTTCATCTATGGAAATCATTCTCTGGACTTGCGTTGAAGCTCAAAAGCTTATTAACAATGTTCGCACCTCAAAAGTGCCTGATGAAGTAAAAGCAGAGCTCATTCAAATTCATAAAGAACACTCGCCAAAGACCTGTAAATTTACCATAGACGCAAAAGCCGACTGAAGGAACGCTCTTTAACCTGAACAACTAAGGAGAAACCTAATGTCGAAAGTAGTATACCGTGGCGTTGAATATGATACCGAAAAGCGTATCGCATATCAACAGCAAATGCAACAACAACCTCAACAATACAATGAGACCTACCGTGGGGTCAAATTTGTAAAAGAGGGGACTAAGGGATGACAGCAACCTATCGTGGTGTGAAGTATAATACTCACACTCCAAAACTGCAGTACCATAAGTGGTATTCAGAAACACATGCTCCATCACATCCAACAAACACATATCGTGGTGTTGCTTACCGTCCTTGTAACAACTGGAACTGGGAGGAGAAGAAATGAAAAAACTTAACTTCCTGCAATTGATTAAGGAGCAAAAGCAAAAAGAGAAGCGTCTTTATCTAGCACAACTAGCACAACTAGTGGGAGCAAAGTAATGGCACAAACCGTCGTATCTTTAACTGCTGGACTTGCCTTAAGCACAGTTCTACTTTCAACCTATATTCAATGGTTGTATAAGTATTAATCATCGGGGGGCAACCCCCTTTTTTAATAGGCATAAATTTTTATTGCGTAATATCAGAAAATCAACACAAATCATCTACATAGTAGTAGAATATATGAGGTGAGAGAAATGAAAGAAAACTCTTTATTATGATATTCTTTGTGCTTGGAGGTCAATATGCACAATCTAATTTCTTACAATCAATTAGCCGCTTGGACAAATTTGGAGAGAACAATTGATGAATTTACAGATCAACACGAACTTATGAATGATTACTTTGATTGTTTAGTCGAGTGCGATGAAGACCAACAAAGTTGTAAAAGGGTATGTAGAGAGTTATTGAGTCGTTTGTAATATATACTGGGGGAGAGTTGATCTCCCCCTTTTTTTATGATATGATATGAAAAATACTTATTGCTCTATGGAAAGAGAAGAAAACATAAAGATCAAATACGCTCAAGATTTTGCTAATCATCTAACTAAGATGCTTAGTCATGCAACATCTGGTCAGGTTTTGTTGTCAGTTTCTGAAAAGTTAATTCTTATTGATGAAACTAAACGTTATTTTGACCTTCTCACTAAAGAACTGTATGGATAAAGAGAAACTAAAACTAATCGTTCGTAATCTTGAACTTTTGATTGATTCTTTAAAGGCAGAGATTTACTCTGATACTCAAAGTTATTTGAACTATGATGAAGTAACACAAGGATTACACCACGATTATGACGAAATTTTTGAAGATGACGATGGATATCCGGATTAATAGAGCAAAAAAACTTGTTAAACTTTTAGAACGATTGATTAAACAGGAGCATCTGTACACTTCTGAAAAAATCGTAGAAATGAGATCACAACTGCGAGTGGTTAAGGAAGAAATCGCAGAACTAGAAAAGAAAACATCAAAAGGATTTGGTAAATGACCGTAAAACTCATCAGTGTGACACCAGATGCAGAACAAACAATGGCTTATGTTGCGAGGGTTTCTAATCCAGCAAATCAGGATTCTGAAAACTATGCGGGTCTGTTACGTTATTGTATTAAGCACAATCATTGGTCTGTTTTTGAGCAGGCATTTATGACATTGGAGATTGAGACGACTCGTGGTATTGCCGCACAGATTCTCCGTCATCGTTCATTTACATATCAAGAGTTTTCACAGCGTTATGCCGATACTTCACTGATTTCTGAATATATTCCTGTTCCAGAACTTCGCCGCCAAGATACTAAAAATCGCCAAAATTCAATTGATGATATTCCAGAATATGAAAGACTGACTCTTCAAGGAAAGATTCAAGATCATTTCGCACACTCTATGCGCCTCTACAAGGAGCTTTTAGATCACGGGGTCGCTAAGGAGTGTGCGAGGTTCGTATTGCCCTTAGCAACGCCCACACGCATTTATATGAGTGGATCTTGCCGTTCGTGGATACATTATATTCAACTTAGAGAAAAAAATGGCACTCAGAAAGAACATATGGATATTGCTCTTGAGTCTAAAAAAGTGTTTTCTGAACAATTTCCAACAGTAGCAGAAGCTCTTGAGTGGGTCTAAATAAATTATCTTGAATTCATAATTTTATGCCAACTTACCCTGTGATTAATAAAACCACTGGTGAACAGAAAGAAGTGGAAATGAGTATCCACGTCTGGGATCAGTGGAAGAAAGACAACCCAGATTGGGATAGAGATTGGAGTGATCCTTCCACCTGCCCTAGCCCTGGAGAAGTCGGTGAATGGAAAGATAAACTCATTAATCGTAATCCTGGATGGAATGACATTCTTCATAAGGCATCTAAAGCACCTGGATCAACTGTAAAAAAAATCTAATGGCAAGAAGAAAAAGAGGTGGACTAGATCAACCTATCGGTGTTGGTCTAACTGCGAAACAAATGAAGCGTAGAAAACCGATTAGCACTGATTTTCTGGTAGATATTGATCCTCTTACCGATAATCAAAAAAGACTTTTTGAATCTTATGAACAAGGAAAACATTTAGTCGCTTATGGGTGTGCTGGAACAGGTAAAACGTTTATTACGCTCTATAATGCTCTTCAAGATGTTCTAGATGAAAGAACTCCTTATGAAAAGATTTATCTCGTTCGTTCATTAGTCGCCACTCGTGAGATTGGATTTCTGCCTGGAACACACGATGATAAGGCAGATATTTACCAGATTCCTTATAAGAATATGGTGAAGTATATGTTCCAGATGCCTTCTGATGCCGATTTTGAGATGCTTTACGGAAACTTGAAGTCACAAGAGACCATCAAGTTCTGGAGCACATCATTTTTACGTGGAACAACTCTTGATAACGCTATTATTATTGTAGATGAGTTTCAAAATCTTTCAGGGCACGAATTAGATTCTATTATTACTCGTGTAGGAGAAAATAGTAGAATTTGTTTTTGTGGGGATGCTACTCAATCTGATCTTACTAAAATGAGTGAAAAAAATGGTATTATGGATTTTATGAAAATTCTTCGTGCAATGCCTTCGTTTGATATAATTGAATTTGGTATTGAAGATATTTGTAGATCAGGTCTTGTTAAAGAATATATTATTGCTAAAATTCAATCCGGCGTTGAAATATGATATAATAGTAGTAGAGTGAGGTCTTAATGTTTAATCATATTGATATTGAACTCCCCAAGTTGGAGCGTGAGACGATTGATGGTGTAAGATACTATTCAGTTCCTGATGATGAAGAACTTCTTCGACTAGTTTCTATTACTTCGATTACAAGTCATTTTAATAAGGAAATCTTTATTAACTGGCGTAAGAAAGTTGGAGAAGAAGAGGCAGAGAAAATCACAAAAGCGGCAACAAGTCGTGGAACTGATATGCACACACTTGTAGAGAACTATCTTTACAATCGTGATCTACCCCCAGTTCAACCTCTTTCGGACTTTCTGTTTAAGATCTCAAAAACAGAACTCAATCGTATAAATAATATTTACGCCCTTGAAGGGTCCCTATATAGTAAGCAATTAGGCGTTGCTGGGACTGTTGACTGTATTGCCGAATATGACGGCGAGTTAGCAATAATCGACTTTAAGACTTCTAAAAAACCAAAACCACGAGAGTGGATCGAACACTACTTTGTTCAATGTATGGCATATGGTTGTATGTTATACGAACTGACTGGTATTTCCGTCAAAAAACTTGTAATCATTATGTCTTGTGAAAATGGAGAATGCGTCGTTTATGAAGAAAGAGACAAATCAAAATACATCAAACTTCTCACAGAATACATTAGAAAGTTTGTTAGAGATAAACTGGAATTCTATGGAACCAAATAAAGAACTAGAACAGGCAATTGAAAATAAGTTTTTAACTCCCTCCAAGTTTGCCCTTGAAGTTGAAAAAATCGTCGCAGAAGAAAATCTTAACTACATTGATGCAATCGTTCACTATTGTGAAATCAATAGTCTTGAAGTTGAGTCAGTGACAAAACTGATTTCAAAACCTCTCAAAGAAAGACTTAAGTGGGATGCAACTCGCTTGAACTTTATGAAGCGGACTTCGAAAGCAAAATTGCCTCTATGATTGTGACTCCCTTTGAAACTTATCAACATTATTTGGCACTCAAAAATCATTTCACAAATCCAAAATATGATTTTTTTAAGTATGGTGCAAAGACTCGTGCGAGTATAACATCCTTCAATAAACGTAAGGATAAATATTGGTTTGAGAAAACAAGTCGTAAGTATAACGATAAAGAAGTTGTAGATTTTCTAGTATCAAACTTTGTATCTTCCGACAACCCACAGAACCTATGGATTGGAGAAATTATAAGTTCTGGAGAAAGGACTTACGCAGACTGGATGAAACGACAGCAGAGTTTGACTTACTTGTTCAAAGAACAAAGCAACGAATTGTTCTCGGAGACAAAATTAGAAGATGCACTGAACTGTTCCAAAGGACATCCACCTATTTTAAAAAAGTTCCTGGGCGGGAAGATTAGCTTGGAAACCCTAGTGATCTATGATAGAATATTCCTGTTCGGGAATAAGTTTGATAAGCAACTTCTGGATCCAGTATGGGAAACCGTAAGTTTAAAGATCAAGAAATATGCTCCGTTTTTAATAAATATTGATGTATTCCAATTCAAACGTATTTTACGAGAAATCATAGATGAGTAACTTTTTCGACTCCGATATTATTCAAGATGAACTGAAAGAAATTAATAAGTTGCAAGAGGAAGTCTATGGAAGTATCCTGACTTTTGGCATGATGGACCGTGAAACTAAATTGGAACACATTGAAAGACTGCAACTTCTTCTTGAAAAACAGCGTGTAATGTATACACGTCTGTCACTTTCTGATGATCCACTGGCAGTTGAAATGAAAGAAAATCTTCGTAAATCAGTGGCACTGATGGGATTCCCACCAGAAACTGACATGAGTTTTCTTTTTAATAGTATGAATAAAACAATCGAATCTCTCAAGCAATACGTTGACCGTTGAGAGTATCTTTGTTATAATATCTAAGTAAATCCCCCGAATCCAATTTATCCGAGGTAATCTAAATGTCTTTTGCTGACCTTAAGAAGCAATCTAAACTTGGCTCTCTGACCGCCAAACTGGTCAAAGAGGTGGAAAAAATGAATACAACTAGCGGTTCTAGTGATGACCGCGTATGGAAACTGGATGTAGATAAGAGCGGCAATGGTTATGCCGTGATCCGTTTCCTTCCTGCCCCCAACGGTGAAGACCTGCCGTTCGTGAAACTCTACAGTCACGCCTTTCAGGGCCCTGGTGGTTGGTATATTGAGAACTCTCTGACCACTATGGGACAGAAAGATCCTGTGTCGGAACTGAACTCCGAACTGTGGAACAACGGCACCGATGCTGGTAAAGAACTCGCACGTAAGCAGAAGCGTAAACTGACTTATGTGTCTAATGTTTATGTGGTGAAGGATCCTGCAAACCCTGCCAACGAAGGTAGAGTGTTCCTGTTTAAGTATGGTAAGAAGATCTTTGATAAACTGACTGCCGCAATGCAACCAGAGTTTGAAGATGAAGAAGCGATTGATCCGTTTGACTTCTGGCAGGGTGCCAACTTCAAACTGAAGGCAAAGAACGTTGCTGGTTATCGCAACTATGACTCCAGTGAGTTTGCAAAATCTGCTCCTCTTCTGGACGATGATGATGCAATGGAAGCAGTGTGGAAGAAGCAGTTCTCTCTTGCTGAACTTGTTGCCGCTGATCAGTTTAAAACTTATGATGAACTGAAAAAGCGCCTGGACTATGTTCTGGGTAACAAAGGCACTCCTCGCTATCAAGATCCTGAGGATCTTGATGAGGATAACACTCGTGGTTCCACTCGTGAACTCACTGAAGATTTGCGTTCTGAATTGAGCAATCTGAAACCTTCTCGTTCTGCATCAGTGGATGATGATGAAGATGATGATGACACTCTGAGTTATTTCCAGCGACTTGCTGAAGAATGATCAACTGGGGGCGTATGCCCCCCTTTTTAATAGGTATAAACTTGTAGGCATAAATTTTTATTGCGTAATATCAGAAAATCAACACAATTGTCCTACATAGTAGTAGAATTAAGAGGTGATTTAGATGAAAGAAAACTTCTTTATCATGTTGTTCTTTGTGCATGGAGGTCATTATGCACAACTTAATTTCTTATAATCAACTAGCTGGATGGAAACATTTCGAGGATACTGTGGACCGATGTAACGAGCAAAATGATTTGATTAATGACTATTTTAATTGTTTAATTGAGTGCGATGAAGACCAACAGAGTTGTAAGCGAATATGTAGAAATATGTTGACTAGTTTATAAGTTTAAGGGGGCATATGCCCCCCTTTTTTATAGCATCTTGTTTCTTGTATTTTCTGTTCTAATTAGAGTGCGGTCAACGTATTGAGAAGATTCTGTATAGTAAGCAATATCACGAGCATCAGTTAAGAATTGTTGTAAGTATAATCTCTTCAGGATATCAATTTTTCTTTTCTCTTCATTCAAACGAGTCTCATATTCATAATTGGTGATTCCAATTACAGGATTTAATGTTTGTGTTGGAAAATCAGGTCTAGTAATAGTAAATGATGCATCAACTACTTTTCCTGCTGGTAAAAATAAACGATTTTTGGAATCCTTAACTTCGGTAGTTTCATAAAATCTAACGTTATTTAAGTCATCTCCATATTTGTTTTCACAAAATCTATAGAGGTCTCTACTATTAAGTGGCCATTGATCTCTTATATTTGTAATACCAGCAACTGTCAGTACAACCCAATCAAGATCTGATTTATCATATAATTCTTCTGCAACAGTATCTGGTCTAGCACCTTCTGGAATAACGTATTTGTTAAAAAGAACAAATACATCTTTGAGATCATCACGAATTTTAAGTCTTCTAAAGATGTTCTTTACACGAACATATTGAGTTGATGAAATTCTGTCAGTTAATGGTGATTGATATTCTAAATCTGGTAGTTCTCTAAAGTATGACATATTAGTAACCTACTCCTATTTCTCCATTGGTTGTATTATAATCTTCAGCATAAACTGGAGTCAATTCTTGGAATCCTAATGCCAATGATACCTGAATAGGCGTACCATCTGCATAGGTTGCATAAGTTCCAGTTGCTGTATAATCAACAGACATGCTAGATAATGCACACACTTTAAAAACGTTTAAAAATGGATGAGGTTTTTTTCCACTAAAATATTGCAATTGATATACATCTGGAGACTGAATAAACACTCCTTTTCCACCATCAGCAACTGCACCCTGTTTTTTAGCAGACATTGATGATTTAAAGATTCTAATGATATTTTTTATTTCGTCTGCTTCTGCTTTAGATCTTGGTGTTAATGTCCAATTAAATGAATGACTTCTTAAACTTACTCCACGAAAAAGAAGTTCTTGATTTTGGTTTAGAATTGATCCAGTTTGGCGAGTTACAGCATCAAATGGATTAATATTTTCTTGTCCCAGTAATGAATTAACTGCTGCTGCCGCAAATCCACCTGCAATAGCATCTTTTGAATTACCTACGGTCTCGGTAAAATTTTTAGCACCTCCCAAAACTGCCTGAACAGCTTTCGTTACTGGAGCCTCTGATCCAATAACTCCAGCAGCTCCGCCAGCAGCAGCACCAGCAAGAGAGTTCATTTCACTTTCACCCCACGCTACTGTTTTGTCATCACGAATTTGCTGAGGCATTGGCAAAATAATTGAACAGACAGGAGTTTTTAAATTTTTTGTTAGATCTGAGTCTGGATCATCAGACGACTTAAGACGAAATCCAGATTTAGCTCCAAAACCAGGTGGTTTATAATTAACCACACTAATTTTTAGGTAGTCATCAGACTCAGTTATTATTTCTTTTGGATATCTAAAACTTTGATAACCTTTTAATTTTGCCATCTGGCTGTTTTTTAGTTATTTATTCTGAAATTTGCAAAATTGATACCTTGTAAATCTTTTAGTTCTGATCGGTAAACTTCGTATAGTGAACCAGCAACTTCACTCCAAGTATATTGTCTTGGTTGTCCCCAATGGAAGTTAATCCCACGAAATCCCCACTCAAATACATCAGTAACACCTACTAAAGGATTTTGATCATATCTAATATTCGGTGTTTTCGGATTGTATACAAAAATATAAAACTTACCTACTTCTGGAGTTGTTCCACTTTCCTGGACAACTTCCAAAAGTTCTAACATGATGTCATCTGGTTTTTCTTTCCCAGTCAAATTATCTATGACTGATCTAACTCTATTCTTAGTATCATCAGTATCTACTGGATATAAATCCTGTTCGGTTGATTTTTTTGATTCTTGCCTTTCTTTTAGAGTTTTTCTTGGCATTAGCTGATACCTAGATCATCTTCTGTTATGATTTTAAATTCCCAGAGGCGATCTTTACAAAATTCTTTTGCTGCTTTCCACTTTGCTTGGTTTTTGGCATACTCAACAACTTCATAAATGTATTGTTTTGTTTTTCTTTTTTGGACTGCAGGTTCTACCGTTTGGCGTTTTGGTTTAACTTCGATTAGATACTTTTTAATTTGACCTGTGCTTTCTTTGACCTTAATATAAAAGTCAGGAAAGTATCGATGTATTCTTCCATCAATTGGAGAACGATATGGAAGTGCTAATTCTTCACTTCCCCATTCAAGAATATTTTGATTATGATCGCAGTATTTCATAAAACGCCTTTCCCATAAAGATCTATAGATGATATTAGTTGGATCTCCCGTATATTTCTTTGGGTATGTCGGTCTATATTTTCCTTTATATGACATCTAAATAACTATACTAAAACTCTCATAATAGGTATTTAGAGTGGTCAGTCCTCGTAAGATATCAGATATTAAACCACTATTTTCGAACCTAGCGCAAACTTCACATTTTTTAGTGCAGTTTGGAATATCTCAGAATCCAGAACTTATAGCTTACTTAACTCGTCGTGGAGTTGATTCAAGATTTATTAGCGAATTCGCTGGTCTTTTAGTTCGAGATGCATCTATTCCTACAACTTCATTCGCAACTGCACAAGCAATTGACTATATGGGTGTGACTGAGAAATTTGCTCATACCCGTCAGTTTACTGAAATGAATATGGAAATTTATGTTGATGCACAATATAAAACACTTAAATTCTTTGAGCATTGGATGGAGTTTATTGCAAGCGGAACTCATAACCAATCTTTAACTCCAATCGCAGAGAAAAAACCAGAGGTTAGAATATCAAGAAAGAATTATAGTACTCGATTTCAGTATCCAAATTATTATAAGTCTGATACTACTAAAATTACAAAATTTGAGAGAAATTACAAACAACAATTGGAATATAATTTTCTTGGATTATTTCCTAGTGCTATGAATTCTATTTCAGTTTCATATCAAGCATCAGATATTATGACTGTGGGTGTGACTTTTACATATGATAGATATATTCCTGGAAAAATTGATAGTCTATCCGAATCTAGACGAAATGGAAATAATCTAGAAGCAAACTATGCTAATGCATATAATAAAGATATTGTTAACTTAAGCACAGATCAGATTACTAAACTTTATAAAAACGCTGACAAATATAAATTTGTTAGTGATACTGCTATTGATACCTCAAATATTGAGTGGCCAAAAGCGTTTAATTCACCTCTAAAACCATACGATACTTCTTTTCAACTGCTTTAAAACGACTCTAAATATTTTTACTGAAGTTTTCATAGGTTATTATGCCCTTACCAACAATTGCTACACCAACTTATGAGTTGGAAATACCATCTACAAAACAAACTGTCAAGTATAGACCATTTCTAGTTAAAGAAGAAAAAATTCTAATACTTGCTATGGAATCTGAGGATAATCGTCAGATTGCAAACGCAGTTAAAGAAGTTATATCTAATTGTATCAAAACTAAAGGTATCAAGATAGAAGAATTATCTACATTTGATATTGAGTTTCTTTTCTTAAATATTAGAGGAAAATCTGTTGGTGAAAATGTAGATGTTTTAATTACTTGTCCTGATGATAAAACCACACAAGTTCCTAGAAGTATTGCACTGGATGAAATCAAAGTTCGGGTTGACCCAGAACACAGGAAAGACATTAAATTAGATGAATCTTTATCTCTTCGAATGAGATATCCTTCACTAAACGAATTTATCAAAGCTAACTTTGGTAGTGATACTACAATTACTGTTGAAGATACTTTTGATCTTATTTGTAGTTGTATTGAGCAAGTTTATAGTGAAGAAGAATCTTGGTCCGCAAAGGACTGCACTAAAAAAGAACTAAAGGAATTCGTAGAGAGTTTAACATCAAATCAATTTAAAGATGTTGAAAAATTCTTTGATACAATGCCAAAACTTTCTTATACAATTAATGTTAAAAACCCAAATACTAATGTTGAGAGTGAAGTAGTTCTGGAGGGTCTATCGGCTTTTTTCGCGTAGGTATGGCTCATGAAAATCTTGAGTCATACTATAAAACTAATTTTGCGTTGATTCAGCATCATAAATATAGTTTGACAGAGCTTGAGAATATGATACCTTGGGAAAGAGAAATATATGTTTCTCTTCTCCAACAGTATATTGAAGAAGAAAATCTAAAAAATAAAAAATAATTAAATGGCAGTAATTTCCTCGCCTTTAGCTAAATCACTTCAAGGGGGATTAGTCCAGCGTGTTGCTGGATCAACTTTTGGTGGCGGGAGAGGAATAGGTCCAGTATCTTCACAAGATCTTGGTGGGGGAAGAAGCGAAGAATTACTCGAAAGTAATCAATCAACACTTAGTACAATCTCATCTAATTTAGATTCGATTGCTTCTGAACTTAGGACTGTTAGAAGTGGTATTGATTCTATAGCAACTCGGATAGCATCGGAAAGTAAACTAGAAGAGGCAGCAGCAAAAGCAGACGCAGAATATAATAGACGATTAGCAGAAAGACAGATTAGAACACAAGGTGAGCAGCAGTTAGAAAATAAAATACAGTCTGCATTAACTGCACCTGTTACTGCTGTAGCAACAAAAGTTAGCGGTGTATTTTTTAATGTTGGTAGAGCAATACAGCAGTTATTGTTTGGTTGGATAACTATCCAAATTGTAGATCTTATTGAGGCATTCTCTACAGGAAATACTAAAAAACTACAAGACATTGCTGGAAATATTTTAAAAACTCTTGCCATTGTAGTTGCTGCCAATGGTGTTCTTTCTCTTATTAAAATCGGAATAGGTAAAGTTGTAAGTTTAGTCCTCGGCTTAGCTGCTAAAGTAAGTGGATTTGTTATTAAAGGACTATTTTTAAAACCCTTTGAGATATTAGTCAATGCGATAAAAAATTCTTGGAAAAGAGTAGTTGGTGCAGGTGCAGCAGCGACAAATATAAGAACTCCGTCTCCACCTGATGGAAAACCACCTGGACAAAAAGGTGGTAAATTTGGTTTTATGAATGTAGTTGGAGGTTTAATCACTGGCGTAAGTGGTATAATGAATTTCTTGAATGGTGAAAATATTGATGCAGCTCTAGCTGCATTATCTTTTCTTCCTGGTAAAGGATTTGTATTTCAAGGTATTCGCACTGCTGCTGCAACTGCCTTCACTCTTGATGAAATATCAGAAGCTTTTGGTGGAAATCTTACAGGTGCAAAGAAAAAGGAATTAGAAGAACAACAAAAGAAAGCAGAAGGAAATCAAAAACCAGGATCAGCAGCACAAACTACTCCAGTTGCTCAACCACAAACTCCTATGATGGGAGATAACAAAGGTAATAAAGAACAAGAACCTAAAGAAGATGCGGTTCCAGTAAAGGGACCGCAGCAATCGGGTGAAAGTGGAGTTTCTGTTGCTCCAGGAACTGCAGGAACTGCAGGAGCAGCGGCATCATCCCAACCTGCTGTAGCACCACAAACTCCTATGACTCCATCAGCAGGAGATCTTTCTTTAGGATCAACTGCAGCAACTTCTAATGTAACTCCTGCTGGAGGAACTGCAACATCAGCGGCAACTACTGCTCCAGAGCAAACTCCTGCTAATATCACACCTATACAAACACAAAGTGCAAATACAAAAATGGAAAGTCTTGGCCCAGAACCAAAACCACAAACGACAGTGATTGCACAAACTCCTGCACCAACAAGCACCCAAACCCCATCGATGGGTCCAGGTGCAAGTACAGATGTGCCAAAGATTAAATCTTCCAATCCTGAAAACTTCTATGCATTATATTCACAGTTTAATTATAATGTGGTGATCTAAGATGGCATTAGTATCGGGTTTTTCTCAAAGCACTAAAGATTTACTGGGGCAAACTCGGTCCATTAAATCTAGTTTATTGGGAACTAGAAAAAGTTTTAATACTATTAACAAAGTATTTGAGAAACGTACTAGAATTAAAACAACAATATTTAAAAATAGAAAAGTACAAAATGATCGAAAACTAGAAGCACTAGTAAGAAAGGAGCAAAGAGAGGCTTCGCAAGCAGTGAAATTTACTATTGCTAAAACTCCATCTCCAAGAACAGTTTTACAGAGATCTGGTAAGAATTTTCTTGGAAGATTGATGGATTTTATTTCAAGTTTGGCAATTGGATGGATTTTGGGTAACTTGCCAACCTGGATAAAATGGAGTCAAGCGTTTATTAAAAGAGTTGGAAAAGTTATAAGTGCTTTATCTTCTTTTACACAATCAGTTGTAGGTTTTGTTAAAACATTAGCAACAAATTTAGGAACTATTATTGGACAAATTGCATCGTTTAAATTTAGTGAATTACCAGGAACAGTTAATAATGCAATGAATGAGTTAAACACCCAGTTCCAATCAATGCAAAGTGAGTTTGAGAAAGGATTTGCGTTATTTGATCAGCCTTTGATTGATGAATCTGAACTTTCTTTACCTGAGCAAGAATCACAAACTCCACAACAACAAAGTGGTGTTTCAGTTTCTCCAGGTACTCAAGGAACTTCAGGCGCTCAATTTGGACCATCAATGACAGCAACTGGTGGTACAGCAGCATCTGGTTACATATATTCTGGTTACAGAACTGCAGAGAGACCTAGACATAATGGAATTGATATTTCTGGAGGTCCGTGGAGTAAAGTTGGTAATCCAATATCAGTAATTAAACCTGGAGTTGTTGCAGATCATGGTACGGATGCAAAAGGGTGGGGAAAATTTGTAGTTGTAAAACACGATGATGGAACTTATAGTTTATATGGTCATTTAAATTCTATCAATGTTCAAAAAGGAGACAAAATAGAAAACAAGAGTGGTGCCGCTAAAGTTATCGGAACTCTTGGAAGCACTGGTAAATCAACTGGTCCTCATTTACACTTCGAACTTGGTACTGGATGGAATGGTGGTACTTTAACTGGTCATATGAATCCAACGGCATATATTGATAGTTACACTAGAGTTGGCGGAGATGTTAAGACAACGGCGACAACGGCATCTGCTGCAACCGTTAAACCACAGCAAACAGTGATGGGGAAACCAGCACCCTCTGGTGGAACCTCTGGTGGAACTCTATCAACTGCTCAGCTAGTTGCTTTGGCAAAACAAGTTGGATTTAATGAAAAAAATGCAGTTATTGCTGCAGCAGTTGCAAAAGCAGAGTCTGGTGGAGATTCCTCCAATGATACCGTCAAATCTGGTATGGATCCACAAATGAAAAATGAATATTCAATTGGATTATGGCAAATAAATTGGAAAGCTCATAAAGATGGAACATTGAAAAAAATGGGAATTACTGATCCAGAACAACTGAGGGATCCTGTTACAAATGCAAGGGTAGCATTTAACCTTTCGGGAGGATCTAATTGGTCTCCTTGGTCAGCTTACGACAATGGTAAATACTTACCATTTTTAGCAGAAGCACAAAAGGCAGCAGGAGTATCTCCAGCACAATTTACTTCAGCACAGCAAGGAAACGTTCCTGGATCAATTACACCAGCAAATGAAGGTGAAGTTGTATTTGCAGAATTTCCACCTTCTGGAGTTTCTGTTTCTCCTGGCACTAATGGGGGTGGTGGTTACAGCGGAGGCGGTGGAGGAGGAGGTCCAAGTTTTTCTCCCCCACAACAGTCTGAATCGGATGTGTTAAATAACTTTATCAAGAATAAACTCTTAGTCGAACTTTCATACCTGTAATGTCATCAAAAAAATCTACATACGAAAAAGCTTTCATCGAATCCAACGACCAGAAAAGAGTTGTTGATATTAAAGGTGGTATTATTGGGTTTGATTATTATGAAGATATCTTTTCTCCAACTATTACTGCAAGATTAAGAGTTACAAATGACGGTAATAGCATTAAACCACCAGATAAAGAAGGGGATCCTGATGGTGCAAATCAATCCATCTACAATGGTTTACCTCTAAGAGGTGGAGAAAGAGTATCGATTAAAGTCGCTGCCAACTCAGATAAAAATAAACCTTTAGATTTTTCTAAAACTGATGATTATTTTTATGTCTCAAGTATCACTGATGTCATATCCAATTCTCAGTCCGAATCTTTTCTTCTTAACTTAACATCCAGAGAAGCAATTACAAACGAAACTACAAGAGTTGCCAAGAAATATCCAACAAGTTCGACTATTGATGATTCTGTAAAATCTATTCTCGAAAATGTTTTAAAAACTAAGAAAATAGGAACACTTGATAAGACTCAAAACAAGTATGGTTTTATTGGTAACTTAAGGAAACCATTTACTGTTTTAGTTTGGTTAGCAGCAAAAGCAGTTCCTGGAGATAAATCTGGAGATGGAACTGCTGGATTTGTTTTTTATCAAACTCAAAATGGATTTAACTTTAGGTCAATTGATGGACTAATGGGTCAAGATCCAAAAGGAACTTATACATTTTCTGGTGCTCAAGAACCGTATGATGCTGATGGGCAACCACAGAATGATGATTTTAAGGTTCTAGATTTTACAACAAATAAAAATCAAAATCTCATCGAGAAATTGAGATTAGGAACATACTCTAGTTATCGTATGTTTTATAATCCACTTACTTTTGAGTTTACAGATCCTCAAAGGGGTGTGTTTAAACTTGAGGATTATGTTAGTAAAGCAAAGAACTTGGGAGATAAATTAAAACTTCCTAAGATTTCTGGATCTGACGGAAAAGGTTTGGGCGATGTTCCAACAAGAATTATCACCCAGTGCCTTGATATTGGTACAATGGAAAAGGATGTGTCAACAGATGAGAATGCAGATCCATTTAAATATCAATCACAAGCATTGATGAGATATAATGTTTTATTCACTCAAGCAGTTGATATGTTGATTCCTCTTAATACGAATCTTTCTGCTGGTGATATTATTAAGTGCCAATTCCCGAAAATCTCTTCTGGAGATAAGGAAGAGTATGATCAGGAGCAAAGCGGTCTATATATGATTAAAGAGCTTTGTCATCATTTTGATTCAGAATCATCATATACTTCTATGAAACTTATTAGAGACACCTTCGGAAGATACGGAGCAAACAATAAAAAATGATTGACGAATCACTACTTAAAAGTAATTTTCTAGGAAGAGATGGGTTTCGTTGGTGGATTGGACAGATTCCACCAATTGGTGCTCAGGGTGGGCAAGCAGGCGGATCTGGTTGGGGAAATAGAACAAAAGTAAGAATTCTTGGTTATCACCCTTATAGTGAAAAAGAACTTCCAAATGATGACTTGCCTTGGGCACAAGTTCTTATTCCAACAACATCTGGATCAGGTGCTGCAAATGTTGCAACTGATGTTAAGTTGCAACCTGGAGATACTGTATTTGGATTTTTCTTAGATGGTGATAATGCTCAAATTCCAGTTGTACTATCAACATTCGGAAGAACTTCACAGGTTCCATCAACAGATTATGAGGGTCCTTTCCAACCTTTTACTGGATATAGTGATCAAATAAAAGAACCTAATGGGGCAGTTCAGAAAAATGAATCTAATGAACAAAACGCAGGTTCTCAGAAGAGTCCAAGAGGTGTTTCACCAGCACAAGCAAAATCAATAGGCAATGGTGAAATTTCTTACTTTAGTGCAATTGGAGATAAGGTTCAGTTAGCATCTCCAAGTAAAGGTAATGTCACAAGTAAAATATCGACGGAAGTTGGAAATTTAGTTAGTCGTGTGCAGAATTTAACTGCAGATATTACAAATACATCTGCTCAGATTCAGCAAACAATTAATCGAGAAATTGATATTATAGTTGGCAAAGTACAGTCTATTGTAAGTGGTCTTGTTACTAATATGGTAAACAAGCTATTTAAAACTCTAGCGCCACTTTTTAATAAAGGATTAAAACTTTTATATGATTTGGTCTATCGTTTAGTTCTTGCTGCAACTCAATGCGCTCCTTGTGCTCATCTTGCTGGGGTTGCGGCACAAAAAGCGATGGCAGCACCAATTAAAGCTATTCAGAAAGCCATTCCTTGTATTAGTAATAGCATTATTAATGGATTGGGTGGTATCATTAAATCTGCGCTACAGGGGATAGTAAACAATGTTCAGAGATTTGTTGCTTGTGCTGCAAATCAGTTTACTGGCGCATTAGTAAATGATATCATTGGTAAAGTATCAGGTGCTATGAGTGGATTGATTGGAGCAGTAGGACCAATCTTACAATTCTTTGGTGGATTTAGTATTGAAGGAACTTTGCGTGGCGCCGCTTCTGGATTATCTGGAGGTACTCCTTCTCTTGCTTGTAATCAAAGTCAGTCTAAAAATAGTGGAGTTACTCAGTGGGTGATTGGGCAAGGACCAATTAATGTTCAACCAACACCTTTTGACCAGATTCTGCAACAAGCAAATGTTGCTAAATCTCTTGCATCATCTGTTTTAGCTGGTTTTGATATCTTTAGTTCTGGAACAAGAACTTTTGGTCTTAGTAGTCCTCTAGGTGGATGTTTTACTGGTCCACCAGTAATTTGTTCGCCACCAACAATTAATATCTTTGGTGGTGGAGGACAAGGATGCGAGGCAATTCCTATTCTTGGTGCCTATGTTGGAACTGGAAGAGATGCAACTGCAAGTCTAATTGGTGTAAGGGTTACAAACCCTGGATCTGGTTATGAATTCCCACCTTTTGTTGAAGTCACAGATGAATGTAACCAAGGTTATGGTGCTCAAGCAAGATCGATTATTGATGATAATGGACAAGTAATAGAAATTTATCTAGTTTCTGAAGGAGAAGGATATCCAGTTAATAGAACTCCTAATTATATTCTTGGAGGAGTATCAATTATTGATCCTGGAGAAGGATATGGTAAGAGTAAGTTAACCGATAATTTTGGAAACAAATACAAATTAACAATCAATAACGGTCAACTGACTGGAGTACGTCCTCTAAATACTATCAGATTAAATGATGCTCCTGACTTTAGACTTAAAGGAGAGGGATCGGGTGCTATTTTAAAACCCATATTGATCGATGAAGATCAATTCCAGGGTGAACTTGTTAATGTTGTCGATTGTATCTTAAAGTAAATGGCAGAAAGACCTAAGAGTAAACAAAAATGGCATCAAAGGAGCATTAATTCTTTTGGTCCAAAATTTAGAATTGATCTCAATAATCCTCAAATGGGGACAAGTGGGACTGATGTTTATATGCTTTACGGTGTCACAGATAATAAAGACATTTGTTTAGCTGGTTTAAGTGAGAATGGAATTTATAAGATTTATAATGACCAATCAATTGAAATTGTTGCTGGACAAAAAGCGAAATCAACAGGTGTAGATATTACGATCGTTGGAAAGAATGGAGATATTTGTATCACTGCAGAAAAAAATGGTCAAGTTAGAATCCGTGCTAAAAATATTGTAATTGATGCTGATGAGAATGTTGATATTGTTGCTGGTAAAGATGTAAATATCAAACAGGGTGGTAGATTTTTAATTCAGGGTCAAGAAGCATCTTGTGATGCTCTTATGGGTAATTTAGCGCCACCAGGATCAACATTTGGAGATATTGCTTTCGCTGGAACTTTTGTTGATGCTATAAAAGAAGGATTTAGTGGAGGTCCATTTTAATGGCTCAACCATTTAATGAAGAAGTATTTTTCAATAATGGTAGTCAAACATATGGCAATGCTTTTATTTCTGGTGATCTAACTGTTGATGGAACAATAAGAGGAGGTATTATAGAAACTTCGCCAGGTGAAGCATTTTCTGGTACTCTGACTGGTAACATAACAGGAAACGCAACGGGTCTTTCTGGAACTCCAAACATTAATATTGGATTTACTACTATTACTGGAGTTGGTAATACTGCGTTAGTCGTCAATGGTAATGCTAGGATCACTGGTATTCTTACCATAGGAACAAGTTCGATCACGCTTAATGGAGTAGAAAATAAAATTACTGGAGTAACTAGTATTTTTGATTCTAGTGGTGGATATCTAAGTCATCCACCAGGAACTCTTATCTTTCATTGTGGGTCGTCTGCTCCGTCAGGATATATAAAAGCGAATGGTGCTACTATTT
>Ga0194124_10002573_pt1 | contig 20266 bp, 15 predicted proteins | sample TA2KigCas0mmetaG_FD_148605 | JGI IMG/M metagenome (GOLD analysis project Ga0194124, IMG submission 148605) | Freshwater microbial communities from Lake Tanganyika, Tanzania - TA2015031 Kigoma Deep Cast 0m | ecosystem: Environmental > Aquatic > Freshwater > Lake | place: Tanzania: Lake...
CCCCCTCCAGCGCAAGCGCCGGCTGCGTGCGCTGATGGGTGGCGATTTCCGTGTTCAATGTTGCGGCGGCCTCGCCTACGGTGCCGGCTTTGTCGTCGAGGTCGTCCACGCTCTTAAGCAGCTCGGCCGCCTCGACGAGGCGGGCCTTGAGGCCCTTCGCAGCCTTGAACTTGCCCATCACTCGCTGTTGCAGCGTGCTTTCCTGCGCTTGGTAAATGATAGGATCGGTCTTCTTGAGCGGCACGATGAAATGGCCGTCCTTCTTCATTTCGCGTTTGGCGACCTCGAGCCACTTTTTCCAATCGTCCGTGATAACATCCGGCACGAGGTCTTTCTGGATTTGGTCTAAGGAGGCCTTGCCGCCGTGGCTCTTAAGAACCAGTTGGATGACGCCGAGGTGGTCACGAGCGGCCATTTGGCGCAGGCCAGGCAGGTCAGCGGCCTTCTTGGCGAGGATGTGGTCGGCCGGAATGGCTTTTAGCGACTCAGCGGCAAAGGACAGATCCATCTTGTGACCAGGTTTGCCCTGAAAATCGATCGTGAACTGGCAGAAAACCGTGTCCACGGTGGTGATGCGTCCAAAGCCCCAGCTCTTGTGGGCGCAATAGCCGCCTTGGGCAAGGGTCAGGAGGGGGTCAATGTGCTTGCTGCCGATTTTACCCGCGACGGCCAACTTTTCGAGTTCTTCTCTCATAGTTCCAAAATGCTCGCGCTCTGCGAAATGTCCGCCATTGTTACGCCGTGCAGCGAGCAACACCAAGAGAAATTTCCGGTGAACATGTGAAAAGGGCAAATTCGAAACCGTTTCGCAGGCCTGATGGCAGACCAAGTGGCAAAAAGTCAGGCGCGAGCGGCGGCTTCCGCAAGAAGTTTGGCCGGCCTGAATCCACAAACCAAGCGGGCGCGACCGGTTCCCACGCCGGAAAGTTCTACGAGCGATACGCAAAGTCGCCAAAGCCTCAGCTCGATGAAGCCCGTGACGAACGAACCGGCCCGCCGCGTTCCCGTTGGCTCCAATCCAGCGAACGCGCCGAACGTATCCCCTCGTCAGCGAGCACGCGGGATTTTAGTAGCCGGGACGAGCGAGTTGTTCCTCGTCCCGCATCACGTCGAGAAGATTATCGGCGGCGAGACGAGGCTCCTCAGGGAGACCGAATGTCCTCCAGTGAGCGAACTCAGCGTTTAAGCACTTCGTCTGGCTATCACCGTGCTTTCCAAGCACGCCCACGCTCTGAAGACAAAGGCAGGCGAAATGATTGGCGAAACGACCCCTATGACGATCGCAGGGAGCGGTCGCCCCAGCGCTCGAGCAGTGACAGCAGGCATCGTTTTCCGCGCGCTGAAGGCCTTACCCGCAAGCCAGTCCGGCCCGCACCCCATTTGGTGAAGCGCATCATCCGCTCCGACGGCGCGAAGGCAGACCAGCGGCCTTTGACGCCTGAACCCGCGCCTGCCGCCGTTCAAGTGGCGCGGGCGCGTGAGGTCGCCGCGCGCGTTTTGCTACGTCGTCTTCACGCGAGCGCCTTCATTGAGGATCTACTTGAGGACGCATTTATCAATACGAAGATGCGGGCCGATGACCGTCGGCTTGCGCAGGAACTGGTGTATGGCTGCGTGCGTTGGCAGGGCACGCTTGACTGGCTTGTAGCGCGCCGCACGGAGGAGCGTGCTCAGCTTGCCCCCGTTCAGATTTTCCTGCGGCTGGGGCTTTATCAGCTCTTCTTTCTCGACCGTATCCCGCCGCATGCCGCCTGTTATGAAACTGTGGAACTGTCCAAGCAACTGGGCTGCGGCAACCAGTCCAACTTCATAAACGCCATCCTTCGCCGCAGCGAAGCCGAGCGTGAAATTATCGAAGCCGAGTTGGCCGACCTGCGCGAGGCCGCACCGCATCTGGGCTGTTCTCACCCAGAATGGCTGGTTAAGAAGTGGACAGTTCGTTGGGGAGCGGCCGACACTCGCAGGCTGCTGGAATGGAATAACTCCGCGCCCGCCACCCACGTCCGCGTCAACACCCTTAAGACCTCGCCCGCTGCGCTTATCGAACGGTGGCGGCTGCGCGAAAATTTGGAATACGACCTCGCTGCTTGTCCCTGGGCTGAGGACGGTCACGTGCTTACGCTCAAAACACACCCCTCTCTGACTTCATTAGGCAGTTTCCGCGACGGCTGGTTTTACGTACAGGATCCGAGCACGTTGCTCGCCGTGCAGGCGCTGGATGCTTGGGCCGGCGAAAGTATCCTCGACCTTTGTGCCGCCCCCGGTGGGAAGACTTGTTTCCTCGCGCAGAAAATGGAGAACGACGGTGAGTTGCTTGCCTGCGATTTATCCGCCGATCGGCTCAGGCTTGTAGCAGAGAACTCCTCTCGGTTGGGCGTGACCTGCGTGAAGACATTGGCCCTCGGCGAGCATCCAGATCAGGCGCTGTTTGGCAGGCGGTTCGACAAAATCCTCGTGGATGCGCCGTGCTCAAATACAGGGGTGCTGCGGCGTCGCCTTGACCTCCGCTGGCGGTTGCGGCCGGAGGAGATCACCCGCTTGCGCGGAACCCAGTTAAAATTGCTCGCGCTCGCCGCTAAGCACCTCAAGCCCGGCGGCACGCTGGTTTACAGCACCTGCAGCTTAGAGCCGGAGGAGAATACGGAAGTGGTAAAGGAATTTCACACTGCTCACCCTACATTCAAGCTGGAGTCTGAGCGCGAGCTTATGCCGTTTCGCGATCACGTGGACGGGGCTTATGTGGCGAAGTTGCGGCAGGAGTCGTAAACATTTCCCCAGCGCTTCTTACTTATTAGAGCTTGCCCTTTGTAATCTGTAGTTGAATTCCGGAGTTTGGGCTTGACCAAGCATCAGCCGCAAATTGATTCACCCCTTTTGATCATGAGCGGCCTTCGAAATTAAGAATTGAGGGAATTTAGCATTCAGGTTCATCCATGCTTTGCTCCAACCTGCCCTGTTAACTAATCATTTAACGATTCAAGTTGCTCTAACGGAACGAAAAACGGATAGAGCTTTGCCTTGCTGCGCGGTCCTTCCGACCGGCTTTTTAGGCCTGTGTTATTGATCTCGAAATCACGAACGTAGCGGCCCGCAAGCACTTGGTCGTACTTGCCAGCACTGCGCACGCCCAGCGCCACGCGCAGGCCGGTGAAGCCCGCCCGCTGTTTAGTAAGGGCGACCGAGGTGGCATTCCACGCACGATCTGCTAGCTGCCGTCGGATGGCGGCCGAGGCTTTTTGTAGTCCGGGCACGCGCACGAGGAAAATCACCCGGTCCTGATGCACTTCACAGAATGTGGTAAACACGGGCGCGTTGGTTCCTGCCACGGCTGCCTCAGGCCGGGCGCGCGCCTCCGCGAGGTAGGCGTCACCGAAAGTCTGGGCAAATGAGTAGGCCAGTTCGATGTCCTTTAGCGTGCCACCCAGCATGTTGCCTTCCTGCGCCTCCGTGACTCGTCGATCGGCCAATTCAAATTCTGCGGTGCCTGGTCCCCGCGCCGGTTCGCCTATGTGTCCCTGTGCCACGGCCCACACGAGCCAGCCGATACTTAGCCACAATGCGAGTGATAGACCTGTCATCATGAGGCCTAGGGCGCGCATTAATCCACTTGGTGGGGCGCTGGTCTGATGCTGGGCGCAGGCGGCGGCGGCTCGCGCGTGGCCGACTTGCCGCGTGAGTGTCTCGAGCGTCGCGTCCTGGCCGCCGCGCGCGTTTTGGCGGATGGTGCTGATCACCCAGACGGGTCCGGGAATGCCCCACCAGCCTAAGCAACAGGAAATGAGCGAATGCTTAAACGCTTGGCCGAAGCTGTCTTCTCCGGCGCGCATGAGGATAGGTTTAGTAGTATGCTTGAAAGAAATTAGCAGCGACCAGCAATGCTCGAATACCAGAAACCGCCCACCCGCGATCACTTCTCGCTCGGCGTCTGTCAGCGTGGCTTCGTCCGTCGCTTCGCCGTTAGGAATCGAAACTGAGGTTTTTGTGGTTGTCGGGATGGCAACGGCGTCCGCTACCGGCGTCTCGGCTGAGGATTCTGCGGCTTTGTTCCGGTGATGCCGATGCTCGAGGAACCGGCTAACCGGCTGCCAATTATGCTCTCCCGCGTAACAAACCAGATCGCCGGCTCTCAACTCGCCCGAGGCCGACATTTTTTCAACCGCCCTGTCCGGGAAAGGACCACGCTTTTGCCCGCGTCGAAGAATAAAGAAGTTCACTTAAGGACTTCGTACCGAACCCAACCCACTTTTGGGCGATGATGCGAAAAAATTATTAGCCCCGCGCGCTTACGAATACAAAGCAAAAGCTGAGCCTAATTCTTGCGTCTCCAAACAAAAATTTATCACCGGGTTCTATTTTTTTTCGTTCTCCATCTGCGAACTGGCTCGTGTGGCCGAGAATATATAGCGCCCCCCTTCATTACATCGACGTTCCGATTCGTAAAGAGAAGTCAACTTGTTCAACGGTATGGTTGATGCAGAGCTACTTTCTTTACCTGTTTACTGCGCAGCTTGATGTTGAGGAACTCCACACCGACGCTGAAGGCCATCGCGAAGTAGATGTAACCCTTGTTCACGTGCTGGTGGCAGCCCTCGGCCACGAGCATCGTGCCGATCAGGATGAGAAACGCCAGCGCCAGCATCTTGATCGTCGGGTGCCGGTCCACGAAGGCGCTGATCTGATCCACGAAGATCAGCATCACGATCATCGCGATGATGACCGCCGCGATCATCACCGGAATCTGCTTCACCATGCCCACCGCCGTGATCACGGAATCCAGCGAGAACACGATGTCAATAAGCAGGATTTGGATGATGACACTTACAAACGTCGGCGCGAGATGGTTCGTGACCGCGCCGTCCTCGCCCTCGAGCTTCTCGTGGATTTCCTTCGTGCTCTTCGCGATGAGGAACAGCCCGCCCAGCAACAGGATGAGATCCTTGCCCGACACCGCAAGGTCCCAGCTGAAAATCCGCGCCTGCCAAAAGGGCTTATCTAGCGACACCAGCCAGGCCAGCGAACACAGCAGCAGGATGCGCGTGATGAGCGCGAGCCAGAGGCCGACCTTGCGCGCCTTGGCCTGCTCGGCGGCGGGCAGCTTGCCACTGAGGATCGAGATGAAGATCAGGTTGTCGATGCCCAGCACGACCTCCAGCAACGTGAGCGTGAGCAGGCTGATCCAGATTTGTGGGTCCGTGAGCCAATCCATATTTTGAAGCAGGGTATGGCGGTAAAGCGAGCTTGCCAACCCGGAACGCCGCATTCTGATTTTCAAAAATCAGCTATAAGTGCCTTACATTATTTTCAACTCTGGGTCATACTTTCCGCTGGTAATATGTGGTCGGGATTGACCCGCTATGCCGGCAATGAACCCGCCACGATTCAAGCTGACTCTCTTTGCCTCCTTCGCCAACGACCCAAGCCATGGCGTCGCTGGTTCTCAGGATTTGTACCAGACTCCCAAGAAGTCGGATCTGGAGAGCGTGGAGTACCGAAAAGTAATTCAGCGTTGCTGACGCTTCTGCAACACCGCTTGCTTGGTCTTCTTCACTAACCGAACGTTTCGAATAAGCATTGTCTTATCCACGGCTTTGCACATGTCGTAGATGGTCAGCGCAGCTACGGTGACAGCGGTGAGAGCCTCCATCTCTACGCCGGTCTGTGCGGCAATTTTTGCTGAGGCCGTGATGAGCACGCGGTCGCGGGCGGCGGGAATCTCGAAGGTGACTTCACAGTGCGTAATAGGCAGTGAGTGGCAAAGGGGAATCAACTCGCCGGTCCGCTTTGCGGCCTGGATTCCCGCCAGCCGCGCGGTGGCAAGGACGTTGCCCTTGGTAATGGCGTTGGATGCGATTAGTTTTAGTGTCGTCGACAAGAGGCGGATTTCTCCTCTTGCGACGGCCTCACGCAGGACGACGGGTTTGGCGGACACATCCACCATGCGGGCTTCGCCAGTGCGGGTGAGATGGGAGAGGCGTTTCATGGAATCAAAGATTACTGGCCCACGCGCGCACCACTCGTCGTATGTCCTCGCCGAGGGTGAGCTTGGGTTGCACGAACTTCGGTGTGAACCACGGGAACGCGCCGAGCAAATCGTGTGTGACGAGGATTTGCCCGTCGCAGTCCGGGCCGGAGCCGATGCCGATGGTCGCGAAGGGAAACTGCGCGGTGATTTCTCGCGCCACGGGCGGCGTGACGAGTTCGAGCACGACGGCGGGGAGGTCGGCTTCGGCGAGCGCGGCGGCGTCATCGAGGAGCTTGGCGCGGCCGGCGTCGTCCTTGCCCTTGATACGGTATTTGCCGCCTTCCTCCAAGACGTGCTGGGGCAGCATCCCGAGGTGGCCGATGACCGGGATGCCCACCGACTGGATGGCGCGGATTTGCGGGAGGATGTCGCGTCCGCCTTCCGCCTTCACGGCCTCGGCCCCGGCAGCGACAAGGCGTTGCGCGCTGCTGACGGCTTGCGCGGGCGACTGGTAGGTGTGATATGGCAGGTCGCCCACGACTAACGCGCGCGGACGGGTGCGAGCGACCGCGCGGAGGTGATGCTCCATTTCGGCGAGCGTGACGTGCGTGGTGTCCGGGTAGCCGAGCACCACCATGCCGAGCGAATCGCCAACGAGGATGATCGGAATGCCGGCCTCATCAAGTAAGCGGGCCATCGGGTAATCGTAGGCCGTCAGCGCGGCAATACGTTGCCGTGCGGCCTTCATGGCACGAATAGCGGCGGGCGTGACTTTGGCGGCGGCGCTCACATGGGAGAGCAAACCTCAAAGCAGGTCAGGCTTCCAGCCTGACTTCCATCTTTCACTCGAACGGAGGACAGGCGGGAATGGAATTACTCACGTTTGATCGCCTAGAGGCGGATTGGTTCACCACCAATTCACAAGCAAAAGCTCGTTGATTATCAAGCAGTGGGCCTGATCTGCATCAAGGCAAGTCCGTCTTGCCCATCAAGTAGCGGTCGCATTCACGGGCGGCACCCCGGCCCTCGTTGAAGGCCCAGACGACGAGGCTTTGGCCGCGGCGGCAGTCACCGGCGGCGAAGACGTTCGGGAGCGTAGTCTGGAATTTTCCGTGATCGGCTTTGACGTTGGAACGCGGGTCACGCTCGACGCCCAAGGCTTCGAGTAGTGGCTGTTCTGGTCCGAGGAAGCCCATTGCCAGCAGCACGACTTGCGCGGGGAGGACCCGTTCAGTGCCGGGGACGTTCTTCGGCACAAATTGGCCTTTATCGTTTTTGGCCCATTCGATATTGACGAGGTGAATGGCTTTGAGATTGCCCTTGTCATCGCCTTCAAACTTCGTGGCAGTGGTGAGGTAAATGCGCGGATCATCGCCGAACTTCGCTTTTGCCTCTTCTTGGCCATAGTCGAGCTTGTAGGTCTTAGGCCATTCGGGCCATGGATTGTCTTTCGCACGTTCTAGTGGTGGCTTGGGAAGAATCTCGACTTGCACAAGGCTCTTGCAGCCATGCCGCATGGAGGTGCCCACGCAGTCAGTGCCAGTGTCTCCGCCACCGATGACGACGACGTCTTTGCCGGCGGCGTCGATCGCAGGCCTCTTGCCGTCAAGCAGGGCCTTGGTATTGCCGTGGAGGAATTCCATGGCGAAGTGAACGCCCTTCAACTGGCGACCTTCGATGGGGAGGTCGCGGGGCTTGGTCGCACCGGTGGCGAGGACGACGGCGTCGAACTCCTCCATGAGTTGCTTGGCGGTCAGGTCCTTGCCGACTTCGACGTTGCAAATAAATTTTACGCCCTCCTCTTCCAGCAACTTGATACGGCGAAGCACGACTTCCTGCTTGTCGAGCTTCATGTTGGGAATGCCATACATGAGGAGGCCGCCGGGTCGGTCGGCGCGCTCGAAGACGTGTACCTTATGGCCGGCTTTGTTGAGCTGTGCGGCAGCACTGAGGCCAGCAGGGCCTGATCCAATCACGGCGACTTTTTTACCGGTTCGATTCGCGGGTGGTTCGGGCTTGATCCAGCCATTTGCCCACCCGTGGTCAATGATGCTGCACTCGATATTCTTGATGGTGACGGCGGGCGAACTTATGCCCAGCACGCAGGAACCTTCGCAGGGCGCGGGGCAGATGCGGCCAGTAAACTCGGGGAAGTTGTTGGTTTTGTGCAGGCGCTCGAGTGCGTCTTGCCAAAGTCCGCGATAGACGAGGTCGTTCCACTCGGGAATGAGGTTGTTAATGGGACAGCCGCTGGCCATGCCACTAATGAGCTGCCCGGTGTGGCAGAAGGGCACGCCACAATCCATACAGCGTGCGCCTTGCTGGCGAAGGGCCGGCTCAGGCATGTGGTCGTGAAACTCACGCCAGTCGGTGATTCGCGTCAACGGAGAGCGGTGAGCGGGAAGTTCGCGATTGAATTCGAGGAATCCGGTGGGTTTGCCCATGTCAGTGGATGAAAATTTATTCGGTGTAGGGTAAGAACCTTGGCGTTGGCGTCATCAGCCACCGCCGACCCGGGCGGCGTCTTTTGAGTTCGCCTCGAACGCGGCGTTAAGGGCGTCGTCCCCAGTAAGCCCGGCGGCTTGCGCCTTCTTGATGGCTTGCAACACGCGTTCGTAATCTTTAGGCATCACCTTCACGAACTTTGGCACGTTGTCCTTCCAAAGCGCGAGCACGTTACGTCCCTTTTCTGAGCCGGTATGCGAGACGTGCTTCTCGATGAGGGCACGCAGATCGGCAACTTCTTCGACATCAGTGAGCTTCTGCAGCCCGACCATCTGCTGATTGCAGTTGCACGCGAAAGTACCGTCCTCATCCAGCACGTAGGCTACGCCACCACTCATCCCCGCCGCGAAGTTGCGGCCCGTCTTGCCGAGCACGACGACTATACCGCCGGTCATGTATTCGCAGCCATGATCACCCACGGACTCGACGACCGCTTTCGCGCCGGAGTTACGGACGCAGAAGCGCTCGCCCGCCATGCCGCGGAAGTAGGCCTCACCGCTTGTCGCGCCATAAAGCGCGACGTTGCCGATGATCATATTTTCTTCGGCACGGAAGGTAGCTTTGTTAGGGGGAAAGATGATTAGGCGTCCACCGCTGAGACCTTTGCCGCAGTAGTCATTTGCGTCTCCCTCAAGACGAATCGTGACGCCAGGCGGGATAAACGCGCCGAGGCTCTGGCCTGCCGAGCCTTTGAAATGTAATTGCACTGTGTCATCAGGCAGGCCAGTTGCACCGTGGCGCCGCGTGATTTCGTTGCCCAAAATCGTGCCGACGACGCGGTTGATGTTTCGTATGGGGAGCTGCACCACGACTTTTTCTTTCCGGTTGATCGCGGGCTCACATGCTCCAAGTAGGTGTGTGACGTCGAGCGACTTGTCGAGACCGTGATCCTGAGTCATTTGGCAATAGCGGCCTACGCTCGCGTCCACATCCGGCGAGTGCAGGATTGCTGAGAGGTCGAGGCCATGCGCCTTCCAATGATCCACCGCCTTACGAGCTTCGAGCCGGTCCACGCGGCCGACCATCTCTTCTACAGTCCGGAAGCCAAGCTGCGCCATGAGCTCGCGAACTTCCTGAGCGATGAAGGTCATGAAGTTAACGACGTGTTCTGGTGTGCCGGGAAAAATACCGCGCAGCTTGGGATCTTGCGTGGCAACCCCGACAGGGCAGGTGTTTAGATGGCAAACGCGCATCATGATGCAACCCATGGCTACGAGCGGGCCAGTGGCGAAGCCGAATTCCTCTGCGCCGAGCATCGCGGCGACGATGACGTCGCGACCGGTCTTTAGCTGGCCGTCGGTTTCGACTGCGATGCGCGAGCGCAAATTATTTAACACAAGTGTCTGGTGCGTCTCGGCGAGGCCGAGTTCCCACGGAATGCCCGCGTGCTTGATGGAGGTCTGCGGTGAGGCGCCGGTGCCGCCGTCGAAGCCAGAAATCAACACTACGTCTGCGTGCGCCTTTGCGACGCCTGCCGCAACGGTGCCGACACCGACCTCGGAGACGAGCTTGACGCTGACGCGTGCGCGGCGGTTGGAGTTCTTGAGGTCGTGAATCAACTCCGCGAGGTCTTCAATGGAGTAAATGTCATGGTGCGGCGGCGGCGAAATCAAACCGACTCCGGGCGTGGAGTGGCGGACCTTCGCCACCCAGGGATAAACCTTACCGCCGGGGAGCTGGCCGCCTTCGCCGGGCTTCGCGCCTTGCGCCATCTTGATTTGCAGCTCCTGCGCGTTGGTCAGGTAGAGACTGGTGACGCCGAAGCGGCCGGATGCGACTTGTTTGATAGCAGAATTTTTTGAGTCTCCTTTGTCATTAGTCCACGTATAGCGCGCGGGATCTTCGCCGCCCTCGCCAGTGTTGCTCTTGCCACCAATACGATTCATCGCGACGGCAAGCGTTTCATGCGCTTCGCCGGAGATTGAGCCATAGCTCATAGCGCCGGATTTGAAGCGCTTCATGATGTTCTGCACGGACTCGACCTCCTCAATGGGGATCGCCGTCGCGGGTTTGAACTCCAGCAAACCGCGCAGCGTGTAAACGTCCTTGAGCTGCGTGTTCACTAGCGCGGAATACTCTTTGAAAGTCTTATAATCCGCGTTGCGCACGGCTTTCTGGAGCTTGTGGACGGTTTGCGGATTGAAGAGGTGCAGCTCGCCGTCCGCGCGCCACTGATACTGTCCACCCACTTCGAGCGTGTGGCCATTCGTGGGACGCTCTGGAAACGCATGCTCGTGACGTGCGAGAACTTCCTTTGCGATTTCTTCGATACCGACGCCGCCAACTCGCGAGGCTGTCCAAGTAAAATACTTGTCAATAACGGCGTCGTTCAGACCGATAGCCTCGAAGATCTGTGCGCCGCGATACGATTGGATCGTGGAGATACCCATCTTGGAGGCGACCTTCACAACGCCCTTCACGGCGGCTTTAGTGAAGTTCTTTACGGCCGTCTTATGGTCTACGCCGACGAGCAATTTCTGTTGAATCATGTCGTCCAGCGTCTCGTAGGCGAGATACGGGTTGATGGCGCCGCAGCCGTAGCCAATGAGTAGCGAGAAATGATGAACCTCGCGGGGTTCGCCGGACTCCAGCACGAGGCCGACGCGCGTGCGCGTGCCTTCGCGGATGAGGTGGTGATGCACGCCGGCCACGGCGAGCAACGCAGGAATGGGCGCGTTATCCTTATCCACGCCGCGGTCGGAAAGAATGAGGATGTTCGCTCCGTTTTTGATGGCCTTGGTCGCGGCTTCGCACAAATCGTCGAGCGCCTTCTCTAAGCCGGCCGCGCCTTCCGCCGCCTTGAAGAGCACCGGCAGCGTGACAGACTTGAAGTGCGGGTGTTTGAGGTGCTTGAGCTTGGCAAACTCTTCGTTGCTCAGGATGGGCTGCTTCAACTCGATGAGCCGCGCATTCTCGGGTTGCGGATTTAGCAGGTTGCACTCACTGCCAATTGTCGTTTCCGCGCTCGTGACAATTTCCTCACGGATACAGTCAATGGGCGGATTCGTGACCTGTGCAAAAAGTTGTTGGAAATAATTATAGAGCAGCTGCGGCTTCTGCGAAAGCACTGCGATGGGAGTGTCCGTGCCCATCGAGCCAACAGCCTCGACGCCATCCCGGGCCATCGGAACCATGAGCATTCGCAAACCCTCGAACGTGTAGCCAAACGCCTGCTGCCGACGTAGCACAGAGGCGTGATCCGGTTCGGGCGCATGCGGTGTTTCAGGGAGCTTGGCCAGTTCGACCATCTGGTCGTTAATCCACTGGCGGTAAGGTTGCGCCTTGCAGATGGCATCCTTAATTTCCTCGTCCGCTATGATGCGGCCCTGTGCGGTGTCCACGAGGAACATGCGGCCCGGTTGCAGGCGTCCTTTCAACAACACACGCTCTGGCGCGATGTCCAGCACGCCGACTTCCGACGCCATGATGACGAGGTCGTCCTTCGTGACATAGTAACGCGACGGGCGCAGTCCGTTTCGGTCGAGGCACGCGCCGATTTGCACACCGTCCGTGAACGCCACGGAAGCCGGGCCGTCCCATGGCTCCATGAGGCATGAGTGGTATTCGTAGAAGGCCTTGCGCTCGTCGCTCATTGACTCGTGGTTTGCCCACGGCTCGGGAATCATCATCATCATCGCGTGCGCGAGAGGGCGCCCAGCGAGCACCAGCAGTTCGAGACAGTTGTCGAACATGGCCGAGTCCGAGCCATTCGGGTTGATAATCGGAAAAATTTTCTTGATGTCCTTGCCGAAAGCGTCGCTCTCGAACATGGACTGCCGCGCGTGCATCCAGTTAATGTTGCCGCGCAGGGTATTTATTTCGCCGTTGTGCGCGATGTAGCGGTAAGGATGTGAACGCTCCCAGCTTGGAAAAGTGTTCGTAGAGAAACGCGAGTGAACCAGTGCGAGTGCTGATTCCATGTCCGGGTCACGCAGCTCCGGGTAATACGCATCCACCTGCGCGGGCATGAGCATGCCTTTGTAGACGATTGTTCGGCAGGATACGCTGGGCATGTACCACTCCTGCGTACCTCGTTCGCCGGAGTTGCGAATTTCGGTCAGCGCACGCTTGCGGATGACGTAGAGCTTCCGCTCGAAGGCAAGTTCATCCTTGGCCCGCCGGACGTTCCGTTCGATGAAGCATTGGCGGATGGCTGGCTCTGAGGCAATCGCCGTCGGTCCGAGGGAAGAATTATCTGTCGGCACCGTGCGCCAGCCGAGCACCGAGTGGCCCTCTTCACGCACCACGCGCTCGAATACGCGCTCGCAGTGGTGTCGGTCCTCCTCGTCCTTGCCCATATATATCATGGCAACGCCATAACGGCCGGGGGCCGGGAGATTGAAGCCAAGTTCCTTGGCGACTTTGCCGAAGAACTTGTGTGGAAGTTGGAGGAGAATGCCTGCGCCGTCGCCGGTGTTGGGCTCACAACCGCACGCGCCACGATGGTCTAGGTTGATGAGAATTTGAATGCCCTGTTGGACAACTTCGTGGGACTTCTTACCCTTCATGTTGACCACGAAGCCGACGCCGCAGGCGTCATGCTCAAACCGAGGGTCGTAAAGTCCTTGCTTGGGCGGCAAACCTTGCCACCGAGTCTGTGTGCTCGTATTGGTCTCTTTCATCGGCTGACTTGCTACTGCTGATTCTGCCACTCGGGAAAATCCTCTGCGGTTCGGAGCCATCTGAATTCGGCATTCCGAAATTCTCTCTTTACGCTATCACAACACTTTACTGGTGCAACTGGTTTTGCAGTCGCGCGGGCGATTTTCCTTCGCCGGGTAGATTTCAACTCAGCGAAGCTCCGATTTCCTAACAAGTGTTGCAAGTGGGGTAAAAGAATTTCTGGCTAATTTAATCGTAGCGAATTTCAAACGTCGCTTATGCAGCGTTGCCTTGGTGAAACGACTCGTCACTTTCGCCGAAGATTGAACTTTGCCCGCTCCCGCTTACTCCATATAAATCTCCCATGCTGCCAAAGTTACTTTCTACAGGCGGACCGGTTGTGTGGCTGCTGCTGATCCTTGGTGCGGTGGCCATTGCCGTGTTCGTTGAGCGAGTGCTTCACTTTCACCGCGTGCAAATCAATTCCGCCGAATTCCTCGCCGGCGTACGCACCGTGCTTAAGCGCGACAACGTGGTGGAGGCGCTTTCCATTTGCGATGCCACGCCTGGGCCTGTCGCGCGGTTGGTAAAGAACGCCATCCTTAGCCGCGAACGCGGGCGAGAGGGTGTCCGCGAGGCTTTGGAGGACACGGGTTTGCAAGAGGTTCCTCGGTTGGAGGAGAAGCTCAACCTCATTGCCACCATAGCGCAAATAGGGCCGCTGATCGGTCTGCTTGGCACCGCGTTGGGCTTTATTAAAATGTTTGCGATCATGGAGCAAGAAGGTCAGTTCGCCCACGCCGCGCTGCTTTCTGGCGGCGTTTGGCAAGCGCTGGTCTGCACGGCAATGGGCCTGGCTGTCGCAATACCCTCTTACGTGGGCTACAATTACCTCGTTGGCCGCGTGAACCAAATCGTCCTCGACATGGAGAAGTCCTCGAACGAAATCCTAAACTTAGTGACGGGGGAAAGTGTGAGAAAACCATGAGCGAGCAGGCGAGCAGAGTCAGGAATACGAACAGTACTTTGGCTCCCAGCGTGCGACTGCTTTCAGCTTTAAAGCTTCAAATCGATTCCGCTTCCGATTTTATCCTACGATGAGATTTCCACGTCACGCTCGCATCTTCAAAGGCCAGCTCGATGCCGCGCCTTTTGCGGGGGTGTTTTTTCTTGCCCTGATTTTCATCACTTTCAGCTCGCACTTGGTCTTCACCCCAGGGGTACGCGTGGATCTGCCGGAGGCCGATGGTCTCCCTGGCACCGTAAATCCGACAGTGTCAGTGGTGGTGGCACCAAGCGGCCAGTTGTATTTTGAGAACCAACTCCTCAACGAGGACGAGCTTAAAAGCCGGTTGCGCACCGCCGTTGAAAGAGCGCGGGGGCGCGGGGCGCAACTGACCTTAGTGATCCTCGCTGATAAGCTCACGCCCAGCGATGTCACATTCCGCCTCGCTGAGTTGGCCCGTGAGGCTGGAATCCGAGAACTTCTTCAGGCCACCAAACCACGCACCTCGGGCGCGTCTCTCAGGCCATGAATGGTAATCCACCAGAGACCGTGCCGTGGTCGCTGCGGCGTTGGGTAACCGTGGTGTTGACCGTGCTGGCTCTTCAGTTTGTGTTATTTTACCTGCTCGCTCCTCGGGTCACCGTGTCAGGTCGCCAAACGGAGGCCGGGTTAAAAATCCGCTGGTTGGCGAATCCAGCCCTCGCAAAGCGCACTTTAGACACATTATTGCTTGAAGATTCCACGCTGTTAGCGATAGCCAGCCCTCGTGGCTTTTCGGGCGCCGCCTGGTTACGGCCCTCGACGCAAGAATTCCGCGTGAGCGAATGGATCGACGCAGATCGCCCGCTTACCCAGCCTACTCAGTCGCTGGGCGGGGCATTTCGGTTCGTCGAGTCGGCTGCAAACCAACCAGCCTTTGATCCCGCGCGTAAGCCGGCGGTGGCCGCGCCTGGCGTGCTCATCGCGCCGCCCGTGCTTCGGGTGGCCTCGCGTTTGTTGGTGCAGGGTGACCTCGCTCGCAGGCCGTTGGACAAGGTGCCGCCACTGCGCTCGTGGTCGCACACGGACTTGCTGACTGATACCCGGGTACAGGTGATTGTGAGTGCGGAAGGGCTGGTGATTTCGCCGCGCCTCACGGGGGCGACGGCGGCCCGCAATCTTGTCCAACAGGCGGCCGATCGGCATGCGCTCGACGTGGCACGCACCCTAAGGTTCGCTCCCTTGCCCCGGGCCGGTAACCAAGGTCCGGGGACTTTAGGGGAGGGCGTGCTTGTTTTCCAATGGCACACCACCGAGCCGCCCGCGAACGTAAAGGAGTGACATGGAGCGGATGATCCTCGGTTACGTCGTGCTCCTGCTCGGGGCAATTGCTGCACTCGCGGTTTTAGCGGAACGCCGTCGCCGCCGTTTTGAGCCGCAGCCCACGGAGGACACTATCTTTCGTTGTGGTAAATGCGCCTTTGTATATACCGACGACCAAGATGTGGAAGTCTCGCGTTGCCCACAGTGCGGCGCCACGAATGAAGCGGTCGAGTTTTAGTCAGAGGGGAAAGTATTTAATTACCCGTCTTTACCTCGACCACGTCATGCGCTCCGGCTTCCTTCATGCCGGCGGGACTCACGCGAATATAGCGCGCGCGCTTGCGCAACTCGGGCAAGTTCGCTGCCCCGAGGTAACCCATGCCGGATTGGATACCGCCGATGAGTGTGGCCAATGTACGTTCTAGCGGTCCAGCTACCTCCTTGAGAGCCTCGACGCCCTCGGCCGCAACCTTGCGAGCTGTATCCCCGGTGGCGTGCCCGTAACGTGCGGCCGAGCCAGCTTTCATCGCGGCTAGGCTGCCCATTCCGCGGTATTGCTTGTAGGGCTTGCCCCCGATTTCGAGGATTTCGCCGGGTGCTTCCGCGCAGCCGGCCAGCATGCCACCGCAAATGACCCCGTGCGCCAAGGTCAATGCTTTCACGATGTCGCCGGACTTAGTGATGCCGCCGTCAGCCAGGACGGTAACTTTTTTTTCTGCCGCCGCGCGGGAGCAGACATAAAGCGCTGTTAGCTGCGGAATGCCAACACCCGCAACGACGCGCGTGGTGCAGATGGAACCGGGCCCTTGGCCAACTTTGATGATGCTCGCGCCGCAGTCCGCGAGGAAAGTCACTCCGGCTGCGCTGGTCACATTGCCCGCGATAATAGGCAGTTTGGGAAACGCATCGTGCAGCATCCGCACCGTCTCGCCCACACCCTTTGTGTGGCCGTGCGCAGTGGAGACGGCTACGGTGTCGAGGCCACGCTCTACGAGGCCGCCAACATGTGTGAGAATGCGGTCGCGATCCAACTCGCCAAAGGCATTGCGTGTCGCGCTCACTGCCGCACCGCAGACTAGGCGGAACTGTGCGTCGCGCGCCGGCTTGAATTGTGCCGCACGTTCCTGCGTTATGCGCTCAATGTCGCTCATGGTGAATAGGCCGCGCAGCCGGTCCTCGTCATCCACTACCAGCAGCTTGTGGATGCCCGGATGGTCGTTGAAGAACTTGTCCGCCGCCGCGATGGGGTTCTTACCGAGCTTCCTCTCCGTGAGCGTGAAGACTTGGTCGCGTGGGGTGAGCGCCTCGGAGACTTTTCGTTTCGCATAGCGCGGCTTGACCACGCTGCTGGAAAGTAAGCCAAGTAACCGGCCCTGTTCATCCACCACGGGGAATGTGCTGAAGGCAAAACGCTTCTCTTCAATGCGTGCCAGCACATCGCTGATAAACTGGTCGGGCGAAACTTTGATCGGCTCCTGAATGAGCCCGTGGACGTGGTTCTTTACGCGGTCAACTTCTTGGAGCTGTTGCCTCTCCGGCATGTTGTAATGAATCAGGCCCAGCCCGCCGTTAAGCGCCATGGCGATGGCCATGCGCCCTTCCGTCACGGTGTCCATGTCAGAGGAAATCACCGGAATGTTTAGCTGAAGTGACTCAGCGAGCTTGGTGTCGAGCTGCGTGTCGCGTGGGAGGATTTCCGAGTAAAGCGTCGCCAACGTTACGTCGTCGTAGGTCAGCGCGGTGCCGGACTGATTCGGAAAAAAGCGCTCCGCTTGCTGATAGAACTCGGAGTCGAGGGCGTTGGCGGCGTTTGAATTTGCCATGCCATTTAATGCCCGGCGGGGCATATGGCTGGCAAGCAGCAAGTAGCGTCGGCTTCGATTAAGGCTCTTTCTACTCATCCCCTTATCCCCACGAAAAGGTGAGCCGCCGCCGAGTTTGGCTGACCAGAATAGCCTAAGTCCTCAAAGCACTGTCTAACCTCTCCCCGGGGTGTCGCTTTGCGTCACGCCTCGCCGCCAACCAGCGCCAGCCAGCCAAGCCACGCACCTAACAGAACGGCTCCAACGGCAAGAGCGAGATTGATTCCATCGGCTGGGCGGGCTTGCAAAAATAGCACCGCGCCAACGGTCAGCGCGGCATCCCCGGCCAGCAGCGCTCCGCGCACCACCCGGGGCAGGCACTCTGTCTGCCCAGAAGGCGGATTTGCAGTAGGCCGTTGCACCAATGTATTCATACCGGCGCTCATCCGCGGCGCGCAGGTGCTGGTTTCCGACGTGACGGACGGCTTGTTCGGACTTGTCTCTTGGAGCAACTCGCCCAGCCCTTTTCCTAAAGCAGGTTTGGCCATGCACTCAGGCTGCGGACGGGGCCGTGCCGGAGCAACGCAAAGTTGTTCACACTGGCGGGATTTCACTGTCCAGCGCTGGAGGGATTTTGGTATGCGCGGCATCCCAGTGTCGGCTTTGCCAGCTGAAGCAGGGCTGCTATTTTTCCATGATGAACGCTGAGGCGAATTGGGACACGCTGGACTGGGCGGCGCTCGTGCGGCTGCGTGAAGGCTTCCTCGGCGGGGCCGGCGGGGCCGGCGCGTATTGGCAGTCGAGCGCAGATCTAGCGGCCTACGACCTGACTTTTGCCCAACGTATCGCTTGGAAGTGGGAAGCCGTATTGGCCGAGTTGAAGATGCGGGGATGGATGCCGCCGCCGGGAAGAATGCTGGACTGGGGCTGCGGCAGTGGCGTGGCTAGCCGATGCGTGGTGCGTGAGTTTGGGTTGGAGAAGTTCACCGCGCTTCACGTTTATGATCACTCTCCATTAGCCATGGATTTCGCCACCGCGCGCGCGAAGGCTGCCTTTCCTCAACTTTCTGTGGCCCGAGGTTTGCCCGAGCAAGGTAACATTGGCACGCTGGTCTTGAGCCATGTGCTGAACGAATTGCCGGATGCGGCGCGGGAGAGCGTGCTGCAACTCGCTCGCCGTGCGGATGCAGTGCTGTGGGTCGAGCCCGGTGCCCACGCGGAAAGCCGGGCGCTCATCGCGATGCGCGAGCGGCTTCGCGACGAGTTTGAAGTCATCGCGCCCTGCACGCATGGTGAGACCTGCGGTCTGCTCACCACCAGCAATGAGCGACATTGGTGTCATAACTTTGCTGCCCCGCCGCCGGGTCTGCAGGCCGATTCGGACTGGGTACGGTTTGGGCAAAGGATAGGCCTTGATCTGCGCAGTTTGCCTTACAGCTTTCTGGTGCTGGAACGGCGTGGCCTTCAAAGTGACACCCCCCGGTTTGCTGGTTGGCGTCGAATAGTCGGTGCACCGCGCGTTTACAAGGGCTTTGCGAAGTTGTTTTGCTGCCAAGCCGATGGCGTGCGCGACCTGACCCTGCAAAAGCGGGACGCGCCGAAAGTGTTCAGACAACTGAAGGACGAAGAGCTGATGCTACTGGTGCAAGGCGGCGAGGAGAAAGATAAGTTGGCACCGGTGGATGCGACTTTGCCTTGAACCATCCGATTTTTGCCAAATCCGGTTCCCCTAAAGCCAAAAAGGTAGTGGGCGGCTTCGTGCCAAGAATTTGGTGCGACTGCAAGCTTCGTCGGCCAGAGGCACCACTTATCCAAGTTGAGCGCGCGCGGCAGACAGCGCTGCTTCGTAGATGGCCTTGAGTGGTAAACCGGTCTTTACCGAAAGTTGCCTGCACGATTCGAACTCCGGCGCTACCTGCACGACGGCCCCGTCCAACTTGCCGAGCTTCACAGTCACATCGCCCTGGGGAAGCTTTACGGTGAGAAACTCGCGCTTGAGCTTTCGGCGCTCAGCCAGGGTTCGGCGGATGCCAAAGGCCGTAGTCTCGCGCAACATTAGCGCGGCAAACTTGTCTGCGTCCTCCACGGCGCAAAGCACCGTGAGCAGCACGCCCGGGCGGTTTTTCTTCATTTGGATCGGAGTGTGGAACACGTCCAATGCGCCTTCGCCTAGCGCCCGCTCAACAAACGCGCCAAGCAGCTCCGCGTTTATGTCGTCCAAGTTTGTCTCGAGTATTGCGATGGTATCGGTATCCCAATCTTGCGTCGGTGAGGGTAAAGCTGGTTCCGACTGAATCCTCATCACAGAACCCTGATTACTTCCGGCCGCCAGCTTGCCGAGCGCTGCTCGCACCACGTTTGGCCGCGTGTCATTGTCCCGCGTGCCGACGCCGTAGCCGACGCGTTCCACCGCCATTCCGTTTAACGGCCCAAAACTTTCTGCCAATTCCGCGAGTAGTGCTGCTCCTGTAGGCGTGATCAGCTCCCGCGGCTCCTCGCATTGCGAAATAGCCACTCCGCGCGCGCCTAAAATTTCTAGCGTGGCGGGGGCGGGCAGTGGCATCCGGCCATGTGCACAGCGTACCCAGCCGGTTCCTTCGACCACGGCGGACGCAAACACGCGAGGCTTGCCAAGCAGTTCAAGCGCGAGGCAACCACCCACAATGTCCACGATGGAGTCCACCGCGCCGACTTCGTGGAATTGAACTTCCTCCGGTGGCATTCCGTGAATCTTTCCCTCTGCCACCGCAATGCGCTGGAACACGGCGAGGGACTTTTCCTTCACCCACTCCGAAAGCGTGCTGGCGCCAATGAGCACTTTGATCTGCGCAAAGTTGCGGCTGCCGTCGTGGGCATGATCGCCTTCGCCCGACCCGTGTGAATGCGAGTGCGCGTGATCACCGGGGCCGTGGCTGTGCGAATGATCTCCCTGCGGGTTGTGGGTGGCTTGCTCCGTGAGATGAACGTCAAACTTCACGCCCTCGATGCCGTGCTTGGCCGCGCGGCGGTGCTCCAGCCGGTAGCCGTCGAGGTTCAGTTTTGCCAGGCCGTATTCGAGCTGACGGAAATCCACGCCCAAGTCCAATA
>Ga0194124_10002577_pt1 | contig 20254 bp, 21 predicted proteins | sample TA2KigCas0mmetaG_FD_148605 | JGI IMG/M metagenome (GOLD analysis project Ga0194124, IMG submission 148605) | Freshwater microbial communities from Lake Tanganyika, Tanzania - TA2015031 Kigoma Deep Cast 0m | ecosystem: Environmental > Aquatic > Freshwater > Lake | place: Tanzania: Lake...
CCGCGATCGGCAGGGCGGCCGCGATCAGCGCCGCGGTGTCGATCGGTGAGTTCGGGGCAACCAGTTTCCTCGCACGCAGCGGGTCGACCACCATCTCGATCGCAATCGGCAACCTGATGGGCCGACCGGGGCCATTGCTCCAGCAGATGGCATTTGCTCTGTCGACTCTGAGCTGGATCGTGATCCTTCTCATGTCTGTTGTTCGCTGGCGCGGTGGTGGTCGACAAGAGGAGTATCGGTTGCGCGCAGCGATACTGACCCGCTCATGGACACGGTAGAGAAGTCCTACACCAGCCCGGCGCGACTCGCCCGGGCCGCGATCACGGGGGCCTTCCTGCGCGGCGGCTGCTACTACGAGTTGACCGACCCCGAGGGTGACACCGTGGTCGACATCGACACCACGCGTGAGCATGGCTTCACCAACAAATGGACGATCTGGGTCTACCGGGTGCACGCCCACCCCTGGGCCCGGGAGGTCGCCGAGGAGATGTGGAATCTCCTGGATGACGACGAGATCACCGAGCAGACCCAGTCACCCCTCGAGATCAATGTGTCGGCATCCGGATGGTGGTGCGAGGTGCGCGTCCTCATGGAGTGACGGGACGCCGCCGCAGGATCGTTCACTAGTCTTCGTGCGTGGGGCCGCGCATCGGATTCATCGGAACCGGCCACATCGCGACCTTCCATTCGAAGATGCTGCGCCGGTCGGGGGTCGAGATCGACCGCGGACCCTGCTTCGACATCGACACGACCCGTGCAGAAACCTTCGCACGGGCCTCGGGTGCCGAGGTGGCCGGGAGCGCCGAGGAGGTCGTCGAGGGATCGGACCTCGTCTACATCACCACATGGACGAGCGAGCACGAACGACTGGTGGATCTCTGCATCGCAGCGGAACGCCCCTTCTTCTGCGAGAAGCCCCTCTCGACGTCGTTCGCGGGCGCCGAGCGGATGACACGCAGGGCGATCGACTCCGGACTGGTGCACCAGTGCGGACTGATCCTCCGGAGATCGCCGGCGTACCTGTGGGCGAGGGAGTTGATCGAGGACCCCGCCGCGGGTGCGGTGATGGCGGTGGTCTTCAGGGACGACCAGTTCATCCCGATCCAGGGCCACTACAACTCCTCGTGGCGGGCCGATATTGACAAGGCCGGAGCCGGAACGTTGCTCGAGCACTCCATCCACGACGTGGACATGCTCCGGTTCCTCGTGGGTGACATCGACTCGGTGAGCGCACACGCCACCTACCGGCACGGAATCCCAGGGATCGACGATTCGGTTGCCTCGACGATCTCGTTCGCAAACGGTGCGATCGGCACGCTCACGACCGTGTGGCACGACAACCTGTCGCGCCCGAGTCTGCGGCGCGTCGAGATCTTCTGCGAGCGGCGCACCGTGATGCTGGATGGAGACGACTGGTTCGGTCCGGTTCGATGGTCCGATGCCGATGGCACGACCGGGGAGCTCGCTGGCGAGGACCTCTTGGAGCGGACCACACCGCTCGCTGCGATCCACCCCAACCCCGATGCCGCATTCGTGCTGGCCGCCGGGGACGGCCTTGGTGGCCACCCCGATTTCTCCGTCGCGCTCGAGGCGCACCGGGTCGTCGAGGCGATGTATGCGAGCAGCCGCTCCGGAGGCTCCCCCGTTGATCCCGCCGAGGTGTCACCGTGACCGACGCGGTGCGCGCACACACCCTCGGCGAGATCATGGACCTGCGCGTGCGGGTGCTGCGGAAGGGAACTCCGACCACGCACTGCAGCTACCCCGAGGATGAGTACCCTGACGTCGTTCATCTCGGGATCACCAGGGACCATGGCGCGGTGGCAACTTCGACGTGGTTCGCCAAAGAATGCCCCGAGATGCCGGGGCGGCCCGCGATGCAGTTGAAGGGCATGGCCGTCGATGACGCCCTGCAGGGGTCGGGGCTCGGCGCGCTCCTGGTCGAGTCCGGACTTGCGCATGCACGACAGAGAGGTGCCGAGGTGATCTGGGCACGGGCGCGCGACTCCGCGCTGGGGTTCTACGAACGGCTCGGATTCAACGCGGTGGGCGACGGATTCATCGACGGACCCACGGCCATGCCCCACCACATCGTGGTGCGCTCCGTCTGACCCGCACCGAGGGATCCCTCAGTCGATCTCCATCGTCGTCGACCACCGCAGCACCGCTCCGGCATTGGTACCCCGCACCTCGACTGCCCACGAGCCGGCATAGGGAATCTGCACGATCCCCACGAAATGGTTCGGGCCCGCCGGCACGACATCGACGGGGATCACGGGGATGTCCCTGCTCGGCAGCTCCATTCGCATCTCCACCTTCTCCACCGGGGTGAGTGCCCCACCGGGAGGCGTGAAGATCACGTGCACCTCGGCGGTGCCCACTGCCGCCGGGGAGACCGCGACATCTGCGATGACACCGTTCTGCGACAGCGTCGCGTTGAATGCGACCGGCGCACCCTCTCCGACGGGTGAGGTCCCCGTCATCGTCGCGGTCGCTGCGAGGACGAGAAGCGCCACGAGGACCTCGGCGCGCAGCAACGGACCCGTCGGGGAAGTTGAATGCATGCGACGACGCACGATGAGTGCGACACCGACCATGACCACCACGAGGATCGTCTTGACGGTGAGTGCACGGCCGTACTCCCCCGTCAACATCCCGCCCGGTCCGCCGGTCAGGCGCACCGCGGTGGCGAGTCCCGTCACCACCGCGACTGGCATCGCCCACGTCGCGAGGAGCGAGAGTCGCGCCACGACCGACGGATCAACCCGACGCGCGATCGCGGCACCCATCAGGCCGCCGATCCATATCGACACGGCACCGACATGCAACGCACCGAGCGCGACATAGAGCACGGGCCACGGCACCGCACTCAGGTGTCCCGCGAGCGGGAACGTCACCGCGGTCGACACGGCCACGAGGGATGCAGCGTTTTGCCACGGCGCCCCGTTGCCGAGACCACGGGCCGCACCCAGGATCACCGCGAGCCAGAGCGCACCGAGCGCGAAACGCGCGACCATCGCGAGCCCGACACGAGTTCGGGCCGCATCAGCGACGAGTGCCCCATCGAGGATCCCCGACCATCCAGCTCCGGCACTGTGGGCGCCCTGCAACAACAACGTCGCGATCGCCCCCACGACGAGGCCGACCGCACCCATTGTCATCGCACGCACCGTCGAGACACGACCGAGACCCCCGCCGCGCCAGTGCAACACGGTCAGTCCGATCAACAGCACGGCACCGAGATAGGACAAGAAGCGAGCGACACCCAGGGGAACCGCGAGGTTCGACCCCCCACGGAGCGAGGCGATGATGCGATCGAGGGCCTCCGAGGAGCGGCCCGACGAGGTGTCACCCACCTCGAAGGGGAATGCTCCGCTCACCGGATGTCCGTCGCTGCTCGTCACCCGCCACACCACCACGTACAAGCCGTTGGGGATCGGTGGAATCGATGCCACGACCGTGGAGGAATCGGTGGAGAGACGGCGTGGCGCGTCGATGTCGACCTCGCGATCCGACTCGCCCGCCTCGAACAGGCGCACCACGGCGAAACGTTCCTCGACCGGCTCGGAGAAGTCGAGGACGATCTCACCGGGTGCCCGGGCGACCACGGTCGAGGTGGCCGGTGACGACGAGTCGAGGATCGCATGCGCCGAGGCGGAACCGGCGAACCCGACGGTGCCGATCAGCACGAACACCACGAGGGTCGCCAACCAGCGGTGCACGTGCGTCACAGACCAAGTCCCCTCGGCAGACCGTCGATGTCGACGCGGCCGAGCAACCACGCGAGGCGGTTGCGATCATCGAGCGCGTTGGCGCCGGCAGGCAACTGCGTGAGACCCATCGGATGACTGGCCGCCCACATCATGCGCTGGCGATCCAACTCGAGCTTGACCCACAGCGCGGGCCAGGAGTCGAAACCGACGCCGACATCGAGATCGACGGTGTGCACCAGCGTCTCGCGCCACCGCAGGAACGGAAGATCCGAGATCGGCACGACCGCACCCGAGGGCGACAGTCCCGTTCCCTGCCACGAGTCGGCGCTCGCCGCCGCCCATGCGCCCTCCAGTTCGTACACCGCGCGTCGAAGATCGTTCCTCAGCGTGGATGGCGCCCGGGTGCTCCACTCCTCGATTGCGCCCGACCGTGCCGGCCCGCCGCCGGGGTACTGCTCGCCTTGTTCGCCGCGGGCGGCGGCTGCGAACAACCCGACATGGCTGCGCGCGTTCAACGCGAGGTGCGCGATGACGTGCGCCCGGGACCACCCCGGCAGGGTCGACGGTGCCCGAAACGCCTCGTCGGCAAGCCCGTCTGCGATCTCGAGGAGCCGCTGGTGCGCGGTTGCGCACCCCTCGACACAGTCGTTCACTCGTCGTGCATCGAATGCGGGGGACACGGAGCCAAGGCTATTGGCGCGCGGTTCACGCACCGCTGGCGCGGTGAGGCACCACCACGATCGTGCCGTCGAGTTCCCGGTGCACCCGCACGTTGACCCCGTAGAACTCTCCGAGGGTCTCGGGACGCAGGACCTCCTCGGCCGCACCGGCGGCGACGGTGGCGCCCTCGTGGAGGAGCATGAGCCGATCCGAGTAGATGCCGGCGAGGGTGAGGTCGTGCATCGCCGACACCACCGTGAGTCCATGCTCGCGACGGAGACGATCCACCAACTCGAGTGCCTGCTGTTGGTGTCCGATGTCGAGGGCGCTCGTGGGCTCGTCGAGCAGCAGGATCGGCGCCTCCTGTGCGACGGCCCGGGCGATCACCAACCGCTGTCGCTCACCCCCCGAGAGGGTCTCCACGTCGCGGCGCGCGAGTTCGGCGAGGTCGAGTCGCTCGATCACATCGTCCACCATCGTGTGGTCGAGAGACGACTCTCGGGAGAAGTGCGCCACGAACGGGTTCCTCCCGAGCAGCACGTACTCGAGCCCGGTCATGCCCGCGGGCAGCACCGGAGCCTGCGGCACGTATGCCACGAGTTGGGCACGGCGCCGCGACGACCGGGACGCAAGGGGCGATCCGTCGACGAGGATCGAGCCCGAGTGGGCCACCAGACCAGCCGTCGCGCGCAGGAGGCTCGACTTGCCGGCCCCGTTCGGACCGATCAGGCAGAGCCACTCTCCCGGACGCACATCGGCAGAGAAGGCGCGCAGGGCCTCGCGCGACTCCCCGTCGGGCCGGTACCGGACCCCGACAGCGTCGAACCGCACCGACGTCATCCGTGGGCCCGCCGCGCCCGGAGCACGAGGAGGAAGAACGGGGCGCCGAGAAATGCCGTCACGACCCCGATCGGCGTCTCGGCGGGCCGGTCGAGGATGCGACCGGGAATGTCGGCCACGATGAGGAAGGCAGCCCCGAAGAGGAACGAGACCGGGAGCACGATCCGGTAGCTGGTCCCCACGATCAGGCGAGCCGCGTGCGGCACGATGATCCCGACGAACCCGATGAGACCGCTCACAGCCACCACCGCCGCGGTGCCGAGTGTCGCGGCCACCACGACCACGACCCGCACACGCGCGACATCGACCCCGAGCGCACTCGCCTCCTCGTCACCGACGCGGAGGACGTCGAGGAGCCTCCTGTGCAGGAGCAGGGCGACCGATGACAGGATCACGTAGGGCAGGACGAGGCGCACGTCGGCCCAGGTCGCCGTCGAGAGACGACCGAGAATCCACGAGTACACCTGGCGCAGGACCTCCGAGTTCCGCTGGAGCAGGAACGTCTGGATCGCAGTTGCGAGACTCGTGACGGCGACCCCCGCGAGCACCAGCGTGGTGGCGGTGCGCTCCCCGCGCACGGTCGAGCCGACCGCGTAGGTCAGGATCACTGCCGCGAGACCACAAATGAAGGCCGCCAACGGGAGGGGGTCGATCCACCAGCTGGACGAACCCGCCCGATTCACAGTGATCACCACGGTCGCGCCGAGACCGGCTCCGGCGGCGACACCGAGGAGATAGGGGTCGACCAGGGGGTTGCGGAAGACCCCCTGGTACGACGCCCCCGCGAGCGACAAAGTCGCGCCGACGAGGGCGGCGAGCACGACACGGGGTGCCCGGATGTGCCACACGATCGCCCAATCGGCAGCGTCGAGTCCACTGTCGAGCGTGACCCACGGAAGACGGTCCATGAACTCGAGCGGAACCCGCCACGCGGGTGGACCGGCCGGACCGATCATCACTCCGGCGAGAAGGGCGCACCCGAGCGCGACGACTCCGGCGGTGATCCACCACCGATGTCCGGTGCCCGGGTGCGCCTGCGCGATCACGATCAGCCGAGCGCCCTCACCGCCGCGGCGAACGTCTCGACGAGGTCGGCGAGCCGCGGACCCCATCGGGAAGCGATGTCGTCGTCGAGTTCGACGATCCTGTTGTTCCGCACCGCATCGAGATCTCCCCAGCCGGCGCGCTTGGCCACCTCGACCGCGTTCTGCTGGCAGCACTTGGTGTCGGCGAGGAAGATGATCGTCGGGTTCTTCTCGATGATGACCTCCGCCGACAGTTGCGGATACGAATTCCCCTCCTCGACACCATCGGCGATGCTCCCGAGTCCCAACTGCGAGAGCAACGAGCCGACGAATGTCGCCGACGTCACCGAGTACAGGGTGTTGTCGAGTTCGTAGAAGTATGTCGTGCCAGCCGGTGCCTTCACCCCCGCAGTCGCGGTTGCGATGCGGTCCTTCAGGGACTGCACCGCGGTGGCAGCCTCGGTGGACTTGCCGGTCACCTCACCCAATTCGGCCATCTGTCGGTACACGTCATCGAGCGAGGTCGCCGCGGCCCCCGTCCAGACCTTGATCGACGGATCGGCGGTGGTGAGCTGCTCGGAGATCTTCCCCATGTCATTGGAGATGACGACGATGTCGGGGTCGAATCCCAGGATCGCCTCGGCGCTCGGCTCGTAGGCCGAGATGTCGGTGACCTTGTCGGCGACCTCGGCGGGGAATGTGCTGAACGAGTCCACTGCGACGACAGATTCACCGGCTCCGATCGCGTACAGCATCTCGGTGGCAGTCGGCGAGAGACTCACGATGCGCACCGGCGGCGCCTCTACCGCCGTCCTGTCCGGGGATTCAGACACCGATCCGGAGCCACAGGCCCCGAGAACGAGTGAGGCGACGATCGCTGCGACCGCGCGCCTTGATGTCGATGCCAATTTCATGATTCTTTCTCCATTGATTCAGAGAAAGAAGAGTGGGTCACAGATGTCGGCTCAGCCGACTGACTCCGCGGACCGCCCTTCCTTCGAGGACCGGTGTGTCGCACACAGAATCAGGCGACCGGACTCGTCTGGGTCGGGTTTCCCCGACCAGAACCACCGTTGCGGGACAGTGCCGGGATCTCACCGGACTTCGCTGGGCTCTGTGCCACACCCCTATCGGGGTGCGAACGCGACCGTAGCACAGCCGCGGGCAGGATTGAAACTGTCGTCGGTCAGGACACGAGATCGATGATGCGCTGCACGCCCTCGACGAGATCATCGTCGCTCAACGCAAACGACAGGCGCGCGAAGCCGGGTGATCCGAACGCCTCACCGGGCACGATCGCCACGTTGGTCTCCGACAGGATGAGGTCGGCCAACTCGAGTGTGGTCGCGGCCGTGCGACCCCTGATGCCCCTGTTCAACAAACCGGAGAAACGAGGGAAGCAGTAGAACGCACCCTGGGGCTCCATGCAGGTGACCTCGGGGATCGACTGGAGCATCCGGTGCATGGTGGCACCACGCCGTGCGAATGCCTCGCGCATCATCGCGACCGCCGAGAGGTCCCCGCTCACCGCCGTCATCGCCGCGACCTGGGCGACGTTCGAGACGTTCGACGTGGCGTGGGACTGGAAGTTGATCGCAGCCTTGATCACATCCTTCGGCCCGATCATCCAGCCGACGCGCCACCCCGTCATCGCATAGGTCTTGGCGACACCGTTAACAATGATGCACTGGTCAGCCAGATCGGGAACGAGGGCCGGCATGGAGGTGAACCGGTGCGGGCCGTAGGTGAGGTGCTCGTAGATCTCGTCGGTGATCACCCACACACCGTTTGCCACCGCCCACTTGCCGATCGCCTCGACCTCCTCGGGCGGATACACCGCACCCGAGGGGTTGTCGGGCGACACGAACAGCAGCACCTTGGTGCGCGGCGTGCGGGCACGCTCGAGTTGTTCGACCGTGACTCGAAAGCCGGTCTCTTCGTCGGTGTCGAGGATCACCGGCACCCCGCCGGCGAGGGTGACCGCCTCGGGATAGGTGGTCCAGTACGGCGCGGGGCAGATCACCTCGTCGCCGGGATCGCAGAGGGCCGCGAAGGCCGTGAACACGGCATGCTTGCCGCCGTTGGTGACGAGAACCTGGTCCGCGGTCACCGCCACTCCACCGTCGCGGAGGGTCTTGACGGCGATCGCCTCGCGGAACTCAGGCAGGCCCGCCGCCGGCGTGTAGCGGTGGAACTTGGGATCACGACAGGCCGCAACGGCGGCCTCCACGATGTTGGCGGGGGTGGGAAAGTCGGGCTCCCCCGCCCCGAATCCGATCACGTTCACACCCTGCGCCTTGAGTGCCTTGGCCTTGGCGTCGACGGCGAGGGTGGCCGACTCCGCGATCGCGGCGAGCCGGGCGGAGGTTCTTGTCGGTTCCTTGCGCGCACCCACGGGTGCCATGCTTGCACAGTGACCTCCCGAACTTCCCAGCCATTCATCCTCCCCGAAGATGTCAAGCCCCACGACGGGCGCTTCGGATGCGGGCCATCGAAGGTGCGCGACTCCCAGATCGAGGCCATCGTCGCGCGTGCCGCATCGGTGATGGGAACCTCGCACCGACAGGCGCCGGTGCGCGACATCGTGGGCTCGGTGCGCGACGGACTCTCGCGATTGTTCTCACTGCCCGACGGATGGGAGATCGTGCTCGGCAACGGTGGCTCCACGGTGTTCTGGGATGTGGCGGTGTTCTCGCTCATCCGCGCGAGAAGTCACCACCTCGTCTTCGGGGAGTTCTCCTCCAAGTTCGCCGAGGCTGCCACCGCAGCACCCCATCTCGACGATCCGGTGGTGGTGGGGAGCGAGCCCGGGACGCGGCCCGCACTCACGGCGGATGCCTCGTGCGACACCGTTGCCTATCCACACAACGAGACCTCGACCGGTGTGGCGATGACGCCGGCGCGACCGGACGGCGATGCCCTCGTCCTCGTCGACGCGACCTCTGCCGCGGGTGGGCTGGCGTGGTCGGCGTCGCAGGCGGACGTGTACTACTTCGCACCGCAGAAATGCTTCGCCTCCGACGGCGGGTTGTGGCTCGCCGCCTGCTCCCCGCGTGCGATCGAGCGGATCGCCGAGATCAAGGCATCCAAGAGGTGGATCCCCGCCTCGCTGGACCTCTCGATCGCGCTCGACAACTCGCGCGCGAACCAGACGTACAACACCCCGGCACTCGCCACCTTCATCATGCTGGATGAGCAGGTCAAATGGTTGAACGACAAGGGCGGCCTCGCGTGGGCAGCTGCGCGGTGCGCCGAATCGGCTCGGACCCTGTACTCCTGGGCCGAGCGCACCCCGTGGGCTTCGCCGTTCGTGACCGACCCCTCCCACCGGTCCGATGTGGTCGGCACGATCGACCTGGACGGCGTGGACGCCAACGAGGTCAACGCGATCCTCCGCGCGAACGGGATCGTCGACACCGACAGCTACCGCAAGCTCGGCCGCAACCAGATGCGGATCGGGATGTTCCCCTCCGTGGAGCCGACCGATGTCGCGGCCCTCACGACGTGCATCGAGATGGTGGTTTCGCACCTGCGTTCGTAGATTGGGCGGGTGCCGATCGAGATCGACGAGGTCCTCTCCGTGTACTGGGACGAGTTCCCTCCGTTGCGCAACCCGGTGTTGCTCGTGGCACTGCGTGGTCTCTTCGACATCGGCGGTGTCGCCACCTCGGCGCTCGACTGGATGGTCAAGGAACGCGAGGCGACGGTCGTGGCCGACATCGACCCCGATCCATTCTTCGACTTCACCCAGGAACGCCCCGAGGCCTACCTCGACGGCGAGGGCATGCGCCAGATCCGCTGGCCCGAGAACGAATTCTGCGTCGTCCGGTATCCCGAGGGTGCCCGCGACCTCGTGCTCCTGAACGGAGTCGAGCCGCACCTGGGCTGGCCCGCGTTCACCTCGTGCGTGCTCGCGGTCGCCCGTGGGCTCGGGTGCAACTTGGTCGTGAGCCTCGGTGCCGCGGCAGAACAGGTCCCTCACACGCGGGTTCCATTCGTGGTCGGATCCACCACCAACGACGATCTCGCGGCTCGTCTCGGGTTGCAACGACCGCAGTACCAGGGACCAACGGGTGTCGCCGGCGTGCTGCTCCAGACGCTCGACACCGCCGGCGTCGCATCGGTGAGCCTGCGTGTCGGGGTGCCGCACTACCTCATGAACGCGCAGCACCCCAAGAGCGCGGCTGCCCTGCTCCAGCACCTCCAGCACGTGCTCGGCATCCCCACCGATCACGCGACACTGGGGGACGAGATCTCACGCTGGCAGGAGCTCCACGACGGAGCCGTCGAGGGCGACCCTCAGGCGGCCGCGTACGTGGCGATGCTCGAGCGCCGGCACGACCACCTCACCGAGACGATGATGCCGACCGCCGACGACCTCGCCGCCGAACTCGAGGAGTTCCTGCGCGGCCAGTCCGACCAGGACTGACCGACCCGGGCTCGACCGCCTCGACCCGCCGGGGACGGATCAGCGGATCGCGGCGAAACCGAGGTCGAGGTCGGCCACGATGTCCTCCACGGACTCGAGACCCACCGAGAGACGCACGAGACCGGGTTCCACGCCGGCGGAGCGCTGCTCGTCCTCTGTCAACTGGCTGTGCGTGGTCGAGGCCGGGTGGATCACCAGCGACCTGACGTCCCCGATGTTGGCGACATGGCTGTGCAGCTTCAGAGCCTCGGCGAACTTCTGGCCCTGCTCGCGGCCGCCCTTGAGCACGAAGGCGATGACACTGCCGTAGCCACGGCCGCCGAAGTATTTCTTGGCACGGTCATGCCACCGACTCGAGGGCAGACCCGCGTAGTTGATGCTCTCCACCTCGCCCTGCTTCTGCAGGTGGGCCACGACCTTGTCGGTGTTGGCCCAGTGGCGATCCATGCGCACCGACAGCGTCTCGATTCCCTGGAGGATGGTCCAGGCGTTGAACGGGCTGGTGGCCATGCCCAGGTCGCGCAGCAATTGCACGCGGGCCTTGATGATGTACGAGCCGGCGCCGAGCGCGGGCCAGTACGCAAGACCGTGGTAACTGGGATCGGGCTCGGTGAAGTTCGGGAACCGGCCGGATGCCGAGAAGTCGAACTTGCCACCGTCGACGATGCCGCCGCAGATCGAGGTGCCGTGCCCCCCGAGGAACTTGGTCATCGAGTGCACCACGATGTCGGCCCCCCATTCGAGCGGACGGATGCCGTACGGCGTGGGAACGGTGTTGTCGAGCATGAGCGGCACGCCAATGTCGTGGGCGACCTTCGAGACGCCCTCGATGTCGAAGATGTCGTTGCGGGGGTTGGCGAGGACCTCGCCGAAGAACAACTTGGTGTTGTCCCTCGCGGCACTCTTCCACTGCCCGAGATCGTCCGGGTCATCGACGAAGGTGACACCGATGCCCATCTTCGGCAAGGTGTAGTGCAACAGGTTGTACGTGCCGCCGTACAACGAGGGGGACGCGACGATGTGCCCACCCGACTCGACGACGTTGAGCATCGCGAGCGTCTCGGCGCTCTGGCCCGACGCCACCACGAGCGCGCCCGGCAGGCCGACCGCAGTGGCGGTGCCGCCCTCGAGCGACGACAGACGCGCCTCGAGAACCGCCTGGGTGGGGTTCATGATGCGCGTGTAGATGTTGCCGATCTCGGCGAGCGCGAAGAGGTTCGCCGCGTGCGCGGAGTCGCGAAACTGGTACGACGTGGTCTGATAGATCGGAACTGCGCGCGACCCGGTGGTGGGATCGGGCTCTTGACCGGCGTGTATCTGGCGGGTCTCAAAACCCCAATTGTTGTTGCTCATAGACACACGACCTTAGATCTTGATTCCTGACCGTGCAAGTCGGGAATTAGGGTCGCTCTTATTTCGTGGGGCCCTCTGTCCTACTGTGACGCCCGTGTCCACCGCCCAGAGTCGTCGCCCGGGTCGCGTCATCGTCCGGGTCGCGGCTCTGGTTCTGGTGGCCTCGTCGTGCTCTGGTGGCGGCGGCGACTCGGTCCCGACCGTGGACATCTCTGTTCCCACGGTTGAGTTCGGCCCCGGGGCCAATGCCGACGGGGCCCTGAGGCCGGTTCCGAACGGATTCGCATTTCCCAACTTCGCCGCCGCATCGTTGCCCGCGAACGAGTTCGGTCCTGCCGACATGGTCAAGATGTTCGGCGACGGACCCACCGTGTGTGCGAGCGGCACAGGAGAGGCCTGCGTGCTCACCTCCGAGGCGACATCGTGGGCCCAGATGGTGAACGACTCGCGCCAATCCGGCCACTGCGAGGGATTCATCGTGCAGTCGCTCGACAAGTTCACCACCGGGGCAACGCCCACTGCAGCGGACCTATCGACCACGGACCCGGTGGTGCAGGGGATCATCCGCGGCTTCGCCACTCAATTCATCCCCGAGACACGTGGTGAGTCGAGGGCGTGGCGCAAGAAGAAGACGGCCGATATCGTCGCCGAACTCGCCTCGAGCCTCAAGATGGGCCCGCCCAAGTACGTGCTCGGTGTCTACGGTGAGCTCGGGGGCCACGCGGTGCTTCCCTACGCGGTCGAGTTCGCCGACCCGGCGAACGCGACGATCCAGGTCTACGACTCGAACTGGCCGGGCCGGAACCGATTCGTCAGCGCCAACGTGCAGACCGGCCAGTGGTCGTTCTCCTTCGACGGTCCCGACCCGGCGACCGACGCGGGTGCCTGGACGGGAGGGGACGGCGGGATGGATCTGTCGTCGCTCGGCTCGCGCATCGACGGCACCTGTCCGTTCTGCGGTGACGGAACCCAGGCGTCCGACACGATGCTGACGATCCGCGCCACGAGCCTCGCGTGGAAGGTGACGACGTCCCGCGGAACGGTCGACGCCCGGACCACCGTGGAGGGAGTCGACGTCGCGCGTGTGCGCGCTGGAATCACGGGGATCTACGACTACGTCGTCTCGATCGACCCCGCGCTCGTGGACACCACGAAAAAGGATGCGATCACCGTGTCGCTGCCTCCCAAGTCGGTGGTGTATGCGGTCACGCCCGCCGGAGTCGGCCGTGCAGTCTCGAGGAGCGCAGGATCGGTGACCCTCACCGAGACGTCTCTCTCGAGCTCGGATGGCTTCGAGGTGCGGCTCGCAGCCGGAGACAACGTGGTGCTGGCGGCTGACGCCGACGAGGCCACAGTGTCGATCCAGGACGACACCGTCACCGGCACTGCGATTCTGGCCGGCAAGACATTCGAGGCAACGACAGACGAAAAGGACACCAAGATCGCACTCGTGGCGACCGGCAGCACGATCCGCCAGCAGCCTCTCGCTCTCTCACCGGTTCCGGCGACACCGGTGGAATTGGCGGGAGCAACCTCGGCGACACGACTCCCCGAGCCCCAGACGCGGCTCCTCGCCAACATCACGCCCGATGCACCGTACGTCGCGCCGGTCGTCGCGACAACGACCACTGCGACCGCGACCACGACTGTCGCGCCGGCGGCGAATCAGCCCTCCGCCGGGGCCGTGACCACGACGACGAAACCCAAGACCACGACCGCCGCACCAACCACGACCGTCGCCCCAGCCGCCGCACCAACCACGACCGCCGCACCAACCACGACCGCCGCACCAGCCGCCGCACCAACCACGACCGCCGCACCAACCACGACCGCCGCACCAACCACGACCGCCGCCAATCAGTCGCCGAGCATCTCGACATTCTCGTGCGCCTCACGGAGCGCATCAGAAGTGAATCTCACTGTCGTGGCGTCTGATCCGGAAGGGAACAACTTGACCGTGACGTTCACGGACTTGTCGGGAGCAGTCTGGACATCACCGAACACACGCTCCGCTACAAGCGTCGCGGGTAACATCTATACGATCAACCGCAATCAGTACAACCCCGTGAACTTCCAAGTTCGGGTCAATGTGAGCGACGGAACGAGCACCACCACGCTCACGAGGACTTGGGACGGCGACTACATGTCCAGCCCCGCGAGTTGCACCCTCGTCTCGACCCCTTGATCGGAGTACTCGGCTGATCAGCCGCCGGAGGCCTCCGAGACCTTCTGCTTGCCGGCCGAGATCCACGGCATCATCGAGCGCAGGCGCGCACCCACTTCCTCGATCTGGTGCGTGGCGCCGGCCTGGCGCAGGGCGTTGAAGTTCGTGCGGCCCTCCTCGGATTCCTTGATCCACTCGCGGGCGAACTTGCCCGACTGGATCTCCTTGAGGATCTTGACCATCTGCTTCTTGGTCGCGGGGGTGACCACGCGCGGGCCGCGCGTGACGTCGCCGTACTCGGCGGTGTCGGAGATGCTGTAACGCATCCCGGCGATCCCCTCCTCGTACATCAGGTCCACGATCAGTTTCACCTCGTGCAGGCACTCGAAGTAGGCCATCTCGGGCTGGTAGCCGGCCTCGACGAGCGTCTCGAACCCCGCCTGGACCAGCGCGGTGAGCCCGCCGCAGAGCACGACCTGCTCACCGAACAGGTCGGTCTCGGTCTCCTCGGCGAAGGTCGTCTCGATGATGCCGGCGCGGGCACCGCCGATCGCCCCCGCATACGACAGGGCGAGGGCCTTTGCGTTGCCGGTCGCGTCCTGCTCGACGGCGATGAGGCACGGCACGCCGCCACCCTCGGTGTACGTGCGCCGCACCAGATGACCCGGACCCTTCGGGGCGATCATGATGATGTCCACCCCCTTCGGGGGACGGATGCGCTTGAAGCGCACGTTGAACCCGTGGGCGAAGGCGAGTGCCTTGCCGGGTTTCATGTAGCGCTTGATGTGGCTCTGGTAGGTCGCCTTCTGCTCGGTGTCGGGCATCGTCATCATGATGATGTCGGCCCACTTGGCGGCGTCCGCGACCGACTTGACCGTCAGCCCGGCCGCCTCGGCCTTGGATGACGAGGACGAACCCTCGCGCAGACCCACCACGACTTGGACGCCCGATTCCCTCAGGTTGAGCGCATGCGCGTGACCCTGCGAGCCGTATCCGATGATGGCGACTTTGCGCCCGCGGATCAGCGAGGAGTCGACATCGCGCTCGTAGTACATCTGTGCTGCCATCAGCTTGCCTTTCCCTTCGCGGCGCCCTTGCGCGCCTCGCGATCCAACTTTGGCAGTGCGATCCTGCCCGTGCGCTGGCTCTCCACGATGCCATACGCCCTCAGCAACTCCTCGAAATCGTCCAATTTCTCGGGATTGCCGTCGAGGGAGACCGTCATGGCCTCGGCCCCGACCGCCAGGACCCTCGCCTCGAAGATGTTCGCGAGCTCGACCACCTGGCCGCGCTGGGAGCCGTCGGCACGGACGGTCACCACCATGAGTTCGCGCTCGACCGAACGGCGCGGATCGAGTTCGGTGATGCGGACCACGTCGATCAACTTGAACAGCTGCTTGACGATCTGCTCGAGAGGTGTCGCCGAGATGTCGACCACGATGGTGATCCGGCTGTAATCGGGCTCCTCGGTGGGTGCGACCGCCAGCGAGAAGATGTTGTAGCCGCGCCGCGCGAAGAGGCTCGCCACGCGCGCGAGCACGCCCGGCCGGTTCTGCACCAGCACCGACAGGATGTGGTGCGTGTGCGAGTCACCGTGCGGGTTGTTCGGGTTGATCGCTCTCACTTCAACAGGTCCCTTCTGGGCTCCTGGCTCGGGTGCAGGACGACCTCGTCGTTGCTCGTCCCGGCGGGGACCATCGGGAACACCTTCTCGAACTCCTCGACGCGGAACTCGATCACCACCGAACGGTCGTTGATGCTGTTGGCCTTCTCGATCGCCGGCTCGACCTCCTCGGGTGACTCGACCCGGATGCCGACGCACCCCATCGCCTCGGCCCACTTCACGAAGTCGGGGCAGTTCTTCAGGTCGACCTCGGAGTACCGCTCGCCGTAGAACATCTCCTGCCACTGGCGCACCATGCCGAGGTAGGTGTTGTTGAGCACCGCGATCTTCACGTGGATGCCCTCGGTGGTCGCGGTCACGAGCTCCTGTGCGGTCATCTGGAAGCAACCGTCGCCGTCGACGGCCCAGACCGTGCGATCGGGTTTGCCGGCCTTGGCACCGATCGCGGCCGGAACCGCGAATCCCATCGTGCCGAGTCCGCCAGAGTTGACCCAGGTGTAGGGCTCGGTGAAGCGCCAGAACTGGCTGGTCCACATCTGGTGCTGGCCGACGCCGGCGCACACGATCGTGCCCTCCGGGGCCAGGTCGCGCAACTTCTCGAGGCAGTACTGGGGCTTGAGCGCCGCTCCCGGCTCGTGGGGGTCGTAGGTGAGTGGGAACGTCTCTTTCCACCCCGAGACCTTGCTGCGCCAGGGCGTGATGTCGATCTGTCCGCTGCCCGCCGCGCTCAATTCGGCGATCGCCTTGTTGATCTCCTCGACCACGAGGCGACAGTCGCCCACGATCGGCACGTCGGGGCGGCGAACCTTGCCCTGCTCGGCCGGGTCGATGTCGACATGGACGACCTTGGCGTCGGGAGCGAACGCGGCGACCTTGCCGGTCACGCGATCGTCGAAACGCGCACCGAGCGCGATGAGAAGGTCGCTCTTTTGCATCGCCGTGATCGCTGTCGCGGTGCCGTGCATGCCGGGCATGCCGAGTGCGAGCGGATGATCGTCGGGGAACGCACCTCGCGCCATGAGCGTCGTGACGACCGGGATCTGCGTGGTCTCGGCGAGCTCGCGCACCGCAGCTGCCGCGCGCGCCTTGAGGATGCCACCACCGAGGTAGAGAACGGGGCGTTGCGCGGACAGGATCATCTTGGCGGCCTCCCGGATCATCCGCGAATGACCCTTGGTGGTCGGTCGGTACCCGGGGAGGGACTCGATCACCTCGTCGTCCGTCGGCCAGTACCAGGTCATGGTGTTCTGCAGAACGTCCTTCGGGACGTCGAGCAGCACGGGGCCCGGACGACCGGTGGTGGCGATGTGGAACGCCTGGCGCACGGCCATCGGAATGTCGTCGGGATGCATGATCAACTCGTTGTGCTTGGTCACGCTGCGCGTGATGCCGACGGTGTCGCACTCCTGGAACGCATCGGTGCCGATCGCCGTGGTCGGCACCTGACCGGTGATCGCGACCATCGGGATCGAGTCCATGAACGCATCGCACAGCGGTGTGACCATGTTGGTCGCCGCGGGACCACTCGTGACCATCGCGACGCCGGGACGTCCGGTCACGTGGGCATACCCCTGGGCCATGTGGCCCGCACCCTGTTCGTGGCGCACGAGCACGTGGCGGATGGACGACTTCAGCAACGGGTCGTAGGCGGGCAGGATGCACCCGCCGGGGAGGCCGAACATGACCTCCACCTTCTCCATCTCGAGGGCACGGATCAGTGCCTCGGCACCGGTGAGTGTCTCCTTTGTCGACATGGTCGTCTCCTCTTGATTGCTTCTGTGTCGCGTCGTGTGCGGCGGGTCTGTGGGGATTCTGGTCTGTGGATATCGGCGTCTCGGCCGGACCGCGGCGGAAAATGAAAAGACCACCCGGTGCGGGTGGTCAGGGGCGCAGACGGTCCGGGCCGTCGCGCCTACGCGAGTACTACGAGAACGATGCTGGTGGGGGTCTCCGTTGTCATCAAGGAAAGTGTGCCATTGGGTCCGGTGGCTTGGCAACCCCCAAAATCTCGCGCCAGGGCAGGATCCCGGCTGCGATCAGGGCCCCCACGACGAGGGCCAGGAGCGTGACCCCGGGGTTGGAGGCCACCGCGGCCCCGACATCACCGGCCGCCAGGTGCAGGACCGCTCGGGTTCCCCCGCAACTCGGGCAGGGAAGACCCGTCACCGCCAGCACGGGGCACAACGAGGGCTGGGTGGCGAGGTGGTCGGCCAGCCTCGAGGTGACGGGGCTCGCCAGGGCCGCCGCGAGCGCAGCTGCGAACGTGCGGTCAGCGCGCATCGACCACCACGGTGCCCGCCGCGAGGTCCCAGAGCGCCTGGCGCGAGGTCGACGTGAGCACCATGATCGCGCTCGCGAGCGTCACGAGGTTGCCGAGTCCGAGGCTGAAGTCGATGCCGACGAGGGTGCCCGCGTAATTCAGTGCAACGATCAGCAACAGTTTGACGAGCAACTCTCGTCTCACCATCTGGCTCATGGTCGCGGGTGCGCCGGTCTTGGCGTCCAGGATCCTCATGCCGAGCAACTTCTTGGCGGGGGTGGTCGACTGCTGCCACAACACGATCGCCCAGATCAACCATCCGATGCCACAGGTGACGATGGTGAGCACACCCTCCAGGACGAAGGCACCGAACCGACGACCGTTGCCGACGGGTACGGGCGTGACGGGCATCGACGGGGGTGGGAATGATTCCACCTCAGGACTCCTTCACCACGGTCGTGCGTGCGAGGTAGTCCCAGACACCTTGGCGGGTCGGAGTCACGAGGATGAGAACGGCGCTGACAACCGTCACGAGTCCGCTGGTGACGATGTCGAGGATCAATCCGACCAACTCACGCAGGAGCATCTGTTGCATCGTGGCGGGTGCGCCGGAGTTGACGTCGACGATCCGCAGGCCGAGCATCTTCTTGCCCGGGGTGGTCGACTGCTGCCACAGAACGACCCACCACACCAGCCACCCGATGCCACAGGTCACGATGAACAGGAGCAGATCGAGCAGCGATGCGCCGAGGCGGACCCCGTTTCCGCACGGGGCCACGGTGGAGGGTCGCCCGGGTGGTGGGAACCCAGCCGGGGATGACGCGAAGGGATCGGTTCCGAAGGGTTCGCTCACGCGTACGCACCGTACTAGAGAAGATCACGCGGTCCGTGACCTAGATTCTCGGCGATGGACGCGCTGCGCACACCCGAGGAACGATTCGCACACCTCGACGGATGGGCCCACGCTCCCACCTACACCGAGATCGATTCGGCAGATGGAACCGGTGACCGCCTGAGGATCGCCCACTATGACATCGGCGCACCCGGCGCGGCCGAGACGATCCTGTGCATGCACGGCGAGCCGAGCTGGAGCTACCTGTATCGCAAGATGATCCCGATCTTCGTCGCCAAGGGCCACCGAGTGGTGCTCCCCGACCTGATCGGATTCGGCCGGAGTGACAAGCCCGCCGCCACCTCCGACTACACCTACGAACGACATGTGGCGTGGATGAGCGAGTGGCTCGTCGCGAATGATCTGGGCGGACTCACACTCGTGTGCCAGGACTGGGGCGGGTTGATCGGCCTGCGCCTCGTCGCCGCCCACCCCGGGCGGTTCGCGCGCGTGGTCATCGCCAACACCGGCCTGCCCCGCGGTGATCATCCACTGTCGGAGGCCTTCATGGCATGGCAGAAGTTCTCCCAGACCGTGCCCGTCTTCGATGTCGGCAAGTTGGTGAGCAGCGGCTGTGCGACCAAGCCGCTCCCGCCCGACATCATCGCCGCGTACGATGCGCCGTTCCCCGATGAGTCGTACAAGGCGGGCGCGCGCATCTTCCCCGCGCTCGCGCCGACGACGCCCGACGATCCCTCGGGAATCGCGAACCGTGCGGCGTGGGAGGTGCTGCGCACCTTCACGCGACCGTTCCTCACGGCGTTCTCGGATCTCGACCCGGTCACCGCGGGAGGTGGACCAGTCTTCCAGCGCGAGGTTCCCGGCGCCGCCGGTCAAGCGCACACCACCATCGTGGGAGGCGGCCACTTCCTGCAGGAGGACAAGGGGCCAGAATTTGCCCGCGTCGTCTGCGACTTCATCACAGACACGAAGTGAGAGTGCCCCGATGGACGGGCCGGTGCACGTGCCGGATCCTCGAGCTTTGCACCGATCCGCAGTGACAGCACCTCGACCAACAACGATGCCGACAACGACTCGGCTGGAGAGAGGGCACCTGGACGACGGCCTGGCCGCTGGCGAGATGAAGACTCGCCCGATTGGTGCCACCGTCATCGAGATGATCTCCGAGTCCGAGCGCACCGTGTTGTCGGGGTACCGCTCCGATGGGATCGCCGACTGTGGCCTCCCCGCCCACAACCCGTTGCGCAGTTGAGGGAAATGGGGCACGGAGCCCGTGGTGCCCTAGCGTGTGATCCATGTCCGAACCCCGTTCGATCGCTCCCGTCGACGGGAA
>Ga0194124_10002578_pt1 | contig 20254 bp, 20 predicted proteins | sample TA2KigCas0mmetaG_FD_148605 | JGI IMG/M metagenome (GOLD analysis project Ga0194124, IMG submission 148605) | Freshwater microbial communities from Lake Tanganyika, Tanzania - TA2015031 Kigoma Deep Cast 0m | ecosystem: Environmental > Aquatic > Freshwater > Lake | place: Tanzania: Lake...
TTTCGGTAAAGGTAAGCACTGGGTGAATGGAGTAAATGATATTCTTTCTGATATCAAATGTCAGAAGATACATCTAGTAATTGGCAATCACGACCCAACTATGCAATCTGAAAATCTTAAGAAGGCAAAGTTCAAGAGTGTTTGTAATTATCTTGAAATGAATATAAAGAACGAACCGGGTTGGGTTCAGAACTTTTATGTTGAAAGGATATGCCTTTCACATTATCCTCTTCGTTCTTGGAATTCAAAAACACCAGTACACCTTCATGGCCACTCTCATGGCAAACATGGATTCATGACCAGTTCAAATAGAGGTTATCTAAGTTTTGATGTAGGAGTAGACTCTGAAGGTCTTAATTATGCACCAATATCTCTAAAAGATATTATACAGACAACCTGCAATCAATACAAACAAATCAGTACCACTTGACTTTCTGGAGTCTTGTGATAAAATATACCTATGGACTACAGTAACTTGTCTAACGAGGAACTTCTTGCATTAAAGAAGAACCTTGAATACGAAATATCAAAATACTCAAACTTTCAGTTGGTAAGAAAGATTCAGTTGAACTCGGCATATGGTGCGATTGGTAATGAATACTTTCGCTACTTTAGCACGGATATTGCAGAGGCAATTACTCTTTCTGGTCAACTTTCGATTCAGTATATTGCAAACTCAATCAATCGATTATTGAACCAGACTCTTGGTACAACAGACGAAGATTATATTGTTGCATCAGATACAGATTCCATGTATATCTGTTTGGATAAATTGGTATCCAAAGTTATTCCGAATGAGAAAGATCCTACAAAGATTAGCAAGTATCTTGATAAGGCATGTGAGTCTATAATTCAACCATTCATTGACAAGGAGTTCAACAAACTTCGTGACACCATGAATGCATATGAAAACAAGATGGTAATGGGTCGTGAAGTCATTGCGGAGAAGGGTATTTGGACTGCAAAGAAGCGATACATCTTGAACATGTGGAACAAGGAAGGTGTTCAGTACAAGGAACCTAAGTTGAAGATCATGGGTATCGAAACAACACGGAGTTCTACACCAGAGGCAGTTCGTAAGGATCTAGAGTCTTCAATTAAGATAATCATGAGCAAAGACGAAGACGCCTTAATTGATTTCATTGAAGATGTTCGTCAAAAGTTTATGAAGTATCGCCCGGAGGATGTTGCGTTTCCTAGAAGCGCAAATGGTCTTGGTGAATATGCCGACAATCAACAGATTTATCGTAAGTCAACACCAATTCAAGTCAAAGGTGCTTTGATTTACAATCATTATATTAAGAAGTACAAGTTGGATAAGAAGTACAAGCAGATTACAGACGGCGATAAAATCAAGTTTGTTTATCTGAAGAAACCCCCTCCACTTGGTGGTGTTCGTGGTCAAGACCACGTGGTTTCATTTATCAATGACATTCCAAAAGAGTTTGAGCTTGATCACTACATAGACTATGATATGCAGTTCGATAAGGCATTCATGGAACCACTTCGTTCCATTCTTACTGCAATCAATTGGAAAGCAGAACGAGTTAGTACGCTAGAATCATTATTTGGATAAGGAGATTTATGAGCGATTTTTTAAATGGTATTGTTAAGGAGTCTGGAAACAAGTATGCATCATTGGTAAACGATGGACTTCCGACAAGTGATGTCGGTGTTCTCATTGATACTGGATGTCATATTCTGAATGCTCTTGTTTCTGGTGATGTATATGGTGGCATTCCTGATAACAAGATTATGGCACTTGCAGGAGAACAGGCAACTGGTAAGACCTATATTACTATGGGTATTGTTTCTAAGTTCCTGAAGGATCATCCAGAAGCAGTTGTGCTGTATTTTGATTCAGAGCAAGCAGTTACTACTGAGATGTTCAAGAATCGTGGAGTTGATCCAAAGCGTGTAGCAGTTTTTCCTGTCATGACAATCGAAGAGTTTCGCAAGCAGATTGTTACAATCGTTGACAAGTATCTTGAGATGCCAGAGAACAAGAGAAAGAAGATGATGATTGTTCTTGACTCGCTGGGCATGTTGTCAACCTCAAAAGAAATCAACGACACTGCCGAAGGCAAGGAAGTTCGTGACATGACCAGAGCACAAGTTATCAAGTCAACTTTCCGTGTATTGACTGTTAAACTTGGCATTGCCCATATTCCCATGATCATTACCAATCATACTTATGATGTCGTCGGGGCATATGTACCAATGAAAGAGATGGGTGGTGGTAGTGGTCTTAAGTATGCAGCATCTATTGTTGTTTATCTTTCAAAGAAGAAGGACAAGGATGCCTCTGGTGAAGTTGTTGGTAATATTATTCATTGCAAGCAACACAAAGGTCGCCTAACAAAAGAAAACAAGGTCGTTGATGTTCGTCTTAACTATGAAACAGGTTTAGATCCTTATTATGGTTTGGTTGACTTAGCAGTAGATCATGGTATACTCTCAAAGACAAGTGGTAGAATCGAACTACCAGACGGTTCAAAGGTGTTTGAAAAGAACATCTACGAAAATCCTGAGAAGTATTTCACCAAGGAACTAATGGATAAGATCAATGAAGCAGCTGCATCAGAATTCAAGTATGGATCAACTGAAGCAGTAGTAGAGGAAGAAAATGAATAATATTGAGCAAGTAATCCTACATAATATAATTAAAGACGAAAACTTTGCAAGAAAGGTTTCTCCATTCTTACTGAAGGAGTATTTTCATAATTTCTCTGAGAAGTTTGTCTTTGAAACTATTAGGGATTACTTTTTCAAGTACAACAGCCTCCCCACCAAGGAGGCGTTGTTCATCATTCTTGACAAGGAAAAGAATCTAACCGAAGTACAAGTTAAGGACATTTCCGATGTTGTGGAGTCAATCACTTCTGATGCTGACATGGTTGATCTAGACTGGTTGACGAAAGAAACTGAAGAGTTCTGTCGTAAGAAGGCAATCTACAACGCCATAATGGAATCCATTAATATTATTGATGGTAAATCTTCCAGAGGTGATGGTGAGATTCCTGATATTCTAAGCAAGGCACTTGCAGTATCTTTTGACCCCAACATCGGACACGATTATATTGAAGACGCAGACAAACGATATGACTTCTACCACAAGGAAGAGAAGAAGATTCCGTTTGATCTGGAGTTCTTCAACTCCATCACCAGAGATGGTGTAACTGCCAAGACTCTTAATGTCGTCATGGCAGGAACTGGAGTTGGTAAGTCTCTATTCCTTTGTCACCATGCAGCACACTGTCTCAAGAGTAGCATGAATGTTCTCTACATCACTTGTGAGATGGCAGAAGAACGAATCGCAGAAAGAATCGATGCGAACCTTCTTGATACAAACATTGACGATCTTAAATCATTGCCAAAGATCGTTTATGAAAAGAAACTTGAGGCAGTTGCTGCTGGTGTGACTGGTAAACTTATCATCAAGGAATATCCAACTGCTACCGCGAATGCCAATCATTTTAGGTTCCTTCTAGATGAACTAAAATTAAAGAAGAAGTTTGTCCCTGATGTGATCTTTATTGATTAAAAGAACATCTGTGCATCTTCTAGACACAAAGGCTCAAAGAATGTTAACTCTTATGAGTATGTAAAATCTATTGCGGAAGAACTCCGTGGATTGGCAATTGAATACAATGTTCCTCTCTTTACCGCCACACAAACAAATCGTGAAGGTTATGGTAACACAGATGTTGATCTAGAAAACACATCAGAGTCTTTTGGACTTCCTGCAACATCGGATCTAATGTTTGCTCTGATTGCTACTGAAGAACTTGATGAAGTTAACCAGATCATGGTAAAGCAATTGAAGAATCGGTACAATGACAAAGCAAAGAACCGTAAGTTCATTGTTGGTGTCAATCGTGCAAAGATGAAAATGTACGATGTTTCCGCCGAAGATCAGGGATTTATTACTGATGCTGCTAAAAAGCAAAAGGACGAGGAACAAAACTTCTTCAATAAGACAAAACCAAGAAATCTTGTAAAGACCAGCGATTGGAAAGTCTAAATGATCCTCGTTCAAGTATCAAGTAAAGAACAAAAAGAATTGGTAAAGCAGATTATTGAAAAGCACCACTCCTATGTACCAACAAATTCTTCTGTGGGTCGTAGGATAGATTGGTTAATCTATGAAAGTGATGACTTCGGTAGTCAGCCAATTGGTATGATTGGTTTAGGATCTTCTGTATATCCCCCTCCCAAAGACATATTGATTAGGATGGGATTGTCTATGAAAGAATATAGATCAATATTTAATTGTGTCGCAAATAACTGGAGATTTTGTATGTCAAAATCTATCAAGAATGCTGGTACACAAATTTTAAGACAACTTAGAGAACTGGCTCCAATTGCATGGAAAGAAAAGTATGGAAACGATTTGAAGGTGTTAATTACTTTTGTTGCAGGCGGAAATACCGGAGCAGTTTATCGTGCAGATAATTGGGAAGTCATCGGAAAAACTGCCGGACTTCCAAAGCACAAATCATCATCAATGAAATGGGATAACTCCGAACAACTCAAAGAGAAGTTTGTAAAACCAACTGGAGAAAATCAGAAAATTATCTTATACAAAGATATACGAAGAAAAAAGGATAAAAAGAATCCTTTGTGATTAAAGTTTTGGATACATTACATGTCTACTTACATTGACAAAAAGTATATTGGTATGGTTTCTCCACTACTGAAGAGATTTAAGTGGAAGAAAGATAATCTTGCAAATTGTAGGTGTCCTATTTGTGGAGACTCTACTAAAAGAAAAACAGTTGCGAGAGGATTCTTTTACCAGAAGGGTAGTGATTTCTTTTACCGTTGTCACAACTGTGGATTTGGATCCAACCTTTATAACTTTTTAGAAAAGGTGTCTCCTTATCTTTGTAAGCAGTATGCTCTTGAGCGTTTCATTGCAGGGGAAGACGGAAAAGCAAATTACAAGAAACCAACTCAGCAAAAACTTTATCCATATGATTCTACTCCTATATTTGAGAAAAAAGTAGATCATTTTACCCCAGCCAAATCATCAAAAGAATGCATGGAGTTTTTAGAATCTAGAAAGATTCCTGAAGACAGATGGGACGATATGGGGTATACTGATAACTTCTCACTTTTTGCAAAGCAGTTTGATGAAACATATGATGCAAGAGAAGAACCACGCATCATTATACTGATTCGTGATGAGAACGGTGAGGTAGTTGGTGCTCAGGGTAGATGTATAACTTGTAAGAAAAACGCACCAAAGTATTTAACCATCAAGAAAGAAGACACACAGAAATTAATGTTTGGTATTGACAGAATTAAAAAGAATGAAACAATCTACATTGTAGAAGGTCCACTCGACAGCACATTTCTGAAAAATAGTGTTGCTTGTCTTGGGACAGGTTCATTCATTGACATATCAAAGATTTATCCAGAGGCAGTGTTTGTTCTTGACAATGAACCTAGAAATAAGGATACGGTTGAAATTCAAAAGAAGTTGATTGAGTCTGGACATAAAGTTTGTGTGTGGCCAGAATATTGTAAAGAGAAAGATATAAATGATATGGTTCTCAAGAATGGTATTGATTATGTTAACAATATACTTGAGAAAAATGTTTTTGAAGGACTGAAAGCACAATTGGTATTTACATCATGGAAACGAGTATAAAACAAAATAAAAGAATTAATGTATTGGATCATGGATTTGTGCAGTATGTTTCGCACATGGGTGACGATCTTACAGTGGTAAATGCTGCAAGAGTATCATTCAATAAGCATAGTGATTGGGAAATAGACGAAGAAGCAAAGAATCGTCTAGACTCCACTGGATCATTTTATTGGGAAGAAGATCTACTAAAGATTAGTGATAAAGACAAGAAGCTAATTAAGTATCTTGCACAACACAATCACTGGACGCCGTTCGCACATCCACAGATTACATTAAGAATCCGTGCTCCCATTTCAATACGCACACAGTTTTTTAAGCACAAACAAGGATTTGTTGAAAATGAAATATCACGCCGATATGTGGTTGATGAACCACAGATCTATAATCCACAATGGAGATCACGGCCGTCAAACGGCGCAAAACAGGGTTCTGAAGATTTTATAACGCATGAAGACACACTAGTAGTTTGTGATTCGTTTTATAAAACTATTGCAAGTGAGTCTTTGAAGGTATATAATAGACTAATTGAAAATGGAGTTGCACCAGAACAAGCACGATTCGTCCTACCACAAGGTACTTATACTGAGTGGTGGTGGACTGGTTCCTTGGCAGCGTATGCTAGAGTCTGTAAGCAGCGTCTTGATCCTCATGCACAGTGGGAAATTCGTGAATATGCTGCTGCCATAAAGGAAATGATTGCACCGTTGTTTCCAGTTTCATGGGAACAACTTACCTAAATACCTTATCAACCCATAGAGGAATCCAAAAAGGAGAAATATATGAATGAGATTAAGTTACCTACTCCATACCAGGAGTTTATACACCTTTCACGGTATTCGCGCTGGCTAGAACAAGAAAAGAGACGAGAAACATGGGCGGAAACAGTATCCCGTTACTTTGATTTCTTTGCAAACCATCTTAAGGAAAAGCATGGTTACAAACTATCGGCAGATTTGCGAAATGAACTTGAGAGCGCAGTTCTAAATCTTGAGATCATGCCATCTATGCGGGCATTAATGACCGCAGGAGAAGCACTTGCAAGAGACAATACCGCCGGGTACAATTGTTCATATGTTGCAGTCAATAAGGTTCGTGCCTTTGACGAAATCCTATATATTCTGATGTGCGGCACTGGTGTAGGTTTCAGCGTGGAGAGACAATATGTTGAAAAACTTCCTACAATATCTGAACACTTTACTCAAAGCGATACCGTCATTGTTGTCAAAGATTCTAAAGAAGGATGGGCTAAAGCGTACCGAGAATTGGTATCCCTTCTTATTGGTGGACAGATCCCGAAATGGGACTTATCAAAGATTCGTCCTGCTGGTGCGCGACTCAAGACTTTCGGAGGACGCGCTTCAGGCCCAAGACCTTTGGACGAACTGTTCCACTTCACAATCAACACTTTTAAGAAAGCTGCGGGACGAAAACTTACTTCCATCGAATGTCATGATATCATCTGCAAGATTGCTGAAATTGTCGTTGTCGGAGGAGTGCGTAGGTCAGCACTTATCTCTCTATCCAACCTCACGGATGAACGGATGCGTGACGCTAAAACTGGTCAGTGGTGGGTTGACAATCCGCAACGAGCTCTAGCAAATAACTCAGTTGCATATAAGGAGAAGCCCGAGATCGGCACTTTCATGGAAGAGTGGGTTTCTCTCTATAAGAGCAAGAGTGGAGAGCGTGGTATCTTCAATCGTGATGCTGCACAGAAGACTGTTGCCAAACTAGGTGATCGTAGAGATCATACCAAAGAGTTCGGAACAAATCCATGCTCAGAGATAATTCTACGAGACAAGGAGTTCTGCAATCTTTCAGAGGTAGTTGATCGTCCAAGCCCCAATCCAGAAACTCTGAAGCGTAAGGTGCAGCTGGCGACCATTCTAGGAACATGGCAAGCGTCTATGACTTACTTCCCATACCTTTCTAGTGATTGGAAGCACAACTGCGAAGAAGAGGCTCTTCTAGGTGTATCCCTTACTGGTATTCTAGACAATGCAATCATGCGTGGAAAAAATCCAAATCTTGAAGTACTACTAGAATCATTAAAGGCAGATTCTGTTGCTACTAATAAGGAATGGGCAAAGAAACTAGGAATAAATCCTGCCGCCTCTATTACTTGCGTAAAACCTTCAGGTACAGTTTCACAACTCGTTGATGCTGCATCTGGTATTCATGCTCGACACAACGAATACTTCATTCGCACTGTTCGTGCAGACATCAAGGATCCACTTTGTAAGTTTATGATCGATGCAGGATTCCCTGCTGAACCGTGTGTCATGCGTCCAGAGCATACTATGGTATTCTCCTTCCCCATGAAGGCAGAAGGTTCAGTCACTCGTAGCGACATGACTGCAATCGAACACCTAGAGCTCTGGTTGACCTACCAGAAGCACTGGTGCGAACACAAACCATCAATCACTGTTACCGTAAAGGAACATGAATGGATGGAAGTGGGTGCATGGGTTTACAAGCACTTTGATGAGGTGAGTGGTATTTCATTCCTACCACACTCTGATCACACATATCAGCAAGCACCTTATCAGGATTGCACCAAGCAAGAATACGAAGCACTTCTCAGCAAGATGCCAGTAGTTCAGTGGGGTGATCTAGTCAAGTACGAGAAGGAAGACAATACCGCCGGAACACAAACATATGCCTGCTCTGGTGATAAATGTGAACTTGTTGATTTGACTAAATAATTAGTGTAGGTTATCCGAACACACGACCCCCCGCAAGGGGGGTTTTGCGTTTATAAATATCTACATGGGAATAATCGCTGGCATTGACTATAGTTTGAATGGGCCTGCAATATGTGTAGCAAACACCGAGAAGGAGTTTTGCTTCAAGAATTGCACATTTTATTTCTTGACTGATGTTAAGAAGAATGCCACGGTGTTTTTGAATAACATATACGGAGAGAACTTCTCTGAATATGATCAGGACTGCGAAAGATATGACACTATTTCAGAATGGGTTATGCGAATTTGTATGGGTTGCGAGCAGGTTGCACTTGAAGGTTATGCTTATAATGCACAGGGTAGGGTTTTTCACATTGCTGAGAACACTGGCATTCTGAAATATAAGTTATGGCAAAACTCTATTCCATTAGAAATAGTTCAACCCTCACATGTAAAGAAGATGGCAACCGGAAAGGGAAATTCAGACAAAGAAGGAATGTATGAATCCTTTGTCAAGGAGACATTCATCTCATTGAAGGATATAATGACTCCAAATAGAACTGGAGTGGTTAATCCAGTATCTGATATAGTTGATGCTTTTTATATTTGTAAGATTCTGTACTACTCTATGAAAGAATCAAATTAAGGTCTTACCCCGGCTCCACCAGCTGCACCCCTGGCCCCTTGTTTAACCATATCTCTTGCCTGCTGTTGTGCTTTGGCTCCATGTGCTCCGCTAAGAGCATTTGAATCATCGATAGTTATTGATCCGGTTGTTGTCTTATTTCCTTGTTGTTTATGAAATGTTTTTGTTTTTACATTAGTTGATTTTGGAGTAGTTGTCATTCCCCCAGGACCTTCATCATCTAAATCTCCCCCGCCCTGAACTACTTTAGTTCCAGTTGGAACGCCACTAGATTGTGACGATTTTCCACATCCACCGATTCCACACGATGCCAAGGCAAGAGCAGCAACTGCTCCTACTTTACCGGCTTTTCTAAAAAAAGATTCATCAATATTTTGCTCGTACAGATATTGTTTGAAAGTTTTCATTGTGGCTTATTATCTTCAGTAAGTAGTTTTTTCTTATCTTCATCTTCGTCACAGTCATCTGGTTCTTTCTTGAGGAAGAACTCTTTGATGCCCCAGGCGACAACGAGGAAGAGAACCGGCGCATACCACCATAACCATGAGTTATCTTTGCGTACTTCTTTTCCTTGTTCAATCTTGGATTTGATATCCATCATGATAACCGAGTCAGCAGTATTATCTGGGACAATTTCTGGTGCAACGGATTGACAACTAGCAAAGGCTATCAAAACAGAAATAGAAAGAATAGCAATGAACATTTTCCATATTTTCTTCATGACTTCCTCCCTGCGGCGGCAGTGCCGAAGTAGAATCCAACAATAGACACAAGAATTTGTCTATTCTCCGATGTATAGAGGAATCCATTCACCTCTACGAAGAATTTCTTGGTTGTCTCTGGAACTAGTCCAAACATAGCTTCTGGTGATACCGTATCAACTTCAACCAAGGTAGGTACACCAAAGAATGGTAGAATGAACGGAGCAGCAATTGTTCCAAAGAGGACAGTTAGAACGATCAACTGACGAACACTAGCACCAATGTCGAGTGGTACTCTCAGTGCTGCCTTGTCTTGATTTTCGGTTGTTTGTTTGTTTGCGGTGATTAACCGTTCAAACATTTCTTTTTGGTCTTGGCTCTTTTGGGCCATGTACTTGAACACGAATCCAGTTAAGCTTCCACCCACTAATGAAATTAATTCTGTAGGAATCATAAAAACCTCCAAATATATTTAGGAATTAGTAACTTTCTAATCCTAGTATTTTTCTTCCTATTTTAAAATGCCGTTTTTTCTTCTTCCTTGTTAGTTTGTTTTTAGCAGGGACTGCGATATCACCATTAAAATTACCCTCAGAATCATACCCCAATCCTTGAACCCCCCCCGAACCAACCGAATTTGCAACCATACCATATTCAAACAGAAGATGACCGTATTTTTCTATAAATTCGTTTACCTTCTTTTTCTTGAACTTATCCTTTTGTGCCACATTTGCGGCAGTAAATGTAGTAGGGACAAATTTTATCGGAAGTAATCCAGGAAGTTCTGAAACAAACCCTTCATGACCGTGACCTCTTGCTGGTTGCATAGGCAATTGCCCGGTCCTGGTCAGGTGTCCGAATATAACATCTCTTGCTGAATCAACTGCATTGTGAGCGTCGAATAGGTGCTGTAGGGTTTTTTCTCTACCCCTGAACGCTTCAAGGTGTCCCTGAAGTCGTCTTGCTTGTTTTCCTAACTTACCTTCTAATGCTTTTTGTATTCTTGCCGTTGTAAAATCTCTATAACCTTGGACTGTTCTAGCATGTTCGCCTCTTTGAACGGCATTTGAGAACATTGTCATATGTCCGGCACGAGTTGCGGCTTTATCTTTTGTAGTAGGATCCGTATGCGCTGCAATTTCATCGGATAACGCCTGCACATTCTCTCTCTTTTTTTTTTTATTCGCTTTGGAGATATGACCTCTTAGTAGTCTTCTTTCCCTGAGGCCTAGTTTTGGTACGTTATTAAGAGAAAGAGATGGAAAGTGTCGCTCTGCTGTGTTTAAAAAGGAGACATCAGGAACTGCTTCTAGTCTTTTACCTGTCTGTGAGTCGAATCTACCGTGGACTGCTCGTATAGTTTTGGTGGTCTTCTTTGGACGTTTATAGTGAATCAGATTTCCTTTGAGTGTTCCTTCCCCCGAATCATGTATGAAATCTGCTTGATATGCAGTATCTGAATCTATTTTATCGTGGCCTGCTACCTCAAGTGCAGTAATGAAAGGTGTAACAATGTGAGGTTTATCTTCTCTTGCTGCATTTTCTTTTACTTCTTCTGGTGAATAGAATCTCGTTGCGCCCCGTCCTTTGTAACTAACAAAAGGTCTACCACCAGACTTTCCAAATACAAGTGATATACTTCCATCTGCTTTGTACGAGAGGTTGTGTCCCTTTCTTCCTTTGCCAGTTAATGCTTCGTAAGTTGCTTTTAGGTGCTCAACCGTATGATGACCCCCTCCGTGATAAATGAATTCACCTACATGGGGAAGATGTCCAATTGACTCAAACTCTGCTGTTTCTTTTAAATACTTCTTTATTTGTTCTGAAAGCATTTCTTTGTTTCCTCCGTACATATTTACAGACTCTTCTTTTAATAGATCTATTGCAGTAACTAAATTATTCATATATGCTTTTATTTTTGGACTACATGATGTGTTTATCAAAAATTTAAGTCTTATGATTAGTTTATCGTATGGTGAAATGTATTTATCAGGATCTTTTAAAAAATTACCCTTTTCGTCTATTACTCCACTTCTATACGCTGCCATATCTTTAAATGGAGTTGTTATTGATTTTATAAATTTATATAATGAAAATGCATTTACTATTTGACCTAAACTTGAAGAATTTGTTTTTCTTTGATAATTCATTTTAGATCTTTTAATATTTTATCTATTCTATGATCTGTTCTTAGACTTTGAACGTCTACTTCTGGTATAGAATATGGTATGTAATTTAAGTAGAGTAAAAAAGATTTTAATAATGAGTGCAACTCTATATTTATTTTATAAAAGAGTATTCTACAACATGCCTCTGCACCAAATATGTTTTGCAAAGTTATTATTTTATTTAATATCAATCTTTCTTTGAGTTCTCCACCTTTTTTAAATCTTAATAGTAATCTTTTGATATATTTTATTTTATCTAAGTCTTCATAAAATTCATCTATGCCCAAGCAAGATGGATTATTGTACATCTTGCTGGCATATAATAAAAAAGTATCAGGACTTATTTTTTGTTTCATTACTTAGCAATTGGTTGTCTATCGTTCTTTGATCCCTTTTTCTTCATTTTGTGAGATTTAGCAAATCTACTAAAGTTTCTTACCAAATCGTTGACAACTCTATCTTTTTCCGTTTTGGTTAGAGTTGTTTTTGCTTTTCTCATTGCAGAATTCACAACATAATAAAGTTCTCTTTGGATTTGATCTAGCTTTAGTTGACCTTTATTTTTCTTTTGCAAGAGATGATTAAAAATTGGCATTAAAACTCTATCTCTAATTTCACCTTTTCTGTTTATCAAATGCATTATTGATCTTGCTCTATCTTTATTTCCTTTTGATTGTTTTTTTGCAGTATGTTTATCTAATTTACCTTCAAATATTGGTAATTGTTTAAATCTCATAGGATCACCAACCACAGTTTCACTTGATGGCATGGAAGCAGACATTGGTCCGGCCGAAGAAGCTCCTCCGTCACTACAACCATATTCACACATTTTCTTCACTTTTTTCTTCTTTGAATATGCTTCTCTAAGTTTCTTTGCTAAACTGTGAAGTTTTGAAGATCCAGATCGGTTGGTTTCAGTAGAGTGTGCTTCACCTTTATGTGCTTTTGCTTTTCTATGAATGTTTTCTGAATCCTTTTTTTTATTTACTAAAGATTCTATTAGAAGTTTTTCTTCCGCTAATTGTTGATTTCTTATCTGTGCCGCGGATTGAGTGACTGGTTCTTTTTCAGAAACTTTGGTGAGAATATCACCAGTTGTTTTCTTTAATCCTTCAATTTCTTTTGGTAGATTGAATTTTTCTTTGTCTTTTTTACCTTCAGTTTTTCCTTTTGCAATTGCATCTGCTGCTTTATCTCCTGCTTGAACAGTTGCACTGCCCCCGCCTTCTCCTGCTTTTTCTGTAGCACTTCCAGATCCAGGCATCGGCGGCATCATTCCTTTAATTTGATCTGTCGCGGCGCTCACTTCTCCTGCTACTTTTGCACCTTGTTTTGCAACATCCACGATTTTGCCAAGCATACCTTCGGATAATTTTTCTTTTTCTTTTCTTCTTGCTTCAACTCTTCTTCCTATATTTTCATTGACTGGACTAGATGGATTGCCTAATTTAATTTTACCCTTTAGCATCCACATACAAGAGTCTTCATCATATGAGCAAAGAATTTCTAACACACCCTTTGCAAGATCTTCTCCTCTATCAAATCCTTTTGATAAATCTGTGGTGGGAGTCTGACCAAATACATCACCGTAATGTTTAATTGGGAATGCATTGATGCCTGGGTTTAGTTTTACTCTATTTCCATCAAATTGGAAATCAATTCCAACATGATTGAGTCTGCTTCTTAGTTCCTTGATTGCGGCATTTGGATCTACATAAGAACCACCAAGAAATCTATGAATGAAGGCGTTGATTCTGGCCATAGAATCGCCTTGATCTATTCTAAATACACCGAAATCGTTTTCCGCACTTCTGGCTGGATTTCCCATGAATCCATTAAATACGGATCCGCCTTCGGTATAATCTTCTAACAGTTCTTTATAGAGTTGCTTAAATTTCTTCATTTTTATCTCCTAGTCTTATTTATAACGCTTATTTCTTTGCTTTTTTATTCTTCTTTACACCGCCGCGAGCTCTTAGGGTAATATATGTGGCAATACGGTGTCTCGACTCGTCGTCGGTGTCGCCTTTGATTGGTTGTGGTTTGATGCCTTTTGCTTTCTCGTCTCTTGTTCTAATCTCTGCTCTAGTCATTGATCCCTTGTTTTTCTTATTGACTACTTCTTCTTGAACAAGGAATTGTTTCTCGTAGTCGCAGACATCACATGTTGGATTGTATGACTCACAACGGCATCCCCAGACTCTGAGTGCAGCATTGATCTTGCTCTTTGGATCTCTTGCAGTCTTTGCACTGGTTCTTCTTCTCTTCATTCCACACATACGAGAGCAGAACGACTTTCTTCTCTTCTGAGTCTTTCCCTTGAGTTTGCCGAATCCACCCTTCTTTTGTGCTTCTCGTTTAGTTTCAATACCGGCATGAATACCTTGTCTTCTTGCCTCGGAACGAGAGAGTCCGCCTTCAGGGTGATTCTTTCCCTTCACGAATCCTTTGTATGGTTTCTTTGCTTCTTCTAGTCTTCGTTTGTCCTTTTCAGTATCACTTTCTTTATTTACTTGGAGATCTTCTCCTAATCCAACTGCTAGTTTTATTTTTCGAATTAATCCCCCTAAACCAGTTGGTGGATGAGCAATATCTTGTAGAGCTTGTAATACACTTACACCTTTGGGCAAAGGAAACATTTTCTCGTCTCGGTTGTCTCTTATAATAGGAGGATCTGTTTCTGGATTGTGGCGTCTATATCCTCCTTTGCCTACATTAATTGCATAATCATAAATAAAATTCTCATTCAAATCTTCTTCTGCATCGCTAGACATATAATCAGCAACAGTGTCAATACCATCAGTTGCCTTTGTTATCTTCGATTGAACCCATGCAGGAAGTTGTTGATTCTTTCCTTTTATTTTGTTTCTTAGTCTCTTTATTGCGTGTTGGATTGTGTCAAGTTGATTTGCTGCCATTTCACCTTCGTCGTCAATTTCATTTCCTTTTTGTATTGCTATATGATTCTCTGGCAGAAGTTTTTTCATTTGATTTGCATAAAAGTAATTTACAGATTCACTTATAGGAGATGCTTCATCCTTTGGATCATATACTTTAATTAAAGAGGTGCCGTCTCTACTTTTTGATAATCGCTTTAAGTCGTTTGGTGATTTAGCAAAAATTGGAAGAGGTTGTCCGGTTGCTGGATCTGTTTCTTGTCCTTTAATATATTTCTTAATCTTTGGATCAAATATTGCAAACTCTTCATGTACTTTCTTTTTATGCTTCTTTTTAGTTTTCCAACCACCGCCCCTCTTCTTATACCATTTAGCGGCCCAACCATTGGCGTAGGCTGATGGATATACATCAAACTTCGATCTTGCAAGTGCTTTTGCCTTTGACCATAATTCTGGATTTGTTGGTACATTCTTTTCTGTTAAGTATTCCATCGCCTCTGATATCCTTCCCTTTCCAAAGTTAGAAACATTTACTGGTTTGCCACCTTTACCCGCACGATCCGCCACGGGATCATGTTTTCTTTTTGCCTTTACAGCCGCAGCCCTTCGTTTTTTGCTGAGTTGCTTTCTTTTCTTGTTCGACATGCATTTTGGTTTGGGTTCTGAACTTGATCCTCTCGCGCATGGTCCTATTGCCTCCCCTTTTGAATTAATTCTTTTCCATCCACCATCCGGGTGTTTTGGATTGAACCAATTTCTTAAATCTTCGTTCATTAATTTATTTAAATCCTTCATTGTTTCACCCTTGTTTCTTCTTCAAGGAGTACTTGTATTCTGTCTCTTGTATCTGTCATAAGTTTAGATGTTTGAATAATATTATTTAGTGCCTTCTTTGTCTTGCTTGGGCTACACCATTGAAGCATTAAATAACCAGAAATGTTATTCTTGTATTTTACTGGAAGCACCATGAATGAGTTTACATTTGATATTTCCATAAAGGACTTATGAAATCCTTCTCTTTCAGATGATACAAAATGCATATCTGCTGAGTTGTTAATTATTTTTTCAATAAGTGTTGCGAAGAGAGAAATTAAAAGACCTGTTTTCTTGTCACCTTCGGCTGCCACGCCACGAGAAACAGACTCGTGTGTGAGTGAGAGTTTTCTCATCGACACACCATCCATGAAGTACTCACCGTTGTGAAACCGAATTAATTGTGCTCTTGCTGCATCTGAAAGAACTCTTATTTCTGTTAGTTGTTCGTGAATGTCACTATGAACTCTCCAGTCCATGTCATCTTCTTTTTTGATTTTCTTTGGCCACAATTTCCATATGCTTGCACTAATTGCAACTGCGACAGCAATGCCAAGTTCGATCCAATAATTAAAACTAAACTCCTTGATTAGATCTACTTCCTGCATAGTTACCTCTTGGATCTATTGTGAGACTTGCTGGTAACTCTTAGATTTTTAACACTATTATCTTTTGGGTTGCCATTCTTGTGATCCACATCTTTACCGTCCCCGTAGCTTACTCTTCCCATCTTCTTGAGAAGTCTTCTTGCTTTATTTCGACTGGATCGTTTTTCAATCTGATCTGATCGTCCTTGGTAATTGTCATATTCTTTTCTGTAGTTTCTTTTTTCTAATAAGAATCTTTTAGCAAGGGAAATATATCTTTGTTCTATTATATTTTTTTCAACTGGTATCTCGTATTGTTTGTCACCTATTACAATTGTGTTATAGAATCCAGATTCCAATTTACCAAAAGTAGTAAAATCAATGTCGCCAGTTGCAAATTCATCTGGTTCAATTTCTAGAAATTGCATCAAGGAGTAAATGTCTCCTCCAATTTGATTTTCTAGTTGATCTAATGTTTCAGATACTTCTCTATTTGTAGATTGATCTTCTTTTATTAGAGTATTCAAAAATGCATTGTGTGTGAATATTTCTTTAATCAATTTCTTTGGATTTAATACCATTGATATTACACTCCAATATGAATATAATTTTCTACCAGTTTTCTTCTCGAAAGCAATCCCTTCTGTTGATTTAACAGAACTGCTCTTGAAGCGAATTACAAAGTTCAAAGCATCTGCAACTTTATCTGCATATTCCGGTGTTATTTGTGTTAGAGATGTTTCAGTTCCATCTCTGTTCATTGAAAGTATATATTGTGCAACCGCCGGACTTATTTTCTTTGGATTTCCTGTATCGAATTTTGCAGCTCCGGTGAGTGCTTCAAATACAAATCCTTTTCTAAATTCTTTACTCTCCGATAATAGATCCTCCAGATCCTTCTTTGCTTCTTTATGCAGTTTATCAAACATCAATATATCTTTATCTTTACCTTTAAGTTCTCCTTTTAGATAATCAGATATATCACCGCCCTTAGTTCTTCTTGGATCATTTACTAAGTTTTTTAATGCTTTGATTAGTTTTTGAACTTTCTTTTGAACTTTAGGTTCTAGATCTCTTTTATCCATTCCTTCAAGAGCAGTATATACAGTAGCAGTTGCTTCGCCTCCTGCCTTACCTGACATTAACTGAGAAGGTCCACACTTGACAGAAACACCAACGATTTGTCCAGTATTAGTGTCTCGGAAAAGTATATCAGATTTTGGAGTATTATCCACTCCACCATAACCAGTCCAAAATTTACTTAATTTTTCTGTTTTTGTTGCACCATAATGAATTGCAACAAAATTTGAACCAGGATGCTTTACTGAAAGTTGTTCGGATATTGCTTGTAGTGTTCTATTTGCAGAGTCACCAAGTGTCGTACTTGTTTCTATAAACTTTGCTGCCTCTGGGGTTATGAGTTTATCTTTTACTTGTTTTTGTAAAGGTATGCCCATCGCAGCATTAAACGCAGCAACAATACCAGATTCCATATCACCCGCAGCATGATCGTCGTCTGGAAATCTAGATTTAGATCCAGTTACTCTTGGAACTTTTGTAGGAGGTGCCTGCGGCACATCCTTTTTTGTTTTTTTCTTACTAGATTTTGTTTTACTTTTGGTTTTTTCTTTTCCTGATTCTTTTTTAGTTCCACCAGTTTTTTCGTTTGCTGTTGGTTTTCCCTGTATTTTTCCAAAAAGAGTAATAGATGATTTAGTTTGAACAAATTTCTTTTCTTTTGTTGCTGCTTGTGCAGCACCCATAGTCATTTTATCACTACTAACTTTAAGAATGTGGGAGGCATCATCGAAGTTTGATTTTCGTATAATCATTACTTCATCGTTTTTACTTTTAACTATACAGTATTGACGCATATCGCCGCCCTGTGCTTTTGCATCATCTCGGGCTCTTTGATTTCTTTTTCTTGTGTTATTTCCTGTTTTTGTTTCTACTCTTGTTTTTCTTTCTGCTTCTGTGATCAGAGAATTAATAACAAACGACAAAGGACCAAAGTATAAACTCTCTTTGAGTTTCTTCTTCGCTTTCTTTGCGACTTTCTTCTTTGGTGTCTCTTTCATACCAGAGGCAACATCACTAAAAAGTTCTCTGGCGTGTTCTTCCGAAACATGTGCAGGAAGACCTCTTCTGAATCCGGCAAAGTCTCCAGCAGAAACAAATGCTCTTTGCTTTGTACCAGAAACACCAGCTAGACCTTTGGCATCGTCACTTCTTGCTTCACCGGCAGTTGAACCTGTAAGTTTCTTTATTCCGAGTTTACCAACACCTGGCAATTCACCAGCTGCAACATACTCTTGCATCTTTTTAAATATGCCTTCATCTGATCTGTCTGAACCAAGAACCATGTGAACTCTATCGTAACCTTGTTGACTTAGATGATGAAGCATCTCAAATGGATTTTTAGCACCCTCACCAACATGAACTCTAGGGGTTCCTAGAACTCTTCCCATGTGCTTCGCTTTTTGTTCTGGAGTAAGCGGATTCTTTTTAGGATCGGCACTCATGCTGCCAAAGATCATATGATCTGCTCCCATTTCCCCTGCTTGCCGCATTACTTCTTGTGCCAATAGATGATGTCCCGCAGTGGGTGGGTTAAATCTACCAAAAGTTACAACTATGCTTTTTGCCATAAATTAGTTCCTGTACTGTATTTATACGGATTTTACGGATAAAAAAACCAGAGGGCGACCCTCTGGTTGGCACAAATGTGACTATAATTAGACTTCTTGTATAGGTTCGTCTTTTATATCGGAATCTAAACGAATTATTTTGATTCCGTATAGTTCTTCTGCCACAAATGTGTACCCTTTGTATTGTTTTCTTTTCCCACTTATAACTTCGTACATAGCAGATCTATTTAAATCGTTTTCCTTACAGTATTCAGTAAAGTGAGATATTTTGATCTCTTTGTTGTCTTTGGAAAAGACCCAAGACTTTCTTGGTATTTCTTGTTTTTTGTTTTCTTCCCACTTCCAATACCTACCCTCTTTCACGAACTTACCACCGTGGGAATCTATGAATAGTTTTCTCCAAATGTTTGATCTAGAATCATCATTACATGCAGTCCATGTAAGAGAATTTCTTCTATTCACTTCCTCAAGTCGTAGTCGCTTCATTTTTATTCCTCATATTTCTAATATAATCAAAGTATGTGTCTATGGCTTCTTTTAATCTTCCAACATTATTTATAACTTTGTCTTCAAAAACTTGACAGATTCCTTCTTCAGATGCCAATAATATCTTGATGTCGGGTACTTTTATTCCTGTCATTTCTTGAAACATCATGGAGTATGCACTAGCCTGTAAGAAATAATTCTCGATCTCATTTCTTTTCTTGTTTCTGGTACTACCTTTAAAGTCTATTACTGCTAGTTTTCCTTCATGTATAGCAATACAATCTACTCTACCAGCAAGTTGAAGTGTTTTGCTGTAAAGAGGAGATTCAAGGCAATAAATGTTAGTTATTTTATCCACTTCTGGTTTTATAGTATGAAATAGATCTCGTTCTATATCTCTTAATTCAGACAGATCTACTCTCTCGTTAAGAAGATATTTCTCCACAACAGAGTGAAGACTAGTTCCGCGTGAGCATACTCTTTTTGATTCTGTTGGATTGTTTCTTCGCCACTCGGCAAAGAATGATCGCTTTTCAAACCCAGTAACCGTGGTAACAGAAGGATATACTCTACCATCTGGTGTTTGGTAGAATCTTTCCCCCGCAACTTCAAGTCTTTCTAAATTTGGAAGTTCAAGATCGGTTTTTACATGATGAAAATTACCAACTACGATCATTACTGTTTTCTTGATATATTATAGAACTCTTTCATCAGTCTGTCAATTACTGTTTCTTTTTTTGGTTCTGGTTTTGGTTCATTTGATAAAATAACATTTAATTTATTTGAAAGATCTTCGTTTTCTGCAATTTGTTTGTGTGGTTCTCTAACTGATATCGTTTTAGTTGGTCCTGTTCTAATTGAACCAAGTGCATTTTGTCCTAACCAAGTCATTTGTTCAAGACCAGATGATTGGCCAGATGATGAAGTCGAATCAGTCTGTGGTCTATTTTCCGTAGACAACCTAGTTT
>Ga0194124_10002586_pt1 | contig 20227 bp, 14 predicted proteins | sample TA2KigCas0mmetaG_FD_148605 | JGI IMG/M metagenome (GOLD analysis project Ga0194124, IMG submission 148605) | Freshwater microbial communities from Lake Tanganyika, Tanzania - TA2015031 Kigoma Deep Cast 0m | ecosystem: Environmental > Aquatic > Freshwater > Lake | place: Tanzania: Lake...
GTGATAACTTGGATACTCATTGCTTGGCCCACAAGGCACAGAACCCTCATAAGCGATCTGCCGAAGCGCTTCAAGGACTGTGATACCTGCTGTATCCCGTGCTTGTTGGGCATGTTTAAGCGAAAAAGCACCTGCCCAAACGCCAGAGCCCATCATGACAGGTGTAAAGCGAGAACCTTCTTCGTTGGTCCAAATGCAGACCTCGATGGGCCGTTTCGTGACCAAGCCGGCATCATTAAGGCAACGAACGACTTCTAAACCTGCAAGTACGCCGTAGTTGCCATCAAACTTGCCACCGCTTGGCTGGGTGTCGATATGACTACCTGTTGCCACGGCAGCTAGCTTAGGATTCGAACCTTCGCGCCTGGCAAACACATTGCCAATCTGGTCCACACGCAGCTTAAGCCCGGCGTCACGGAACCAGCCACACACAAGATCTCGGGCCTGCCGGTCAAGCTCGGTGAGCGCCAAACGCCGAACACCACCCTTGTCGGTAGCACCTATTTGCGCCAATGCCATAAGGCTGTCCCATAAACGGGCCGAATGAACTTGCAAAGCGGGCGTGCTTGCCATGAAATCACCTTATTGATGCGATGAACGTGAAAGCTGAGCTAAGAGCTTGAGTCATTGCTCAACACCATGCTGGATCTTAAGTCATCGCTAAGGGAGAAACATCAATGAGCACAGGCCGCTATCAACAACGCCCCCAGGGATCGACATGGGGCGATTTTGGTGATGATGATCAACTGGGGCGGGTCAATCTCATCACCCCCCAAAAAGTCTTACAAGGTGTGGCCGAGGTTAAAACTGGACAAAGTTTTTGCCTATCGCTACCTTTAAATTTGCCAGGTGGTAATGTTCTTAATCCAAGAAGGTTTCCTCCGCAGCTATCGCCAACCATTCGACAAGGCGCACCCAACTGGATTTACGAAGTGCGCCGCGACGTTGACGATGCAACCGATGTGGTCAACGATGACAAGGTGCTTTTATGGCTTCAATACTCAACTCAATGGGACAGTTTTGCCCATGTCGGTAGTCTATTTGATGCCAATGGCGATGGCATTGCAGAGCCAGTTTTTTATAACGGATACCGGCCCGATAAGTCATTTACACTGACAGCCGCTGAAAATCCCGATCGCTCGCAAGCCGCAGCCTGGCAGTCGGCTGCGCATGCCTTAAGTGTGGAGCACTTGGCCAAGCATGGCATGCAAGGACGAGGCGTGCTGATTAATTTGCGCGATAAGCTGGGCGACGGCCGAACCGTGGTTGGTTATGATTTATTGATGAAACTGATCGAAGAACAAGGCGTCATCGTCGAAGCTGGCGATATGCTTTGCATCTACACCGGATTTACCGATCGAATCGTCGAGTGGGCCGGTAAGCCGGATGCTGAACTTGCTCACGATTTGTGCGCTGCACTTGATGGACGCGACGAGCGCTTATTGCAGTGGATCAGCGATCGTCAGATTAGCGCGCTGATTGCTGATAACTATGCGGTTGAACACTACGATGGCAGCAAGCCCCCCGGTCCTTGTGCGACCTTACCCCTGCATCAGCACTGCTTATTTAAGCTGGGCGTACCGCTTGGTGAAATTTGGTACCTCCACGAACTAGCCCAGGCTTTAAAGGCCCAGAAGCGCTCCAGGTTTTTACTCACAGCACCGCCGCTTCGCCTGCCAGGCGCCGTCGGATCGCCCGCAACACCTATTGCAACCCTTTGAGCTCAATGCAAGGCTTGATGATAAGAGCTCGCAAAAGGACCCTCACGATACATAGCGCATCATGATGAAAACCATACCACCTATGCTCTGGCAGGCAAGTGCTGAACGCCTTGCCGCTTCGCCCATAACAAGTTATATATCGTTTCTAAAACAAACACGAGACTTGACATTCAACGATTATCAAAGTCTCTGGCAGTGGTCAGTGGATGATATTGAAGGCTTTTGGGCGAGTATTTGGGAGCACTTTCAGGTCCAAAGCGCAACGCCAGCGCCCGGTTATCACAAGGTACTTGCCAGTGCCACCATGCCAGGGTCCACGTGGTTTACAGGGGCAGCGATTAACTATGCAAAGCAGTGTTTGAGATGGTCTGAGCATGAGGACTTTGCACAAAAAGCCGCTGTGATCGCGCAAAGCGAAACACAAGCCGAGAGGCAGTGGACTTGGCAGGAGCTAGCCTCTGATGTTGCACATTTGCAAGCCTTATTGCGCAATCAGGGCATTAAGCAAGGTGATCGTGTCGCAGCTTTTATGCCCAATGTTCCCGAAAGTTTAATGGCCTTGATGGCAAGCGCATCTTTGGGTGCGATTTGGTCCTCAGCTTCACCTGATATGGGCGCAACAAGCGTGCTTGATCGATTTCGCCAAATTGAACCAAGCGTACTTGTTGCTGTTGATGGCTATCACTATGCAGGAAAGGCTTACGATCGAAGTGAGGTACTGATCGATATTTTGAAACAATTGCCAAGTCTTCGCTTGGTTATTTTATTACCTACGATACACAAAACAGATCATATCAAAGCATATTGCAGCGACCGTGGCATGGCTTATGTTGATATGCAAGATTTTCTGAGGCAATCAAGCACCCACTTCGCTAAGCCCAGCTTTGTTGATTTGCCCTTTGATGCACCTTTATGGATTGTTTACTCCTCTGGAACCACCGGCATGCCAAAGCCGATTGTTCACGGTCATGGAGGCACGATTGTCGAAGGCTTAAAGAGTTTGGCCTTGGGCCTCGATATCAATCCTGGTGAGCGCTTCTTCTGGCAGACCTCAACCGGTTGGATTATGTGGAACTCCTTGGTCAGCGCTTTAATGGGCGGGGCAACGATCTTGCAACTTGACGGTCATCCGAGTTATCCCAACTTTGATACTTTGTGGTCCTTCGTGAGCCAACATCGAGCAAACTTGGTCGGCATCAGCCCAGCTTACATCGGGATGTGTATCAAGGAGCAGTACCGACCAAGCGAGCGTGTTGATCTAAGTGCGCTTAAAACACTTGGGTCAACAGGCTCGCCGCTTACTGCTGCGGGCTATCGCTGGGTCTATGAGTCGGTGAGCAAGGATGTGATGTTGGCAAGCATCTCAGGGGGTACCGATCCAGGTGCAGCCTTTATTGGTGCTTCGGTCATGCTTCCGATTTATGAAGGTGAGATGCAATGTCGATGTTTGGGTTCGGCAACCGAAGCCTTTGACGACGAGGGGCATGCCCTGATCAATCAAGTGGGCGAATTGGTTTGTACCAAGCCATTGCCCTCAATGCCACTTTATTTTTGGAACGATCCAGAAAACAAACGTTACTTTGACAGCTACTTCACACAGTTTCCCGGCGTGTGGCGGCATGGCGATTGGCTAGAGATTACCGACCGAGGAAGTGCCATTATTTATGGCCGATCAGATTCGACCATAAACCGCCATGGCATCCGGATGGGAACCAGTGAGCTCTACCGAGTGGTCGAGGCCTTTGAGGCGATTGCCGATTCACTCGTCATCGATTTAGAGTACTTAGGTCGCCCGAGCATGATGCTCTTGTTTGTGGTCTTGCGCGGTGCGCACGCACTCGATGAAGCGCTGAGCAAGCGATTGCTCAGTGCCATCCGTGAACAATTATCAGCCCGGCATGTGCCAAATGCCGTGCATGCCATCGCCGAGGTTCCTCGCACCTTATCAGGTAAGAAGCTCGAAGTGCCGGTGAAAAAGATACTGCTTGGTCAAGACCCAGCGGCAGCACTCAATAAAGACTCGATGGCAAACCCACAAAGCATCCAGTGGTTTATCGAATTTGGCAAGGCCATGAATTCATAGGCGTCGGTATCGCGCACGTCTGCGATGTGCTTGAGGCCATTGTACTAAAAAGTCGAGCAATGATTTGGCTGATCGTGGAAGGCTCGACGCCTCTTTCGCTACAATTTTTAATTCGCGGATCGCCCAACTATCGTAGAGGTCGACCACCGCAAATAAGCCTCTGCGACCATAGCGAGCAGCCGCTGAGCGCGGTACAACACCCACGCCAACACCAGCTTCGATCATGCGCAAAATGGAGTCAAAACTTGCCATTTGTAATCGAAATTGTAAATCTGCACCAAGCTGTTGAGCTTGTGCTGATATAAATCCTGCAAGTGCACTGCTTTGGCTCAAGGTGACGTGGTACTCCTCGAGGGTATCGGCAAAGTGGACTTGGTTGCGCAGGGTTAGGCGATGGGTTTTAGGGACGGCTAGCACGAGATCGTCATGGCCAAATTCGTGGACCGCCAAACCTTCGGTATCGATTTCACCGGCGACAATGCCCAAATCGGCACGGGCCTGTTTTAAGGCGAGTACGACATCAGCGCTGAGGTGTTCTTTGAGGTCAATGGTAACTGTTGGGTTTTGTGTAAGAAATAGGCCGAGCGCCTCGGGCAGATCGCCAGAGATTGACGTGGTGTTGGCAAAGAGGCGAACATGACCGCGCAAGCCCACGGCGAAATCGCGCAAATCCATGTGCAAATGGTCAAGCTGTCTTAAGACGCGACGCGCATGAAGCAAAAGTGCCTCGCCTGCTGCGGTTAAGGCGACACCGTGGGTGCGCCGATAGAGCAACTTGGTGCCAAGTTGGTCCTCAAGCTGGCGAACGCGGTTACTTGCCGATGCAAGCGACATGTGGCTTTGCTCAGCAGCTCTTGTGAGGCTCAGCGCCTCGGCAATATGCACAAAGAGTTGGAGATCAGAGAGATCGAGGCGGCTTCGCATCGTTTGATTATGCGGCGCAATGACTTAGTTCGATCGTCGTGCCTGGACTTCTTCGAGCAATTGCTGAAGCTTCTGGTCGCTGATACCGTGGTGCTGCAAGGCATGCACGGTGTTTGCGAGATAGTCTTGATTCGATCCTCGGTCGCCCCGGCACTGCGCTAAGCGCTTAAGCAGTTCGTCCTCTTTCAGTTGCAAGAAGTTTGGGTGTTCGCGGCGCGCTACAAAGCCAAGAGCGTTTAAGTACTCGCCGCTGGGAAGTCTTACTTTTAGAAGTTTTGCGCGATAAGCACCGTTGCGCATCTCGCGCGCCCACAGGGTTTTTAGAGCAAGGTCTTCCTGGCCGGCTACGAGCTCCCAAGCCATGCCATGACAGCTCCCACCTCGATCTAAACCGAGTACCACGCCTGGCTGCTCGGGCGTGCCACGGTATCGGGTCGAACTGATGCAAAATCGCCGGTGATAGCCGTCGACTCGAGCAAGTAGGCCACGCACAACAGGGATTTCTGGGTTCCAAATCAGAGATCCGTAACCGAAAACCCAGCGAACTTTGTCGAGCCAGACGGTCCAATCGGGTTCAGAAGGCCGCCAGGTTTGTTGCGGCGTCGGATGGGCGATCGTCTTGAGTGCTTGCTTTTTGGCTGAAGGGGACCAGGCTAATGGCTGATTCAACATCAAGGACGAATGCGCGTTACTCGTGGTTGCGAGCAAATTCGCTTGGTCGCCTTGATTGAGAAATTCCATCGCCATACGCGATGATTGTGCAATGCGGGGAAGAATTCAAGTAAAAATGATGAAATAAACCACAAGCATATGATTTCTTTACAACAACTTGAATTCGCTATCAATAGCGCTCGGCAGTCGAACCCCTCGCAAGGTACCGATGCCCAACTTAGCCCCGATGTTGCTTTACTCGCTGGGCTCTACGGGCGAATGATCTTTTATCGGCTTAAGACTTTGCCTTTGTCGTCGCTTTCGCAGCACGAGTTCGAGGCTTGGTCTCGGTGGACTTCGCCGCACGCGGCGCAAACTCAAAACTCACCTTACCCTGCGGATCAAGCGTCAGATAAGCCTTGAACTTGCGCCTTGTTTTGCTCGATACGAAGTCCTGCAGCAAATCGGTCTTACCTTCATGGAGCAGTTTTTGCATTTGCTCGGTACTTACCATTTGTTGAAGAATCACCTTGCCTGAACGGAAGTCACATTGCTTGGGCAGCCTTAAACTTTGCTCGCAGGCGTAGGCTAGCGATTGTTCGAGTACCTTTGACTTGCACTTGGGGCAGGTGCCAACAACGGGCAGTTGGCTCAGATCGACCGCTTCGCTGTTCTCCTCACCATCTTGGGGTCCTTGCCCAAAATCGAAGGCGAGGCGATGGTCGGCGCCTAAACGCAACATCGCTGTGAAGGGGCGCCCTTGCTTGCTGCGAAAACCTTGCAGGGGACCAATCTCGCGTTGTTTGATCAGGTCCTCGGCTTCGTCAACCGACAAGGTTCTCGCGCCCGGCGTCTTTGAGATCGAAAAATCACAGGACACACAAGCATAACGACGGTAATTTTCCTTCACCAAAGCGCCGCAAGCCGGGCAGGGCGTTTTTAGGTCGACAAAATCACCGGGGACTGTGTCCGCGGCGAAATTTTTCGCTCGCTCGACAATTTGCTTGGCCATCTGGCTGATCTCGCGCATGAACTGCGAGCGCTCAAGCTCGCCACGCTCCATGAGCGACAGTTTGTGTTCCCATCCCCCGGTCAACTCGGGTAAGGTCAGTTCCTCAACACCTAATCCGCGCAAAAGCGTCATCAGTTGAAAGGCTTTGGTGGTTGGAACCAGCTCTCGTGCTTCGCGATACAGGTAGTTTTCAGAGAGTAAGCCTTCGATGATTGCCGCCCTTGTCGCCGGCGTGCCGAGTCCTTTCTCGGCCATCGCTTCGCGCCATTCCTCCTCATCGACCCGTTTGCCCGCACTTTCCATGGCCGAGAGCAAGCTTGCTTCGCTAAAACGTGCAGGTGGTCGAGTGTGCAAGGCCTGGCAGGCAAATGCTTGCATGCTGGCTGCCTCTTGCGAGGCGCCTTTCGGACTGAGTTCAGGTAAGGCCGCTTCAGAGTCTGCGCGATCGCGCCCCATCACCGCAAGCCAGCCCGCTTCGATGAGCACTTTGCCTTCGGTTTTAAAGTGCAAATCAGCAATTTGGGTAAGTCGGGTGGTGATTAAAAACTGGGCAGGCGGAAAAAAGACCGCCAGAAAGCGGCGCGCCACCATGTCGTAAATCTTCGCCTCGGCTTCACTCAAGCTAGCTAGCTTAGGGGTTGAAGGTGTTGGGATAATCGCGAAGTGATCACTTACTTTGCTATTGTCAAACACCCGCTTATTGGGCTTTACCCAGCCTTGTTGCACGATGTTTTGGGCAAATTTCCCCAACTCATCGGCCTTGCTGAGGGCAGCCATCGTGTCTTGAACCGTTTGGAGGTAGTCCTCGGGAAGATGCTTGGAGTCGGTTCTCGGGTAAGTCAGTAGCTTGTGCTTCTCGTAGAGCGCCTGAGCTAGTGAAAGCGTGGTTTTGGCAGAAAAACCAAAGCGGCTGTTGGCTTCTCGCTGCAAGCTGGTCAGGTCAAAAAGCGCTGCTGCCGCCTGGGTGGAGGGTTTTGCCTCGTCTTTGGCAAGGGCAGGTTCTCCGCTTTGAAGCAATTGCTGGAGCTTTTGCTCAATCGCTTGTGCTTTTTCAGCTTCCCAGAGCCGTTCGGCCTTGGCTTCGTTGTCGCCCGGTGTGCGCTTAAAGCTTGGGTCAAACCAGCGAGCCTGGTAGCTCCCAGCCTGAACCTGGAACTGAGCGCTTAGCTCAAAGTAGGCCTTGGGGATAAACCGCTTGATTTGCTCTTCGCGCTCAACAACGATCGCAAGGGTTGGTGTTTGCACCCGCCCAACGGTTGTGAGGAAAAAGCCCCCGTCGCGCGAATTAAAGGCCGTCATCGCCCTTGTGCCGTTAATACCCACCAACCAGTCAGCCTCTGAGCGACAGCGGGCTGCATCGGCAAGCGCCTGCATTTGCGATTGCTCGCGTAGCTGAGAAAAAGCAAGTCGAATCGCAGCCGGGGTCATCGACTGAAGCCATAATCGCTTTATCGGCTGTTTACCCTTGGCGTGCTGAACGATGAGTTGAAAGATCAATTCGCCTTCGCGGCCTGCATCACAAGCGTTAATGAGTGCGGACACATCTTTTCGCTTGATCAAGCGGGTGAGCATTTTCAGGCGCTCTTCGTTTTTCGCAATCGGCCTGACGTCAAAGTGATCGGGCAATACCGGCAAATGGGCAAAGCTCCATTTACCCCTTTTGACCTCAAAGGCCTCGGGTGCAGCGATTTCAACCAAATGCCCAACGGCCGAGGAGAGCAGATAGTCTTCGCTCTCGTAGAACTCGCCCTGACGAGTAAAGCCGCCAAGGGCTTTGGCGATGTCGCTTGCGACAGAGGGCTTTTCAGCGATGATAAGGGTCTTGGTCATGGCAATAGGGCTAAGGGGGCGGATCATACGCGTCATTAAAGGACATGAGCAAGCCCAGTCCCTACAAGAAAGCCGAAAAAGTACAAGTTTTCTTAACGGATATTGTTTCGTGCTTTCATAACGGCTTAAGTACATAACGGCCATTGGGCTCACGACGGATATGCCCTTCGAGCTCCCAGCGCAGGCTTTGGACAAGCGCTTGCTCATAGCTGCTTTGCATGAGCGCAGCCAGTTGATGCACATCGAAGGCGTCTTGGCCCATGCGTTGCGAAAGTTCAGCGATCCAAGGCAGGCACTCGGATCGAGCGGCCGGCGCAGGGATCGCTTCAGCGGGCAAAGCGCGACGGAGGGCTCGAACAAGCCATGGCAATTCGCTGTATATATCTTCGATGCGTTCCGTGAGGCATGCCCCTTGGCGAATCAGTACATGGCAGCCTTTGCTGCGCGGATCATCGATCGATCCGGGCACTGCAAACACCGTTTTCCCTTGCTCGATGGCTGACTGCGCGGTGCTGAGTGCGCCGCTTTGCTGACGTGCCTGGACGACCAAGACGGCAACAGCGAGAGCGGCAATGAAGCGGTTGCGCTGAAGGAAGCGAAATTTTTCGATGTTTTGGCCTGGCAGCAGATGGCTGATGACAGCGCCTTGTTGTGCGATCTGTTGGCGCAGTTCCAGGTGCTGACGCGGATAATTGCGATCGATACCTGTGCCCATGACTGCCACCGTGACCCCCTTGGCTTGCAGCGCGTCAAGATGGGCGGCCGCGTCAATGCCCTCGGCCATGCCGCTAATGATGCTTAGCCCATTGCTCGCTAATTGGGCGGCAAAGTCTCTGGCTAGTTCCGCGGCCCGGTCACTGCATGCCCGTCCCCCCACGATCGCCAGACCGTGGGCCTGCAAATGTTCGGGGTTGCCCTCTACAAACAAGGCACGGCATGCGCGTACCGCTAAGCGGGTTTGACCATGATCCGCATGCGCCTCGGCGTCGCTCGGATCTTCTGAGATTTGGCGCGAAGCTGTCTCGTTAAGACTAAGCAAAGCTTCGGGGTATCGCTCATCGTGCAAACTCCACAAAACATGGTGGTTGTTGTTTTCGAGCCAACGATAAAGTTTCGGTGCAATAGGCCACCGCTTGGGATGTATCGCTTCGATTTGCCTAAGCACTGCCGTTAAGTCTTTCGGTTTTCCCCGAAGAGGCTGCCGAGTATGGCACCAGCGTGCAAGTGCACCTTGAGCCGCATGGCCGTCTTGCCAAAAATCTGAAGCACTTGGAAAGTGCTGCAAAACCCACCCCAAAGCCCAGGGGCCCAAACGCTCCGATTGGAGCAAACTGAGTCTGGCGATTTGTTCTTCGGCCCTTAGGCCGATCGCCGATGAGGCATCACGAAGTGATTGTGTGGGTGGATGCGATCGATGAAAGCTCATGATTTGCCTGCCTTGTGTGCTGCCCCGGCTCAGGGACTTAGCAAGCGGTAGGGATCTTGCGACTTAGCCTTGCAGATGAAACCACCACAGTGGCTTTGATGGGCGATGCCGCACTACAATCAAGCTATGGCAAAACTAGCTATTCTTCGTTATCCCGATCCACGGCTGCACCGCAGGGCAAAGCCGGTCGCACTGGTCGATGAGCGCATCAGGCAATTGGTCGCCGATATGGCGCAAACCATGTATGAAGCGCCCGGCATTGGTTTGGCCGCAACCCAGGTCGATGTCCACGAGCAGGTGATCGTTGTGGATATTAGCGACAGCAGAGATCAGTTGATGGTTTTTATCAATCCTGTGCTGATGAGCCAATCGGAGACCTTGAGTGACTACGAGGAAGGCTGCCTTTCTGTTCCTGGCATTTACGATGATGTACGCCGACCTGCTGTGATAGAGGTGAGTGCTTTGAATCTTGCAGGTGAAAGCTTTTCGTTGCGCGCCGAGGGCTTGTTAGCGGTTTGCATCCAGCATGAAATGGATCATTTGCAGGGCAAAGTCTTTGTCCAGCACCTGTCTCGTCTTAAGCAAAGCCGGATTCGAGCCAGGATGCTCAAACAGGAAAAAGAACGCGATCAAGATCACAGCGGCGAGCAAACTTCGCTCGCGCTCTGAGTCTCTAAGCCTCCGATGCGTCTTGTTTTCGCGGGAACGCCAGAATTCGCCGTCCCTACACTTAGGGCCTTGCATGCAAGCCAGCACGACATTGTCGCGGTCTATACCCAGCCTGACCGTCCTTCGGGTCGCGGTCAGAGGTTGCGTCCCTCAGCGGTTAAGCAGGCTGCATTCGATCTTCATTTAAGGCTAATCCAGGTCGAAGATTTCAAGTCTGAGGAGGCGGTGCAAGCGCTTGGAGCGCTTGGAGCAGACGCCATGGTCGTGGTTGCCTATGGCTTATTGCTATCGCAACGGGTGCTCGATCTTTTTCCGGCTGCCTGCTGGAACCTTCATGCGTCGCTGCTGCCGCGCTGGCGTGGCGCTGCGCCGATTGCCAGGGCGATCGAAGCGGGTGATCAAGCGACCGGGGTCGCTGTGATGAAAATGGAAAAAGGTCTTGATACCGGCCCTGTTTTGATGCAGGCAAAGCTTCCCATCACGGCGCTCGATACCGCACAGCACTTGCAAAGCCGACTGGCCGAGCTTGGGGCGGCTTTGATGGTGAAGGGTATCGATCAGATTGAAAAACTTTGGCCAGAGCCCGACAGCCTTGAGCGAGCGCTTCAAGCGCAATCAGGCCATGGGGCATGCTATGCAAGCAAGTTGACCAAGGCTGAAGCACAACTCGATTTTAGTCAGCATGCGGCAGTGCTTGAGCGAAGAATGCGAGCCTTCGACCCTGTACCAGGTTGCTACAGCTGGTTTCATGCAGGTGATAAACCACCGCAACTGCTCAAGTGCTGGCGTGGGCGGGTTGTTGAAGCTCAACACCGGCAAGCAAGCCTGCAGCAGCTGTGCTCAAGTGCAACACACAGGCAACACCCGCCTGTGGGTAGGGTGATCGGCTTTGGCAGCGAAGGCCCGCTGATTGTTTGTGGTGGCGAATTTCTCGAGTTACTCGAGGTGCAGCCGGCAGGCGGATTAAGACTGCCGGCCGCGCGTTGGGCCCAACAGTCTGGACTAACGATCGGAGATTTTTTTGGCTCGGCAAGTCACTAAACGCTGGGCGCTCAGTTGGGAGCTGCAGGCGGCGTCACTCGCCTTACATGCAAGTCTCAGCCCCCAGGCGCAGGCATCAGCTGGCCTACCCGAACAATTGCATAGGGCTCGGGCCCAGGTCATGCAAGGGCTCGGGCCTCAGGATGCAGACTCCTCAAGGGTTTTGCGGGAAATGGCCGCTGGTGCGCTAAGGCGCTGGGGTTTGCTGCATCGACTCCAAGCCCTCATGAGTCAGCGCGAGACCGCACCTGAAGCACTAAGCTTGGGTGATTGTTTGCTGCGTGTGAGCTTGTCGTGGATGATCGAGCAGCCTCAGAAAACCGCAGTCGTGGTTGATCAGGCCGTTGAATGCGCAAAGCGGATCACCCCTAAGACGAGCCCTTATACCAATGCCCTCTTGCGACGCTTTGCTCGTGAGCGGGAGGCTTTGATCGAACAAGCACAAGCTTTTGATGAAGCGATTTGGAATGTGCCTGCATGGTGGCTTGAATCGCTAAGGCTTGCCTATCCAGCGCGTTGGGCCGAGGTGCTTAAGGCAGCAGCGATGCCTTCAACCCTAAGCCTTAGGGTTAATCGCCGTAAGACAACGGCCAGGGCTTTGGCTGCCCGTTTCGCCGACCAGGGCTATAAGGCTCAAGCCTTTGGTCTGGGCTCAGGCGCCCAAGTCGGCGATGTGAGTGGCTCGATTGGCGAGGACAAAGCCCTAAAAGCCCTCAAAGCCCTCAAAGCCCAAGCTATGCATGTGTCCGATGCGCTTTACCTTCCGCCATCGACCGATCCCAAAGGACTGCCAGGCTTTACGGAAGGCTTATTTAGCGTTCAAGACCTGGGCGCTCAACAAGCCGCTTGGCTGCTGGATCTCGAGCCGGGTATGCGTGTGCTTGATGCTTGCGCTGCGCCCGGTGGTAAGACCGGCCACATCCTCGAGCTCGTTGACTGCGACCTGCAGGCCTGGGATCTTTCAGCAAAGCGTCTCGAGCGCCTTGCTGAAAATCTCAAGCGACTGGATTTGCATGCACAGCTTGCCTGTGTGGACCTTTTGGGGTCCGGCAGTTTGCCGGCAGCAGCGGGCAGTTTTGATCGCATGCTTCTGGATGCGCCTTGCTCGGCCTCCGGGATTATTGGACGGCACCCCGAGATTCGCTGGCGTCGAGTCGCTGCTGAATTGGCAGACCATCAAGCGCAGCAAATTGCCATGCTTCGCAGGCTTTGGCCTTTGCTCAAAACAAGCGGTTGTTTGCTTTTTGTGACTTGCTCGGTTTTTCCTGAGGAAGGCGTGCAGCCGGTCGAAGCATTTCTTGCCCAGCAGCCCGACGCAGAGCTCGAGCCCTTGGATGGCTATTCGCCTTTGTTGCCCTCAAGCCACACATCGCTTAAGCACGATGGGTTTTATTACGCGCGCATCCGCAAACGAGGTCTATAAGGCTTCCACGCTTGGATCAGGGCTAGTGCTTGAGCGTTGATAATGCTGCGATGAACGCTTTCAGAAGGCTTGTCCAAACCCTGCTCGTTTTGACGCTTGCTTTGATTGTGGCTGGCATCGAAACCCAAGCCCTGGCAGCAAGCCAGGATCCGCTGCCCAGCCAAGAGCCCATCACGACCCTGAGTACGCCCGCCCAAGACGCTACATCCCTCGAGCAAGGCATCGAGGTCTTGCAAGCTTCATTGCGACAAGTGGCCTCGCGCGACGATTATTGGTTGAGTGCCGATTTAAGCGTTCAGCTCAATCCCACCTTGACCGACGCTGTAAACCGCGCGGTACCCTTGTATTTTGTGCTCGAGGCCGAGCTTTTGAGGCCGCGTTGGTATTGGGCCGATGAGCGCTTGTTGAGCAAGGCAAGGATTTACAGGCTTCACTACCACGCGATCACCCGACAGTACAGGCTGCAAAGCCTAAGTACTTCGCAAAACACGGGCACAACAAGCGTGAGTGTTACGAATCCCGCAAGCTGGCTCGCAGCGCTAGGCATCGGAGCGGGCGCAGCACCCACCAACGCACAATCAGCGCAGGCTGCAGGGCTTTACCAATCATTTTCGAGCTTGCAAGAAGCCTTGCAAGCCATGGGGAGGGTAAGAGCCTGGCCCTTCATTGAGCAGATGCGTTTGCAGGCAGGACAGGGCTATGAACTAAGGCTAAGGATGCGGCTTGATGCCAGCCAATTGCCACGGCCCTTGCAAATACCCGGTATTAGTCAGCGCGATTGGTCGATTGAGGGCACATGGAAACGCTTTCCCTTCGAGATCGGGACGAAGAAAAACGCTCCCTGACCCGCGTTTTGCGGGCGGTTTTGGTGCTCGCGATCGGGCTCGCGGGTGTGTTGCTGCTTGCGCTTTCGGCCGCGACTCGCAATACACAGTTTTTCACTGACTACTACCCGGTGCTGCTGTGGAGTGCGATAGCGCTAGGTCTGATCTTATTGATCCTGCTCGGCGAACTCATGCGCCGCCTCATCAATCGACTCAGACGGGGTTTATTTGGGTCGCGCTTGATGGCGCGCATGGCAGTGATTTTTGTCCTATTAGCTGTTGCACCTGCAGCGTTGATGTTTTATGTATCGGTGCAATTCATTGAGCGATCTGTCGAGTCTTGGTTTGATGTTCCCGTTGAACGTGCACTTGACTCGGGGCTTAGTTTGGCGCGCGTGAGTTTGGATTCAAGGCTTCAACGACTCTTACAAGACGCAAAACAATCGTCTCAGCAGCTTGATCCGAATGCAGCCTTGAGCCTGCCAGCGCAGCTTGAGCGTCTGCGCGTGCGTCTTGGCGCCTCGGAGCTTCAATTGTTGAACGCCTCAGGAAAACTCCTCGCATCAGCAAGCGAGACCATGGTCAATTTGGTGCCTGCGACCACCTCGGCAGCGCTGCTAAGGCAGGCGAAATCGCAGGGGCAATGGAGTGCGATTGAAGGCTCTGATGGCGGCTATCGACTCAGAGTGCTTGTGCCGTGGGAGCTTGCGCTTGCAGGGCTTGAGCCAGGCTGGCTTTCAGCGATTGCCCCGGTACCGGCGAGCCTGGCCGAATTGGCCGAAGTTGCCCAACAAGGCTGGCGTGATTATCAAGAGCTTTCCCTATCGAGGACGACGCTTAAACGCTTGTTTCGCATCACCTTAGTCATGGTCTTTTTGTTAACGACCTTCGCAGCGGTTGCCGCGGCCTTTTTACTGGCTGGCTGGCTTGTCGGCCCTTTGGCAGAGTTAGCCAATGCCACAAGAGTGCTGGCAAGCGGCCAATTTATCGAAGTAAAGGACTATGCGGCGCGAGACGAACTCGGCGTATTGATGCAATCGTTTAATCGAATGTCGCGAGGTCTACACGATGCGCAACAAACCATCGGGCAAAACCAGCTCGCGCTACAAGCGGTCAACTTGCGCCTACAAAGCGTACTTTCGCATATTGACGCTGCGGTTTTAGTTTTTGATGCAGCAATGCGACTTGAGTCGGCCAATGCGCAGGCTGAAAAGATTTGGAGCCATACGCTATCGACGTGTAAGGGCTGGCCATTGCTGCAATTGCCCGGCCAACCAGCGCTTGGCCAGGCCATCCATCAGGCCTTTGCCGATCAACCCCAAGACGAATCATTGAGCTGGCAAAGGCAATGGACGCTTGCTGATGGTGCGGTTGTTCTTGCTCGCGGTGCAAAACTGGGCGGTGAGCGCGCTGGCTATGTGGTCGTGCTTGATGACATTACGCAGGTATTGTCCGGCGAGCGTGCTCTGGCTTGGGCCGAGGTTGCTCAGCGGCTTGCCCATGAGATTAAAAACCCGCTCACGCCGATTCAACTTTCGGCCGAAAGGCTGCAGCGAAAACTAAGGCCCGAGCTCACTGGCGCTCAGGCCGAACTGGTCGAGAAAACAGCCCAAACCATTGTGAGCCAGGTTGATGCGCTTAAGTCCCTGGTTGATCAGCTTCGCGATTACTCAAGACTCGCGTCCACCCAAATGGAGCCACTGGATGTGAATGACCTAATCGCCGAGGTTGCCTCGCTTTACGGTCGCGAGATACAGCTTGATCTTGATGTTCAGGCTGGCCATGTCCGAGCTGATCGGGTGCAAATGCGCCAGGTGCTGCATAACCTCACAAAAAATGCGCTCGAGGCACAACATGAGCAACAATTGTCCTCCGCGCAACCGATCAAGCCGATTGTTATTTCCACGAAAACCCTTAAGCTTTCCGATGGGCGCAACGGCTTACGCCTTCGTGTACGTGACCATGGCGCTGGTTTTTCTGAGGCCATGCTTTCGCGTGTTTTCGAACCTTATGTCACGACCAAGCGCACAGGCAGTGGACTTGGCCTGGCGATTGTGCGCAAAATCGTTGAAGAACACGGGGCGCAAGTGGAAGTAAGTAACTGGATGTCGGATAGTTCAAGTATCGGGGGCGCGCAGGTGAGCCTTGTTTTTCCGATGCACATCAATCCCATGGCGTCGAGTTGAGTTGAGTGATGTGCGATCTTGACAAGTCCTGTGTAAGCTAGAGAAGGGCACAAAAACGAGGTTGTATGGCAGATATATTGGTCGTCGATGACGAGATTGGTATCCGGGAACTACTTAGTGAGATTCTCGGGGATGAAGGCCATGAGGTTTTACAGGCAGAAAATGCAGCACAGGCACGAAGCGCGCGCCAAAAGGCGCGCCCCGATTTGGTGCTGCTCGATATTTGGATGCCCGATACCGACGGGATAGCGGTCTTGCGAGAATGGTCGGAGTTGGGACTGCTGGATATGCCGGTGATTATGATGTCGGGTCACGCCACGGTCGAGATGGCCTCGCAAGCCACGCGTTTAGGCGCTGTTGGCTTTCTTGAAAAACCTATTGCGCTACAAAAATTGCTCGCTGCTGTGCAAAGTGCGCTCCAGGGCAAAGGCGCCATGCTCAGCACGACCCGCCCACAGCAGACGGCCTCGATCCAGGCAGGCCAAGCAGCAGTGCCGGCGTTGCCTCGCGCCGAGCTCAAGCCCGAGCCCTTAGCCTTCAACGCCCCCCACAGTCAGCCGCAAACGGGCTTTGGCGAAGCAACGGCCCGCGACACCCAAAGCGAGCTCCAGCAGCCCAGCGCTCACCAAGGCTTGCAAAGCCCGCTGGCTGCGACGCAAGCGCGCCGCGACTTGGACTCAGCGGGTGGGATGTTGCCTGCCTCTCCTTGGGCGGTATCGCCCCATCTTGACAGAGACCATAGCTCGCCAAGCGCAAGGCTTTCGCAGTTATCGTTTGATCAGCCGTTGCGCGATGCACGCGATGCCTTTGAGCGCTTGTACTTTGAGCATCATCTTGCCCGCGAAGGCGGATCCATGACAAGAGTGGCCGAGCGCACCGGGCTTGAGCGCACCCACTTGTATCGAAAGCTAAAGCAGCTTGGCGTGGAGTTGGGTCGCAGCACGCGGCGTGAAGTTTAAGTGCTTATCCTAAGATCGATCTTTATAAAGTACCGATCTTGGATTTGTATTTACTCAGGCTTAACGATGACTTAGAAGCGTGCCGCTTCCAGCATGCGGTCTTAAAGGTCTGGCTTGATTGCTGGCAACAAGAGCGACCGTGTGCTTTACTGCTCAATCATGTCCTGGCGCAAAACGATATCCCCTGGAAGCTTATGCTGGCTGAGTCCATGCATGCAATAAGCAAGCAAGCCTCACTGACCGACTCGACGGCTTGGGAGCAAGCCCTTCTAGTCAAACAGCTTGCACCGAGTTGCCTATGTTGTGCTCAACAAGGCCAGCTTGGTCTGGTGCTGGCAAGTCTTTATCGCGGGCTCAAAGCTTTTCGAAAGGCGACTGCCATAGCCTCGGATGAGACGGCCAACCGACTTGCTGTGCTGCTTGTTGGCAGCCCCCAGTTGAGCGAAGCTAAGCTCATGCGAGGGCTTCGCTATTTGCAGCCGCCAGTGCGCGTTCTGCCTGTTGCCTGGGGCGGGCAAACGCCCTAACCTTTATGCTTACGGTTTAGTCTTTCATTTGCGATAACGGTCCGGGCGAATGTCCTCTTGCATCGCCAATACGACTTGCACAGCGATCAAGTTGAGCAAGCGTTGTGTCATCGATAGGAATGGCCTTTGCCCTTGCCAGACGCATGGCAACTTCGGGTTCACCGGGAAGCAGCACCCGCCCTGGATAAAGCGTCGCTGCGATCGCCGCAGCCTCTGAGCTTTGCGCTGGTGACATTTGCGAGTCTTCACTAAGCGCAGCCGATTCAAGCCATTGAATAAATCGCCCCATCTCCTCTGAAAAATACCCGGCCTGGCCAAGCCTTGTCGGATCGATGAGTATGACCAGCATATTGTTCCAAATCGCATATTGTTGTGGAAAATGCGCTGGATGAATGCTTTCCCCGCCGATGAGTGCAGCGCCCAGCAACTCACAAACCACCGCAAGTCCATAGCCTTTGTGACCCCCAAAGGTTAAAAGCGATCCGAACTCACCTTGTTCGTCTGCTTCAAACATCACCGCTGGCTGATTGGTGGGATGGCCTTTTGCATCGATCAGGCAGCCATCAGGAACTGCCACAGCTTTGTTATGAGCTACGCGAACCTTACCGTGAGCAATCGCACTTGTGGCAAAGTCAACAATGATCGGCGCTTGCCCACTGCGCGGTATCGCAGCTGTAAAAGGATTGGTCAAGAACCGTGCTTGAGCGCCTCCATAGGGCGCAACCATGGTGGGCGCGCCAATCGCGTTGGTGAAGTGCACCGCCACGAGACCCTTGGCCGCAGCCATCTCGGCCCAGTGGCCGATACGGCCGATATGGTGGCTATTACGCAGCCCAAAAATGCAGTGACCGTGAAGCTTGGCACGCTCAATCCCCAGATCCATGGCTTGTCGCGCCATCGACTGGCCCATACCCCGCTGGCCGTCAGCGATAAACAAGGCACCTGCATCATGAACAAGCGAAAGTTGCTGATTCAACCGAAGCTCGTGATTCAAGCACGAGGCAACATAACGGTCATTCATGCCCACGCCATGAGAGTCGTGACCACTTAAATTAGCCAGCACCAGATGTTTGGCGGTGTCTTGGGCTTCGTTGAGTTCACTGCCGGCACAACGCCACAGTTGTTCTACCCACTGTTCTAAGCGCTGCGGATTAATCTGGAAGTTGGCCATCTCCTGTCCTTTTCATGAAGTATTCTCGCCCCATGATCCTACGCTTTCAGCGGTTTTGGCGAATCTGAAAGACCATGGGCGTTCTATACTCAAGGCCTTCGCTCAACAAGCTTTAACACGCCGGTGATATCGCGACGAAAGATCCGCATGAAGCTCTGAGCTCAATCTACCGCGATGAGATTTGACGTGAGTCCTTTAGAACAAGACCTTCGAGCGCGCATGGCCAAACGCATCTTGGTGCTCGACGGCGCCATGGGCACCATGATTCAACGCTATCGCTTAAGCGAAGCCGATTTTCGTGGCGAGCGGGTATTCAGTGTTAGCTGTGCGCAGCCCGATGCACCAGGGGCTAAGCAAGATGCACCTGGTGCTCGGCCTGTGGCGAGCCTGCTATCGGAGATTGCTGCGATGCCAAAGCCTGCGCAATTTGCGCATGATGTCAAAGGCAATAACGAACTTTTAAGCCTCACCCAGCCATCGCTCATTTACGATATTCATCACCAGTACTTGTTGGCCGGCGCTGATCTGATCGAAACCAATACCTTTGGCGCAAGTTCGGTCGCTCAGGCCGATTACGGGCTCTCTAGCTTCGCTTATGCGATGAATCTTGCATCAGCCAAGCTCGCAAGCGCAGCCGCTGCAGCGTTCACCGAGGCAAATCCAAAGTGGCCACGTTATGTTGCCGGTGCGCTTGGACCACAACCTCGCACGGCCTCGATCTCGCCCGATGTCAACGACCCGGGGGCACGCAACATCGACTTTGAAGCCTTAAGACAAACCTATAGCGAACAATTGCGCGGGTTGCTTGACGGTGGCATCGATGTCATTCTTGTTGAAACCATTTTCGATACGCTCAACGCAAAAGCTGCGATTTTCGCAATCGAGGAAGCTTTCGAAGCCCGTGGCAAGCGTTGGCCTGTGATGATCTCTGGAACGGTGACTGATGCCTCAGGCCGGATTTTATCGGGACAAACCGTTGAAGCTTTTTGGAACGCTATACGCCATGCCAAACCAATGACGGTGGGGCTTAATTGCGCACTCGGTGCAGCCCTCATGCGGCCCTATGTACAAGAGCTCTCGCAAAAGGCAGATACCTTGGTATGTGTTTATCCCAATGCGGGTTTACCCAATCCAATGTCGGATACTGGCTTTGATGAAACGCCTGAGATCACTGCAAGACTGCTCAAAGAGTTTGCACAAAGCGGCTTTGTGAATATCGCAGGAGGATGCTGCGGGACCACTCCAGAACATATCGCAGCAATTGTTGAGGCGGTAAAAGATTGCAAGCCGCGATTAATCCCCGATCTTGAGCCTGCGATGCGCTTATCGGGCTTAGAACCTTTAAATATCAAGACCGATAGCTTATTTGTAAATGTCGGTGAGCGCACCAATGTGACAGGATCAAAGCAGTTTGCCCGCTTGATCTTGGAGGAGCGCTTCGACGAAGCCTTAGCGGTGGCAAGGCAGCAAGTAGAACACGGTGCACAAATCATCGATGTCAACATGGATGAGGCTATGCTCGATTCAGAGGCTGCCATGGTTCGCTTTTTGAACATGCTCGCATCAGAGCCCGACATCGCGCGCGTGCCGATCATGATTGATAGTTCCAAGTGGTCGGTAATCGAAGCGGGCTTGCGCTGCGTTCAGAGCAAATCGATTGTCAACTCGATATCGTTAAAAGAAGGCGAGCATAGCTTTTTGCATCAGGCAAGACTTTGCCAGCGCTATGGTGCTGCCGTGATTGTGATGGCTTTTGACGAGCAGGGCCAGGCCGACAGCT
>Ga0194124_10002588_pt1 | contig 20222 bp, 19 predicted proteins | sample TA2KigCas0mmetaG_FD_148605 | JGI IMG/M metagenome (GOLD analysis project Ga0194124, IMG submission 148605) | Freshwater microbial communities from Lake Tanganyika, Tanzania - TA2015031 Kigoma Deep Cast 0m | ecosystem: Environmental > Aquatic > Freshwater > Lake | place: Tanzania: Lake...
GGTACCGGATCATAACCGTGTGTTCCCCACGGATGGCATTTGCTCAATCGTTTCATTCCAAGATAAATCCCTTTTGCAGCACCCCATTCGTTGATGGCCTCAATGGTATATTGAGAGCAAGTGGGTGAATGCCTGCAATTTTGGCCTAACATAGGTGATATAAACCATTGATATATTTTTATGGGTAACATGAATATTTTTCTAATCATTTTTTGCAAAATCTTGATACAACAAACTGGGCTGTATGCCTTTATTGTTTTGATATTTTCCTGAATTATATTTATCGTATTCCCCTTCAATGGAGTGAAAATATATTTGACAAATTTCCACATCAGGGTAAATAATAAGCGGTTGAATAACGAAGATTTCTAGTGTCCAAAATCCGGCAAAACCCACATCACCAAATCCAGCCGTTATGTGAATGAACATACCCAAACGCCCTATGCTGCTTCTGCCTTCGAGCATAGGAACGTGTCTTTCTGTACGTGTAAATTCTTTCGTTCTTCCTAAATATAATTTGTTCGGCTCTAGCAGTAGTCCACTTTCCGGAATAATAATTTTATCTGTTGCATTGGGCAATTTCATATCTAGTTGGTTTTTGCTATAAACCAACAATTCGTTGTGCAACTTCAAATTGTAGCTATTGGGATTAAGCTGCTTTTCATCAAAAGGTTCGATGAAAATGGTTTGGTTCATTTGCTTCTTTATTTCCTTTCCGCTAAGTATCATGTCTAGTATTTATATATTTATTTCAAAGCAGTATAAATCGCCTGATTTAGTACCTACATGCAATTCGCTTTCTTCTTCGTTCATGCTAATACATGAAATATCATTATCAACCGAATGTATTTGAATAAATCTCTCTGAGTTTGCAGGTAGAAAATAAAAGATAAAGCCCCTTTCACTTGCTGCGACTAATACATTTCCTTTGTAAAAAATGTCTGTTATTTTACCAAAACCACATTTAAGTGTGGCGGGCATCTTTCCCGTTGGTGGTCCATTTGAAAAGTCCCAAATGTGAACGTCTTCAGAGCAGTTAACCACAAATTCTGTTGCCTTATTAGCCCAAATAATTTTAGTTACTTTGGAAGGGTAGCCACTTATCTGAAAGTCTTTGTCTTCTTCAAATGGGTAAGGCCAGAAATGTATACAGTTTTCTTGAGTTCCTGCAGCAATATATTTTTTATCGGGACTCCAACTGGTGGTTAAAAGCGATGTTTTCCATTCAAAGAGTGAATGGTTTTCTAGATTATTTGTATTGTATTCTCTTACACCACCATAATTTGAAACCAAGAACGAATCAATATTGAAAATAATATCGCTAATGGTGCTATTGAATGAATTATCCTTATGAGTTAGTTGATATTCATTTTCTTTTTGCTCTAAAATATAAAGCGTCTTTCCATTGGCAGCAAAAAGTATAGTACCATCAGTGTTTACTGCAATATGCTCAAACCATTTTTTTTCTTCAATCAAAGGAACACTATCCCCTTGAAGTGATAATGTAAATACGCCATTACTTGAAGCAATAAATAGTTCACTAGTTTTGGGGTGTACTACTGCCGAAAAAATGATGTCTGCAATGTTTTCATACTTATTGATTATTTTTCCTTTTGCACTATCCAACAAATACACACTGTTTTCACTACCAACTACCCAAATCATTTCTGATGCGGGAATAGGAATAATCTTTAAAATGAAACCATCTAAACTCAAAGTCCAGTTGATGTTTTCATCAGACTCATCTTTTAATCGAGAAAATATTTTATCGGTGTTAGATACCATTATGCCAAACAATTTTTAAAGCCCTCATTCAACATTGTTCTATCTAAGTTTCGTCCGATAAAAATTAATTGATTTCGTTTTTGCTCATTTCTTTTCCAAGCTCTATCGGGTTTTGCATCAAATAACATGTGTACACCTTGAAAAACTATTCTTTCGTTATACCCTGAAAAATACAAGATACCCTTGCTTCTAAAAATATCTTGACCGTAAGTTTGCAGTAAATGCCCCATCCATAAATTGAATTTTTCAAGGTTTAATGCGGCTGTTGATTCTATTCCTACACTACTCACTTCATCATCGTGCGAATGTGTATGTTCTATCTCTATGTTTTCAATTGGCTCTACGGTGTTTTTACCATCTTTCAATTGCATATTAAATTCATCAGGACCGTGTTGAGTAAAAAACAAAAATGTTCCGTCTTCTGAATCTAAACTAAATGATTGACATAAATCGGTTGTTTCTAATCTTAAAAGTGTATTCAGTTGTAAAGCGGCATTGTCTTTTAAATCCAATGCATCACCAGAAAAAGTTACCGTGGCTTCATGTTTTTGTTCTTCTAAATTTTTGTAAGCTGTAATTAAAACATCAATGCTTGGGTCTGGACCTTCTTCTAACCATAAGGTATATTTCCCTTTTTTCAATTGATATTTTACTATGGCTTCAAACGGAAATTCTTCTTCGGCAAATTGTGGATTGAGTTCAATTTTTTTATCCAAATCAAATGCTTTTACATCTAAAATTTTAGCTAAATCAATAGCGGCATTTTCTGTTGGATAAATTTCGCACATTGCATTCATGCTTCGAATAGTAGCTTGTAGCTGACTAACTGCATTTTCCTCTACTAAATCAATTTTATTGAGGATTACTATATCGGCAAACGCAATTTGCTCTTTACATTCAGCACTATCGTTTATATGTAGGTGAACGTGTTTGGCATCTACCATTGTAATAATGGCATCAAGACTAAACTGCTCTTTTAAATCGTTGTCAACCCAAAAAGTTTGTGCCACAGGTGCAGGATTTGCCATGCCGGTAGTTTCCACCAAAATCATATCCAGCTTATCTTTTCGTTTGGTAAGTCTGGTAAGGATTCGGATTAAATCGCCTCGAACGGTGCAGCAAATACAACCGTTGTTCATTTCAAAAATTTCTTCATCGGCTCCAATCACCAATTCGTTATCTACACCTACTTCACCAAACTCATTTTCTATCACAGCTATTTTCTTGCCGTGATTTTCACTCAAAATACGATTGAGCAAAGTTGTTTTTCCGGAACCCAAAAAGCCGGTTAGGATAGTTACAGGAATTTTAGTATTGTTCATAGTGACTTTTTTTATTGTTTACGGTATTTAGTGGGAATGGAATCACTGTTTATTGTTAATTCCCCCATTTGATAGAGAAAGTTTTTGCTTGTTTTTATTTCATTTTTCAGTATTTCGTGTAATAGCAAATCACATTGCTTGTGGTCTATATTTTTAAACCAAACATTATCAGGAGACAACATTGCCACAGGTGCATCATCACACCTGCCAATACATTTAGTACGTACGGTGTGATAATCATCATCAAGTCCTATCTCTTTTATGCATCTCCTAATAGCTTGCGTAACTTCTTCAGCATCTTTTTTCATGCAACAGCCACCATTGCAGATGAAAAGGCATTTTTTTGTGTTTATTAGGTCTTTGACTGCCATATTAGTGTGTATGATTAAATGCCAGAAATAAATAATAAAAACCCGATAATACGATTACAGTTCCCGAGATACTCGTTATACGCTCTCTCAGTTTTTTGTTGTTGGTTTCCATCTTTAAAAATTTTGATTTAAACACCACAAAACCCATTAGCAAAAGAAACATTGCCAATATAAATCCAGCAACATAAGCCAACATGGTTAATGAAATAATCCAAGCCGATGAATACGTAAATGCCATTCCAACAACTGCCAATGCAGACGGGCACGGCATAATGCCGTTGATAAAACCTACCAAAGCAGGATTGCTGTTTATAGAAAAAATATTTTTAGGTTTTTTTATGGTGTTTGTTGGCTGTGCCAAACTAAATTGAGTGTGTTGTATGTTTTGTGTTGCCGGCTTATGGCTGTGCAGTGAAGTGTTGATTTTGTGGTCATGTCCACAGCCGCAATTTTCATCGTGATGCGTATGTTTTTTTGATTTTAAAAGCATGCTGATACCCATATACAATATCAATAAAGAAGCAGTTAGTTGAATGTAAAAGTGAATTGACTCTTCTATGTGCGGAAATACCACCGGAACAACTAATGCTAACAAAATAAGCAAAACGGAATGTGAAATAGCCATGCTGGTAATGATCTTTACAGCTTGTTTTTTATCTACATCGTTAGCTATACTGTAGGATACTAAAAATGTTTTTCCGTGCCCTGGCTCTATGGCGTGCAAAGCTCCCAAGCCCAATGATGTTATGAAGGAAATGACACTCATGATTTTTGCTTTTTGATTTGTAAATAATTTAGAAGCAGCCCAAGCAATGTAACAGCCATAATTACTAAGCCCAATAACAACTTGTAAGAATCTGGTATCTCAATAGGTACTCCTAACTTTTCAAGAAACTGAATTACGCCTAATAGTAAACTCGTAATGACTACTAAAAGCGATATAATTATCTTCAGGTTAAATTTTGAATGTTTTGCATTTAAAATGCTGTAAAAAAAAAGACCATTCAGGGTGTCTGTTATCATCATTCCTGTGGTAAAAAGCAGTCCGATTAAGAATGCATTCCAATAGGCATAGTTATTCTCTATGCTATCGCCCACCAAACCCCAGGCAGCTACCTGTGTGGATGTATCAAACACTAAGGCAAATAAAATTCCGGTAATCAATAATTTTAGAGATGGAAATTTGCTCTGTGCAATAAACGAAGTAAGTTTCTTGTGAGGATGATTATGTGTTCCATAAATCTGCCCACGGCAAAGAACAAAAACCCCATAAAATCCGGTAAATAGTAATAGTGCGATGGGTATCCACTCAGTAAATTCTACTATGCGAGTGTATGATTTTAGACCATTATTCAATGTAACAATTAACACACCAATTACTGATACTGAAACCCCATGCCCCAATGAAAAAAAGAAACCACTCCAACTATTTGATTTTCCTTTTGAATGATAATTCAAATTAATTCCATTGATAATGGCAAGATGGTCAGGGTCCAACCCATGCCTCATTCCCAATATCAAAGCGAAAAACAGATAGGATAGGGTCATGCTTTCAAATTTTTAGACAATTCATTTATGAACTCTTCAATTGTGTAAATGACATTTTCAGCATCATCTCTTTTGCGAATAGAAATTGTATTTGTACTCTTTTCTTGTTCGCCTACTATGAGCATGTAGGGTGTTTTTTGCAATTGTGCATCACGAATTTTCTTACCCAATTTTTCGTCTCTATTATCCACCTCAATATCTAAGTCTAATGCTTCATTCAAGTGAGATGCTACTTGATTGGCATAGTCTTCAAACTTGTCGGATACCGGCAAAACAATTGCTTTAACAGGAGCTAACCATAGAGGGAATTTTCCCGCTGTATTTTCAATTAATAGGGCAATAAAGCGCTCCATCGAACCGAACAATGCTCGATGAATCATCACGGGGCGGTGTTTCTGATTATCGCTGCCATTATATAGCAAGTCGAAGTTTTCAGGCATCATATAATCCACTTGAATGGTTCCAATTTGCCATTTCCTACCGATGGCATCACATACCATAAAATCTAGTTTAGGACCATAAAATGCCGCTTCACCTTCTTTAGTGGTAGTTTGCATTCCTCGTTCTTGTGTGGCTTCAACGATTGCTTTTTCTGCCAAATCCCACATTTCATCTGTACCCAAATACTTGTCTTTATTTTGCGGGTCTCTCAAAGAAATTTGAGTTTTAAATTCGCTAAAACCTAGTTTGCTATAAACTAAGTTTACTAAATCAACCACTTTTAAAAATTCTTCTTTTAATTGGTCGGGGCGGCAATATATATGTGCATCATCTTGCGTAAATCCCCTCACTCGTGTTAAGCCGTGCAATTCACCGTGTTGCTCGTAGCGGTAAACAGTTCCGAACTCTGCATATTTTATGGGAAGTTCTTTGTAGCTTTTTGGTTTGGCAGCAAATATTTTGCAATGATGTGGACAGTTCATTGGTTTCAAGAAAAACTCCTCATTTTCAGCCGGTGTTTTAATGGGCTGATAGGCATCTTGACCATATTTAGCATAGTGTCCCGATGTTACATAAAGTTCCTTTCTGCCAATGTGCGGACTTGCTACATGCTGATAGCCGGCTTTACGTTGAATATTTTTCAGAAAACTGATTAGGTTTTGGCGAAGTGCTTCACCTTTTGGTGCCCAAAGCGGTAGACCCATTCCAACTTCTTCATCAAAATAAAAAAGATCAAGTTCTTTTCCGATTTTTCTATGGTCGCGTTTTTTGGCTTCTTCCAAGTTGCTTAAATATTCATCAAGCAAAGCCTTATTGGGAAACGAAATACCATACACACGGGTAAGCATGTTGTTTTTTTCATCGCCACGCCAGTAGGCTCCTGCTATATTTGTAATTTTTACTGCTTTTATTAAAGCGGTATTTGGAATGTGCGGCCCTGAACATAAATCAACAAAACTGCCTGTTTCATAAAAGGTAATCGTGCCGTCTTGTAAGCCATCTATAATTTCTAATTTATAGTTATCTCCTTTTTTTTGGAAGTAATCTAATGCCTCTTTTTTACTTACCTCCTTTCTAATGTTTTCAAATCCTTTTTTTGCCAATTCGAGCATTTTCTGCTCTACTTTTTTAAAATCTTTGTCGGTAAAATTATAATCACCAAAATTTACATCATAATAAAAACCGTTTTCAATAGAAGGTCCCGTTCCTAATTTAATACCAGGGTACAATAATTCTAAAGCATAAGCCAAAAGATGGGAAGATGTATGCCAAAAAGTCGACTTATGCGTGTCATTCTCCCAATCTAATGTTTTCACTAATGGATCTGTTTCTATTAACATGTGTAATCTTTGATTAAATAACTAAATGCAACAATGTTGCAAAGGTAGTGACTAATTTAATAAACGCAACTATGTTGCATTAATGCTTAAAGAAATTAAATTAGAAAGAACTACTAAATCTAAAACTGAAATTCAAGAGTTGATTGTTTTATTGACTGTGGCTTTGTCTACATGTCTTGAAGATGTTGGGCCTTAATTTCATTTGCCCAAAAATTACAAGTTCTGCGAAGTGAATTTTATCTTGTCGTGTCTTTTTGCGTAATGTTCGTAGGCTATGGGTGTGGTTGGGTAAAATTAAATGTGCTGTTTTGGGTCGGCTTGTGTAAGGAAAAACAGCTCTTTTAATTTAGCGAAGGGTTGGCTTGTTGTGATCCGATGTCAGCACGGTTATTGATGGTTGAACGGTCCCCCTACAATGAGGCATAACGGTTTGCAGCTACCCGAAGGTGGCGATTTCGAAGCACTTCACTGTCAACAAAGCAGAAACTTTGATAGTAGCAGAAACTTGATTTAACCACTGAACCGCCACTTTTGGGTAGGTGCTGTTAGCCACTGGCTCATCTACTTCCCTAACCATCCATCAATAACCCCTTGTTTTATATCCGGATAAGAATACAAAAGATATACTGAAATGACGATAACTGAAATCATTTTCCAGTTGTTTTTGAATAGGATTTGAAAATCTGCGAATAATTGTTTCATGTTTATATTAATTTTTGTCAGTGGTTTAAGTCGGTTAATTGTTACTATTTTATATTCAAAGACAAAGATAATCAGTTTAAAAATTTCCCTTCATCACATCCACACCGATGGCATATCCGTACACTTTCCCATTGGCATCTTTATAAATTCGGATTTTGTTGCAAGCCATGCCAAGGTTCACTGGAGTCCACGTAAGGCCGCCGTCTTTGGTTTCATAGCCACTATTCATTGTTCCTACAAAACCGTGGTTTTCATCAATGAAACCAATGCCAAACTGACGTGCTACTGCATCTTCAACCAAATTGATTTCTTGCCACGTGTTTCCGCCATCGGTTGTTTTTGCGACTCGTTGTTGTTTCACATTAGCATCAGGATTGTAAGATTGAATGGTTACGTAGCCCGTTTTTTCTGTTGGAAAAGATGCCTTCCAAGTGGTCTCGAACGGTCTTTTTGATTGGTAAACCTTTTTCCAGGTCTTACCGCCATCACTGGTTTTTAGAAGAAGTGCATTTGATTTTTCAATGTCTTCATCAGAAGCAGCACAAACGATCCCGTTGTTTTTGTCAAACATTTTAATGTCAAAGAGCATTTTACAGTCCTTGTCCATACTGTTTGATGTCCAGGTTAATCCACCATCGTGCGAAACCATCATATTAGCTGGACTTCCAACACGGCCAACTGCGTATATGTGAATTTTATAATCCGTTTTTCCGTGGTTGATGAATTGCTCTTTCACGATATCCATCGCACACAATCCTTTCACATAAGGCCCGGAATATGATACAGGTATCCACGTTTTTCCGCCATCAGTTGTTCCATAGAGTGGAATAGTATCTGTAACGTTAGGAAAATAATCGGTACCAACAGTTCCTGCAAAACCTCTTAAACTATCTACAAAGGCAATGCAACGGAAAAAAGTTCCTTTCTTTTCCAGTTGTTTCTCCCAGGTTTCGCCGCCATTTTTTGTATGATAAATACTTCCGTATCCGTTGACATACCAACCTTCATTTTCATTGATAAACATAATGTCGTCTTGTTTCCCTTGGTAACGTTCGGTATTCAGTTTTTTCCAACCTTTTTCGGGAAGTTTAACTTCATCCTTTTTAGATAGAATTTCATTGCTCCATTTTACAGCTGATAGGCCAACTTCTTGATTGTATTCATCAAATAGTTGTTGTATTTGTCCATTTGCGAATTTGTTGTAGGCTTCTTGCATCGTTCCTGACTTGGCAAAAAAATGATCCGTTGAAGGATATGTCATCAAAGTGGCATTTCCCGGATTGAAATAATTTACCGTATTCACAATTTGCTGGTGATCAGCTCTTGAAAAGGCTTGAAAATCAGATTCGCCAAATTGAACCAACACTTTTGCCTTGGTGTTTTTCCAGTTTTCGAGGTGTGGATAATCTTGAATTTGACGCCAATATTTGGCATTTCTGGAGTATATTTTGCCATTTCCATCGTATTCCCAACTCATTCGCAACACACTATCTGCTTTGGGATCTTTTGCAATATCTTCTAATCGCTCTTTTTTCACAAAGTAGCGGTAATTTAAGTCGTATTGCTCGATTACAGATTGCTCTACTTCAATGGGGTTCATTCCAGCCAAGGCATTTTGCACGCGGTACATTTCCAATTGGTATTCGAACCACGATTTTGCTGTTGTTCCATAGACCACAACACCTGCCACATTATGTTTGGCACTTAACGAAGGAGCAATGATTCCGCCCATGGAATGTCCAACGATAATGATTTGGTTGGTATCGACGTAGGGCAGGGACTTCAATTTTTTCAACCCCACTTCAAAGTTTTCAATTTCATCTAACAAATCGCACGACTCACAAGGTGGCGTATTTTTGCTGTCGCCTAATCCACTTTTTTCAATACGAAGGGTTACGTAACCCACATCAACATAAGCATCCACAATTCGTTTGTACGGATGATCACTAGTCAGTTCATCGATGCTGCTGCACGTATATCCTGGAATGAAGAGCATGGCAGGCATTTTATTTTCCTTGAATGGTTTGTTGATAATCACCCGAAGCTGTCCGCCTTTATAATTCGCTTCATCGTAAATGACGGTAGCATTATCATCTGTTTCGTAAGGACGAGCAACGACTTTTGCTTTGAGCGTGAGTTTCTTTTTTCCACGAAGCACTGAAAGTTGAACTTCTTTCCTAGGCTGATAAGTCAAAAACTCATTGATGAATTCGTCAGCTGATTGAAAGGATTTCGCACCTATCTTAACGATGATGTCATTTTCCTGCAGCTTCAGTTCAACACTCGTTCCTCGAACAACTTGCACGACCTTACAGCCCGAATTCCCATTTTCGGTAACATATTCGATACGAGCACCAAGAAGTGGTTTGCGCTGAAGTTGAGCCAGGGAACTGAGTGAAATGAGAGCAAAAAATAGAAGGGGAATTAAACGTAGCATAAAAACAATTTTCCATCAAAGGTCTATTGTTTGATTAAAATTGTATTGTCAAAAATTGCTATTTTTTATCAAACCAGGCGTCTGTCCAAACTGCTGCTTGAATGCTTTGGTAAAAGTGGAAACATCGGGGAATCCAAAGCGAATTGCCGTAAACAAGATTTCATTGCCCCTCAATAAGTCCAATTTGGCAAGCTCAAGTCGTTTGCGCTTCTGGTATTGATAGGGTGAAATACCAAAAACAGATTTAAACACACGAATGAAATGGTATTTCGAAATTCCTATTTGATTGGCGATTTTTTCCAAAGACAGGTTATCCGTTATGTTTTCATCAATAAGAGATTTCGCTTGAAACACCGCTCTGAATACTTCTTCATTGGTGACATTCTTTTTGAAATCTAGTTTGGATAAATGGTCAAAAACAAATCGTTGATCCGTAATAATGGATTCTGCAAGGCTGTAAAATAACTCGTTCTGCTGAAAATCATTCGTAAATGTTCCTGCTTTGATTTTTTGATTGATCTCGTTCAGTGAATACCCCAAACTGGTATTCTTGACATTATACCGATTAACGAAAAACTGGTCGGAGAGTAAAAATTCTTTCAATTCCGTTCCATTGACATCATGAAATTCAGCCACTTCAGAAATAATCTCGGATGAAATGTCAATACATAAGCCTTGGACAGACTCGTTGTTATCAATCTGAACTAAGGATTTGGTAAATTCGTTTCCGATGATATATTCTCCAACTTTTACCTTGTATTTTTTATCGTTTGCGTAATAAATTTCTTCACCAGATGCCACGTATTTCACTCCTAAACCCGAGAATGGACAAGCTGTTTCCAACTTTTTAAAGTTTGAAAAGCGAATGGCGTTTTTTTCGTTGTCGGTGTAAATGGTTTGGTTCATATCGACTTGAGGTTGTGGCTAACGGGTTGCAGCTATACGCAGGCAGGGCATTTCAACACTGAACTTCCTACTAAGAACTGAACTTCAAATATCCTACTTTTCTGTCCTACGAAACACGAAGCCCCTGCTTGCGTATAGGTGATGTTATGCCTTCGTGCCTTTAAAGTTTTATTAATTTGCCGATGTTTCTGTCAGAGTTTCTTTCCTCGACTACAACAAAGTAAATTCCATTTTGCAAGGCACTTATGTCCACGATGTAGTCATTTCCAATTTTAGATGTCTCGAATACGAATTTTTGACCAAGTGTGTTATATAGATTAATTTCCTGTGCGGATAAAGATAAATCGTTGATTTTAATAAAAAATCTATCGTGGGTAGGATTAGGATAAATATGAATTTGAGAATTATTGGAAATATCAATAATTGACAATGGAGAACAGTTAATTGGTGTTCCCGTTAGTTCACTAAAATTACCATTAGAAACAAACCAATTATACCAAGTGCCACCTGTTCCAGATTGCCAAGTGTTTAAGTTAAATGTTTTACTACCAGTGCTATCGCCTTTAATTTGGTACGACTTTACTGCCAAACCCCCCAAATCCCATGTTAATGGATTTCCTGTTGAGCAATTTTCGGGTGTCTGAATGGTAAGTTCACAATTCGATTGAATAAAATAGGCATTGTCATCATAAGTGGGGTGCCCTCCAAAAACCCGAGCAATTCCGTTTGTGTCTATACAAACTGCTGTATATTCATCGCAGGCTATTGCATTTGCAAAAACTCCATAATCGGTTTTAATTCTTGCAAGAAATGTCATTAGCCTTCCCTTTCTTTCGGGGTTGTCAAAATGTGTGTCTGTAATTGTATTGCTTAAATAATTATTATTAATAAAAGCTGAGGAATCAATAGCTACTGCGTTATTATAGGGATTTGAAAGAGCTACGCTTGATGTTACGGTGCCGTTTTGTGCAGAAAAATAATACTTACCTTGAATAGCCATGCCTGCACTTGTTCCACCAATTACAATATTTCTTTGTTGAATGGCCTGGTTAATTGCACTGTCTATGGGTGTATTTCTCCAGTAGCTTATGTAAGTCCATTGGTCACCACCAGCAAACCAAATAGCTTCTGCCTGATTAATTTTTTGAATTATATAGGATTCATTACTTGCCAAGGTGTTATGACAGACTATTGTTTCAACAGAGTTTACAGGAACTCCTAATCCAGAATATAAATAAGAATTATACCCATTAGAGCCAGTAGTTCTCAAAACTAATACATCACCCCCATTGGCTCTTTGAAGAAACCATTTCATTGCATTATCATCTTCTGTAGCACCGCCCATAAGGCATACTCCCCCATGCGGGGAAGTTACTACATCAGTGTTGTTTCCAGTAAAATAGGATGTGTAATTTTGTCCGAAAGCAACAAATGGAATAAGTGTTAAGAGTAATAGTAATTTTTTATTCATGTTTTTTATGTTGTGTAGTGTTCTTTGGCATGTGGCATAACGGTTTTCAGCTATACGCAGGCAGGGCATTTCAACACTGAACTTCCTACTAAGAACTGAACTTCAAATATCCTACTTTTCTGTCCTACGAAACACGAAGCCCCTGCTTGCGTATAGGTGATGTTGGTGGCTGGTGTTCTATTGCTCTTACTATTTGCATATATCATTTTACTTTCTTTTTTAATCTCAAATTAAGTCCATTTATAAGCATATCGGATAATTAGACAAAGTAAAAAAACTTCAACTACTGCCGCAAAATACATATGCAACCAAGCTTCTCCTGTCAAATTGAATAGCATATAAGGTATAAGAATGATTGCCATAATGATATTTGTTAAGCGATTTATCTTAGCTGGTAAAATTAAACTTAGAAAAATCATTAATATCGGAATAGTTGCTAAGACCAGAGCGATAAAAATAAACTCTTGTGTTATATCAAATACAAACACTTTACCTTTGGTGATATCGTCAATTTTGCTTGGCATATACAAGGCAAAGTAATCAACATAGATATAGAGAAACATAAAGCTCGTCCAAAGTGAAGCGAGCTTTAGTTTCACATTAACTTTGATGTCCTCCAATTTCTTTTGTGTGTAAGTCGTCAGCATAAGTTGGACTTTTAACTAAGGAGTAAAGTACGGTTTTTTGGGGATTGGTAGATCATGTGATTGATTCTTCGTTGCTTCATGGATTTTTGTTTTAGGATTTGACGTTTTGGTCCGATTTTGTATGCAAATTGTATGCAAATAATGAAAAAAGCACCTACGTCTTTCGATGTAAGTGCTTGATTTTGAGAGCTCCTCCTGCTGGACTTGAACCAGCGACCCTCTGATTAACAGTCAGATGCTCTAACCAACTGAGCTAAGGAGGAATTTCCTATAAAAAGGGCTGCAATAATACGACGCGGCGGGCTACCACGCAAGGCTTGCCGACCGGTATCTTTGCCCGCAAAACCTAGAAAACATGAGTGTACTGGTAATTGGCACGGTTGCCTACGACGGACTGGAGACCCCGTTCGGGGTTCGCGAACGAATCCTCGGCGGATCTGCCACCTACATTGGTTTGAGCGCCAGCTACTTGACCAAACCTGTGCACCTGGTTTCGGTTGTCGGCGAAGATTTTGAGCAGGCCCACATCGACATGCTGAACCGCCACCACGTCCGCACTGAAGGGCTTGAAGTGATGGCCGGCCAGAGAACGTTTTTTTGGAAGGGCAAGTACCACCTCGACATGAACAGCCGCGATACGTTGGACACCCAACTAAATGTGCTCGAGCATTTTAACCCGAAGGTCCCCGCGTCCGCCAAGAACTGCGACGTGCTGATGCTCGGCAACTTGGTTCCGGCGATTCAGATGAGCGTGGTGGAACAGCTTCCGACTCGTCCGAAGCTCGTTGTGATGGACACGATGAATTTGTGGATCGAGAACACGCCCGAAGACCTGCGCAAAATGCTGACCAAGGTGGACGTGCTCACGGTGAACGACGAAGAGGCGCGCCAGCTCAGCGGCGAGCACAATTTGGTCAAGGCGGCCCGCGCCATTCGAGCTATGGGCCCCAAAATTCTCATTTTGAAGAAGGGCGAGCACGGGGCGCTGCTGTTCGGCGCGAACGACGAGATCTTTTTTGCCCCGGCACTTCCGCTGGCCGACGTGGTGGACCCCACGGGCGCCGGCGACACGTTTGCGGGCGGTTTTGTCGGCTACCTCGACAGCGTGGGCGACTACAGCTTTGACAGCATGAAGCGCGGACTCATGTACGCCGCCACGATGGCGAGCTTTTGCGTGGAGGCCTTTGGCCCCGAGCGCATGATGGACTTGACCGACGAGGCCATTCGCGCCCGCCGTGCCGATTTTTCGCAGCTGATTCAGGTAGGCTAAACCGTGCGCGCCGACGTCTATTTGTGGGCAGTTCGGCTCTTCAAAACCCGCGCATTGGCCGCCGAGGCCCTGCGTTCGGGCCAAGTGAGCGTGGGCGGAACCGAGATCAAGGCAAGCCGCGACGTCAAGCCGGGGGAGGTATTGGTACTTCGCCGCACCGGATACCAGCAGCATTTTGAAGTCGTGGGCTTGCCGCGCACCCGCGTGGGAGCGGCCCTTGTGGTCAACCTGCTGCGCGAAGTGACGCCGCCCGAGGAGCGCGAGCGCCGCGAGCTCTGGGAATTTGCCCAACGGGCGTCGGCCGGGTACGGCGGCTTAGGGCGTCCGACCAAAAAGGACCGCCGCGACCTTTCTGACTTTATGGAATAAAAAAAGCCGCCCCAACCGGGGCGGCTTCGCTTTTAAACCGGTACGGTTTAGTTGAAGCTGTAGCGGATGCCGATTTGGGCCTGCCAAACGTCGCCCAGGGTTACGCTCGGATCGTAGATCTCGGTGCGCAGCTCGCCGGCCGTGCGCGTAAACTGGTACTTGTACTCGCCATCAACCTTGGCGTAGGTAAGCGGACGGGTCATTACGACGCGGTCGCTCACGCCCCAGCTGCTGTTGATCATGTTGCCGATGTTGTAGAAGTCGGCGCGGAGCTGCAGATTCTGCTTCTTGCCACCAACCTTCACGCTGAAGTCCTGAACGAGGTTCAAGTCAAACAGGTTCAACCAAGGAAGTACCAGGGCGTTGCGCTCGGTGAACTGTCCGCGGATGCTGTTGAGGTACTCGTTGCCGGTGATGTAGCTTTCGAAGGCTGCTTTTTGGTCAGCCGCCGTGAAGAGCACGTTACCGCCTGAAACGATGTCTGCGAAGTCCATGGCGTCCAGCTGGGTAGCCGTCGGAACGTAGAGGAGGTCGTTAGCTGCAAGCAGGTCGCCGTTGAGGTCACCGATCACGCTGAACGAAGCGCGGCCTTGGTTGTAGCCTTGGTAGAAAAGGCTCACCGTGGTCGCGGCGTTGTCGCCCCAGTTGAAGCGGTAGCTACCGGCAGCGATGGCGCGGTGGCGCTGGTCGAAGTCGCTGTAGGACAGTCCGGCATGGTTATTACCGTTCACCGTCAGCTGGTCGCGCCATGATGAGTAGGCGATGGAACCGCCGGTCATGATGTCTTTGGCCTCGCCGAAGTTGTACGCCGTCATGAAGTACCAGCCGTTGCTGAACTGCTTTTCAAGCTTCGAAGTCAAGCTGTAGGAGAAGCCTTTGTTGGTGTTCGCCAGAACAATGGCGTCGGTGATCGTTCCGTTGATGCGCATGCCGCTGTTGGAGTTGGCAAACACGTCGCGGCCGTCGTCGGTGCGAGTGCCGGTCTTCGCCGTTTGGTTGGCGTTGTAGTAGTAAATGTTGTTTACCGTCTTGCTGAAGATACCCTCGAGGCTCAGAACGAACTCTTTTGGAAGCTTGAAGTCAACCGCAAGGTTGTTGCGCCACGTCTGCGGGAACTTGAATCCGCGCTCGGTCAAGGCCAAAGCGTAGGAAGAAGGCAGCGTGGGGTTCGCGGGGATGTGCGCCTTTACGTCGTCGGTGAAGGCGAAGTCGGTGGTGTTGTCTTGACGAATGGAACCCGTCAGGACGCCGTTGTTGCCCACTTGGTTACTCAACCACACGAACGGAGGACGGCCGCTGAAGAGGCCGGTTCCGCCGCGCACCTGAATGCTGCGGTCGCCCTTCACGTCGTAGTTGAAGCCAATGCGCGGAGAGATCAACGGATTGGTCTTCGGCAGTTCGCTCGTGTTGAAGGTAACGCTGTCTCCGTTGGGGTTCACGAACTTCATGTCGTTGACCAGGGCGTTCTCGCGGGCGGTGTTGCCAAACATGGGAACGTCAATGCGCGCACCGACGGTAACCTTGAGCTTGTCGTCTAAGGCGTTGATCACGTCTTGCACGTAGGCACCAGGCATCATAACGCGCGTGGTGGCCGTGGGCAAGGCTCCGCCCTCAAGGGCCGAGTAGGTCAGGGCGTAGCGGCGAAGTTCCAGGGTGTCTGCGCCCGGGGCGTTGTTCACCACGTCTTTAAAGTCCTGAAGGCTGTTGAACACGTACTGGCCGTAGTAGGTCGGGGTAAACGTGTTGTCAAACTTGAAGGCTTCGAAGTTCAAACCGGCGGTAACCGTGTGGTTTCCGTTGTAGTAAGTCAGGTTGTTCTGAAGCTGGAACGTGTTCGTGTTGAGTTCGTTGTTGGGCGTGAAGGGCTCGTACCCGAACGACATGTAGGTGCGGCCGTCTTGCATGATGTCCACCAAGGGGAAGATGCCGTTCTCGTAGCGTCCGCCCGTGGCTCGGCTGGTGCGGAAGTCGCGGTTGGCCGTGAAGCCCATCTGGAACTGGTTGCTCATCTTATTGCTGATGCGCGTGTTGAGTTCGCCGATGGTCGAGAAGATGTTGTTGTTGATCACGTAGTTCGTGCCTTGGAAGTTCAAGGCGTCGAGGGTACCGTTGCGGTTGCCGCTTACTACGCCTGAGTTGCTCGAAAGCACGTCGCGGTAGGACTTTAGGTAGTTCACGCGAACCCACGCTTTGTTCTTGTCGTCGATGTTGAAGTCGAACTTGGCCAAGATCTTATCGCTGTAGGTTTCGTTGTTGTAGTTCTGGTACTCCCCGGGGTTGTAGTTGAACTTGCTGATGAGCAGGTTGCGCACGTCGTCAAGGTCGCTCGCAAGTACGCGGGTCTCGTTGAGGTCGGTCACGCCGTCGTTGTTGTTGGCCGTGAATAGGGTCGCGGGATCCGTGCGGCGCTCGCCTTCAGCGTTCAAAAAGAAGAAGATCTTGTCTTTCTTGATGGGGCCTCCCACGCGGAATCCAAACTGGTTAACCGCGAAGTCGTTGATAACTAACGGGCTACCGGCTTTGTTGCCGTCTTTATCGAGGTAGGTTACGGTATCGCCACGAAAGTTTTGGTTGCGGGTGTTCATAAAGACCGACGCGCTAACCTCGTTGCCGCCCGAACGGGTAATGGCGTTGATGCCGGCGCCGGTGAATCCGCCCTGACGCACGTCGTAGGGAGCAATGTTCACTTGAACCTCCTCGATGGCGTCGAGCGAAATCGGCGCAGAGTTGGTTTGTCCGCCCGGACCCGAAGCAAGGCCAAAGCTGTTGTTGAAGATTGAGCCGTCGACCGTGAGGTTGTTGAAGCGGCTGTCAGCGCCTGCAAACGACACGCCCGAACCGGCCGTAGAAGCGACCGAAGACGGACGACTCTGCGGGGTGAGGCGAGTAAAGTCGTTGAGCGAGCGGCTGAACGTCGGCAGGGTATTGAGGGCTTCCACCTTAACGTTGGTGGCCGCGCCCGTGCGCTGCGAGTTCAAAATTTCGTTTTTGGTGGCGACCACGTCAACGTCGTTCAGGGTCGTCGTTTTCACGCCTACCGTAACGTTGAGTCGAAGGGCTTGGCCCAAGCTGAGGTACACTCCGCCCAATTCTTCGTTGCCCGCGCCTGAAGTAACGGCAACGACATAAGGTCCGCCGATGCGAAGGCCGTCTAGTGCGTAGCGGCCGCTGTTGTCGGTAACCGCAGTGTAGCGGCTGCCCGTGGGCTGGTGCGTGACCACGACTTTAGCGTCGTTGACCTGCTGGCCAGACTCGTTCACCACGCGACCGTTGATCGACGCGGTGGTTACGTTTTGAGCGCTCATCGCGACCGAGGCCAGCGAAAGCACCAAAGCGAATAGATAGGTGATTTTGATTTTCATGGTATGAAACGTTTAGGCGAAAATAACCCATTTATGTGGAGGGCTCGTTACCAAAACGTTAAACAGTGGTCGTTGTTCGCGATCTAAACCTTGGCGATTGGTTTAGCGCAAAAGCTGAATAACAGCAGATTATGCGAAGCGAATTAGCTTGGCCCCTTTTTCGACGGCCTGGCCAGCCTGAACGTAGACCTCAGCGACAATGCCCACAACCGCGCTTTTGAGGTTGTTTTCCATTTTCATGGCCTCGAGCACCAAAAGGGACTGTCCCGCGCTGACCTCGCTCCCGGGAAGGGCGTCTACCCGCAGCACGAGTCCGGGCATCGGCGCCACCAGAACCTCGGGCCCTTTGGCCGCCGTGGCCGCAATTCCTAATTCGTCGAGCAGGGCGTCGATGGGCCGCGTGGAGCGCACCTCATACACGTCGCCGTCGATCCACCAGGCCGAGCGCTTGGCAACCGGGTCGTAGGAAACGAGGAAGGCCGTCTTGGGCTCAGGTCCGCGCTGAATGCGGAACTCGCGCCCCGCAACATGTTCGACGGTCCAGCCCTCGAGTCCGTCGGGAAAGCTAAAGGCTTGGGAGCCCACCTGGTGCGTTCGCATGGCCTAAAAATACGGCAGGCACGATGGTTGTACCTTTGCCGACGCTATGCTGATTCAAATTTCGCAGTTCATTCTAGGCCTTTCGCTGCTGGTCGTGCTCCACGAATTGGGCCATTTTATTCCGGCGGTTGCCTTTCGCACCCGAGTCGAGAAGTTTTACCTCTTTTTCAACCCGTGGTTTTCGCTGTTTAAAACCAACATACGCGGAACCGAAGTGGGTATCGGCTGGCTGCCCCTCGGCGGCTACGTCAAGATCGCCGGTATGGTCGACGAGTCCATGGACACCGCCGGCTTGGCTGAGGAGCCCAAGCCCTACGAGTACCGCAGCAAGAAGCCCTGGCAGCGCCTCATCATCATTTTGGGCGGCGTCACCGTCAATTTTATGGTAGCAGTGGCCATTTATGCCGGCATGGGCGCCTACTACGGCGAGAAGTACGTCGACACGGCCGACCTCAAGGGCGGAATTTGGGCGACCCCCGTCGCGCAATCGATGGGCATGAAGTCGGGCGACGTTCCGGTTGCAGTGGGCGGACGCGAAATCGCGCGCTTCGACGAAGTCAGCGTTGAAATGCTCTTGAGTTCGGGCTCGGCGCTCACGGTCCTTCGTGACGGACAGCGCGTCGAATTGCCCATTACCCAAGAGTTTGTGGCCAAAGCGATTGAAGAGAAGACGCCGTGGATGTTTCCGCGCGTGCCCTATGTGGTCAAGGAATTTGCGACCGGCAGCCCCGCCGGGAAGGCCGGAATGGCCAAAGGCGACGCCCTCGTGGCGCTGAACGGCGAGTCCCTTACTTATTTTGATGAGTACCTCGACCGCATTCCGAAGCTCGCGGGCCAAACGGTAACGATTACGGTGAACCGCGCCGGCGAGCGGGTTGATTTGCCCGTCACCGTCAGCGAAGAAGGCAAAATCGGCGTGTACTACCAAGACAACTTGGCGTCGTTTTTCCCGGTAAAGACCGAGTACCACAGCGGACTGGGGGCGCTCCCCTACGGCTGGGACCGCGCCGTCTCGACCCTCTCGTCGTATGCGCGGCAAATCAAGCTGATGTTTCAGCCCGAGACCGGAGCCTACAAAGAGGCCGGCGGCTTCTTGACCATTTTGAAGCAGTACCCGAGCACCTGGGATTGGGAGCATTTTTGGGGATTCACGGCCTTTTTAAGCCTTGCCTTGGCGTTTTTGAACGTGCTTCCCATTCCCGCTTTGGACGGAGGCCACGCGGTTTTTGCCCTGATCGAATGGGTCACCGGCCGCGCTCCGAGTACCCGCGTGATGGAAGGGGCCCAAATGATCGGCTTCTTCTTACTGCTGGCCCTGTTTGTGCTAGCCAACGGCAACGACCTGTTTAAGGCCTTGGGGCTTTAGCGCAGCGGAGCTGCGCGTAGCTAGCGACTAGCAGCTAGTTACTGGTTGCTGGTTGCTAGTTGCTAGTTGCTAGTTGCTGGTTGCTAGTTGCTAGTTGCTGGGTGCTGGTTGGCTGGTTGCTGGTTTACGGTTACTAGGAACAAGAAACCAGAAACGAGAAACCGCCGAAGGCGCTAGCCCAACGCCACGTCGAGCGACATCATTACGGCGAATCCGGCAATGAATCCGAGGGTGGCGATGTCGGTGTACTTGTCGCGCTGCGTTTCGGGAATGACCTCTTCGACG
>Ga0194124_10002602_pt1 | contig 20168 bp, 15 predicted proteins | sample TA2KigCas0mmetaG_FD_148605 | JGI IMG/M metagenome (GOLD analysis project Ga0194124, IMG submission 148605) | Freshwater microbial communities from Lake Tanganyika, Tanzania - TA2015031 Kigoma Deep Cast 0m | ecosystem: Environmental > Aquatic > Freshwater > Lake | place: Tanzania: Lake...
GGGCGTCGAAGCCGTGGCAGGCGAAGCAGTTGTCGGAGAGCAGCGGACGGATGTCCCGATTGAACTGCACCGTACCCGGCGCGGCGGAACCCGGGACGGAACCCAGGACCAGCAGCGGCAGGACGATGCTGAGACGAGGCCAACGTGGAATCATTGGGCGGATTTTTCCATGATCGGGATCGAATTCAAATCCCGATCCCGGAATTCAGGGATCCGACGCACGGGTGCGGTGGAAATTCGGCGGGAGATGCACCTCTTCCCTCCCGAACTCCCGGCTTGCCTGGGTCTGCGGAATCCAGCGACCGTTGAGTACTGAAGTGACGCATGAATCTCGGAGACATTCTCAGCCCGCAGCAGATCGTGCCCGAGCTCAAGGCGACCACCCGCTGGGAGGTCATTGACGAGCTCATCGGCACCCTGGTCTCCAGTGGCCACATCCCCGCGGCCGACCGCGAGGCCGTCACCGCCGTGGTCAAGAAACGCGAGCAGTCGATGAGCACCGGCATCGGCTTCGGAATCGGGATTCCCCACGCCTCGACCGATCTCATCCCCTCCGTGGTGACCGCGTTCGGACGCTCCAAGGTCGGGATCCAGTTCGACTCCCTGGACAACCAGCCGGTCCACCTCGTCACCCTCTTCCTCGTCCCACAGGGCCAGTTCCAGAAGCACCTGCACACCCTCGCGGGCATCGCCAAGGTCCTGCGGAAGGAGGAGTTCCTGCGCGGACTCGATGCGGCCCAGGATGCGACCGCGATCATGGAGGTGATCCGGCAGCATTCGTTGCCGCGCTGAGCCGGGACCACGTCCCGACGGGGAATCGGCCCCGCCGCCGCCGCGTTGTTCTGCCTCCTTCCTTTCTGTCTCCTCCCCTTCCTCCGATCCCGCCATGCTGAACCACTCCCTCGAGCAACGCCTCCGGGCCGCCGTCGCCGCCATCCTGCCCCAGGCCGACCTCTCCACGGTCCAGGTTCGGCCCGCTGCCGACACCAAATTCGGGGACTACCAGAGCAATGCGCTGATGGCGCTTGCCAAGCAGCAGCGTCTGAACCCGCGCCAGCTGGCCACGCAGGTCGTCGAGAAGCTCGATGTCTCCGACCTCTGTGAGCCGGTCGAGATCGCCGGTCCCGGGTTCCTGAACTTCCGCGTCCGTCCCGCCGCCCTCGCCGCCCGGCTCGCGGAGGCCGCCCGCGGGGAACACCTCTTCTTCCGCCCCGCGGAACGTCCCCGAACCCTGGTCATCGATTTCAGCAGCCCCAACGTCGCCAAGCCGATGCATGTGGGACACATCCGGTCCACTGGGATCGGCGACTGCCTCCAGCGCGTCCTCCAACTCCTCGGTCACCGCGTCATCAGCGACAACCACCTCGGCGACTGGGGCACCCAGTTCGGCAAGCTGCTCGTAGGCTGGAAGGGCCAGCTCGACCGTACCGCCCTGGCGTCCGATCCCATCGGCGAGATGGAACGCCTCTACCGGGTGGTCAATGCCGCCTGCGAGGCCGACCCCGCCGTGCTGGAGCAGGCCCGACAGGAACTCGTCCGGCTTCAGGCCGGCGACGCCGAGAACCTGGCGATCTGGAAGGAGATGCTGCGACTGTCGCAGGACCAGTTCGACACGCTCTACCGCCGGCTCGGGGTCAGCTTCGACCACACCCTGGGCGAGAGCTTCTACAACCCGCAGCTCGGCGCGGTGGTGGCGGATCTTCTCGCCCGCGGGATCGCCCGTGAAAGCGAGGGGGCGGTCGGGGTGTTCAGCGAGCGGACCCTTCCGCCCAAGGAGGATCCCTTCCTGGTGAACCGCGACGGCGAGTGGATCGACGATCCGGCCCTGGTCCGGAAGAGCGACGGCGGGTTCAACTACATGACCACCGACCTCGCCACAATCGAGCATCGGATCCGGACCTGGTCGCCCGACGAGATCCTATATGTGGTCGACGACCGTCAGGCGCCCCACTTCCGGAAGCTCTTCCTGACCTTCGCCCGCTGGCAGCCCGAGGCGGCGGGGCGGGTCGGGCTGCGCCACATCGGCTTCGGCAAGATCATGGGCGATGACGGCCGTCCGTTCCGCACGCGGAGCGGGGACACGATCCGGCTGGCGGCTCTCCTCGACGAGGCCGAGGAGCGGGCCCTCGCGGTGGTCCGCGAGAAACGGCCCGAGCTTCCTGAGTCCGAGCAGGCCGCCATCGCACGGGTCGTGGGCCTCGGCGCCGTGAAGTACCAAGACCTCCTGCCCAATCGGCAGAGCGACTATGTGTTCTCGTGGGACAAGATGCTCGCGCTCACGGGCAACACCGCTCCCTACCTCCAATACCAGTTCACCCGCGCCCACAAGGTGGCGCGCGACGGCGGCGCCTACGACATCACAGCCCTCGATCGCGTGGTGCCCGAGGATCCGGCCGAACTGGCTCTGACCCGTCACCTGCTGAACTTCGGTCTCACCCTCGAGGCGGTCGGCGAGGAATGCCGTCCGAACTACCTCTGCAACTATCTCTATGAGCTGGCGGTGCTCTACTCGCGGTTCTACGAGAACTGTCCCGTGCTGAAGTCCGAGGGGGATCGTCGGGTGCTGCGTCTGGCCCTGTGCGATCTCGCCGCCCGCGTCCTTCGCCAGGGCCTCAACGCCCTGGGCATTGAGACGACCGAGGTGATGTAGCACGACCGGGAGCGTCCGACAGGTGACGTGGAGTCAACACCTCCTGTCCGTCCGCCCCGCGGCCGTCCGGTGGAGATTGCGGCGTGCCAACCTCCCCGCTCGGTTCCGATTCCCAACCGCAGGCCATCGCCCCGTGGGTGCTCCCGCACCCAGTCCTGCAGGCCACTGCAGGACCCAACTTTTGCGGTATGAGCCCAGGTGTTCACGCCGCCTGCATCTCTCTCTGTTTCCATCTCCCTCCTTCTACCCTCCGCGTCCCCCCGTCCCCGCGTGACCCTCCTCCATCCCGTCACGGATGGACCTCATCGGGATGCGGTTTCGCGGTCAGCCGGGCCAACCAGAGGATGCCGCCCACGACCATCAAGGCTCCGAGGAGACCGAACGGCGTGAGCAGCTCGCCCCAGACCCAGTAGGCGACACCCAAGGCCACCACGGGCTCGAGGGTGGCGATCGTCGCGGCGCGCGAGGGCGGGAGCCTCTGGACGCCATGGGCATAGGCGAGGTAGGCGCCGAACGTGCAGAAGGCCGACAGGAAACCGAGAGCCATCCAGACCCGCGGCGAGAGGATCCTGAAGTCGGCGAATGGGGCCAGGGCCAGGGCACCGACCGCGAGCGCCCAGGCCAGGACCCGCGACGGTGCGTTGTGGGCGAAGAGGGGACGGCCCATGAGGTAGTAGAGGGCATAGGTCATTCCGGACAGCAGTCCCCATCCGAGGGCTGGACCGTTGAACGGGATGTCGGCACCCCGATCCCCCGAGGCCAGCGCCACCGTGGCCACCCCGATCAACGTCAAGCCCAACGGGAACAACTCCCTCCTTTGTGGAGGTTCACCCCAGCCCAGCCACCCTCCCAATGCCACCCAGAGTGGTGCCGAATAGAGCAGGATCGAGGCGAGATCCACCCCACCCGCCCGGACGGCGCTCAGGTAGGCGAGGTACATGATCGCGACTCCACCGATCCCGAGACCGACAGCCCGTCCACGATCCTCGGCCCGCAACGGTCTGGATCTGGACACCCAGGCATGCAGGGCGAACCACAGAGCCCCGAGGGCCGCCCGCCAGAACGCCACGGTCGTGGGGGCCACCGCCTCCGTCATGGCCACGTGACCTGCGATGCCGATGAGCCCCCACTGCACGGCGGCCAGCACCATGAATCCGACACCGGCACGATGCTCGCGCCCAGGATTCATGGGGTCCGAACGGAGGGCATGAGCGATGGAACATCCCGGACTCGTGCGGAATCAATCCCGACGATGTCCCGATCCCGGATGTCGTCCGGCGCCCCGCGTCCCCATGTGGGTCCCCTCCCCTTCCTCCGCGTTCCGCAAGCCCCCGCCTCTCCCCAAATCTGGCGATGGTGGACCCGTCCACCGATCTGATCCGATCAACGGGATGTCCATTCCCGCATCCGATTTCGATGGCGCCTGGGAGGAGACCGTCGAGGTCTTCCTGCAGCCCCTCCTCGAGCTCATCCTCACGACCGTGGCCCGCGTCATCGACTGGAGCCGCGGGTTTGAGTTTCTCGACTCCGAGCTCCGGGCCCTCTTCCCCAACACCCGATCCCGGCGTCGCGTCGACAAACTCATCCGGGTCTTCTTCCGGGACGGACGCGCCCGCTGGATCTACCTGCACCTCGAGATCCAGTCCCAGGCGTCCAAGGACACCCCAAAACGGATGTTCCTGTGCTTCTACCGGATTTATGACCCGTACGGGATGCCCCTCCTCAGCATCGCCCTCCTCGTCGATCCCGATACCAACCACCGACCGGGCCCCCTGGATCTGCGCGTCGCCGGGTCGGGCTGCCTCTTCCAGTGCCACACCTGCAAGCTCACCGACTTCACCGACGCCTTCCTGGAGGCCAGCCCCAATCCGGTCGCCAAGGTGATCCTCGCCCATCACATCACACAGCGGACCGCCAAGGATCCAACGGCACGGATGCACGCGAAGGTGCAGTGGATCCGGGAGCTGTTTCGTCAGGGCTTCTCACGGGACCAGATCACCACCCTGTTTCAGGCTCTTGAAGCCATGAACCCATTGCCCGACGAGCTCGGCGTTGAATTCAGGGACAAAGTCCTCCACGTTGTTCCAGACAAGGCGATGCCCATCATCACCAGCTTCGAACGGCTCGCCCGCAAGGAGGCCCTCGCCGAGGGGCTCTCCAAGGGGCTCTCCCAAGGACGTACGGAGGGACGCACCGAGGGACAACTCTCCACCCTCCGGGATGCCATTCGGGACCTCCTTGAGGAGCGATTCGGTCACACGCCCCCTGCCCTCGGGGAATGCCTCGAGCAGGAGGCAAATCCTGCCATCCTGAAGGTGTGGCTGCGCAAAACCGCCACGGTCGAGTCGGTGGACGCCTTCCTGGGCATGGTGTCGCGCTGAGGGAGCGGAGGGGCGGACCAATTTGGTCCCGGTGGGTGGCCCAGTGCTCTGGGTCACTGGGGGGCCTCCCAGGCACCCACACACACCAGGCCTCACCTCCGCCTACGCCCCAGCACTCCCCGGCATTCTTCCCAGGTCGGCTCACGGCATGTAGCTGGGCGTTCCCGCGTCCAGTGATGCGGGGCACTGCATCACCCGCCGGGCCTCCGTTCCCAGCCTCCGCCTCCCACACTTTCTCCGTCCTCCTCCGCGTCACCGTAGGGGTCCCATCCGCCGGTTTTCGCTTTCAAGTTCGCCGGCTCCGATCCTCCCTTTGGACCCGGTCCCATGCCACGCCCATCCGCCGCCATCCCGTTGCTGCTGTTCCTCGCCACCCTCCTCAGGGTTGTGGGTGCCGATCCCACCCCAAAGTTCGAGTCGGAGATCCATGCCTTCGTGGAGGCCGATCGGAAATCCCCCCGGCAACCCGGGGGCATCCTCTTTGTCGGCAGCAGCATCTTCCGGGAATGGACCCAGGTGGCCACCGCCATGGCGCCCCTCCCGGTCCTGAACCGCGCCTTCGGCGGATCGAAGACCCAGGATCAGCTCGACCGGTTCGACCAGGTTGTGACCCCCCATCGTCCCCGCACCGTGGTCTACTATTGCGGCAGCAACGACCTGAAGGCCGGTGACGACCCCGGGGCCATCTTCGGACGCTTCAAGTCGTTCTCCGAGCGCCTCCACCAGCAGTTGCCCGACTGCCATCTGATCGCCGTCTCCAGCACCCGGTCCCCCGACCGGGTCCCGATCTGGGACCGCGTCGACCAGTACAACGGACTCGTCCGCGCCCACTGCGCCACCACGCCTCGTCACACGTTCGTCGACCTCAATCCGACACTGGTCGATCCCGAAGGCCGACCGCGCCTGGACTTCTTTCGCGGCGACAGACTCCATCTCCATCCCGCCGCCTATGAGGCCTTCGCGAAGGTCCTGCGTCCGGTACTGGAGAAGGTCTGGTCCGAGGTCCAGTCCGAGCCCCAGACGCCGGGGAACAAGGCCAAGCTGGAGGCCCTCCTTGGTACCAAGCGGCAGGTGATGCATGGATTCGCGACGATCCCGGGGGTCTCCCACTGGTCTCACCACGAGGCCGCATCGCTGGTGACCCGGACGAGGGTCGACGGGCTGAAGCCCTAAGGTTCCCCACCCGAGCCAATCCCTTGAACCCATGAACCGACCGCCGCTCCTCTCCCGAATCGCCCCCGTCGTCATTGCCCTCCTTACAACAGGGTGCGCTCTGGGCGTGCAGGCCGACGAGCCCAAGAACCACGACTTCGACGTCATCATGGACGAGGCCAAGGTTCCGCCGTATGTCCTCCCCCCGCTGCTTGTCTCGGAGAACGGCAAGGCCATCACGACTCCGGACGAGTGGTTCCGGATCCGTCGCCCCGAGATTCTCGGGCTGTTCGGGAACCTGGTCTATGGGACGGTCCCGATCCCGGCCGAACCGATCCGGACGACCTTCGAGGTGGTGAAGCGGGACGACCGGTTCCTCGACGGCAAGGCGGTCCGGAAAGACGTGCGGATCCGGTTCGAGAACCCGAGGGGCACCGCGGAGCTGCTGGTGCTGGTCTTCCATCCGGCCGGAGCCACCCAACCCTCCCCGGCCCTCCTCCTCCACAGCTTCGCGAACACCCGCGACAACGGACACGACCCCGATCCCGGTCGTCCCGGCCATCTCCGGAACGGGATCCCACTCACGGAGATTCTCCGGAACGGATTCGGATTCGTCGTGGTCCACCAGGGCGACCTGGTCCGCCACAACGAGGTGGAGTTTCTAAAGGGCATCCATCCGCTGTTCCATCCGAAGGGCCAGAGCTTCCCGAAGGCTTCCGAGTGGGGCGTCCTCTCCACCGTGGCCTGGGGTGGATCGCGGACGATGGACTATCTGCACACCGATCCCGACATCGACGCGCGACGGGTCGCGATCATGGGGCATTCCAAGATGGGCAAGGCCACGCTCTGGACCGCCGCGCAGGACGAACGCTTCGCCCTGGCGATCTCGTCGCAATCCGGCTGCGCCGGCGCGGCGCTGTGGCGTCGGAAGTATGGCGAGACCCTCGAGAAGATGGTGACGCGGTTCCCGTACTGGCTCTGCCGCAATGCCGCCAAGTTCGTGAACAACGAGGACGACCTTCCCGTGGACCAGCACATGCTCCTCGCCTGCATCGCGCCACGTCCGGTGTACGTCCACAGCGGCGTCGAGGACCGCTGGGCCGACCCGCTTGGGGAATACCTCGCTGCATACCATGCCAGCGAGGTGTACCGCCTCCTCGGGAAAAAGGGGCTCGACTCCCCCACCCCACCCGCGGTCGGGACGACGCTCCTGACGGGCGACGTCGGATACCACAACCGACCGGGCGGACACTCGATCGAACCGTCCGACTGGACGACCTTCCTCGCCTTCGCCTCGCGCCATCTCCAGCGGCACTGAGCCGGGAACCGGGACCGGGGACTCAGGCGAGGATCGGTCGCACCACCTCGCCATGGATGTCCGTCAGACGGAAATCCCGGCCCTGGAACCGGTAGGTGAGCTTGAGGTGGTCGATGCCGAAGAGATGCAGGATCGTCGCGTGCAGGTCATGCACGTGGACCTTGTTCTCCACGGCGTAGAATCCGAAGTCGTCGGTGCGTCCGTAGACCATGCCCGGCTTGATGCCGCCGCCGGCCATCCAGACGGTGTAGCCGTGCGGGTGATGGTCGCGACCGATCTGATCCGGACTCAACGCGCCCTGCATCATCGGGGTCCGACCGAACTCCCCGCCCCACAGGACGAGGGTGGAATCGAGCAGCCCCCGTTCCTTGAGGTCCCGGATCAGGGCCACCGCGGGCTGATCGGTCTCCTGACAGCGCTTCTTGAGGTCGAAGACCAGGTTGCCGTCCGGGCCGCCGTGATGATCCCAGCCGCGATGGTAGAGCTGGACGAACCGGACCCCGCGCTCGACGAGACGTCGTGCCAGGAGGCAGTTGTTGGCAAACGAGGCGCGTCCGGGAGTCGTGCCATACATCTCCTGGTAGCGGATAGGCTCCTTCGAGATGTCCATGACATCCGGGACGCTGGTCTGCATCCGATAGGCCATCTCATAGGCCGCGATGCGGGTGGCGATCTCGGGATCCTTCACCACGTCGAGCCGAAGGGTGTTGAGATCCCGGAGGGCGTCGAGGGACTGGCGTCGCCGTTCGGCACCCATGCCCGGGGGATTGCTCACGAACAGGACGGGTTCGCCCTGGGAGCGCAGCGCCACGCCCTGGTGCTGGGTCGGCAGAAACCCGGAACCCCACGCCGCGTTGGTGAGCGGCTGGCCAACCCCGGTCATCAGCACCACGAACGCCGGCAGATCCTTGTTCTCGCTGCCGAGTCCGTAGCTGAACCACGACCCCATGGAAGGACGGCCGGACAGCTGGGCCCCGGTGTTCATGAACAGCGTCGCCGGATCGTGGTTGAACGCCTCGGAGTAGAATCCCTGCACGAAGCAGACGTCATCGGCGATGCTCTGCAGGTGCGGCATCAGTTCCGAAAGCCAGACCCCGGACTTCCCGTACTGGGCAAACTTGTAGCGGGTGCCCAGCAGCGACGCATTCTTGCCGATCTGGGCCAGTCGGATGTTCTTCACCAGCTCCTCCGGCACCGCCTGCCCGTTCCGCTTGTTGAGCTCGGGCTTGTGGTCGAAGAGGTCGAGATGGGACGGCCCGCCCGACTGGAACAGATAGATGATGTTCTTGGCCTTGGGCGCGAAGTGGGTGCCCACCGCCTGGGCGACCGCGGCCGGGTTTCCCGCGGCGAAGAGCTTCTCGTCGAGGAGCGAGGCCAGCGCGAGGCTTCCCATGCCGGTCCCGCAATGCTGCAGGAATCGGCGACGGGTCGAGGACCGGAGGGGGTCGAGGACCGGACCGCTGAGGGGGTTCATGGCGTTCATGGATTCGGGAGCTCGGGTTCGTGGAGGCGGTTCAGCCCTTGGTCAGGGTCTCGTCGAGATTGAGCAGCACGTTGGCGACCATCATCCAGGCGGCGAGGGCCCGGACATCCATCGACGCCGGCCGCGGTGCCGACCCGACCTCCACGAGGGCCCGGGCTGCGGCGGTGTCGCGGGTGTAGCCCTCGAGCTGACGGTTCAGGAAGTCGAGCAGCCGCGCCTTCTCGGCCCGGGTGGGACTGCGTCCCAGACACGTCCGGAAGGCGAACTCCATCTGGTCCGAGGGCCCCCGGCCGCCCTGTTGCAGGATGCGCTGGGCAAAGACCCGTGCGGCTTCAAGGAAGTTGGGGTCATTGAGGCCCGCCAGCGCCTGGAGCGGGGTGTTGGTCCGTGGACGCCGGGCGGCGCAGACATCGCGGCTCGGAGCGTCGAAGGTGGCCAGGGTCGGATAGGTGCAGACCCGCCGCCAGAAGGTGTAGACCGAGCGCCGGTGGAGGTCGCTGCCCTCGCTGACCGGCCATTCGTCCATGCCGATCTCCGGACGCAGGAAGCCGAGTTCCTTCCAGAGGTTGGGGACCTGGACCGGATACACGCTCGGGCCCCCGATCTCGGGGTTCAGGAGGCCGCTGACCCTGAGGGCCTGGTCCCGGATCATCTCGGCGTCCATCCGGAACCGAGGCCCCCGGCTGACGAGACGGTTGTAGAAGTCCTTCTCCTGACGGAGCTCATCCGTCGCGGAGTCCTGTCGATAGGCGGCCGACATCACGAGCCGCTTCTGCATCGCCTTCACATCCCATCCGGAGGCGACGAACTCGGAGGCAAGCCAGTCGAGGAGTGCCGCGTTCGCCGGGGCCTCGCCCTGACGACCGAAGTCGTCGCTCGTCTTCACCAGTCCCGTCCCGAACAGGCGTTCCCAGTACCGGTTCACCGTCACGCGGGCCGTGAGGGGGTGGGCTGGATCCACCAGCCAGCGCGCCAGCGCGAGCCGGTTCGGCGGCAGGTCCTTTGGCAGTGGCGGGAAGACGGCCGGAACCCCCGGACGCACCTCCCTGCCTTTCTCGAGGAAGTTGCCGCGGACCTGCACGTGGGTCGGACGGGGCTCCGAACGCTCCTGGAGGACCGGGGTGGTGTACTTGCGACCGGCCAACTCGGTCTCGCGCTGGTTGAGCCGCAACAGTTCCCGCTCCAGTCGACGGAGGTCCGGCGAGGCGGACCGATGGGCGGCTGCGACGAGCTTGGCCTGGTCGGCACTGCGTTCATTGGCCGGGAGGGCCAGGACCGCGGCGATTTCCGGGGACACCGGCCAGCGTCGCAGCGGATCCGTCTCGGTGGTGACCGACACCCGGAAGCGTCCGATGGCATGGCTGTTGCCGTGGTAGTGCTCGAACTTGAACTGCAGCCGCGTGCCCCCCGGATGGCCGGCGGGGGTCTGCAGGTCGGCGATCAGGAAATGCCGCTGACCGAACCGGGGCCCGATGGCCCAGCCGGTCTTCGGATTGCGGTCCACCGCGTGGTCGGCCCGGTAGTACTGCTGCTCCCAGTCCGCCGTGGCGCCGGCGAAGAAGACGTTGGTCGCCGCACCGCCGCCCGAGATCGGGCGCGCCATCAGGGCGAACTCGTCGAGGATGAAGTTGCCGGTCTGACCCCACCGACCCGGACCGTTCTTCGGCAGGCTCGGATCCGGCAGCACCTCGAGCAGGACGGCCGTGATGCCCGTCAGGGTGGTGTCGGCCTCGAAGCTGATGGTGTCGTAGATGGGGTTCACCCCGGTGCCGAGGACCGATCCGTCGGCGAGATTCGTATAGCCCGAGCCCCCGGTGCTGAAGAGGTGGGTCAGCGCCAGCACGGTCCACGGGCTCTTCAGGGCCTGCCGTTCCCAGGCCCCCTGGCCGGACTCCCAGGCCTTCTCGGCGGAGGCCAACTCCGCCTTGGTTGCAGCCAGCCGCTCCCGCAGCTCCCGCAGCGGACGTCGCACGTCCGGCGGTGGCACCTCGATGGTTGGGTTGAGGCTGTAGTTGCCGGAATCCGAGGTGGAGTTGAAGAAGGCGTAGAGCTGGTAGTACTCGTCGTGCGAGATCGGATCGTACTTGTGCGTGTGGCACTCGGCACACATCACGGTCAGTCCCATCCAGGTCGTGCCGACGGTGGCGACGCGGTCCTTCACGGCCTTGGTGCGGTACTCCTCGTCGTCGCCACCACCCTCGTCGTTGATCTTGGTGTTCCGGTTGAAGCCGGTCGCGATCCGCTGCTCGAGCGTGGCGTTGGGCAGGAGATCCCCGGCCAGCTGCTCGATGGTGAACCGGTCGAACGGCATGTTCCGGTTGGAGGCGTCGATCACCCATTCGCGGTAGGGCCAGATCGAACGGGCCAGGTCGACCTGGTAGCCGTTGGAGTCGGCATACCGCGCCAGATCCAGCCAACCCCGCGCCATGTTCTCACCGTAGTGGGGGGACTCGAGCAGCCGATCGACCAGCCTCTCGTAGGCGTTCGGGGAGGTGTCGGCCACGAAGTCCGCGACCTCGTTCCACGTCGGGGGCAGACCGGTCAGGTCGAGACTGAGCCGACGGATCAGCGTCGGCAGATCCGCCTCGGCCTGGGGTTTGAGACCCTCCTGCTCGAGACGGGCGAGGATGAACCGGTCGATCTCGTTCCGGGTCCACCCAGTGCGCTTCACCGCGGGGAGACCGGGTCGGACCACCGGGGCGAAGGCCCAGTGCCGTCGGGCGTCGAACTCCGGCCAGACCGCACCCTCGGCGATCCATTGGCGGAGCGCGGCCACCTCGGCATCGGTGAGCCGCTCACCCTTCGGGGGCATGGCATCGTCCGGGTCGCCCGTGGTGACACGTCGGATCAGCTCGCTCTCGTCGGGCTTCCCGGGCAGCAGGGCCGGCCTGCCGGACTCGCCCGACTTCATCGCGGCGGCGCGGGTGTCGAGTCGGAGCGCACCCTTCTGTTTGTCGGGCCCATGGCATTCCGAACAGCGCTTGATCAGGAGGGGTTCGACCTCCTTGGCGAAGTCGACCGCGGCGTGGAGCAGGGAGGTCGTGGCGATCCCGACGGCCCAGACGGCGACCGTGCGGACGATCCGATGGCGTTCAGGCCGAACATGCCTGTGGCTCAGAGGGGACATGATACCCAGGCAGGATGCCCACGAAGCCTCCCAGCAGCCAGTCGTGAATTGTCAAAAGCCCCCCTTTCGCCGCCGCCCCACCCCACAGACCCTTTCCAAGGTGGCGACCTGTGCCTAGTGTTGGTGCATCTTATGCCGACCTACATCTACGAAACCATTCCGTCCAAGCCGGGCCAGAACACCCGCCGCTTCGAGGTGAAGCAGTCGATGAAGGATGCCCCGCTCGCGAACGACCCGGAGACCGGCCTCCCGGTCCGACGCGTCATCTCGAGCGGATTCGCCCCCATGACCAGCGGTTCCGATGCCGCCGACTGCGGCTCGGGCGCCTGCGCCATGCCGGCCCCGCCCCGCCACTCCTGCGGCTCCATGTGCGGCTGCGCAGCCAACTGAACCCCCACCCTCCGCCCCACTCCATGTCCGAGATCGACAGCCGCATCCCCGTCACCGTCCTCACTGGCTTCCTGGGCGCCGGGAAGACCACCCTCCTCAACCACCTCCTGACCGCGAACCACGGCAAACGCATCGCGGTCATCGAGAACGAATTCGGCGAGATCGGCATCGACAACGCCCTCGTCATCAACGCCGACGAGGAGATCTTCGAGATGAACAACGGGTGCATCTGCTGCACCGTCCGCGGCGATCTCATCCGGATCCTCGGCCAGCTGCTCAAGCGCCGCGACAAGTTCGACTACATCCTCGTCGAGACGACCGGCCTCGCCGACCCCGGCCCCGTCGCCCAGACGTTCTTCAGCGACGACGAGATGAAGCGGGCGTTTCGGCTCGACGGCATCGTCACCCTGGTCGACGCCAAGCACATCGGCCTGCACCTCGAGGACGCCCCCGAGGCCAAGGAACAGATCGCCTTCGCCGACCGCATCCTGCTCAACAAGACCGACCTCGTCGGGCACGACGAGGTCGTGGCCCTCGAGGAACGGATCCGCTCGATCAACGCCGTCGCCAGGATCCATCGGACCACCCAGGCCGTGCTCGGTGTCGACCACGTCCTGAACCTCCACGCCTTCGACCTCGACCAGCGGATCAGCCTGAATGGCGACTTCCTCGAGAAGGAACTGCCCTTCGAGTGGTCCGGCGCCTACGAGCTCAAGGCCGGCGCCCACGAACTGGTCCTCGATGCCGGAGCCGATCCCGTCATGGGCGTGGTCCTCCTGCCCCTCGAAACCCAGGCCAAGGCGCCCTGCGGACACGACCATGAACACGGCGAGGCGTGTCATCACGATCACGACCATGGGCACGACCACAGCCCTGATCATGGCCACGACCATGACCACGACCACGGGCACCACCACGGCGAGGAGGGACACTGTCATGGCGGGCTGCATGAGGCGTTGCACGCGGCCGAGGATCTGGCCACCAACCTGTTCATCCACCCCGCGACCCCGGTACGACCCGGCGGCGAGCTGAAGCCCGGCCGGAAGGTCTACAAGCTCGTGCTCGGCACCGAGACCTCCCGGTTCAAGGTGTCCATCCCCGAGGACGGAGCCTATGCGCTGTTCAGCCAGCATGGTCTCGACGAGTTCAACGGCCGCCTCGAGGCCCACGGCCATCGCGTCGAGGCCGGCCACGTCCACGAACACCACGGGCATCACCACACCCATGATGCGACCGTGACCAGCGTCGGCTTCGAGGAACACCGCGAGCTCGACGCCAAGAAGCTGAACGCCTGGCTCAGCGAGCTGCTGCAGACCAAGGGGCAGGACATCTTCCGCATGAAGGGCGTCCTCAACCTCCGGAACAGCGCGAACCGCTATGTCTTCCAGGGGGTGCACATGCTCTTCGAAGGAAAGGCGGATCGGCCGTGGAAGGACGCGACCGAGCGCAAGAGCCAGATCGTCTTCATCGGACGCAACCTCGATCGCGAGGCCCTCCAGGCCGGGTTCCGCCGGTGCCTCGCCTGAGCCGGGATTCCACCCAAGAATCCGCGATGCCTCCCCTCCGAATCCCGGAACGACCGCTCCAGTGGACGCGACCCCTGGGCGATTTCATCCAGGGCGTCTCCTGGTCCCCCTCGGGAACCCTCCTCGCCGTCGCCGAGTCCGGCGGACCCATCCGGGTCCTCGACACCCAGACCGGCGACACCCGACAGGACTGGTCGGGACACGAGGGCGGGTCGTTCGCCGCCCACTTCTCCCCGACGGACGAGCGCGTTGTGAGCGTCGGTCAGGATGGACACGTGCGGTTCTGGGAACCCGCCCACCGGGAACCCCGGAGCGCCGTCCCCGTTCCGTCCAAATGGGTCGATCTGGCATCGTGGTCGCCGGACGGACGCGGTCTTGCGATCGGGGCGGGCCGCGAGGTCCTGCTGCTGGGGGCCGACGGCACGGTCCGCCATCGGCTGCCGCCCCGGAAGACCACCGTGACGGCCCTGGCCTGGCGGGCCGATTCCACCAGGATCGCAGCGGCCTCCTATGGGGCCGTGCAGATCTGGGACGCCCGGTCCGCCGAACCCGAGGCGCCGCTCGAGTGGAAGACGTCCCTGATCTCCCTCGCGTGGAGTCCCGACCATCGGTGGCTGGTCGCCGGGACCCAAGAGCAGGCCGTGCAGATCTGGGAGCTCCCCTTCAAGCCGGCCGAGGAACTCGCGATGAGCGGGTACTCGGTCAAGGTGCGTGAACTCTGCTGGCACTTCGGTGGACGCTACCTCGCCACCGGCGATGGACAGGAGATCATGGTCTGGGACTTCCAGGGCAAGGGTCCGGCCGGGACCTCTCCCAAGATCCTCTCGGCTCATGCCCACCGCATCACCCGCCTAGCCTACCAACGCGCCGGACACCTCCTCGCCAGCGCGGACGAGTCGGGCGACATCCTGCTCTGGAACGCCGGAAAGGGAGGCGACCCCCTCCGCCGTCACCGAGCCGGCAAGGCCGCGAGCGCGCTGGCCTGGAGCCCGGATGGACGTCGCCTCGCCCTCGGGTGCGAGGACGGCACCGTCGCCGTCGCCCTCGTGGAGCAGTGAGGCACGGGCTCAGTGACACCTTGGCCCTCTGGCGCCCGTTGATTCCTAGGAAAACCGGCGTTATCTATACATCAGATTCGCTCGGTCACCTGCGAACATCCAGCCATGATACCCTACGGAATGTCCCTCGACGGTCTGATCTTCATGATCCCCGCCCTCCTGCTCGCCCTGTGGGCGCAGTTCAAGCTGAGGTCGAACTACGAGCGCTACTCCCACGTCGGCACCCGCAACGGACTCAGCGGCGCCCAGACCGCCCGTGAGATCCTCGATCGCAACGGACTCCAGAACGTCGAGATCTACGAGGTCGAGGGCACCCTGTCGGACCACTACGACCCCTCGAAACGGGCCGTCTTCCTGTCCACCGACGTCTACCATGGCAACAGCGTCGCCTCCCTGGCCGTGGCCGCCCACGAGGTGGGCCATGCCCTCCAGCACAAGCTGTCCTACGCGCCGCTGAACCTGCGGATGGCGCTGGTCCCGATCACCGGCATCGCCACCAACCTGTCGATGTTCCTCATCCTCGGCGGCATCTTCCTCGGATCGGTCCTCGGGCCGATCTCGTCCACCCTGCTCTGGATCGGCGTCGGCTGCTACGCCCTCATCGCGTTCTTCCAGCTGGTCACCCTCCCGGTGGAATACGATGCCTCCGCACGGGCCAAGGTGCAGCTCCTGAAGCTCGGCATCATCGACCCCCGCGAGTCCGAGGGCGTCGAGCGCATGCTCGGAGCCGCCGCCCTGACCTACGTCGCTGCCATGGTCTCGGCCCTCATGGAACTCATCCGCCTGTTCCTCCTCGCCCGTTCGCGCGACGAGTGATTCCGGCCACCCCGCCCGGGACCGCATCGGGAGCCCCATCCACCGGGAGCGCCCACCGGTCCCGGGCGCGGGGTTGGAGTTCGATCCCGCTCCGGGTCACCCGGATCCCGTCCACCTCCCCAACCCGGTGGATGCGGAAGGTGGAATCCGGACGCCACCCGCGGCCGCCCTCCCTACGCCCCACCCCGGTCCCCGACTCCTCCACCACTACCTGACCGGGACGCATCCTCCGGACCAGCCGTTCCCAGGCCTTCCGGTTTGCGGCGGACACCTCGGTGATCAGGAGGTCGGGGGCCGCCAGTCCGGCAGGCCATCGCCGCCAGAGGTCCTCCCGGGCTCCGGGACCCAGGTCGGGCAGGATCACCACGCGCGCCGATCCCACCCGCCCGGCGAGAACCACTGCGTTGTCCGCCGCGGTGGTCCACCCCGCCCCGGACACCGGACTCAGGACCTCCCACCCGTCCCACCTCCCGGTCCCCTCGGCCTGACGCAGACGCACACCCCGACGACGCGCCTCCGCCAGCAGTCCGCGGAAGTAGGGAGACCGCTGGCGTGTCTCCCCGGTCCAGATCTCGGACGGCCAGAACGCCTCGAACAGAACCGACGATCCCCCGGCATGCGCGGCATCCGCCCGGACGATTCCCAGCCGGGGCAACCGGTTCCAGCCACGGGACCGCAACCACTCGACCAGCAGCCGCCCCCCGGAGGGATCCGATCCCACATTCAGCACCCAGTCGCCCGATCGTCCGGGAGCATCGATGACAATCATGCCGCCGTGAAGGACGTCGATCCGCGTGGACGGTGTGCCGGCCACGACCAGGAGGACGGCCATCGCGACACAACCGCCCGCGACGGCGAAGCGGCCGCGCACCGACCCGGCCTCATCCCCGCCCCCGGCCGACACCCCCCTCCAGCCCCACAGCGCGAGGCCGGCCAGGGCCAACAGCCCCCAGACCAGGATTGGAGGCTCCGCGACCGACACACAGGCCCCCGGCCATCCGGCGAACCCCCGGGAGAGTCCCACCATGAGCTCCATCCAGAGCCACGCCCCCGCGTTGAAGAGGCCCGACAGCCCCGGCCACACGGGATGGACGAGCATCGACGCGACACAGGCGACCAGGACCAGGCTGGAGATCGGGATGATCAGGAGGTTCGCCACCGGGCCCACGAGGCTGACGCGGTGGAAATGATGGATTGTGAACGGCAGCGACACCACGAGGGCGGCGAGGGACAGGAGGAGACCCTGGACAACGACCCGGACCCCGGGACGCAGCCAGCCCCGCCACCGGGGCTGCAGTTCCGGCGGCAGGAAGGGATCGCCCCGCAGCCAGGGCTCGAGCCAGGAACCTCCCGACCACAGGGACTCCCCCACCATCAGCCCCGCGACCGCGGAGACCGACAGCTGGAACCCGGCGTCGAAGACCTGTCCGGGATCCAGCACCACGAGGCCCACGATCGCCAATGCCAGGGAGTTCGGGCCCGTCCCCGGACGACGCAGGACCCAGCCCCCCATCAGCACGGTGGTCATGACGGCCGACCGCAGCGCCGACGACATCCCACCCGTCGCCAGCGCGTAGAACCAGAGCAGCGGGACCGCCCCGCATCCGATGAGGCGTCGATCGAACCGGACCACCCGCAGGAGCGTCACCAGGGCGGCCGCGATCAGGGCGACGTGGAGCCCGCTGATGGCGAAGACGTGGAGCGTCCCGGACCGGGCGAAGACCTCGGTCAGCTCCCGGTCCAGACCGCTTCTCCATCCCAGGGCCATCGCCCAGAGCAGCCCCGTGGAGGTGTCGGCGGGAATCCCATGCGACAGCACCCCCTGGCCCCAGCGCACGAAGCGCACCGTCCACGGGTCGGCTTCCCGTCCCGCCTCCGGCACCAGCCACCCGCTCGACGGATCGGCCTCGAGGGTGAAATGGATCCCATTCCGGCGCAGGTACTGGCGGATGTCGAACATCCCGGAGGCGACCGCCACCGGCGGACGTTCCAGGAGCCCATGGACCTCGATCTCCCGCCCGGGGTGCACGCCCTCCGGAAGCCGGCCCTGCATCTGGACCCAGATCCTTCCCGAGACGCGTCGCCACCCCTGGCGCCCGGGATCCAGCGCCTCGACCCGCAGCTCGACCCGGGAACGTTCCTGGAGGCGTCCCCGCCGGACCTCGGAACGCACCACGGGCATCCCGACCACGGCTCCCCGCACGGTGGCCTCGAGGGGATCGCTCCAGACCTCGAGTCGGAGATCCGACGGATGCAGCGGGGTCTGCTCGATCCACCACAGCAGCGATCCCAACACCATCCATCCCCAGCACCGGGACAGGTCCCGGACCGGCGCGACCCGGACGAAGGGGAGGAATAGCAGTGGGAGTCCGATGAGGATCGGTGCGGCGAGCCCGAACCCGTCACAGAGGGAGACACCCAGGATCAGCCCCACCGCGGGTCCGAGCCATGGAAGCTTGAGGAACATCCCACCAGCCTAGACCCGTTCCGCATCCGGTGATCCTCCCCAAATCTGGGGATACCCGCAGGCCCCCCCGAACACCGAGCAGTCCCTCAACTCTCAACCCTCAACCTTCTCCCCCTTCCCTCCGCGCCTCAGCGTCACCGTGTGAGTCCCTCTTCTGCCCCCCTCCATGTGTCCACCACGATGGGGTCCCTATCAATTTCGCCTTTGCTCCCGGCGCCACCCCTGCTTGTTTGGCACCTCAAGGAATTCGACCTCCATGGAAACCCTCTTCAGCATCCTGATGGGACTCGGCCTCTCGGCGGCCTGTGGATTCCGGGTCTTCGTCCCGCTGCTCGTCGCCGGCATCGGCATCCACGCCGGCGCGCTGCATCCTGCGCCCGATTTCGCGTGGCTGGGATCCATGCCAGCGCTGGTTGGACTCGGGACGGCTACTGTGCTCGAGATCGCCGCGTTCTACATCCCCTGGCTGGACAACGCGCTCGATGCCGCCGCAACCCCGGCGGCCGTGATCGCCGGGACCGTCGTCGCGGGATCCTTCATCGTGGACATGAACCCGTGGGCCCGCTGGTCGCTGTCGCTCATCGCCGGAGGCGGCATCGCCGCGGCGGTCCAGACCGGGACGATGGGGCTCCGTGGTCTCTCGCTCGCCACCACCGCGGGTCTGGCCAACCCGATCGTGTCGACACTCGAGTGGATCGCAGCAGCGCTCACGAGCGTCCTCGCCATCCTCGCACCGGTCCTGCTCCTTGTCGTGGGACTCCTGGCCGTCGGCATCCTTGCGTTCGTCTGGCGGCGTCTCAGGACACGCCTTGGCCGGCAACCCGGCTGACGCACCCTGCCTCTCCGCCGAGCCAACCCCATGCGCGACGCCCACATCTGCGAGCACTGCAACCTGCATCTGCCGCTTGGGAGCCGACACTGCCCTTCGTGTCGGCAGCCACTGGTGCTCGGGTCCCGTGGGCGGATCGCGATCTGGCGCCTTGGCAACATCCGGGACGGCGTCCTGGGGCCCCTCGCGAAGGGCCTGCGCGAGGCGTTCCGACGCGAGGTGGTGATCCAGCCGACGTTCGTCGACGAGCGCCCCTCGCTCCGACCCGACTGGCCGGGCCGATCTGCATCGGTCTTCCTCGCTCAGGTCCTGCGACGCCACCGTCCGGGCACCTGGGCCAATCTCGGCGTCACGGAGGACAACATCGTTCCGTCGTCGGCCTACAACTTCCTGTTCGGGCTCGCCTACATGGGGAGCCCCGCGGCCATCGTGAGTCTGCACGAGATGGGGACCGACAAGCCCTCCGGGGAGGTCCTCTCCCGGCGCGCGCTGAACATCGCGATCCACGAGCTGGGCCACACGCGGGGACTGGACCACCATGCCTACGAGGACCGGATCGACTGCGTGATGGTGGGCGACGAGGCGATGGATTCCCGGGAGACGATCGACTCGGGCACCGCCCGGTTCTGCGCCGCCTGTCGCCGGGCCATGCAGTGACCGGATGGGTGGGTGCCGCAGTGCCCTGCGGCACTGGGTGCGGGAGCACCCACCCGTGGAACCACCAGTCCACCCTTCAACCCCGCCGGGACCCCGATCCGCCGGACGAGCCCGCATCTCTCAGCTCTCAACTCTCAACTCTCAACCCTTTCCCCCCCCCTCCCTCCGCGCCTCCGCGTCACCGTGTGAGTCCCTCTTCTGCCCCCTCCGTGTGTCCGTTTCTGTCACCGCGGGCCGATAGGATCAGCCCCGACATCAACCCTCATCCCCCTGACAGGCCCCACCCCATGACCACCACGACCTCGCCCGCCCCA